>Ga0265798_10004993_pt1 | contig 18070 bp, 23 predicted proteins | sample P3T30metagenome_FD_192430 | JGI IMG/M metagenome (GOLD analysis project Ga0265798, IMG submission 192430) | Plant litter microbial communities from East Loma Ridge, Irvine, California - P3 T30 | ecosystem: Environmental > Terrestrial > Plant litter > Unclassified | place: USA: California... | reverse complement strand
TTGCTCGTAATAGCTTCCGCGCAAGGGGTGAAGAGCAAGAAATGTGCGTCATACGTACCCACCACAAGAGACTGGACTGGGAAGAAAATCTGAAACATCCTTCCATGTATCCGAGATTTTCACCTTGCAAGGAAACATGTACCTACAGGAAGGATTAAACAGGGTTTAGGACACTAGGAATCCAGCAGATGTGGCCAATTATACTTGATTTTTTTAAAATTTAATTTTTTTCTTCTCCTTTTCCAAATCGTCATCCGATTAGGGCTATGTCATGTTCTGTCATGTGTGTCAATCCATGTTATATCGACCGCTCATATGCATGATGTGACACTCCTCGCTCCATTTCTGACATGTGATGATAGTGTGAATTTGTTATGGAAGATTTGTGGATAAGGAGGGTTGTTGAGCGGAGTAAACGTAGGAGATGTTACGCGTAACCATCATCATCATCTCACATAAGAGCACTCTCGAACATGCACGAATCTCGAGGCATTGGCAGGAAGTCTTAGTGATGGTTTGCTTGTTCGATGACATGTCGTCACTCAGCGGCAAGGGAAAGTAAAACGAGATACCATCACTACCGCTCCCCTTGCGGCAGATCGACAGTCGAAGGCGATCCTGATGGAAATTTTGCTTGTGGATACTAGTGATGCGTTTCCAGGTACGTGCGACCACTTTGCTCGAAACAGAAGTGATCCACTCTGACATAAGGCGTACGTGTAAGAGATGTCGTGACAGGATGAGTTTTATTAACGATGACAATTGACGCACACGGCCAAGGGATTTCGGGATACGAATTCTCGGGCGGGTTGTTTTTGAGTGAATTAAGTGTTCGTATTCGGACTCCGCATCCTGATCCGGAACGCGAGGGCAAAGGGAGCTAGAATCGCTCTGGAACAGAGGGGAGGTACATGGGATCCGTAGCTTTCACGGAAAAGGGTCCGATACGAAACAACACATGGCGGGGAGGTGTGAAGATGCTAAACACACCGGTCGGTACTCGACGACGGCGGTTATGAGTCGGCCCGTCCGCGAAAATCGCGTACTGATGTCCCGAAGAGCCGCAATGCAGGGCGGGAGTCTAGACACTGCGAACAATGGCAATTCTAGGCTAGGTCCAGCAGCGGTGAGATGTTGTTCGGTGTCGCAAGAATGGTGCCATGGCACGTCTCACAGGTCACTGGATGGCATCAATGGCACGTCAACGTTCGCAACCCTGGGCTACGCGTGGCATGCTGATTAAGCTCGCGCATGCCAACGGAAACAGGGAGCGCCATGGTTGCGCCACATGGGCACACGGGGACGGGATTGAGAAAGGGTTGGACAGCCAGTCACATGCAGCGAGTGCAACTATTTTACCTGTTTCGGCATGGCGCCATCTTGCAAACACCACATGGCGGACGCCAGTTAAGCGTCAACGTTGCTAAGCGAAGTATCGTGAGATTTTGTGAGGTGGTGTTTAGGCGGTGGTCAGGTGCAGTGGATACAGTGAGTGCGGGCTGGGCGTATCCGACGGGCAAGTGTTTGCGGGATCGGAGGCAGGCCGCCTCGAAGGGTTTCGATCGAGTAATGTAGAACAGTCTGGTCTCTTGACGAAGTGGATGCTTTGACACGACGCATGGTAGGTACCAGCCAACATCGGGCCGGGGGGAGGCGGCGAAACAAAAGTGTGTAAAGAGGCTGCAAAGGATCTGGAGAGGTGGAGCAGCCACTGAGCGGCTAAGCTTGGCCCACGGTGTAAGAAAAAAAATTGCTTGCATTACATAACACGGGTGGGTCTTGGCACAAGCCATGATCGCGATGCTGCACCAACATGACAGCAGCTTGATGAAGAGGTTGCACAATTAGCCATGCAAAGCCGGACGGGGCAAGCATGTAAGAGGGAGGGGTTCGAGGCACATGTCCGGTGAGTGTCTTGTGACTGGCGCTCGATGAGTAGATGCGGAGAGGCGATCCGCTTCTGGCTGGCCGAGGAGATGCTCGATGCTCGACCCCAGAGTCGCTCTTTCGAGACGGACAGTACAGCAGGCCAAGTTGCGGGGAACACGGCGTCAAGTTTGCGTCGGCGAATGAACAGGAGAAGCCCGCAGAGATCCGGTGTGTGCGTGTGTATGTGTGTATGTGATGGAGTTCCTGGCCGCCGACGGCGAGCTCGCCGCAACGAACCACCACGGTACAACGCTGCCAACGAACGAAGAACTAGGCCGGACCGAGTACCAAGGTGGACACCTGGGTGGTTTTGGCGGTCAGCATGGCATGGCGTCTCGCCCGGAGTTGGGGCAATGCTTACTCTGTCCAGCCGTCAAGGTGTGTGCGGAGGGCGTGAAATGGGCCGGCTGCACACACACACACACACACACACACACACACTCACGGAGATTGTTCGCATATTGACTTGACGTCTTTTGAGTTGGCAGGCACGCCAGACGGGCAGGCGGCGATCACGAGAGCGGCAGGACGTGCGTGCCTGCCTCCTGACCCAAAAATTACGCTCGTGCAGGGATGGGCCGTCCGGAAGCGACTAGCGCGTCGTAGCCGATGAGATCATGCGAAAAGCCCGGGCGGCATCCAGTCATTGAGTTTCTCTCAGGTAAACACAGTCGACGAATTCGCTGCTGGCCGTCTCTTAAATAAGACGACCCCCTACTGCCAGCCCAGGCCCTTGTTTGTATCACCAGCTGTATCATGTTCTTGCCGCAACAACTTATTAACCACCTCAACTCCCACAAGCTCAACTCTTGAGCATTTGCCTGCATATCGCCTCTCGGCCCACGTCTCGATATCATTGGACAGCGCCTTATCTCGCAGCCTTCCCACACCACGCACACCCACTCAGCTCGCACTCTCGCAGCCCTACCCCGGATTCTTTATCAGACATGCCCGGCCGTTTGCTAAGCACGCTCGCAAGGGTGGCACCAACGCCATTGCCTAAATCGGATCCTGCCAAACCGCACGCCGAAGGCCTACTTCCGCCAGTCTACTCCTACGACGCCCCGCGGACAAAGGCAAAGTCAAAGTCCGAGGAGTCGCTCGTCATGGATATCTTCAACCGCCACAAGCATGACAAGCATGCCAAAGAAAAGGACGAGTCGAAGAAGAGCCCCAAGGTCGAGGCCCAGGGCGCCGCTTCCATGAACATGAGCGTAGAGTCGCCACCCATTGTTTTCTACAACAGCCCACAGGCCTCGACCGGTGCCATCTTCTCCGGCCAGCTCATGATCAACGTCCATGACCGATTCATTACGGTGGAAAAGTTCGAAATGCGCATGCTTGCCATCGTGACTACCAAGAAGCCCGTGGCTCCACACTGCGCAGACTGCAGCACCCAGACCACTGAAATCCACAAGTGGGAGTTCCTGACGCACCCTACATCTCTGCGCCATGGCCTGCACAACTTCCCCTTCAGCCATTTGCTGCCCGGCCATCTCCCCGCCACCACTCATGGAAGCCTCGCCACCATTGACTACTATCTCTCCGCCGTCGCTACAACCTCCTCGGGCAAGATCACCTACAAGCGCAATCTTGATATCAAGCGCGCCATCTTCCCGGGCGCTGAGAAGCACTCGATCCGCATCTTTCCCCCCACGAACCTTACTGCTTCGGTCAAGCTACCTCCGGTCATCCACCCAATCGGCGACTTTCCCGTCGAGATGCGTCTTTCTGGCATCGTGCAGAACAAGGCCGATTCGCAGACACGCTGGAGGCTTCGCAAGCTCAACTGGCGCATCGAGGAGACGCAAAAGTTCATTTCCCCAGCTTGCCCCAAGCATGTCGCCAAGGTCGGGGGCGAAGGCAAGGGTGTCCTCCACGAGGATGTCCGCGCCATTGCCAACGAGGAGGTCAAGACTGGCTGGAAGACGGACTTTGAAAAGGGCGAGATCGATGTTGAGTTTCAGGCGGCATGCAACGTCGGCATGAAGCCTTTGTGCGACATGGAGAGCTCGAGCGGCATGAGTGTCAAGCACAACTTGATCATTGAGATGGTCGTTGCTGAGGAGTGGGCGCCACTGAAGAAGCTTAGCCAGGCCACTCCCACCGGCGCTGCACGTGTTCTCCGCACTCAATTCCATCTTGTCCTCACCGAACGCTCCGGAATGGGTATCGCCTGGGACGAGGAGCAGCCTCCGCTGTACGAAGACGTTCCCATCAGCCCGCCCACCTACGTTGACGAATGTGAATACCCATTCTCCAACAGCAGCTCGCGATCTGGCAGCTTCAGCCTCGAGCACTAGATATGGCATCTTCCTTTTCCTTTTGTTTCAGTATACCCCATTTGCAATCGAGCGATCGATGCTTCACGAATCTCCTTACTAGGCCAATCGGCTTATCTTCACTCTGGAATCTATCACTAGTGGACTGTAAAAGATATACCCCAGTTGTACTTGGTTTTGGCGCTGTCGTTTTGTGACGGCCAAGTGGCGTTATGGCGAATTGCTGGTCTGCCGGAGTAGAGCCCATGGCGAGCCCCTCTAGCATGGTATACATATCCATCAGGCGTTTGAACACAGATAGAAAAGTTTTGTATTAATCCGAGGACGTCGGCGTACAATCCTCGCAACAAATGAAGCGTGGTAATAGCATAAAAATAACTTCTACCCTCTTTGCATTGTTTTCCCCATGAATGCAAATCATGCATTTCCAGTGAACAGTCTGGTCTTTGACATGTAAACTGAGGAGTGGAGTCACAGGGTTAGCTGCAAACATTGCACATGCGCAAATTGCCATGTCAGCTTATTAGTCGTCTACAGTACCCCTCCATGGCCAACTCATTCAGAAATCCCACCGCTACCTCGATCCCTCCTCTCGGATACAACCCCCCCATAGCAGATGCTTTCACAAAACTACCCAACAGATGCCCTAACATCACGCCACACGCCCAATTTTTTTCCCTCCCAAGCCTTCCACACTAAGCATGTTCTCGAACCCAAGACCCACATGGAGCCTGATACAAAGACTACCAACCCCTGTACCCAGATCATGCCATGGAAGCATCCCAACATCGGCAGTGGCAAACCCCTTGGGTGCCCGAAGTGCAGTTGGCTCTTTTTGGACGCTAATGACACATGGAATGCGCACAGGCGGGTACCTGCAAGTGATGTACGCCAGGGATCTTATCCGGGGCCTAGGTACATACAGTAGGGTGGTGTGAGGGGTTTGAGAGAATGGGTCGCGCGCGCGGTGGGATGGACAATTTGGTTTCCCATCTCATGTGCACATGGAAAAGTAATTCGTCTGTCGGTGGTAGTGGTGCCGTCCGGATAGAGTTGCCTATTTGGGAATAAATGGCGCTGTTGCGGCACTGGGTTGTTGAGAGTAGGGAGTATTTACCGGGGCAATATGATGTATGCCGAGATTAGTTCCTCTGTTGTAAGTCTTGGGTTTGGAAATTGTAGTGGCGGCATGGTGGAGTGGTGATGCTGATGGTTGGAGTGTTGATCGGGCGGATGCGGGCAGGCACGGCATACGATGCGGCAACACAATCCATGGATGGCGGCAGTCCGGAACGGCTGACAACTTTATCGCAACTTCGTCATCTCCCCGACCCCGATGTTTCTTGCTTATATGATCAACCCCTAGCATGGACTACTCCCCCCATCGATGTATGCATGGCTTGCTTTCTGCATTCAAATCGTGACTGATGCAGCCATGTCAAGTTTTTTCATCAGCTGGAAAGCATCTGCAAACTCGGTAACATCCCAATCCTCATCATCTTCGGGAACAAAGCGAGAGCCTGCGTATTGATCTCTCAACGAGCCAGGAGGTGGAAGTACCTCTAGGTACAAGCACCTGCGCAGCCTCTCATCTTCCCACGAACACCTCGGCTTCATCCAACTCGCTGCAAGAGCAACACGTTGCTCTCTCGTCTTGTTCACCACATGAAGAAACACCGGTCGCTGCGTCTGTCCATTTGGCGGTACTTTGAGCGGAATAGTCAAAGTTTCAAGGTTCGGGAAGCGCTCAAGCATCGCCCGACTAGTGCGCAACACGTCTGGCCAAAACCGCCTCTTCCACCAGTAACTCACTTCTTCGAGATGCTTCTTGAACAAGTCGCGAGGATCTGCTGCGCCAATGACGTGGCGCACCATGCGGCTAGCATCACCCAGTTCGACGTTCCTCGAGGTCCAGAATGCAAACGTGTTTGTCCCGTAAAGCACAGGACTGCACTCTGCGTACACTTGTCGACACGTCCTCATGAGCGCTACGGGGATCTGTCCGTTGCGCATAGGTTCTGGCTCAATTGGTCCGGATCCTTTGTGTCGAATGTTCATTGCTTTGGCTACCGGCCGAACGGCGTAAGGGTCGCGTGAGTAGATGAGTATTGCGCCTTCTGCACGGAACGCAAACTCGTAGATCAGGTCTCGAAGCTCGCGCGGTAGATCCAGGAAGCCGATCATTTGCTCATCATCTTTGGCCGATGCGACCCAGTCGATCGACCCATTTGGCTGTTGCTGTTAGCTTCCCAAGGTTGAGAGGACCTTGTCCTGTCAGCGGCACGCACTACATATCGTGACACCATGTTTCAAACGTCGCTAATGCAACAGCTCGACTGTACCGTGGGCGTGTTAGATCAGATGATTGAGAAGTTGGAGGATCTACAGTCGTGCTACGTAGGATGGAAACTGCCAGCTGATGTGAGATGATGCAGACATCTGCTCTAACCGTATCGGGTATGACAGGTGGAAACCCCCTCATTCTCGCTTCCCTAACCCTTGGCCCTTATATGGCCATATTTATTCCCAATATGCTATCTTTAGCACATACCGCGAATTCACACGAGAGTCATGCCGAATTTATTCCAATGTTCCGCCGTGTATTAATACTGCAGGCACGGTATTTGGCGGATAGTTATTCTGCAATTGTGTATACAAGAATAAGAAAACATATTGAGTTCTGTAGCAGTGTGCAGGACGTTCCATGTCTGGGGTGGGAAACGCAAGCACAAACTCGAAATGCTGAGCACAAATTATGGTGGTGTAGACACCGTACAGTGCCCTTTCATTACTCTGCTGTCACGGGGAAGAACAGGCCGGACGCATACATAATGATAACGCGTAGCATAGTCGTACAGAACCATCCCCTGTATACACCAGGCTTAGGTGTCTACTAGAAGACTCCTTTGCTAGGTATAATTTACACCCGCTCACTCACTCTCCCTATCAACAATCTCATCTCCCTCGTCTTCACTTCTGTCTTCACTATCATCTTCCTCGTCCCCAGCACATGTGCTCGCCTCCGGTGTACCCTTCCGCTCTCGCAGTTGCGCTTTCAACCCATCGAGTATCGCCCCCATTCTCATCTTCAGATCTGGGTTCCAAACTTGACTGATCTGACTCTCCATCTCTTGAATTTTAGTTCGCAACTCCTCAGCCACTGCGTCTTCCCCCTCGCCATCTTCTTCGCTAGCTTCCGACCCAGGGCCAGCCTCGACTTGGATTGTAGCGTCGAACGCAGCAGCGAAGTCATTTGCCATCTTGCGGTTACCAATTGCGAAAATGACTTGCTTGATGCTTGGCCAGTTTTCTCGCACCGCAGGCGTCTGCTTGTTCTTCCTGTTGCTAGACGAGGAAGCAGGCACTCCGTCAAGCACGCTCCGAAATGCCTCAGCAACATCCTTGACGGGATTCCCATAAGCACCGCAACCCCAGGCACCAAGCACCACCTTCTCCGCTCCCTTTCTCTCCATGATCCTTAGCGCGGCCCGGATTTTTGCTTCTACAAGCTGTCTATCTTTCTTCCCCAGCCGCTTTAGTTCATCTTCCTCGCCTTCCAGTTCAGGAAACCGGAGCATACCCGCGCTAACGACATCGATGTACCATCTCTCATTCGGCGATAGCTCGCCCTGATTCTCGCCCAGGGAAAGAGAGTTTCGAAATACGAGCACATCGGGTGTGTAGATTCCGCCTAGTTCGGGAAGCCGATAGAAGGACTCGTTCAAGCTGGGAAGAAGCGTTGTGCGCGCACAGAGGTATTCTTCTTGTGAAGTTGCGCCCGCCAGGACACCCCCACCTGGGCGGAGAGGTGAGGCCATGTTGAGAATACACGCGTTTGTTGCTTTCTTGTTAGAGGATTTCGATGGTGTCGCAGGGTTGTATAAGGACGGATGGGTAAGCATATGTGCGGCTGTGAGAGTGTCGGTTGCTATGATGCGTATGCTACGTTCTGTTTTTGGAGATGACGGCGCAACGGGTGCCAGAGTTAAGGTCGATAGGTCTTCTTCCAGAGAATCGTTGCGCTTTTTTCCTTTTTCCTTTGCCTTGCCCTTGCTACTGTCCCATTCGGCATCTTCTTTCCTCTTGTGCTCATCCTCAAGACTCCCACCACCTTTAGCTTTCCGCCGCCCCTGACCCTTTCTCTTGATGTAGCCGACATCTTCGCCATCCATGGCATGTCCATCGTCCTTGCTTTTGGTCCCTTCCCTGTCCGCTGTTCCGAGTCGCGTAGGGTCTACTATGAGCTCGCTATTATCTACACCTTTCCTAGCTCTTGCGGTTGATGCCAATATCGCAGGTATTGTTTTATTGACAATATGGCGTGCTTGTTTTGCACGGAGGTCCTTGCGGATGGCGGGTGGCGCTAGACCTTGGGATTTTTCGGTGCGGCCCATTGCCGTTATCACTACTATTGATTCTCGATGGGATAGATGAGTCTTGCACGACAGAAACCTAGCGATCGAGTGTTTGTTCAGGAAAAAACTAGATGTTAGTTGCGAGTACTATGTTGGTTGGTGCATTTGGTGATCCTATGACGTTTGGGTAGGTGCTAGCCGAGTCGAGTTTAGGGTCTAGTCACATCTGGAACTCCATGAGCTTCTTTGATTCACATCATCCAACACATGGCAAGCGTATAGATGTGAAGCACGCTCATGTCATCTCAATGGATGAGTATTGATCTTAATATACGTGCAGACGGGTTGAGAGGGGCGACGAGTTGAATATTGATGGGTATCTTGGAAATTCAAGTCTCATAGCCAACCTGGCCAGACGAAAGCCTGGAGACAAACCACACAAGTAGCATCGACTATATCTTCTAGCCATTCTTCAACTCGCCAGCTACTAGTTTAGATGAACTCTTTTCACACACATCGTCTTCCAATCCCAGCTTCCTCAAATCAACAGCTAGCGGGTCAGACTCCTCTGTGCTCTCTGTAGGTCCGTCATAGCCCGGTGGTGGTAACGCCCAATCCGGCAACCCGGTCTCGTAATCCCATTTTCCTTCTTCACACCTATACCTCCGTGCATGTAGGTAAATACCCAACTCGTGCACTCCAGGGTCGCTGTATAGATCCGTATCACAGATTTTACACTTCTCACCCGTCATTCGCTCAGCTTTTCTTTTATTGTACGCATCTACCATCTCATCGTGGTAAGCAACAGCATCGGCAACCTCTTCCTTACCCATGCGTGAGAGGCGTGACATGATATCTTCATCGTCTTCGTCTTCGGATTGTCCCTGACCAAGGGCGGGGCCAAAGACGCGCTGATTGGCGTATATAGGGTCGTTGGAGATGGGATGGCCAAGGAATTGTAGGTGGACGCGCAGCTGGTGGGTACGGCCGGTGACGGGGAAGCAGCGCACGATTGAGTAACCGCGAAGTCTCTTCCACGGCTGGCCTTGCGCATCTGTCTTGCTATCCTGTCCGTTGGATGACTTGCCATCGTCTTTGGGTGGGTAATATGCCATCCGCTTGAAGACCGTCTTTGCCTCCTTGCCGTTTGCGCGTACGCGGTTGAGGCCTAGCTTGGGGCTGATCTGGAGTATTGGCTTCTCACAAAGGATCTCTCCCTCTGGAAACTCGCCAACTACGCGCGTGATGTACTCCTTTTTGACCGTCCTACCTCTGATTTGTGCGCTCAGCTCCTCTGCTGCCTGCTTGTGTTTCCCGACGAACATGATGCCGCTGGTGAGCCTGTCCAGCCGGTTGCACGGCAACGGGTTCCAGCCATAGCCTCGATCCGCACGCATAATCTCAATGATGGAGTTGAAGTTGTAGCGTCCGGCGGGGTGGACTGGCATGCCGGCGGGCTTGTTGATGACAATCATGTTGTCATCCTCGTGCACAATGCCAATGGGTTGCGCAGTGCACGGAGGTTCGTGACGGTGCAGCGTGTGGGAAATGACATCGCCGTTTTTTACTATTGTCTTCGTACTCGGCACGGGCTTCCCGTTCAACACGACGCGTCCGTCTATGATAGCCTGCTCGTAGTATTCGGCGGGCCGGTCGCGGAACTCGCTAGAGAAGATGTCCAAAATTTCTCTGCCCCTCCATCTTTCCTTGCAGAATGTATTGTAGGTGAAATGGTAGGGCGTCACCTTGCGCAATCCATCTTCGAGGTAGTATGGCGGCGGCCAAGGATCACAGGGTGTGATTGCGACGGCTGGCGGGTCTTTCCAGGGAAATCTGTCGTCGCGCAGAGGCAAATATTTGTCACGCGTGGGTACAGGCACTAGGTCCATGGAGGGTGAGCCTGTGTGAGTCCTGGGCACGGGCAAGCGGCCCTTGGATGCAAGATATGCGAGGATGCGCGGAGAGGGCGCCAGAATCGCGGGGCGTAGAGGGGTTGAGGGGCTGCGTGTGCGAAAAGTTTGGCCACTGGCTGCAAGCCGAGGTGTGGGCCTTAGGCCGGACCTGTTCGCTCCACGACGCGTCTCTGCGCACCGCCCACAAAGCTGGAATCCAAACATGGCGCCCGAGGCTTTGAAGTCGCGCCGTCGCAATGACTACAAGTTCCAACTGGAGTATAGGACAAGATGGTGGCACCTCACTGCGACGCCCACTTTCCAGCACGCACTGACAGCGGCCAGGAGTGATAATGACATGTACCACCACATGAACAACAGCGTCTACTACTATCTGTACGTATGCCTGGATATAACGCCATGAGAAACATCACCACTAAGCTTTGCCAGCTTCGACTCCGTAGTAAACACCTACCTCATCCAACACTGCTCATTGCATCCGCCCACCTCATCGCAGATCGGCCTCGTCGTACACTCGCACTGCGATTACCTGGCTCCTATCGAATTTCCTGCTGTCGTGGACCTCGCATTGAGAGTTAACAAACTGGGCAAGAGTTCTGTTACATATGAAATCGGTGTTTTTGAACATGGCGAGGAAGAGGTAAAGGCTGTTGGCGAATTCGTCCATGTCTTCGTCGATCGCGACAGTCGTCGGCCTGGCCAAGACGGGATGAAGGAAGAACTCAAGGGGGGTCTGGAAAAGTTGCTGATGAACAAGTCGAAGCTTTAGCGCCCTGGCCACGAGCACCCGCCTCAAGGCAGCTGCATACGACACAGCAAGGCGAAGCGTTCCACCCAACACTGCTTCACTCAGAGGCGTTGCTAGCATCCATCAGAAGAGCCGGTTGGCGTGTTGTGAATTTTGAGCAGTCCATGCATGGGTAATGACACCATGTCGATTTCTCGCCGCCTCCTCAGGAGCGACACGTTGAGCGTGTCTGCAGCCTTTGTGTCCATCCACGCTCATCACCACGCGGGCCAGAAAGGGCGGCTTTCTTAAGAAGACTGATATGCAACATTGCTCGGATCAGGCCTCCGATAGCTCTCTAGGATCTTTAGTCATCGAGCCGGCTACGTTCGAGCGGGGTAATGCCTCTGCGGCAATCTATACCCGCATTGCTCTATCAAGCTGGTGGACACATTCGATGTTCTTGTGGAAAATAATGAACCCATGTCTCTAAACTCAAGTGTCAGCTCACACCTCACATGTTACCTATCTGGCCGCATCATTTCGCCAGTAGACCAACTAAATAGTACAACATGTCCATGTCGGCGATACAAGGCCCAGGCATACTCTTCGTCCGCTCTCGCATCTCACCCACGAGCAAGGACATTCTTGACGAATGCACATTTCTCAAATGGTACGATGACGAACACATTGCCGAAGTCGTGTCTACATCCGGAATCCAGTCAGCTTTCCGCTATGTTGATGTTAGCAAGTCATCGCCTACCGGGGATTCCCAGAACCTAAAGCCCTTCCTAGCAGTCTATCCCATGCGGGACTTGACCTTTACGCTCAGTGATGAGTTCAAGAAGATCAATGTCAAGAGTGACAATCTACCTGGCAGTGGAATCATTTATGACCTCGCGGATATGGATGTCAGTTACTTGGGCTTCATGGGTGCAACGCCCAGGAAAGAGGGCGACGGGGGAGGTAAGGTGTCTCTCGAGCCGTAGAAAAGTCAGATGAGACTGACACGGAGGCAGAGCACGCCAAATATGTTCTAAGCTCGGGAGTCAGACCAGAGAAAGAGGCTGGAATTGAGAGTATCCAGTCGTTCTACGAACAGGTACATTTCTCGTTACTGGCGCCTATGTACATCAATCGATGCTTGTACAAACTAATCTTTTCCACTAGCAAACATCCATTCTCTCTCAATCACCACACTTTGTCCGTACACTGCGCTACAAGCTCCTCTACGCAAGAACAAACGCCCAATCGCGTGCTCTCAAGGGCCTACCAACTACAGAAGAAGCGCACCCTGAGCCGTCTACCTGGTTAGCTATGCATGAGTTTTCCGATTTGCCCGATGGGCGTGCACTAGGAGGCATGGGCGGTGAACAAGGAGCGGTGTGGGGAAATGCAGAGATGAAGGTTCATGTTTGGAGGCTGGATTGTATGCATGAGGAAGGTACGAAATGCTGAAAAGGATTTTACGAGTTAGTGTTGTCTTTAGAGCACAGCCGTAATTGGTACTGAGTCAGGCAAATGTCGCTCGAAGGCCTGAGTGAATCAATAGGCGGTAGAATGGATTTCCCAAAGCTCGTGTCGTAGGCGACGACGCAATTTCATGCGAGATAACTATAATCATGGAAGAGAAAGTAGAGCGGCAACAGCCCGGCATATAAATACTTTCTACCCGCCCAACACTAACCCTAAATCAACTTCACATTCATCCCTCATACCCATCTAATCTCGGTCCTGCATTCTTTCACCCATAAAAATGAAATTTCTCATTCTCATCTTCATCGCTGCAGCGACTTCTCTTGCAGCAGCTGACCCTGGCGATGACGGAAAGCCACACTGGTGCAACGCGGCAGGAACGGGGGGGGACGGCACTTGCGAAGTAGAAGGCCTTAACACATATTGCGTAAGATGACAAACACCCACACGCTCTGCTGCACTCTTTGAACTGACAGTCTACCCTAGTGCAGCTTCACGGAACGCGGTCCATTTGTCGTCACGCGCGCAGTCACCCGTCGTGCCAAGAACCCCTCAAAGGTCACCAGCAGGTGTTACGACAACACTCACAGGGGAGAGATCTGGTGTGCCTAGGTTTCTATCCTCGCCCAGAGGTTGATACTTGCTATTGTTGCAGTGGCAGCAAGTTTGTCGAAGGCGGGTGTGAAGTGATGTCTTTGCGGTACACCAGTCAGTATAGACCGTGTCTCTCTGCTGATCACTTGGTTACTGACTGTAGCCTAGTCCCTCTATCCAAGCGACGTATTGTGGAGACTGTGCTGATGTCACTTGGCGGATTTGCCTGTGCGTTCGTGTTATCAGCGAGAGGCTGTGGACCGGGCGCATGGGCATGAAGCATCGGGGTTTCCAAACTTTCCGCTGAACCTCACTTGTTGTAATGAAATCTATAACTTGTCATCTTTACATCTGTTTTTTTTAATTCAATACCTGTGATGCCAAGTTCCAACTCCTCAGCGAGGTCGACGCTGAGATTCGGTGTCTCAGTGAGGTTGGCATTGAGGTCAGAAGCCTTAGTAAAATCGGCGTGGAGAATGAGGCCCGATAGCCTCACTAAAAGAAAAGTCTAGGGCTGCGTGCGGACATGTCGGCTAAGTTCCGAATTTAGTGGCCCAAGTCCGAAAGCTCAATCTTAGGTCACCAACGACACCTTCCAGAACGGCACTTCATCAGGATCTCTCAGTCCTCTCAGGAAGGTTGAGCGGAATGAGTGCAACAACCGCCCTGCAGCTCGACCCTGCACACGGAGACAAAAAGCTCTTATCCTGTGGCACCGCTCCCACGCAACACAACCATCGCTCTCTACATTTACCTTGTCACCATGTCCCTAGGTGATGGGTGCCTCGCGCAATGCAGGATTCCTTACGGAAGCGGATTTTTGGCAAGCCAATCCTGTTCGAGATGACGAGTTCAAATCAGCAGTGCTTTGCGTACTGTATGTGAAAGCTGGTCGAAAGCTAGGAAGTCGGTCCCGCGCCCAGGTCCCGGGCGACGCATCGTCTAAGATGGCTATTTCGGCGATAGGGACTACTTGCGGCTCGGGCTCTGCTGATACTTCAGTCTGAGGTACTGCAGGCTCACCTGCCGTTATAGAAGCTGTTTGAAGTCTTTTGCCTTCTTCAAATAGCCGTCTGCAGGGTTTCCGTTGCAGAGGCAAACGCTTTCGGTTCAACGTCCACATACGTCGAAACTGTAGTCGCGAGTTTAGCGTTGCTGCCGACAGGCTTGACGTGAGCAGTGAGTTCCTGACGTATACGAGCGACCATGTAATCTGTATTGGTGTTCACAGCCTTCTCCACGCCTGCCGGTGGTGCGATTGTAGGTACAATATTTTTCATAAAGGACTTGACGCTTTCGGGTGGTTTCGCATAGTCATCTTGCCGCATCCTGTCATTTTCTTTGTAATCATCTCCAACTACTTGTTGATCTCAACTCTTGTTTCATGCACTCCCCGCAGGTTTTCAGGCATTGCTTTGAGACTGGCATCGTTAGTCTTACGGTTCTGGATTGCCGCGCCTAGGTTCGCGACTAGATTCTTAAAGTTTGCTTTGTCTGTACTCGTCATCTCTTGATTTTTTTTAACCGTAAGTGTCCACAACGTGTCGTCCAGCCTTCTGTCTAGTCATTGTCCTGCACTAATAATTATATTGGCAATCTCTTTAGAAGTCTTTGATAGCGAAGATGAGGGATTGTAGGGTACAGTACCAGCCGCCCCGCTTACCTCGTCCGTTGCTGTGTCGGCGTGATCTAGAATGACTTTGAAGTAGACAGTACGACTTCCGAGTCACACGAAAGCATTGAGACCGAGTCTTGGCCAGCTAGGGAAGGGAAACTGCTCGCTCTTCCCGCCCTCCCGGAAGCTTATGTTTTTCGTGTTTCAACGGTACCCGTTCGCCAAGCTGGCTTGATCGCCACGTTCGCGCACAGATGGCAGCGTCGACTTGGCACTCCCAAAGTCGTGTTCCAGATTGCCGTTGGTCTTGCTCACACAATAATGTCATTAACGGATCTACAGGTACTGGAAGAAGGTTTGCATATGCAAGAACATGCAATGGTAACCTGATGTGTCGAGATTGTGTCAGCCAAAGGCTGAATTGAAAGAGGTCACGTTACGTTTAGCGCGACACGAGCCCCATCCGCTCATATCCGGGTGGCGCTCGTCATCTCAAGCTTTCTAATGCGCCTGTCCTTCTGCCAGGGCAACTTCATTGACGGGTCTAGACGGAAAACATGGAAACTAAAGCGCTTTTCCAACGCTTTGTTTGGCTGCTAGGGCAGGGAATGCACACTTGTTCCAGGCTCGGCACAGTTTCTCGTGTGGCACATCCAGGGGCGTCTGCGCTCCAATGGAACCCAGGAATTGAGTTGTCCTATATTATCGCATCAATTATCAAGGGGCGGTGTGGCCATGCCGACATTGATAGATGGTTCCGAGGTTTCTCTGGCGCAGGCTCTTTACGTATGCACCCCTCATGTCACTAACCGTTGTCACTTGTATATCCAGGTTTCACCCCGGAAGAGCAATGTGCAGATCAGCCTCGCCTTGACAACTCCCTTTTAGCCACCAAAGCTCGGCTCCATACCGGCACTGTATATCATCCACCCACGCGTCCGCAACGCCGTTCATTTATAGCTGCCAACGATAATCGCAGGCATCATATGCTCTGCAGCTCTCCATTTGCTCGCTTGAATGCTTTTCTTCCGTCGGCACCTGAACTCATATGCACCCCAGACTCCCGCGGCCTAGTTCTGCATGGAACGGCCATGGGCTACGGTAATAATCCCTGTCTGATCATCGTCACAGGGCTACTCAGATAGATTGCGACAACGGATGAAAGGACCTCTGGTATACCAGGAAAAGGGAATCAACAGAGACTTCCCCACTGTTCGTATATGAGATATAGTTGCGGAGACTGATTCTGCCTAAAGGACGGCTTGCATGGCCATGTAAAAGTTGCTTTATATACAGAGCTATCCGCTACCCATAATTGATTGCCACACACTTCACACTACAGCCACCACCGAACCAACTTGTTACCAATCACAACATCCACAAAATGAAGATCGCAGCAGCCACCGCCCTTTTTGCTGGCCTCGCCGCCGCTAGCCCAGTCGAACTCGCTGAGCGTCAGAGCTGCCCCAAAGTCTACATCTTTGCAGCTCGCGAGACTACCGTACCTCAAAGTAGTGGCTACGGAACTACAATCAACCTCGTAAACTCGGTCAAGTCAGCCTACTCTGGAGCGGGCTCGGAAGCTATTGTGTACCCCGCCTGTGGTGGACAGTCAGCCTGTGGAGGCATCAGCTATGACAACTCTGCTTCCCAGGGAACTGCAGCCGTTGTCAAGGCTGTGACAGCCTACAACCAGAAGTGTCCCAGCACCCAAATCGTCCTCATCGGTTACTCCCAGGTGAGTTGTTGAGCAGGAAATGGAAGAAGTGTATAGTATGCTGATCAGTCTCAGGGAGGCCAAATCATGGACAACGCCCTCTGTGGGGGAGCAGGCTCAACCCTCACCGGCAATGCCCTGGCTGCCGTAAAAGCCGCAATCTTTATGGGAGACCCTCACAACCGCAATGGGCTTCCCTACAACGTTGGCACATGCAAGGCTCAAGGTGTAAGTTTCACCGTTGTCAGGATTCAGTCGTGTTCAAGTCTAACCAGCTTCTCAGTTTGCCGCCCGCCCCAACGGCTTCACATGCTCGCCAGCCAACACCAGCATCATTCAGAGCTACTGCGACTCTCAGGACCCGTACTGCTGCAATGGAAACGATGCCAACCATCACCAGCAGTATGTCAACATATACGGAAACCAGGCTCTCAGCTTCATCAAGAGCAAGGTTACTGCTTAGACGCGTTTTGCACGCGAAAAGGAGGAATACAAAATCGATCGTCCCACACAAAAGGCTATCAAGACACTCTTCGATGTAAATATAACTTGAATCAATATGTATATGCAAACATCGTCTCTATGCCTGCATTGCGTTTCTCGATTTCTTTGCCAACAAAGACTCTTAATTTTTACATTTTTACATTTCTTTTTTTTAGGGGGGTGGGGGGACGCGTAGAACATGTAATCTTATTCAAATCTGGTGACGCATGCACCCCTGCGACATCAGCGACGAAAAAAAAATCCCACTCTAAACGCCATGCAGATATGCACAGTACTGAGATCATTACATCGTCAATCCATTAGCTCATCTCTTTCACAACTTGGCCCTTGGCCATTGATCCATCAAGTCTGTCATCTCAAACCTTGGCCAATCCGGGTTAAGACTCGGCGCAGGCCTCTCGCGATCCCAAGCCCACTTCTCCTTCAACTCCGGCTCTAGATTGTCTTCCAGCATCTGGATGACGTACTTGCCGAGCACGGGGAAGAACTTGTAGCCGTGAAAGGATCCGCACGTTGCGACGTAGAGACCCTTTGCGCCAGCGTGTGGCGAGATGATGAAATCGGATGAAGTGGTGAAAGCGTCCCTGCATTAGGGTTAGTAAATATTGATTTTCTATTTTTTGACGATGAATAGTTGAATAGTTGAAGATTGAGAGAGAAAGAGAGAAAGAGAGAGATAGTACTAACCAGCAGATTCGGTGCTTGTCCATCTTCCAGTTTGCACCCTTTTTGCCGTAAAAGACGTCGTTTGCGTGGGCAATGTCGAGCTTCAGTGGGCCTGGGACATCCCATTGGTTGTAGTCCTTGCCCGATGGTGGCGCGGATACAAATCGACCAGGAAGCACCTCGTGGGTATTCTTGAAGATCTTCTCGCCCCACCACTTGAGCTCTCGGTCTTTGGTAGGTGGAAGGCTGCCGATAAACGGACCGTAGGCGGCCGTGTATCCTTGGACACCTA
>Ga0265798_10004991_pt1 | contig 18077 bp, 16 predicted proteins | sample P3T30metagenome_FD_192430 | JGI IMG/M metagenome (GOLD analysis project Ga0265798, IMG submission 192430) | Plant litter microbial communities from East Loma Ridge, Irvine, California - P3 T30 | ecosystem: Environmental > Terrestrial > Plant litter > Unclassified | place: USA: California... | reverse complement strand
ACCAAGTTGCTGCCGGATGCCGAAGCAATTCTGGGCAAGCAGCGCCTGTCCGAACTGGGCGCCGCGATGACGCGCCGCCGCCTGCAGCTGGTCAAGCCGAAAATGGGCAAACTGGCCAAGGAACATGCGATCGGTTTCTCGGGCAGCACTGCCGCGATGGTGGTCGGCGTGGCCGGCGCCCTGGTTGCGGCCTTTGCGTTGACGCCGAAGAAAACCTGGAAGTCCAATCAGGCCAATACCTGATGTTCCAAGCTTGATGAGCAGCGCCGCGGCCCTTCCCGGCCGCGGCGTTGTCGTTTACGTCTGGTCCGGAAAGAACACCGGCATCAGGTCGAGCGTCGATTTGACGCCGATGTCGGCGCGGTGCTCGCTCAACCAGCGCTCGGCCGACTGTACTCCCTGGTCATGCAGCATCTGCAGGAACGGCATTTCAGCGTTGAACTTGGCCGAAATGCCATGGTCATTCAAGTATTCATTGCCGCTGACCAGGTGCAAGTGCATGTTGCTCGGCATCATGCCGGCGCCACGGCTTTCGTCCGGGACCCCGTTCAGGTATTGCAGGGCACTCACCTCGCGCACGAAACTGATGTTGAAGGCGATCTCGTTGGCCCGGTTGGAAATGTCGGCCATCGTGCGCGGCATGTCGCTGCGCGCGATCGGGTTGTTCTGGATGATCACCAGGTCGCTCGCGGTCGAATGCTTCATCAGCGGCGCCAGTGGCGGATTGGCCACGTAGCTGCCGTCCCAATACATCTCGCCCTCCACTTCCACGGCTGCAAATACCGTCGGGAGGCAGGCCGAGGCGATCAGGCGCTGTACGTCCATCTCTTCGCGCCTGAACAATTTGCCGGTGCCGGTGCGGACATTGGTGGCGGCGATGAACAACTTGAGCTCGTGGCAATCGCGTACCCGCTCGAAGTCGATGGTGGCCGATAGAAAATTGCGTAACGGATTGAACGAGATGGGTCCCTCACGCACGGGGCCGGCCATCGCGCCGGCCAGCTCGAGTAAATGGTAGAACGGCGAGAACTCCATGGTGAAGGTCGGCGCCATCCGATCGAGCGGTGTCCGCTGCAACGGGCTGAGCGTCGCGGTGCTGCCGAGCGTACGCCAGAACTTGTCGAGTGCATTGCGGGCGCCCTCGCGCCCACCGCCGCGCGCGTAGCCGTCGGCCAGCACCACGGCATTGATGGCGCCGGCGCTCGACCCGCTCAAGGCATCGAGCACGAGATCTTCTTCTTGCAGCAGCCGATCGAGTATGCCCCAGCCGAAGGCGCCGTAGGTCCCGCCGCCCTGGATGGCGACGCTGATAGTCTTATAGGTGGTCACAATCTGCTCCGGGAAAATGATTCTCCATGCCAGACTAGCCGGATTGCCATTGGCATGGCGCAGCCTTCACTGGCCGGCCTTTGTTGTCAGGCGCCCTTCGTTCTGGCTGCTTGTGTGCTGCTTGCTTAATTGGCCGAAGTTGTTAGCGTAGCTGGTTTTTATTATTCTTGATTTTATGTTGGTTAGTTACATTCTTAGGATATATACATCGGCCTTACCAGGTTGATTTGATCCCGCCATGGCGGTGCATTGCGAATCGCTCCTCGGCCAAGCCTGCTGGAGGCAGACTTGGCCCTCGAGACTGCCGAGCCGCTCACATGGCAAAACGTTGCACTAAGCAAGCCACCGCATCACGAGCGGCACCAGCCATGGCGCCAACAGCGCGGTTAACGCCCCGTTCAGCCCCATCGCCAGTCCGGCAAAGGCCCCCGCCTCCGGACTGACCTGGAAGGCGCGCGCTGTGCCGATGCCATGCGAAGCCAATCCCCAGGCAAAGCCACGTGCTGCGTTCGAACGGATGCGCAACAGATCGAACAGGTAGTGACCGATCACCGCGCCAAAGATCCCGGTGCCGATCACCAATGCAGCCGTGAACGCCGGTATGCCCCCCATCCGCTCCGATACGGCCATGGCGATCGGCGACGTGGCCGACTTCGGCCCCAGCGTATACGCCAGCTCAGGGGTAGCGCCGAGCAGCACCCCTACCGCCACCGCCGACACGATGGCCGTCACGCAGCCCAGCAGCAAGGCAGCGCTTAGCGGCAGCAATGCACGCCGCAGGCGCGGCAACTGTCGCACCAGCGGCACGGCGAGCGCCACTGTCGCCGGCCCGAGCAAAAAGTGGACGAATTGCGCGCCCGCGAAATAGCGCTCGTACGACATGCCCGACAACCACAGCACGGCGGCAATCAGCGCCACCGAGATGGCGACGGGATTGGCCAGCGGCGACGCCTTGCACAGCGCGAAGATGCGCTGCGCCGCCAGATAGGCGCACAGCGTCATGGTCAGGCCAAGCAAGGGTGAAGCAGAGAGATAGACCCAGAAATGCGAGAACTCGGCGAAATCAGGCATCGCGATCCTTCGCCTGGCCGCGCTCCATGCCACGCAGGATCAAGCCCGTCACCGCCAGCGCCAGCACGGTGCTGACCACCAGCGCAGCGATGATCGCCACCCAGTGGCCGCTGCCGCTGCCGGCCGCCACCACGATGCCGACGCCCGCCGGGATGAACAGCAGCGACAGGTTCGACAGCAGCGTATTGGCGGCCCGCTCCACCAGCGCCAGCAGGCTGGGAAAGGCCATCAGCGCCGCCATCAGCAGGAGCATGCCCACGACCGGCCCTGGCAAGGGCAGATGAAAGACGAATACGATGCCTTCGCCCAGGCATTGAAACAACAACAGCACTGCGAACGCCGCCAACATGATTGATTTCTCCTGAAACACAGCGGCGGCCACGCAGGCCGCCGCAAAGTGCTCAGGATATCAAATTTGCCGGTTCAGCACCGGCCGCAGGCCGCTGACAGCTGGCTCAGGCCGCGGCCTCGGCGCCCTGGATCGCGCCGCGCTTGACCTGGTCGCGCTCGATCGACTCGAACAGCGCCTTGAAGTTGCCTTCACCAAAGCCGTCATCGCCCTTGCGCTGGATGAACTCGAAGAATACCGGGCCCAGTTGCGGCACGCCGAAGATCTGCACCAGCAGGCGCGCCTTGCCATCGTCGACATTCCCGTCGAGCAGCAGGCCGCGCACCTTGAGCTCGCTTGCATCCTGGCCATGGCCCGGAATACGCTCATCGAGCATCTCGTAATAGGTATCTGGCGGCGGGCTCATCAAGGGCACGCCGGCCGCGCGCAGCTTGTCGACGGTGGCGATCAGGTCGTCCGTCAGCAGCGCGATGTGCTGGATGCCTTCGCCATTGAACTGCATGAGGAATTCCTCGATCTGGCCGCCGCCGGCCTTGCCCTCCTCGTTCAGTGGAATGCGGATCATGCCGTCCGGCGCCGTCATGGCCTTCGAGGTCAAGCCCGTGTATTCGCCCTTGATGTCGAAGTAGCGGATTTCACGGAAGTTGAACAGCTTCTCGTAGAAGCCGGCCCAGTACGACATGCGGCCGCGGTAGACGTTATGGGTCAGGTGGTCGATGATCGACAGGCCGTGGCCTGGCGGATTGCGGTCGACGCCGTCGATGAATTCGAAGTCGATGTCATAGATCGATTTACCTTCTTCGAAGCGGTCGATCAGGTACAGCGGCGCGCCGCCGATGCCGCGGATGGCCGGCAGGCGCAGCTCCATCGGGCCGGTCGGGATCTCGACCGCCTGCGCGCCCAACTCCAGCGCGCGCGCATATGCTTTATGGGCATCCTTGACGCGAAACGCCATGCCGCAGGCCGACGGACCGTGCTCGGCCGCGAAATAGGCCGCGTAGCTCTTGGGCTCGTTATTGATGATGAAGTTGATGCCACCCTGACGGTACAGGGCGACCTCTTTCGAGCGGTGCTTGGCCACCTTGGTAAAACCCAGCGCTTCGAATACGGGCTCGAGCACGCCCGGCGTGGGCGATGCGAACTCGACGAACTCGAAGCCCATCAGGCCCATGGGATTGTCGAACAGGTCTGCCATTGTCTCTTCCTTTGTATGTCGTTGGTGGTGTCTCGTCATTCAGCAAACACATCGGCCAGCAAGCCGCGCAACCACCCGTTGCCCGGATCCTGGCTGAAGCGCCGATGCCAGAAAATATTCGTCTGCAGGGCCGGCAGCTCGAGCGGCGGCGTCACCCACTCGAGCCCGAACGGCGGCCCGGCACGCTCGGCCAGTTTTTGCGGCACCGTCACCACCAGGTCGGTCGTGCTGACGATATACGGGACCGCCGTAAAATGCGGCACGCGGAACCGGATCGGACGTCCCTCGGCCGCCGGGCCGATCCCCGCCTTGGCCAGCACCGCGTTGATCCGGTCGTAAGGACTGTCGGCGGCGTCGACCAGCAGATGCTCGGCCTGGGCGAAGCGCGCCAGCGTCAGCTCGCCCTTGCCCAGCGGATGCCCCTTGCGGAACATGCAGACGAACGGCTGGCGAAACAGGTGCCGCTGGTACAGCGCATCCGACACTTCCTCGAACGGCCCGACCGCCAGGTCGACCCTTCCGCTTTCCATCTCTTCCTTGAGCGCCGACGATCCGACCCGCAGCGAGCTCAGCTCGACATGCGGCGCCAGCTGGCGGCAGCGCTCGATCAGTGTCGGCATGAAATACACTTCGCCGACGTCGGTCATGGCCAGCACGAAGCGGCGGCTGCTGGTGCCCGGGTCGAAACGGCTGCGCTGGTTCAGCGCCAGCGCGACCTGCGCCATGGCCGCCCCGATCGGCTCGGCCATCTGGCTGGCCAGCGGCGTCGGCTGCATGCCGCTCGCCGTGCGCACGAACAGCTCGTCGTTGAAACTGCGGCGCAGCCGCGCCAGCGCATTGCTCACGGCCGACTGCGACAACCCCAGCCGGCGCGCGGCGGAAGAAATCTGGCGCTCCCGGTAGACTTCCTGGAACACCGACAGCAGGTTCAGGTCGATGGCGTGCGGTTCGATCATGGACTTTCCAAGTAGCGCCGTCGGAACACCCCGGTGCGAGCGCATTGTCCACGCCCGTCCGGTGTGCCGAACAGCAGTATTCACCAAATGAATAGTCTACATTTTTCTATTCATCTCGTAAAACATGGCGGATTATTCTAGAGTGGCGCCAATCCATCTACCATCCATCGTCCAGGAGACCCGCTCCATGAGCCACCTGCCCGGTATGCCTGCCTATATGAGCGGCTTCGGCAATGAATTCGCCACCGAAGCGCTGCCCGGCGCCCTGCCCTCGCACCGCAATTCACCGCAGCGCGTGGCCTATGGCCTGTATGCGGAGCAGCTGTCAGGCACCGCCTTCACGGCTCCGCGCAGCCACAACCGGCGCTCCTGGCTGTATCGCATCCGCCCGGCGGCAGTCCATGGCAGCTTCGTGGCCATGGAGGCGCCGCGGCTGGTGGGCCGCTTCGACCATCCTGTGCCGCCCAACCAGTTGCGCTGGAGCCCCCTGCCGATGCCGGATGCGCCCACCGATTTCATCGACAGCTGGGTCACCATGGCCGGCAATGGCTCGCCGGCGAGCATGAACGGCTGCGCCATCCACCTGTATGCGGCCAACCGCGCGATGGAGGGCCGCTATTTTTACAATTCGGACGGCGAACTGCTGATCGTGCCGCAGCTGGGCCGGCTGTCGATCGCTACCGAGCTCGGCCTGATCGAGGTCGCGCCGCAAGAGATCGCCGTGATCCCCCGCGGCGTGCGCTTCCAGGTCAGCCTGCCGGACGGTGAAGCGCGCGGCTATATCTGCGAGAACTTCGGCGCCCTGCTCCAGCTGCCGGACATGGGCCCCATCGGCTCCAACGGCCTGGCCAACCCGCGCGATTTTCTCACCCCACAGGCGCGCTACGAGGACCTCGAAGGCGACTTCGAGCTGGTGACCAAGTTCGGCGGAACGCTGTGGCGCGCCCCGATCGGCCATTCGCCGCTGGACGTGGTGGCCTGGCACGGCAACTATGCGCCCTATAAATACGACCTGCGCCACTTCAACACCATCGGCTCGATCAGCTACGATCACCCCGATCCATCGATCTTCCTGGTGCTGCAGTCGCCATCCGACACGCCGGGCGTGGACACGCTCGACTTCGTGATCTTCCCGCCGCGCTGGCTGGCGGCCGAGGACACCTTCCGCCCGCCCTGGTTCCATCGCAATGTGGCGAGCGAATTCATGGGCCTGATCCACGGCGCCTACGACGCCAAGGCGGAAGGTTTCGTTCCCGGTGGCGCGAGCGTGCACAACTGCATGAGCGGCCATGGGCCGGACGCCGCGACTTTCGACAAGGCCAGCAACGCCGACACCAGCGCGCCGCACAAGGTGGGCGACACCATGGCCTTCATGTTCGAGACCCGCAATGCGCTGGCGCCGACTGAACAGGCGCTGGCTTCGCCCCAGCTGCAGGCGGATTACCAGCAGTGCTGGGCCGGTATCAAGAAGAACTTCCGGGTCACGCCGTAACGCGCTCCACGCCGCGCGCCGGCGTGGCGTATTCCAACATTTTGTCATTTATGCCATGATTCGCCGGTATGCCGTCCTGGCGTACCCGGCACGGCCCGGAACTGTCCGGTGATGGGGTGCTAGCGCGCCCGCGCTCTATGTCAGATATATTGATCATTCTCGTTCTGATCCTGTTGAACGGGGTGTTCGCGATGAGTGAACTCGCACTCGTCTCCGCAAAACGCATGCGCCTCGAACGGCGCGCCGAAGAAGGCAGCCGGGGCGCCCGTACCGCCATCGAACTGGCCGACAATCCGAGCCATTTCCTGTCCACCGTCCAGGTCGGCATCACGCTGATCGGCATCTTTACCGGCGCCTTCGGTGAGGCCTCGCTGGTATCGCGCCTGCAGCCGCAGATCGAAGCGGTCGGCTTCCTGACGCCGTATGCCTACGAAATCGCGCTCTTCATCGTGGTGCTGGGCATTACCTTCGCCTCGATCATCCTGGGCGAACTGGTGCCGAAGCGGATCGCGATGCGCCACCCGGAGACGATGGCGACCCTGATTGCGCCGCCATTGAGTCTGCTCTCGAAAATCATGTCGCCGTTCGTCAAGGTGCTATCCCTGACGACCGAAGCGATCGTCAGGCTGCTCGGCATCCACGAGGCCAAGGAAGACGCGCCGACCGAGGAAGACATTGCCGGCATGTTCAAGGAAGGCACCGACGCCGGCCTGTTCGAAAAGACCGAATACGACATCGTCTCGCGCGCGCTGCGCCTGGACGACCGCCACCTGAAGGCGCTGATGACGCCGCGGGTCGACCTGATCATGATCGACCTCGACGCCGAGCGGCGCGACACGCTGGAACTCATCACCTGCCATACCTACAGCCGCTTCCCGGTGTACCGTGGTGACCGCGCCCAGATCCTCGGTTACGTGAAGGTGCGCGACCTGCTGGCGCAGTCGGTGCGCCATGGCTCGCTGGAGGCGGTGAACATCGAACACGCCGTGTCCGAGGTGCTGTTCGTGCCTGAAACCGTGAGCGCGATGGCGCTGCTCGAGCTGTTCAAGAAGAACCGCGCCGAGCTGGCCCTGATCGTCGACGAGTACGGCGACATCCAGGGCATGGTGACACTGTCCGACGTGATGAGCGCGCTGGTGGGCGACGTGACCGTGATCGGCGAAGAGCACGATCCGGATGCGGTGCAGCGCCAGGACGGCAGCTGGCTGCTCGACGGCGGCGTCGACCTTGACCGGTTCAGGGACCTGATGAATACCGATGTGCGCTTCCCGGATGAAGGCACTGGGGCTTATCACACGCTGGCGGGGTTCGTGCTGTACCAGTTCGGGTATATCCCCAAAACGTCGGAGTTCTTCGACTGGAGCGGGTACCGGATCGAGGTGGTGGACATGGATGGGAACCGGATCGACCGGATCCTGGTGGCGCAGCTGCCGCCGCCGGAACCGGCAGAGCCCGAACCTGATTGAAGCCGGACGGATCCGATTCCGTCGGCGCGGCCTGCCGAGGCGATGCTACCGTCACCGTATGACTTGTGGTAAAACATCGGCGCAACCGAGGAGAAGCGCCATGCAAGTCAATCCGATCCAACTGTTCGACGCCGAATCGTCGACCTTCACCTATATTCTCATTGCGGCGGATAGCAATGACGCCGTGATCATCGACCCGGTCGACCGCCATTTCGCGCGCGACCTGGCGCATCTCAAGCGCCTCGGCTTGACACTGACCCACGTGCTGGAAACCCACGCCCACGCCGACCACGTCACGTCGGCGGGCCGCCTGCGCGAGCACACCGGCGCCAAGGCCTGCGTGCCGAGCGGCTGCGATATCCCGCCAGCGGAAGTGCAGCTGGTCGATGGTGACCGGATCCGCTTCGGCCCGCACGAAACCATCAATGTGATCCACACGCCCGGCCACACGGCCGGCAGTATGTGCTACCTGTGGCGCGGCAACCTGTTCACCGGCGACACGCTGCTGATCGGCGGTTGCGGACGCACCGACTTTCAGAGCGGCAGCGCCGCAGCGCTGTATGACAGCGTCACCCGCAAGCTGTTCACGCTGGACGACCAGACCCGGGTCTGGCCAGGACACGACTACATGGGACAATCGGTGTCGAGCATTGGCTGGGAGCGGCGCCACAATGCGCGGCTGGCCAATCGCGAACGTGCCGATTTCATTGCGCTCATGGAGGCGCTCGACCTGCCGCGCCCGAAGATGATCGATATCGCCGTGCCGGCCAACCGTAATCTGGGACTGGCCCATAGCGTATAAGCCTGCGTAACCGTAGGGTGGACGGCTGTGCCATCCACGCGTTCAGCCACGGCCAGCTTGACCGATGCGCGGCCATGCTTGCGCTGATTGGACGCGTGGACGGCGAGCCGTCCACCCCACGGAACTGTTACTGATATCAATAACGCCAGGTCCGCTTGTTGGCCACCGGACGCTTCAACACCTTGGTCTGGATCTGCTTCCAGATCAGCCCTGCCAGGGCCATCATGATCATCTTGCGCATAGTTTCTCCTTGGATGGTTTTCGGCGACATGCCGTTACTGCCAGCATAACCCGCTCCTCTTCCGAACGGCGCAGGTTTGCCACTGCCTTGGGATGCAGTAGAATCCCTGTCTTTCTGGCAAGGTACAAGGCCGACAATGGACGACGGGCACAAGCAACTCAAACGCGGTCTCAAGAATCGCCACATCCAACTGATCGCCCTTGGCGGTGCGATCGGCACCGGCCTGTTCCTCGGCATCGCCTCGACCATCCAGATGGCCGGCCCCTCGGTGCTGCTGGGCTATGCGATTGCCGGCGCGGTCGCTTTCCTGATCATGCGCCAGCTGGGCGAGATGATCGTCGACGAACCGGTTGCCGGCTCGTTCAGCCATTTCGCCGATAAATACTGCGGACGCTGGGCCGGTTTCGCCTCGGGCTGGAATTACTGGGTGATGTACATCCTCGTCAGCCTGGCCGAACTGACCGCGCTCGGCATCTATATGCAGTACTGGTTCCCCGAATTGCCCACCTGGGTGTCGGCGCTGGGCTTTTTCGTGCTCGTCAATGCCCTGAGCCTCCTCAACGTCAAGGCCTTCGGCGAGATGGAGTTCTGGTTTGCCGTGATCAAGGTGGTCGCGGTAGTTGGCATGATCGTGTTCGGCCTGTATTTGTTGATCGGCGGCGGCGCCGGTCCCGAGGCCGGCGTCGCCAACCTGTGGCAGCACGGCGGCTTCTTCCCGAACGGCGTTGCGGGCCTCGCGATGGCCATGGCGGTGATCATGTTCTCGTTTGGCGGCCTGGAACTGATCGGCATCACCGCCGCCGAGGCCGACGACCCGTCGCGCACCATTCCGCGCGCCACCAATAACGCGCTCTACCGCATCCTGATCTTCTACATCGGCGCACTGGCCGTGCTGCTGATGCTGTACCCGTGGCAAAAGGTCGTCACCGGCGGCAGCCCGTTCGTGCTGATCTTCCAGGCGCTCGACAGCGGCTGGGTCGCCAATGTCCTCAATCTGGTGGTGCTGACCGCCGCCCTGTCGGTCTACAACGGCTGCGTGTACGCCAACAGCCGCATGCTCTTCGGCCTCGCGGCCCAGGGCAATGCGCCGGCCGTGTTCCAGTACACCAACCGCCGCGGCGTGCCGCTGGTGGCGCTGGGCGTGTCGGCCCTCGCGACCGGCTCCGCGATCCTGATCAATTACTTTTTGCCACGCGAAGCGCTGGGCATGGTGATGAGCCTGGCCGTGGCGGCGCTGGTCATCAATTGGGCCATGATTTCGTGGAGTCACCTGCGCTTCCGCCGGCACAAGCACCATGTCGGCCAGGCGACGCTGTTCCGCAGCCCGTGGTTTCCGCTGTCGAACTACGTCTGCCTGGGCTTCGTGGCAATCCTGTTGATCATCATGCTGCTCACGCCCGAGCTGCGTATCTCCGTGTTCCTGATCCCGGTGTGGCTGGGCCTGCTCGGCCTGGGCTACTGGCTGCGCGAACGGCGCGCAGCGCCACGCAGCTGATCCTATCTACCGATGCGGCAGTGCAGCGTGCGACCCGCGCTGCCTGCCGATCAGTGTCCTGCCCGACGGCAGCTAGCGGTTGTCCTCCCGCGCTGGCTCAAACTGTACCCTGTCGTGTCCGCATCATGCGTCCCCATGTTGCGTAGCAATATGAAAATAGTTGGCGCTAATTGACGTTTACGTCAATTAGCCAGTTATGATCTTCCTGCTGCAAAACACCTCACAAGGGAAAGCATAATTATGAGCCAGAGCAATCCTCTGTCGCTGCACGTTCCGGAGCCTACCGGCCGCCCGGGCTGCAAGACCGATTTTTCGTACCTCCATCTGAGCCCTGCCGGTTCGGTCCGGCGTCCGCCCATCGATGTCGCACCGCTGGAGACAAGCGACATCGCCCAACAAATGATCCGCGTGCTCGATGAGCACGGCAACGCCGTCGGCCCTTGGGCCGAGGAACCCGACCGCGACCTGCTGCGCTTCGGCCTGCGCACCATGATGAAAACCCGCGTCTTCGACGCGCGCATGGTCATCGCCCAGCGCCAGAAGAAAATGTCGTTCTACATGATCTCGCTCGGCGAAGAGGCGATCGGCACCGCCCACGCCCTCGCGCTGCAGGACGGCGACATGAATTTCCCGACTTACCGCCAGCAAAGCCTATTGATGGCGCGCCAGGTGCCCCTGGTCGACATGATCTGCCAGCTGCTGTCCAACGAGCGCGATCCGCTCAAGGGCCGCCAGCTGCCAGTCATGTACTCGGTCCGCAATGCCGGCTTCTTCACCATCTCGGGCAACCTCGCCACCCAGTACCCGCAAGCCGTGGGCTGGGCGATGGCCAGCGCCATCAAGGGCGATACCAAAATCGCCTCGGCCTGGATCGGCGATGGCGCGACCGCGGAATCCGATTTCTCGACCGCCCTCACTTTTGCCCATGTGTACCGCGCGCCGGTCATCCTCAACGTGGTCAATAACCAGTGGGCGATCTCGAGCTTCCAGGCGATCGCCGGCGGCGAGAGCGTCACCTTCGCCACGCGCGGCATCGGCAGCGGCATCGCCTCGCTGCGGGTGGACGGCAACGACTTCCTGGCGGTGCTGTCGGCCTCGCGCTGGGCCGCTGAACGCGCGCGCAGCAATCTCGGCCCGACGTTGATCGAATGGGTCACCTACCGCGCCGGCCCGCACTCGACTTCGGACGACCCGACCCGCTACCGCCCGGCCGACGACTATGCCCGCTTCCCGCTTGGGGACCCGATCGCGCGCCTGCGCCAGTACCTGACCAATCTGGGCTGCTGGTCGGACGCCGAACACGAGACGGTGCAAGCCGAACTGGAAGCCGAAGTGCTGGCCGCGCAGAAGGAAGCCGAAAGCTACGGCATCCTGGGCGACGAGCGTGCGCCGAGCGCGGCGACGATGTTCGAGGACGTTTATAAAGACATGCCGGAGCATTTGCGCCGTCAGCGTCAGCAGTTGGGAGTATGAGCATGGCACGAGACGATCAACCGAAAGACGCGGCAACGATGCCGATGACCATGATCCAGGCGCTGCGCTCGGCCATGGATGTGGTGATGGAACGCGATGACAACGTCGTGGTGTATGGCCAGGACGTCGGCTACTTCGGGGGCGTGTTCCGCGTCACTGATGGGCTGCAAGCCAAGTATGGCAAGTCGCGCGTGTTCGACGCGCCGATTTCAGAGGGCGGCATCGTCGGCACTGCGGTCGGCATGGCCGCTTACGGCCTGCGTCCCGTCGTCGAGATCCAGTTCGCCGACTATTTTTATCCGGCGACCGACCAGATCGTGTCCGAGGCGGCGCGCCTGCGCTACCGCTCGGCCGGCGAATTCACCGCCTCGATGGTGATCCGCATGCCCTGCGGCGGCGGCATCTGGGGCGGCCAGACCCACAGCCAGAGCCCGGAAGCCTTCTTCACCCACGTGTGCGGCCTGCGCACCGTGATGCCGTCGAATCCGTATGACGCGAAAGGCCTCCTGATCGCCTCGATCGAGAACGACGACCCGGTGATCTTCCTGGAGCCCAAGCGCCTCTATAACGGCCCGTTCGACGGCCACCATGACCGTCCGGTAGTCCCATGGTCCGGTCACCCGAAAGGCGACGTCCCGACCGGCCACTATACGGTCGACCTGGACAAGGCCGCCATCGTCCGGCCTGGCAGCGCGGTCACCGTGCTGGCCTATGGCACCATGGTCTGGGTCGCCGAAGCGGCGGCCCGCGAGACCGGCATCGATGCCGAAGTGATCGACCTGCGCAGCATCTGGCCGCTGGACCTCGACACCATCGTCGAGTCGGTCAAGAAGACCGGCCGCTGCGTGATCGTGCACGAGGCGACGCAGACCAGCGGCTTTGGCGCCGAGCTGTCGGCGCTGGTGCAAGAGCACTGTTTCTACCACCTGGAGGCGCCGATCGGCCGCGTCGCCGGCTGGGACACCCCGTATCCGCACGCGCAGGAGTGGGCCTATTTTCCGGGTCCCGACCGCGTCGGCGCGGCCCTCAAACGCGTGATGGAGGGTTGATCACATGGGTATTCACGTTATCAAGATGCCGGACCTCGGCGAAGGCATTGCCGAAGTCGAAGTGGTGGCATGGCATGTGCAGCCGGGCGACACGGTCAAGGAAGACCAGGTGCTGGCCGACGTCATGACCGACAAGGCGACGGTCGAGATCCCGTCGCCAGTGGCAGGCACGATCACCAGCCTGGGCGGCGCGATCGGCCAGTCGCTGGCCGTGGGCGCGGAACTGATCCGCCTCGAGGTGGCCGGCGCCGGCAACTACAGCGGCGATAAGGCGAAACAGGAGCCGGTCAAATCGGCCGCGCCGACGGCGCCCGCCGAAGAAGTCGCCGAACCGCAGCTCGAAGCGGTCATCCAGGCCGACGCCCCGGCGCAGGCCGTTGCCGCGCCAGCCAAACCGGCAGCGAAGCCAGCGCCGCGCAGCCCGCAAGGTGCGCCGCAACTGCGCGCCGATGGCGAAAAACCGCTGGCGCCACCGGCCGTGCGCCAGCGCGCCTGGGACCTGGGCGTCGAGTTGCAGTTCGTGAGCGGCAGCGGCCCGGCAGGCCGCATCACCCACGCCGACCTGGACGCCCACGTCGAGGGCCGCAGGAATGGCGCTGGTGGCGGCAGCGACGAGCGCTACGCCGAGCAGCATGGCGAGCACGCGACGCAGGTGATCGGCCTGCGCCGCAAGATCGCCGAGAAGATGCAGGAAGCCAAGCGCAATATCCCGCACTTTACTTATGTCGAAGAAGTCGACGTCACCGAACTGGAAGCGCTGCGCACCCAGCTCAACGCCAGATACGGAGCGGAAAGAGGCAAACTCACCCTGCTGCCGCTGCTGATGCGCGCCGTGGTGCTGGCCTTGCGCAGCTATCCGATGATGAGCGCACGCTATGACGACGAGCACAATCTGCTCACGACGTACGATGCGGCCCACATCGGCATCGCGGCCCAGACCGACAACGGCCTGATGGTGCCGGTGGTGCGCCACGCCGAATCGCGCGATCCGTGGTCGAGCGCCGCCGAGATCACCCGCCTGGCGGATGCGGCGCGTACCGGCAAGGCCACGCGCGACGAACTCACTGGTTCGACCATCACGATCACCAGCCTGGGCGCGCTGGGCGGCATCGTCACCACCCCGGTGATCAACCGTCCCGAAGTCGCCATCGTGGGCGTGAACCGCATTGTCGACCGTCCAGTAATCCGCGACGGCGCCATGGTGGCGCGCAAGATGATGAACCTGTCGTCCTCGTTCGACCACCGCGTCATCGACGGCATGGTGGCGGCCCAGTTCGTGCAGGCGATCCGCGGCTACCTCGAGTTCCCTGCAACCCTGTTCGTGGAGTGAGCCGATGGAGACGATCAATACGACATTGCTGATCATCGGCGGCGGTCCCGGCGGCTACATCGCCGGCATCCGCGCCGGCCAGCTCGGCATTCCCGCCATCGTGGTCGAAGGCGCCCAGCCGGGCGGCACCTGCCTGAACATCGGCTGTATCCCATCGAAGGCCCTGATCCACGCGGCCGACGAATACAGCAAGGCCGTCACTTATGCGGCGCAGGAATCGCCGCTCGGTATCACGGTGGACTCGCCGAAGATCGACCTGGCGCGCACCGTGGCCTGGAAGGACGGCATCGTCAAGCGCCTGACCGGCGGCGTCGGCGCCCTGCTGAAAAAACAGGGCGTGCGTGTGGTGCATGGCTGGGCCCGCGTCCTCGACGGCAAGACGGTCGAGGTCGAGGCGCCGGAAGGCAGCGGCGGCGAAACCGTCCGCATCCGCTGCGAGCACCTGCTGCTGGCCAGCGGCTCGCAGGCGGTCGAACTGCCGTTCATGCCGTTCGGCGGCCCGGTGATCTCGTCGACCGAGGCGCTGTCGCAAGACACGGTGCCGCGGCGCCTGGTGGTGGTCGGCGCCGGCTATATCGGCCTGGAACTCGGCATCGCCTACCGCAAGCTGGGCGCCCAGGTCACCGTGGTCGAAGCGGCAGAGCGCATTCTGCCGGCCTACGACGCCGACCTGGTCAAGCCGGTGGCCAATTCGCTGGCGCGCCTGGGCGTTGACGTACGCCTGGCAACGTCCGTGCTTGGCATGGAAGGCGATCGCGTCAAGGTGCGCGACGCGTCCGGCGTCGAAGCCTACCTGGACGCCGACAAGGTGCTGGTGGCGGTAGGCCGCAAACCGGCCACGACCGGCTGGGGCCTGGAAAACCTGATGCTCGACATGGCCGGCCGCGCCGTCAAGGTCGACGAGCAATGCCGCACCTCGATGCGCAATGTGTGGGCGATCGGCGACCTGACGGGTGAACCGATGCTGGCCCACCGCGCGATGGCGCAGGGCGAGATGGTGGCCGAGATCATCGCCGGCAAGCGCCGCCAGTTCCAGCCGGCCGCGATTCCGGCGGTGTGCTACACCGATCCCGAGATCGTGGTGGCCGGCCTGTCGCCGAACGAAGCGGCAGCGGCAGGCATCGAGGCAATGACTGCCAGCTTCCCGTTCAGCGCCAACGGCCGCGCCATGACGATCGAGGGCACGGATGGCTTCGTACGCGTGGTCGCCCGCAAGGACAACCACGTGATCGTCGGCTGGCAGGCGGTCGGCGTGGGCGTGTCGGAACTGGCGGCCGGATTTACCCAGTCGATCGAACTGGGGGCTCAGCTGGAAGACGTGGCGCGCACCATCCACGCCCATCCTACCCTGGGCGAAGCGGTGCAGGAAGCGGCGTTACGCGCGCTGGGTCACGCCCTGCACATCTAGTCTAGGCGCTCCGCCGCCCCACGCGGGGCGGCGTCGCCAGCACTGTTCCCAGGCGCAGCGCCGTAGCGACCGCAGTATCGATCGGCGGCGCGTAATCGCCCTCGATCCAGCGCATCGCGATATGGATCACGCCGCCGATCACACCGGCCTGCAATAGCTCGTCATCGACTGCATGCGGCGCCACCAGGCGCGCCACTTCGCGGCCGATGGTGCGCAGCGACGCCTCGAAGGCCAGATCAACCGCCCGGCTCACGCCCCGGATCTCGACCAGGAACACGCGCGCCGACTGCGGTTCGCGCTGCAGGGCCCCGAAATAAGCGTGCAACATGGCGCGCGAGCGCTTGATCTTGCTGCGGCCGGCCGTCTCGCCTGCGCGCAGGATCTCGCCCAGCACCGAATACGTGACGGCATTATAAGAATCGATCAGCAGCGCTTCGCTATTGGCGAAGGATTCATAGAAATAGCGCTCGGTAAGCCCGGCGGCTTCACAGACGGCCTTGACGGTGGCCTGCTGGTAACCGCGCTCGCCGTACACGGCAATGGCGCCTGCGATCAAACGGCTGCGCCGGTCCGAACGGCGCTGCTCCTGCGACTGTCCACGGTAGGAGCGGGTGATGGATTGCTCTGCGTTCATTGCAACATTTTGACACAAACTTGCCCACAGTAATCAGACAAGGTTAAATGTCAGTACAAAAAAGCGCTGCCGGCGCGTTTCCGTGCACGGCAGCGCTGTGTCATGTCCGACGCCGCTAGCGTCGGGCGCTGCCCTTGTCGTCCTGTGCAATACGACCGTCGCGCGCGCCGTCCTCACCCTGCTGGTTGCCCTGGAAGCCCTGATCGGACTGCGCATCGTCCGAGCCGCCGGCCAGCAAGTCATCGGTACGGCCGGCCGATCCCTGTCCGCCCTGCTGCATCGTACCCGCCCCCTCGCGCTGGGTGGATCCGGTGCGCTCTGCGCTGGCGCCGACCTCGCCAGTCGATCCTGCGCCCATGGTGGCAGCGCTCGTTGTGCCGTCCGTGATCTGGTCCCAGCTGCGGCCCTTCGGTGCTTTCTTGTCGTCCTGGTTCGACATGATCATCTCCTCGTGGTTTGACGTGCGCACAGCTTACCCCATCGACGGGCCGGAACAATAGGTCGGTAGCTCTGCTTGCTGTAGGACTGGACATGGTGAATCGGTGATTTTACTCTACTGCAACATTATTTGCTAGATTGCTATGCTCTATCGGTTTAAGCATCTCGATTGATGCCTCTTATATAACGGTCGCTGTCCCCCATTTTGCCACGCGCGAGCGGCATGATGGTCCTGCCGGCCCTCTATAAAGAACCATTCCATGAAGAATTTGAAAATCGGCGCCCGCCTGGGGCTTGCCTTTGCCATCGTCCTTGCCCTGCTCCTGATCATGGCGGCAACCGCCCTCACCCGCATGCAGTCGGCCGGCGACCTGACCTACCGCCTCGTCAACACGAGCATGAAAAACCAGTACACGGTATCGGAGTGGCGCAAATTCATCGAAGTCAACGACGCCATGATCGGCACGGTATTCCACGCCCAGGATGCGAGCGTCGTCGGCGAGCTCGAGCCGCGTCTGCGCGCGAACATCCGCCAGGCCGAGGCCTTGCAAGCCGAAGTCGACGCCAATCTGCTCAACGAAAAAGTGCGCGTCTACCTGAACCGCGCCAAGGAAGCGCGCGCCGCTTACGACGCCGCACGCGAAGCGGTGCTGCAAGCGAAACTTGCCGGCGATGCGGTCCAGCTCGAGCAGGCCTATCACGTCCGTTTCGTGCCTCAGGCGCGCGACTTCGCAGCGGCGCTGGAAGAATTCGCCACCCGCCAGAGCACGGCCACAGCGGGCGTCGGCGAGAGAATCCTCGCCTCGTATGCTGAAACCCGCATCATTCTGCTCGTCCTGGCGATCGCCGCCGTCCTGCTCGGCGCCGGCTGCGCGCTGTTCATCACGCGCTCGATCACCACGCCCCTGCGCCAGGCAGTCGAGGTGGCCGAACGGGTCGCCAGCGGCGACCTGGGCAGCCGCATCAGCGTCAGCGCGCGCGACGAGACCGGCCAGCTGATGGATGCGCTGGGCCGCATGAACGCCGGTCTGGCCGGCATCGTCGGCCAAGTGCGCGACGGCAGTGCCGCGATCTCGCAGGCGTCCAGCGAAATCGCCAGCGGCAACCAGGATCTGTCGCGCCGCACCGAGCAGCAAGCCAGCTCGCTGGAAGAGACCGCTGCCTCGATGGAAGAACTGACCTCGACCGTGCGCAACAATACCGAACACGCGCGCCGCGCCAATGTGCTGGCCGCCAATGCCGCGCTGGTGGCGGGCGAAGGCGGCAAGATGGTCAATGAAGTCGTGGACACCATGGGCAGCATCGATACCTCGTCGCAGCGTATCGTCGACATCATCAGCGTGATCGAC
>Ga0265798_10004990_pt1 | contig 18081 bp, 15 predicted proteins | sample P3T30metagenome_FD_192430 | JGI IMG/M metagenome (GOLD analysis project Ga0265798, IMG submission 192430) | Plant litter microbial communities from East Loma Ridge, Irvine, California - P3 T30 | ecosystem: Environmental > Terrestrial > Plant litter > Unclassified | place: USA: California... | reverse complement strand
GGTCGCCGGTCCGCTCGTCGCCGCCGGAGATGTAGTAAAACGTCTTACGATAGACTGGAGTTGAGATTCTAGCCTGTTTGGCACTGTCACTCCAGTGTTGGACGCCATGTCTCGTCCCGAGCCCAGTGAAGTTGCCCAGATGATACGAGTCAACCTCGCCTCCGTGGCGCACTTGATCGTGAGCAATTTTGTAAGTGTCCGCACGACCGGTGCGGAGGAAAAAGTCCCAGAAGAACAGATCAGGCGACAGCTCTGAATTATCCCAAGCATAGCCACCGACGTCATATCTCCACTGGTGACGATCGTTATCATAGGTATGCATGATGTCTCCATGATCCCAGAATCCGTACCAACGGCGCTGTTCGATTTGGTCTTCGTAGTACTTGATTAGGAAGTCCATGTTGTTCTCGATAGTTTGTGCTTGCGCAGAGTCCACAGCACCAGGCACGTCCCAGTAAGACCCAATCGCTTTGGTGTCGCGCATGTACTCTGGCTCAGGAATGAGAACCGGTGGGTTGTTGGTGAAGTTGGTGAGCGTTGCAAGGTGTTCGGCGGATGGAGTCTTGTCAAACGCGTAGATGTAAAGCTCGTTTGTGCGGCCAAGGCCGTAGGGAGTGTCGTAGCCTCCTTCCCAGTCTTCGTATGTGATATCCAGAGCGTCTAGTTGCTGTTTGTAGGTGTCTTGTCCAAGTCCGTCGTGGTATGGGCGGATATCCATGGGCCCTGCTTGAGGGCTGTACAGCCACATGGTGATTGACCCAGTATCAGTTGCAGCATTAGAGATATCCAAACTGGTAGGATACTTCTTCCAGAAGTCTCGAAGGCCCACGGCAAGGCCGCCAACCGTAGCGCCGCCGAGATATGCTAGACCACCTGAGCGTGTGCCTCCAGGGATCTTGACCCAGCTTTGGCCAGCCTTCGTGCGCTTCTTGAGATTGAAACCGTCCGGGGAAAGTTGTGTAAGGCGATAGTCGCTCCACGTTGGGATCCACTGTAGACGAGTGGTCACCCTCTGATCCCATGTAGAGTTCGGTGGTAAGACCGTGCCGTTGAACTGACCGGATCGAATGTCGACACCTGGGTCTCGACGTAGACCGGTAATGCCCTTGACGGCTTCATGCAGCATTCCGCCATCGACACCCGCGATCCGGACATGACGATCGTAAAACTCCTCTTCAGCTAGGGGAACATCGAAGCGGATGCCGATACCCGACATGAAGTCTTTATGCATATCTCCATCATAGATGATGGTGTGAATGACCCGAATTGCTTCGGAGTTGGCGTAAAGGTAAAACCGAACGGTGAAGGGTATCCAGTCGTCATGAACGCCATCTCCATCGATAGTATGGATGCCGTTGACTGTGACTAATGATCGAACGCTGTTCTCCTCCGATACAGTGACGTTCGAGATCTTGCTGGTGAAGCTGAAGTAGTCGATGCCGGTTGGCTTGCCATCTTCGTCGTCATCAGGAGTACCGTTTTGAGAGCGTAGGACGAGGTGGCCGTTGCTTCCGACCGTCTTTCCGCCGGCTTCAATGGTGGAGACCAGAATGTTGCCCGACTTGGGAAAGGTTGCTGAGACTTTGCCGGTACTGACCACGATGGTGTTGTCAGAGTCGGTGACTTGGATGCCATTGGCTTGACGCTTGTATAGCGAAGTAGAAGCATTGCCTGCACCAGAAGCCGTGATTGTGTATTCGCTGGCCGGCGCTTCGCTAGCTCCTAGAGCATGTCCGGTCCACTTCAAAGAGCCGTCCGGCCAATAGGCCGTCACCCACGACTGCAGTTCCGCATCTCCGGAGATGGTGAAGGTTGTTTCGTTCGCAAGGTGCTGCCCACGAGGCCACGGTAGGCCGAATGTCACACCGGCGAGGTATTCTGGTGTATCTTCGAGCCACTTGACTTTGACAGAGTCGCTTTGGGCCGTGGCATAACCGACAAGGCCAGCAAGCCCAATCAAAGCCTTCAACATCGCGAGATGGAGCAAAGAGTGAAAGACGTCGCAACCAGATAGCAGGGTTGACCTTACTTGACACTCCAAAGGGCGAGCATTTTGTAGTTGCATGTCTTGACCAGGTACTTGGCTACGGCTTGACCGCAACGGGCCGTGGCCCGTCGAATACCCGGCTCACCATGTCGCTTTCGGTAGAATACCCGTGAGCTAGCCTGCACGCAAGCAGGTGTATGAAAAACGTCATGTAGGTTGTCCTGAACGAGGTTGGTTCGTGCTTGGCGAGTCTTGTAAGCGATGAGTACAGGTGGAGGTACTGCGGAGGTGGCGTAGATCTACGGGTTTCTGGGAAGGCGTAGGCCTCTCCGGAATTTGACCTCGGGGTAGAGACAGCCGAACTAATATTTTTCGGATTTATATGTGCGTAAACAGGACTGCTAGGTTAGCAAGAAATAGGAGCAATGCGCGCGAACTGCTGGGCACCGCGGTGGATTGCCACATGTCCCTGGCTTGAGCAAAAGGAAATGTCAAGAAAGTCACCTCTTTGATTACCCAGCTAGGTAGGCACTAGTCCGCCGGTATTGTGCTTGAATGCTGTAGTGAAGAGACTGGGGCTTTCTATATCGGAATGGGTGCTCGATGTAATTAGTTGTTTGGTTGTGTAGCTTTGTAAGGCGTGTGCCGTGTATGTGTTGTTCCGTCCTCCGACTTCCGCACTGACCTCCGCGCCTGTGCCGGTTATCCACACCCGTGGCCCATACCTGGTTCCACCACCACAACATCGTTGAGCCTCGAATGCCACAAGATAACCTCATGTTTTCCTCTGCGTCGACAAGGATAGCTCAGCCTGGGTTCTCAATGGGGTCTATTATCACACGCCTGGGCGTCATTACCCGCCAAGGTGCGAATGGGTGTTTTCAGTACTATGGCCTAAGCCTGGAGCACTATCAAAAAAAAAGCTCTCGTGAGTAGGTACTACACGTAACGGAGCGGTGCTGGTTCCTAGGCGTCTTTTACGTCTAAGCCATCAATTTTTTACAATAGCGGTGCTAGCTCATCCTACCGAACTACCCACCTAGGTAGGTAGCAAACCGAGCCGTAGCCCTCCCGCATCTGCAGGCATGTGCCGCTGCTCGCATCTCAAATCTTAACGGTGCTTTCATAAGACTCCAACGCCAGGTTGGTCCAGTCGTGCAAGGAAACCACCAAGTTAACCCACCAGCTATGGCCCGCGAGCATTGCAGCCTTGCCCACCTGCAGTCTCACTCAAGTAGTCGGCAGAAAACAAGGCGTTCCATAAGCCAGCTACGCCTCTGTAATAGATCGTGCGTGATGGATTGCCCGCATCTAGCTGAGGTAGCCGGAAATTGAAACTGCGTATCTACCTGGGTATGCTTGCTTTTCACATAGTCAGCCTGCAAGGCTGAGCATCAAAACAGGGCGAATTAAATAGTGACGCACTACATCCCCTGATGAATACAGCCTTGTTGGAAGGCTGCAGGTATTTAATGAGGCACGACTCGCTCAGATTAATGTCTTCCTACCCATATCTATCCTACCTTATTGTTCAACTACACCACCTGCCTGCTCCCATATATTTTCCTGATCATGGGGTCTAAGTCATCGAAGCCCAACAAAAGGCAGCCCCGTGCAGTTGCAAACCAACAGCCTTCGGGACCACAGCCGGGGTCATATCCGGTGTATTATCCAACGGCGCCCCCGTATAAGGATCCAACATTGGAATGTACTGTAAGTTGCGCCAATGTTGATTTGGATAGAAACATTAGTGAGAACTGACGTAAGCATTCTAGTGTCATTGGCATGAAGAAGATGGAAGCGGGAATTGCTGTCATATTCATCACACTGGATGAGTGTCGAGGCTGAAGCGGAGTAAGACAAAGCGGCCAGACACTTGGGATTAGTGCAATCACCATCATATATATTCGCGCACAGGTTTTCATCGTGCTCGGATTGCTTGACTGAGTTGCTGTTGCCTTCTGCTTCTCTTCATATCCTATTTACGTCTCATACCTAGGTAGCCGCTCACTACAGAAGTCTTTATTTTCATTGCACTTGGCACAGTTGATAGGCAAAATGGAGGCCAAACACATGCACGTTAGCACTAAATAATCGGTCTGGGCCTCGGCATCTTTAGGCGGAGGATGAGGCTTGGTAAAAACACTAGATTTGAAGGAATGGTGTTTAAGCCAGTAAATATTGCCATGGCGCACGCCCACCGGAAGGGCCAGTTGAAACTGGCAGACTGGGCGGCTTCGGAGCTGCTGTATCGCAGGGCAACGCGACGCGTCCGGAAAGAACAGAAAGTCAGTAGGCCCAGAGGATAACGTAGGTATGTGAAGGTGTTGGTGGAACTTTCGCGCGAAAGGAGACATGTGCCACACGCGCGCGTCACGTTCATGCCAAGCACGCTAGCTAGAATCGCGCTGCGCCGCTCCTCATCTTGGAAACGCGACATCTCCTGGGCGTCGGAACAACACACGGCGAAATGAGTTCCTGAATGCGCGTGTCTGGTCTCCTAGCGTTTTCAATAGTCAGGGCGTCATGTCTTGACCTACATCACATCTGGGCATCACGCAGTCTATCCACTTTTGGGAATCACAGTTCAGCTTACTTCCTCATAGGAGGTAACAAAAATGATGTCAAGGTTACATTAAACTGATGAGATCATCATGTGCGCGAACACATGACGACGCAGCAAAGCGCTCGTGTACACGATGCGCTTCTCGCCGTAAGAAAGCCAGGCTTCATCTATTTCTATTTGAAGTAGGGTCAACAATGACTAGACGTCTTTACTTGTTACCGCTACCGGTACCTTGGCCGGAGACGCCGCCACGACGACCGCCTTCTTGTTCGTATTCGCCGTATGTTTCTGGCATTGTAGTTGGTTTGTTGGGAGGGATGCTTGTATTTGAGGTAGTGGTTATGGTTGTGTGAGAGTGTGGAAGTGTGAGGGTATGAATGGTTGGGTTGGTGCAGCGCGAGAAGTATATTTGTAGTAATTAGGGTGACGGTTGTGGAGGCACCATGTGAGGCGGGTGTCAGGTGTTGTGAAATCACTTGGCTGTAACGACGACAGTTACCACGGCTGCATAAGACATGTCCCACTGTGAGTAAGATGTTTGAGAAGATGAAAGTCTATTAAAGTTCAATCCTAAGTCCAATACCACCATCTATCACTCCAAGCCTTACTCGTCCTACATCTAGTAAGTGACCTCTCCGAATTCCTCGTCAGCGAGGATCATGTAAGTCTTCTCCTCGCTCAGTTCTATGTCGCACTCCGCGTAGTCGTCGTATAGAGTGGCGTTGAAGAAGTTGCACATGTCCTGGACGATAGGGCGTGCCTTGCCGAGCTCCTCAAACGAGCAAGTACCCTTACCGCCGAGGGCGGCAGGGAAAGCACATGGCTCGATCGCCTGTTACTTTGTCAGAAAAGTGCTGCAGCTGGGACTAGGACGGACATGGTACTCACGGCAGAGTAGACGCTGTAGTTGATGCAATGGCAAGTAAAGTCATCGGGCGCGCAGCCGTCAGCATGGTTGGCCTTCTCCTGGCACTGGTGAAGGCACTTGGGCATCCATTTGCTGAGCTTCTTGTTGTCCCTAGCATCATCGCATTAGTATATAGACCAAGGAAGTTTCGGAGGGGCTTAGCATACAAGCACTTGTACTTCTCCATGTTACCATGCTTCTCAGCTTGGGTAATGTTGTAGGTGTACTGGGCGCTGGCCGCAGCGGCAACGGAGAGAAGAGTGGCGATTTGGGAGAAACGCATGATGATGATTGTGTGGTTGTTGGTGAGGTGATGTGTTGAAAGTGATGCTTGATGTTGTGCTTCGATTAGAGTGAGGATGTTACCCCTCTTATACACCAACTTTCGCACTACCCTCACCCTTCTCAGATAGAATCAAAGCGTTGTGTACTGGTAGCAAGTACCTGCAGCTGTACCATACAGTCCCAACATTGGATGTGTAATATTGATCCATGCAGGAACATCCTCCCGCATTGAGCTAAGATGTGTTAGCGCGACTGTCAAATGGATGCGCCGGCAGAGTCTCCGAGCCCTCACCTCCTCTGGTGTCCCTCAACGTTGGCCCGGACAGCATCATGGCCGGGGCGGAACACGCATCACACCTGGCGGTGACAGCAACCTAGCTGAAGAGAGGGAGCGGTCAACTTCCCAACACAAACGACAGAAACAACGAAACATTTGGCAATCAGTCACTATGTCAGTGGAGGGTTATTGAAGGGGTTTGCCGCGAACGATACATCAGCATTTCCATAATCGGAAATACGCTTGTGTTACGATGAAGACAAAATGAGCGACGAAAGACAGGAAAAGATGCGGTCCAGCGAACAAATCCTGAGACATTTCAATAGCATGAGCGAATCATTTGGCAGTACCGTGGAACAAGCCGATGCATTGACATTCTAGCGAAATAGGGGATTAAAAGGAAAAAAACGGCCATACTGGGGCATGGCTAGGGCTGACAAGAAACGACATAAACTTGTCATGAAGATGGACTCTCTCATCCGATGCGGTGTGAGAGCACTGCGCAGCTGACCGACTTGCGCATTTGGTTGAGGTGGTGGACGTGATGTAGAATATCTGTTGTTGAATGGGACCCTTGTCCCCAGGCGAACCTTTCCGAAAAGGTTTAGCATGTGGAGCTCCGGGACCCCGCCTTACTTCGACCAGACATCTGAACCAGCAATGAGGTTTACTTGCTTATTATATTGGGACCCGTCCCCTCACCGCTGCCTGGTGTTCGACAAGAGATCACAACTTCGACTTTTGCAGCTGCTCGTTGACGAGCGCGGCGAAATGCGGGTGTGCTGCGCCTATGGCGTCGCATTGCGCCTCCGACAACACGTGCGCATTTCCCAACATCTGCCTGGCTGTTCTTACAGCAAGATACGTGACGATTGGATCCGAAGGCTGCAGGGCTCTCAGAAGACGTAGGTAGCTGGTCATCTCCGCGACGAGGCCTTCATGATCAATAAGACGCTTGATGAACGGCTGCAGATCTTCCACAGCGTCAATACCGAGAGCGCGCATCGCCGCATAGCTATACAGCCAATACCACTTATCTTCGCCATCGACTTCTGGGTCATCGGGAATGAAAGATGTCGTCGTCTTGCTTCTGAAACACCGAACAAGCCAGTCGAGGACACACATGGCGTAACCTGGTAAGATGGGGCCCATGGCAAGAGCGAGTTGCGAAACGTCTGGGTATTCCTCATAGCCGGTTCGAATCGCCTGCGAAGCCGCAGCGAGCGCCCAAACCGAAATATCGATGGCATATGGACGGTGGCCGCTCTCGGCTTGCTCGGTCATCTGACGACTGCGATCGAGGGAAACGAGACCTTTGGCAGCAGAACACTGGTGGGTGTAGTCCGATGGCGCACCCGAATGAGACGCGACAAGCAAAATTGGAGGACCTTCCAGGAGAAGAGCGCGTATTTCATACGAAAGATCCCCAAATGGCTGCTTCGGGCTATCGTCGAAGGAAGCCGTAGTATCTATGTCCATGTTGCCGAAGCTCTCTTCGAGCTGTGCGCCTGCAACTGTAGCTTGGTCGTCTCGATGGTGTAGCGGCAGCATTTCGTTCCGAGGTTGTTTCTAAGCTTTGTAAGTCTGTCAAGCCGGATTGAGGCTCTGCAATGCTGCGACGGAAAAATATGGCTCTTCACTATAGGCTGCGCCTGCCTGCCATGATTGGCAACAGCGCCTGCAACGCCGTGATGACGCAACTATGCGCGCACAACGGTACAACTCGTTCCTGGCGGCGCATAGAATAACCACTATCCTTCGAGAAGGACATTTCGAAAGTATGGCCGTAGTGAATGTGGGTGACAGAGACAATACTAGAGCACGTGGTACTAGCGCGACAATGGACCCACACAATACCTTTGTCTCACTAGTCTGACTTGCTCCCCTCTACACACGACCTTCCGTATCAAATCACAGATCTTTTGCTGTCCTCAATAATCGACACTATGGCCAGGAAACGCAACGGCGGTTCGCACCAAAAGACGGACGGCGCCCACAACACTCACCCCAAGACTGCGATGACTACCCATGTTCAATATAAGGCAAAAAAAGTACTTCAACACCAAGACCAAGCACAACAGCAAGAACGCGGCCGTGATGGTGCACGTGGATACGGTGGCAGGCGTGGACATGGCGACCGGCGGAGCAAGTCGCCAGGGCGAGACATTCAGCGCGAGCAACAATCCAAGCATCGAGACAACAGGCGCTCGCGCACCCCACCCCCAGCCAGAGAGATCTGCGATAGGCCAATCAAGGTCCAAGAACTCCGCGCAAGTGCGACTACCGACGCCGCTGAACAGGTTTCCCGGAAGCGTAAACAAGAGGCAACTGAAGATGATGGACTGCATGCGAAGAAGAAAGCCCGTAGCGGACCTGGAGAAATGCAACCGACAATGGTCGCTCACGGACAAGAACATGTACGCGCACCAGCAGTGGAGAAAAGCATTGATGCAGGCAAGAAGGTCCCTAGCCTACTTGACCTTAAGAATATGACCGAGGAAGACAGGAAGAAGCTCCGTGATGACAAGTTCAAACAGAAACCTGTTGTTCCTAGCAGACCTGCTGTATTGGAGACCGTCTCTCATGAGCTAAAGAGCCCTAAGACGAGACACGGTGTCAAAGACAGTTGCAAGATCACAGCAGCCGAAGCGGAGCCGGAGGCAAAGGCGCTTACTCCACGGACCCCAAGTCAAAACACCAAAGCCAGCTCGTCAAAGCAATTTGATGCTAGCGCCAAGACCGCGGCCACGATTCTGCCCGATACATCCGTCACCAAGGGCGCCGCCTCAACCTCCAAGTCACGGCAACCGAGCGTAGGGAAGGAAATACACAAGATGGAAGACGCAAAGGCTGGCGAAAACATCGCAGGTGGCACAAAGCCAAAGCCTAGTTCTACTGCAAGCCAAACAGTCACGCCGCCGGCTGAGCGCAGGAAGCGGAAGCTCGTGGAATTAGAGAATCCCGAGGTAGCTTCGCGCAAAAAGGCCAACGCGAGCCACGAGGCTATAAAAAGACGGAATATCCAGATCAAGAGGTCTCTGGATCATCACCACTTGTACGCCGATCAGGATCGCTTCCCAGAGGAAGGAATTAGCTTTTTCGACTACGATGTTTACAGCATACCCCTCCTATGCTCTCATACGATTGAACATCAATACCCATTTGAAGTTACGAATGAGCCTTCAAACAGGCTGAAACGATCTTTCATTGATGACAACGAGGTCCATGTCTTTGGTCGTAAGATGCTTGTTCTGCGGCAGGAAGCGCTTCGCCTATCCAGGAAGAAGTTCTGGACGTCCGAAGACCTTGGCCGCAAAGATGCTTCCAAAGTCGAGCCAACTAGAGACATCGGCGACTGTGATCTCTATCTCTACGATGGGAAGGTTCACATCGCTACCGAGCGAGGGCTTCTTCTAGCAGCAGAGTACATCAAGCTCATCGGAGTTCCGGATACGCAGCCAGTACGATTCCATGGGAATAAACCCGCTTGGATGAGCCGAGTCACGCCCAATCCGGAGCATAGACGTGTCTTGGAATCATGGCATCCTAGTGCAGCCTTGAAAAAAGGAGGGTGCATCTCAATCACGCACAGCTCTACCGTGGTAGTATACGAGCATGGCGTTTTCGACATCGACCACAACACCGGCGCGGAGATCCGAATGGCTTACGGTGCGCGAGAGGATGATGGCGTCGTTGGTTGGTTCGACTATTCGAAAACCTGTCGTATAGACTGGCTCAAAGACCCAGAAGAGACAACTACAACCACACACGACCCTACCATCATTGACTGGTCAACATTTGACTATAGTCCTCTCGCAGCTCGAGCTGCAGCTCAACAAGCGGCGCAGCGTAAGTTGACGGCTGCAACGCGGGGAATGGCAATAGTTTATGCATCCACGGCACCACTCCCGCCGATCACACCAACATTGGCATCTCCCGCGGGAAGAGCAGCGACACCTGGCAGCAATGGCGAACATTACTTGTCTGAACTTGCGCTTGCAGCGGAAAGCTCATTACAGTCTCTGATGCATGCTGAGTCTCCAGGTCCTCGTGTCTCGCCAAAAGAGGGAGAATCGCCACCGTCGAAGGTCAAGGATGGCAGTATTTCGCGTCATGACAGTCCCAACTCCCAATTTGGACAAATTGCGGATAAGGGCAGCAGCGATGATACTGGCGAAGACGATGTATCTCAAAGAACCATCGATGCCACGTTACCTACACAAGTCGCAAACGTTGGGTCTGTCGTGACACAAGAGACGGCGATGGATCCGTCCTTGAGTCCTCACCAGGCCTCACCAGGTCGTGACGGACCTGGAGGATACCAAGGATCTTCACATGAGCCTACAGTACCGGTTACTAAAGCAGTGCGACCGTGCAAGACTCCGTCTACAGTATCTCAACGCTACGATGTTGAGGTAGATTGGGACGATACCGACATCCACGAGGATGATGAAGCTCAAAACCAAAACCCAGATCACAACAAAGAGGACGAAGAGCTTTGAATTGGGAACAAAAGTATCCTGAACCTTACTGCAATCACACAGTCTACAGGAGTGAGATGGTCGTAAGCTCTTGCAAGGACATTGAACAGAAAGAAAGAGACGGAGACTATACCAGTCAGTGTGACACCGCTAACCTGGGTGTCGTCATTGATGGCGAGGTATAGGACGGATCCAGTACGATTGGCCTTCTGGAGTAAGGAGAGGAGCAGCTCGCTGTCTTCGTGTGCACAGCATGGAGTTATTGCCCAAGACGTTGGCATTGGTCACGAACACCAAGCATACGGTGCGATCTTGCTAAGCAGAAGCCCAACACATGGAGATCATGCCACCCCATTATACCAGAGAAGGCGCTGCCAGCATGAGCAACGCTCAGACCTCTTCCTTCGCGATATGCACGCGATGAATCTGAGACTTTCTCTGCCTGAAAGGCAAGAAATCCTCACCAAAAAAAAAGATGAAAGCCGAAAAACGCCAAATCACACACAAAAGACGCAACCAAGCGCCAAAGCTGCGCCCCTTCACTCTCTCACCATACCCACCACTTGTATGGTCTAGCGGATGAGTCTTATGGGCAAAGGCAGACTACACATGACCGAGAGCCCCCTAACGGGCATGCGTTGTAAGCGCGTCATCACAGTCAAGTCGCCATCCATCCCAAAGCTACACAGCGCATGTACTGTTCACGTACGAGCGGCTCATCTGCGATACCCATGTGTTATTTCCAGGCACACATTTGAGAGCGTTTCGAGAAAGAGGAGCGAAGATAGTCGAGGCAGCATCAGTCCATTTACATCAATGCGAAGTTCAAACCGGGCACTGCGCGGGTCGCACATGTGCTCGTAACACTTAGCTATCAGTCCTCTATATGTTTGACAGTTCTACCAGAATAAATAAAAAAAGAATAAAATGTTACAAAATTGCGTGATCTAGGCCGCTCAACCCGCTAACGAACCGACGTGATGTGTGACCATCTCACAGTGTATTGGTAGACTTCAGAGATCTTCCGCCGTCTAGCTTCCTCACATGAGTTCCTGTCCCTGTTCCAGAAGCATTAGGGTTCTTCGGCAGCGGCTTCCTCTGTGGAACACCGTTGGCCTTGACATCCTCGATCTTCTCTTCTTCAAGCTTGTTTGATTGCGCTGATCTGCTACTAACAGATAGCCTCAGTTTCTTCTTTTTGTTGTTGTGCGCGCGGAACCTGATGAGTCAGTATTTAAGTGCACAACGCGACAATTATACTCTTACCAGAAGAAAAGCAGCGAGAGAATAAGTAAACCGCCGACGGAGCCGCCTAGTGCGGTACCGACTGTATAACCTGCTCGGGGATTAGCATATAGAGAAGACATTTAGATGATGTGTGATGTATTAATACCTGTAGACAATACTGCAGACCCGCTACCCGGAATAGATGGTAGGGTAAAGGTCGGATTTGGCGGAGATGGGACTTCTGTTGGAACACCTGTTGGAACACCTGTAGGGGCTGGAGGTGGGACTGCTGTCGGAGGAGGAACCGCCGTCGGAGGTGGAGGTGTAGCTGGAGGCGGAGACGATGAAGGCGGGGGTGGAACTCGCGAAGAGGAGACGTCGTCTGTTGACGTCGATGATGTTGATGTTGTTGTTGTGAAAGGTCGCGTTATGGTAACGAATACTGATGGTTGGCCATTGAACTGAGTTGTCCCTGCAAACATGCTTGAGTCGAATGCTGATGATGGAGAGCTGATGAGCGTTGTATCAAGCTGTAGCTGTAGAGTAAGTCTCAGCCTTGTAGGAGAAACCTGCGGGTTTCTTACCAATTGCGCGCTTGTCATTGTGATGAGATTCAGGATGAGCAAGTACCTATACAAGAAACGATTTCATGTTCGCCAGCAGGAAAGTGAGAACAACGATCTAAGCTCAACCTAGAGGAAACGTTTGGTTTATGTTTGTTGGGCTCAATCGCGATAGGGCGCTGGTGCAAAATAACCCTCAATCTTGGGGGCCAAGCTTATGGCGGCAGGGGTGGTTCAGCTGAGCGATAAGGCAGACTTCAGCCTGGTCAAAGCTGGCATCCTCTTTTGGTCGTTACAATAAATGGTTCTGGCTTTTCCTTCGCTGCTTCTTCATACTGACAGCTTTCCAAAATGGACCCATCGGGTTGTCTTGCCCTTTCCACTCGAACGGATTTCGCAGCGTACATCGATCTACTCCGCAACGCCACGGGCGGGGATTTCAGCCTTGTGAAGGATTGCAAAACTAACGTATGCGGGGCTCTTTGGGGATCAGGGAATCCAGACATCAGTGGCATCGGCATGGCAATTGGATATATCCTTGAGAGCTTCATATGCGCATGTCTCGTAGCGATATCGATGTGGTTTGAACGAAGCGCAAAAGGCCATCCAACCATCGGGAGGCTATTGGTTGCGAACGCCACAAGAACCTTTTTCGACAACGCCATCTTCTTTGCCTTTGCGATTCAAACTGCCAGTATCATTACATTGTCTGGGGTTGACTTCGGCGTCAACGCCGTTGGAATGGGTGGCTTCACGGTCGAGATCGCTTGGCTTGTTTCGTCGCTCACGCTTCTGCCTCTCCTTCCAATGGTGTTGCGACCGGAAAGTTTCTTGGAAAGCGGCGCAACAGATGCTGCTAGAAGACGATCGTCTAATGGTACTGATATCTCACAAGTCGGACATGAAGAGTCAGGAAGCGGCGCCGATGGACCATCTGGTTCTCTCTCCGATGCTCGTAGAGGACAACGTTTTGTCTTGTTTGTAATATGCTGGGCTATGGGCTTTTGCCCTTTCTTCTCTCGCATGGGAGGGACTTTTGGTGAGTGGCGACACTATGTTAAAGAACACTGTCTGACCAATGCAGGCGAAAGCCGGATCGGAAGTTCGCCAAACACCGCCATAACGTTCGAAGAATGGAGCGTTATCGCAGGCGTCTGTTTCGAAGGCGTTAGCACTATCAGCTCAGACGAACGCAATCTCACCACGGCGTTCGGTATTCTCAGCTATCTGCTGTTGTCCATTGTGGTCATCTCGAAAATTCTTTCCTCCGCTTTAGAGGACAAGGACCATAAACAGAACTGGTTGACAAAGTGCTACTCTGCGTTTGGTGGAGGCATCATCGGGTGGTATACAAGACTAGGAATCGACGTTGTCGTCGTCATCGCACTGGTTGTGCAATTCTGGGCGTTCTTTCGGCTACGACAACTACAAAGTGTCATGATCCGAGCAGCAGGTGGGAGCTTTCCAGATGGGCAGTGGACGTTTGGTCAGATTGTTGCGATCGTTGTTTTTGTTCCGGTCGCTGCCGAGGTCATGTTTGTATGGAAGAGACGCTCACTATATCTTTGATAGAAGCATGTAGATGAAATATTGGAGAAGATAAGGTATCAAGTTCATAGTGACACCCATGCTGGAAGCGGAGAAAATGGAGACTTAATATGAACTATGACATACTGCAAGTAGCCTGTGATCCAACAAAGACATCATAAATCACCCTCCCCCGGACCGTTCTTCTTGTAGTAGAGCTCCCCTGCCAGTCGATTCGTCTCTTCTTCATAATGGTCATCTACATTGAGCACATCCGTCGCGTTCCTCCGAATGAACTTCTTGTATTTCCCAATATTGAGAGGGAACCCGTTATGAGCCGCAGCTGTGCTGCCGTTCTTGCGGACTCCGGACCAATGCTTTATACTATGACCGATGACAGGCAGCTCAGGGGGGAGAAGATATGTGTCTTCATCATAAGGTTTTGCGCGGCCCGCGGGATGGGGCCAGTGAGTGAGATACTTTCTCTCCGAGTTCTTGAAGTCGAATGGTTTTGGTGCTGGTACTGATGTTGGTGGTTCTTCTCCCGACTGATTATCAGCATCCTGCGCTTCTTCTGGCAATTGTTCGCCAGTCTTATCCGTATCGTCTGATGATTCAGTATCGCTTTCAGGTGGAGGTCTGACATTTCTGCGATCTTGCAAGGTTCTGCGAGGATACGTTCCGATGAAATGACAAAGGACTGGGTCAAGGATAGCAATACCCCTGGAGTAAAAGCGCCCGACTGTATGCTCTAGAGTGGCGAGATGGCAGGCGTTGAGTTTGGTTTTGTACATCTGCATGACGATTTCGTCAATGAGTGGCTATAAGGTTGGATGTATGGTCAGTCTATGTCTTGTAAACATGCAGGTATTAAAGGAGTGTTTCTTACCAGTTGCACGAATTTGGGTAGGCCTAGCTGCAGCATAGCGTTGTAGAGATGAATCTTTTCCTCAAGTGCTTGTGGGATCCCCATGGCAATGGCACCGCCAGGCCTTGCTAGATCGTGTGCGTGCTTCGCCTTCTTGGGTGATCTTACATCTTCCTCTTCGTCCGCTTCTTTGCTCTGCTTTTGCACTTTTTCCAGCCATGGAATGACATAATCCTTGATCTCCTTTGGTCGTATAAACGCCATTTGGCTATCAGATTGTTCGGCGAGCTTTTTTCCATGCACAAGAGTCCCAAAGATTTTATGGAAATCATCCATGGATTCGTCGCGTGCAGAATGATGCTGTCGCGGATAACGCACTGGCAGGTGAAGTGTCCTCTCTCCCGGATTGTATCTGAAGTGCTCATCAGCGAAGGTCGAGCACATCATCAAAGTAGCGCGATCAACCGCCCGTAAGAGGGTATATGGGGTTTTCCGCCTAAACTTTTTGATGACTTCCCACTCAATTCCCCCTTTCTCATAATAGAGTGTTATATACTCTTGCTCATCGATGATGATCTTCACGTCGTCAGCAGAGGCGTCCGCTCTCGTTTGGTTGTAAACGTCAATCTGCTCGATGTATCGATAATGATTTGCCAGATTCCGTGCTTCATCGTCTAAGTATTGATCGTGTGCATCAACAACTCTTCCGTTCGCATGATAAAGAACCATGGTGTCGTCCGGATATTCAGCGGAGATGTCGATGCTCGAATCGGTGGCTCAGAGGGTGTGGTGGTGATATTCAGCGGAGATGTCGATGCTTGAATTGGTGGCTCAGAGGATGTGGTGGTGATCTTCAGCAGGACTCGAGAACTCCAAGGTTCGCTGCCAAAAGATACCACTTCGATGCTGCGGACCCTTTGTTGATCTGGAACTTTCTGACAAAGGCGAAAACTTCCGAAGCCATCGACGCGAGGCATCAGTTTCTTTGAGCGCGCCGCCTTCGGCACAAAGCGCGTGGTCAACTCAGCCATACGGTGTACAGCACACCAATCGGCCGCCACAGGATACCGGATACGGCATCATGGAACTTCAGACGCGTGTTGGTTCGTTGGAAATATTGATGCAAATAAGCGTAGGTGTGAGGATTGTTGTTTAGGAGAGGTACAATGAACCGCTAAGAGGTTGTACCTCGGTTACGACGGATACGGCTAGATTAGCATTCGCATCAATGATACCCTGGAAGAAGACGCTCGATCAATGAGACCATGACGCGAAGCGCTGCGAATTTGAATTATACAAACGGTGATGAATAGTCGCATCTTCTTGAGTTCGCACTCATCTCATGATGAATCGATTGCGATGATTTTGAGTGATACTTTATTTAGTAGTCGCATCCATCTAGTGTCCAATCTCCTCACCGCAGACTGCCCTTTCCATGCAGTTACCTAGGTACCTCCACCATCCTACTTTCCCCCACTTCCACCACAAGCCCTCTCCAGCGTCAAAAACGCAAAGTGCCCACCAACAACCGGTCTCGCAAAGAACCAAGGCCCAGGGAATCCACCATCACCTTCAGTGACATAAAGATCCGTGAAAGGGCGGTCCGTGACGGTCTCATTCAACCAAAGCGCCACGCGATCAAGAATCTCAGAGCGCACCTTCTTATTCGCAACAGCAGCAGCTTCAAACTCCCAATCAGACTTGGTATATAGGTGACGAGAGTCGAGGGGAAGTCCGTATTTCTGCATCACGGTAGAGTACCAGTCACTCTGGAGGTTGTAGATTTTGTCTGGGATGAAATCTTCGGTGATGGGTTCGCGGCCGGAGGAGTGCTTGGAGGGCGACAAGGGTCGCTGCGCTTGATCGTTTCCAGATACGTAATCTGGCTGTTCAGATAGGGAAGACGAGTTTGTGATGGTGGGGTGGAAGCAGAGTACAGCATCGGCGTAAAGCGAGTATAGAGTGGTCCAGCTGCCGTACCAATCGTACGCGAGTTTAGCATGTGTGCCGTCGCGCGACATACCGTAGTCTTGCCACTTCTTGATGTACGTCTCGGAGATGTTGCGGTAGTGCTTTGCGTCGCCGGGTCGATCCATGAGGTCAGCAATTTCACTGAAAGCTTTGATGCCGACGATGCCCTTTAGGGCAAGATTCGTTTGAAGTGGCAACCAGCCAGCGAAGTCATCAGTGCAGACTGTGATTCTCGTTAGCTTGCATTTCGAATTATCGCGACTCAAGACTTACGCTGGTTGTGAGGCTCAAGAGCGTCTTCGACAAGATAGCCAGTCCATTGCTTCCACAGGTCATAGCTGCCCTCCAGCCACTTCTTCGCTTGGTCAATGCCTTTGGTGCTTCCGCCCCAAGTCTCATCGATGTAGTCAACTCCGTTGTGCAGTCCGACGCCATTCAGAGAGAATGCATTGGTTGCATCAGTACTACGGTCTGCGTCGTTACCGATAGCTGACCAGATAGACTGAGCTTGTGCGTCAGAGTTATAGCTTAACGAGTTGACCAGTGCCAGACCCATGATCAGCATATCACCACACTCCTCAACAGGCATGTACTCGTCCCGTCCATCGGCATGTCCTGTCAAATTAGGGAAATGTGCGCCAAGGTCATGCATCGAGTACTTGTTGGGATACTGGCCGGACAGCTGGTGTTCCAGAAGTGGCTCCAACAGATATGCCAACCACCTAGGCTGCGTGTACAGGAAGAACGGGAAAGCCGGGAAGATGACATCGACTGTTTGACTGTTGCCATTGGAGGAGATCTCTTTTAAGAAGAGCAACGGGTTGTCTTTGGTTCCGGAGAAGCTCGTGGCACCCATGGCTTGCCGTGCAGACAAGGCAACGATGTCCACGTAGTTCGTGGAGCCAGATTGGTAGGCATCGATGCGCAGCTGCTCTGAGTAGTTACCAGCGAGGCTTTTGGCCATTGCGAAATCTCCGTAATGGAATTGAATAAGCTTGTCGTCTTGGGGGAACCAGGACTTCCACAATGGCCGCATAAACGTGAGACCGCGAGCAGACGCATATTGTGTAACTGGATCTTGGATGTGGGTTATCGTGAACAGCACGCTGTCGCTGTTGCTGCTGGATTTGGAAGAAGTAGTGGACGAGTTTGCCAGCTTGAAGGCTTTCGAAAACGCAAACACGGGCTCTTCATCCATGACGGCGCGGAAGTTCCCATCGACCTCGTTCTGCAACGTTCCGGTTCGAGCGAACCGCTGGCGTAAGAGCGCGGATGTGCCCGACTCATGGCGCGCGTCGACTGGCCCAGTAAAGTGCAGCTGACCCCACTCGGGCTGATCGTTCGTCTCGGTGAAGAGCTGCTCAACCTGTCGCTTGACTTGCCACGTCTTCAGCTTATCGTTCAGACCCGGCGCGACATGCT
>Ga0265798_10004989_pt1 | contig 18082 bp, 16 predicted proteins | sample P3T30metagenome_FD_192430 | JGI IMG/M metagenome (GOLD analysis project Ga0265798, IMG submission 192430) | Plant litter microbial communities from East Loma Ridge, Irvine, California - P3 T30 | ecosystem: Environmental > Terrestrial > Plant litter > Unclassified | place: USA: California... | reverse complement strand
CGCAACGCGGGGTTGCAGAACCAGGCGGTGCTGTACGTTCGCGACAGCGTGGACGGCGAGGGCCGCGTGCTGATCGATCCCAACGGATGGTCGAAGGATGGTGCCACGGCGCTTGCCGAATGGTCAGCCTCGGAAGACGGCAAGAAGCTGCTGTATGCGGTACAGGACGGCGGGACCGACTGGCGGACGGTCAAGGTTCTCGACGTCGCGACCGGCGCGGTGTCGGACTCGATCGAGTGGGTCAAGTTCTCCGCGCTATCGTGGTCGAAGGACGGGTCGGGCTTCTATTATTCGCGCTTCGCCGCACCGGCGGACGGGTCGAAGTTCCAGGCGCTCAACGAGAACCAGCAGGTCTATTTCCACAAGCTCGGCACGCCGCAATCGGCCGATGTGCTGATCTATGCGACCCCGGACCAGCCGAAGCTCGGACATAATGCGCAGGTGACGGATGACGGCAAGTGGCTGGTCATCACCACGCACGAGGGCACCGACAACCGCTTTCAGATTACCGTCATCGACCTGACCGCGCCCAAGCCCGCGCCCCGGACGATCGTCAAGGGTCTTGAGAACGAGTGGACGCTGGCGGGCAATGTCGGCGGGAATTTTTACTGGGTAACCAACAAGGGCGCACCGCGCGGGCGGATCGTCGCGACCAACCTCTATGCGCGATCGGCCGAAGTGCCCGAAACCGAGATCGTTGCGCAAGGCAAGGACGTGATCGACGGGGCTAATCTGGTCGGTGGACGGCTGCTCGTGTCGTATCTGGCGGACGTGAAGAGCGACGTCCGTCGCTTCACGCTCGACGGCAAGGCGGACGGCACGGTCGCGCTACCCGGGATCGGTGATGTGGGCGGCTTTGGCGGGGACGCGGACGACGGGGAGACGTTTTACGCCTTCACCAGCTTCGCCACGCCGACGACGATCTACCGCTATGACGTCAAGACCGGCAAGGCGACCCCCTGGGCCGCGCCCAAGGTCGCGTTCGACCCGGCGCGCTATCAGGTCGACCAGCGTTTCTACGCGTCGAAGGACGGCACGCGGGTCCCGATGTTCGTGGTACGCCGCAAGGACGTGACAGGCCCGGCACCGACGCTGCTGTACGCGTATGGTGGGTTCAACATCTCGGTCACGCCGACCTTCTCCGCGACGCGGCTTGCGTGGCTCGAGCAGGGCGGCGTGCTTGCCGTCGCCAACATCCGGGGCGGGGGCGAATATGGCAAGGCGTGGCATGACGCAGGCCGGCTCGCGCAGAAGCAGAACGTGTTCGACGATTTCATCGCGGCGGGCGAGTATCTGAAGGCGGAGAAGATCACCGGCCAGGACCAGCTCGTCATTCAGGGCGGGTCCAACGGCGGTCTGCTCGTCGGCGCGGTGACCAACCAGCGGCCGGACCTGTTCGCCGCCGCGATCCCCGCGGTCGGCGTGATGGACATGCTGCGCTTCGACCGGTTCACTGCGGGGCGCTATTGGGTCGACGATTATGGCTATCCGTCGAAGGAAGCCGACTTCAAGACGCTCTATGCCTATTCGCCCTATCACAACATCCGCGCGGGCAAGCCCTATCCGGCGATCCTCGCCGAGACGGCGGATACGGATGACCGTGTGGTGCCGGGGCATACGTTCAAATACACTGCGATGCTTCAGTCGTTGGACTTGGGGCCGAAGCCGCGTCTCGTGCGGATCGAGACGCGCGCGGGGCATGGTTCTGGCAAGCCGACCGACAAGGTCATTGCCGAGACGGCGGATGCGTGGGCGTTTGCTGCAAAGTGGACTGGTTTGAAGGTCAGGCCAGTGGAGTAAGCCAAAATAGCCGATCTTCCAGTCTTGATCTTGTATTGCGATATGACATGATCCCTCATCTTGGGGGAGAAGGGTGTGCGCAGGCTTATTGTTGGTTTGACTGTCGTTCCGCTTTTGAGCGTGTGCAATGTCATCTTGAAAGAGGTCCGGTATCCCGGCGGATATCCTGGGCATATTCTGGACGAGCGGACATTTGACGCGCGCGCGAACAAGCGATTGCAGCTCCTGCGCGGGGCCATGGTTCTCGCGGTCGCCGCGCGGGTGGGGGAGGCATCTGTCCGAGCCGAAGATGGCGACGGTTTTGCCAAGCTGTTGGGCAATGCGGCGGGGGAGATCAACCACGCCGCCGCTAATCTCGGGATGGATGGGGTGAAGACCTGCACGGTGGGACCATTAAGGCCTATCCTCGCCCCTACCCCTACCCCTACCCCTACCGCAACGGTGACTGCGGCGGAGGCCGACGCCGATTGTGACGGCTATTACATCAATTACGAGGCGGACGTTGCGCGGATCGAGGCGCGGGTAACGCGGGCCATGATCGCGGCCTTGCCGACCGATCGGGCACGCGCCTTTCTCAACAAGCTGGCGAAGGGCGATCTGCTGTCGGCGGCTTGGGGTGCATTGGGGGCGACGGCAGACATGGCCGGTGCATTTCATCGCGGGGCAGGCGTGTACCGCGCCGGAATGGAAACGGTCGCCGCCGGTATGAAAAAATGTCAGGCCGACACCGCGGATCTGGAACAGACGATGACCGTCCTTGACGCCGCGGATTGTCTAGGGTTGGATCGCAACTCCTTGATCGACAGCGAGGATGCTCCCGCAAGCGATCTGACGGATAAGATTCGCCCAGAGGCGTTCAGTGCGGTGATGCGTATCGTTCGCACGTCCTGCGTCGCGTTGCCCTTATCGAACGAGCTCAATCCCATCCCGCTCGCGGCGAGCCGAGAAACCCGTCGCGTGGCGTGCGCGGAGCTGGTGTTCAAGCCGCAACGCCGACCGGATCAGGTTCCACCGGAGCGACCTACTTCCCTATAAACGACGAGGCAGCTATGCGCTGCCGCATGACCCATCCCAGCGACTCCATCCTCATCGTCGATTTCGGTAGCCAGGTGACGCAGTTGATCGCCCGGCGCGTGCGCGAAGCGGGGGTGTATAGCGAGATCGCGCCCTTCACCACGGCGGCCGATGCGTTCGAGCGGATGGCACCCAAGGGCGTGATCCTGTCCGGCAGCCCCGCTTCGGTGCTCGACGAGAACAGCCCGCGAATTCCGCAGGCGATCCTCGACAGCGGCGTGCCGATCATGGGGATCTGCTACGGGCAGCAAGTGCTGATGCATCAGCTCGGGGGCACGGTGACGCTCGGCGACAGCGGCGAGTTCGGCCATGCGGTGATCGAGATCCGCGACAGCTGCGCCTTGTTCGACGGTGCGTGGGAACCGGGCGAGTCGCATCAGGTGTGGATGAGCCACGGCGATAAGGTCACCGACCTCGCCCCCGGCTTCCGCCCGGTCGCAGCGAGCCCCGGCGCGCCGTTCGCGGTGATCGCGGACGATGCCCGGCAGTATTACGCGATGCAGTTCCACCCCGAAGTTGCGCACACCCCCGATGGCGCCAAGCTGATCGCGACCTTCGCGCGGCATGTCTGCGGACTCAGCGGTGACTGGACGATGGCGGAGTTCCGCGCGACCAAGATCGCCGAGATCCGCGCGCAGGTCGGCAGCGGCAAGGTGATCTGCGGCCTGTCGGGTGGGGTCGATTCGGCGGTCGCGGCGGTGCTGATCCATGAGGCGATCGGCGAGCAGCTCACCTGCGTGTTCGTCGACCACGGGCTGATGCGCAGCGGCGAGGCCGACCAGGTCGTCACGCTGTTCCGGAACCATTACAACATTCCGCTCGTCCATGTCGACGCGGAGGAGACCTTTCTCGCAGGGCTCGCGGGCGTCACCGACCCCGAGGCGAAGCGCAAGTTCATCGGCGGCGCGTTCATCGACATTTTCGAGGCGGAAGCCAAGGCGATCGGCGGGGCGGATTTCCTCGCGCAGGGGACGCTGTACCCGGACGTGATCGAAAGCGTCAGCTTCACCGGCGGGCCATCGGTGACGATCAAGAGCCATCACAATGTCGGCGGCCTGCCCGCGCGGATGAAGATGCAACTGGTCGAGCCACTGCGTGAGCTGTTCAAGGACGAAGTGCGCGCGTTGGGCCGAGAGCTGGGATTGCCCGAGATTTTCGTCGGGCGGCATCCGTTCCCCGGACCCGGCCTCGGGATTCGCATTCCCGGTGAAGTCACCAAGGAGCGCTGCGATATCCTGCGCAAGGCGGACGCAGTCTATCTCGACGAGATCCGCCGTGCCGGTCTGTATGACGCGATCTGGCAGGCATTCGCGGTGCTGCTGCCGGTGCGCTCGGTCGGGGTGATGGGCGACGGGCGGACGTATGATTATGTGCTCGCGCTGCGTGCGGTGACGTCGACCGATGGAATGACCGCACAGGCGTTCCAGTTCCCGGGCGACTTCCTGCCGCGCGTCGCGACGCGGATCGTCAACGAAGTCCGCGGCGTCAACCGCGTGACCTACGACTATACGAGCAAGCCCCCCGGCACGATCGAGTGGGAGTGAGACAGGCAAACCGCGCCTAGGCGTTTGTCGGGGATGGTTTCGTACCGCGAACCCCGAGGCGCTATTGGCCGCCGACGTACAGGGTACGCTGCTGCCAGAGCGCAGCCAGGGTAATCGTGTGGAGCAGAGCGATGGCGAGGTTGCTCTTCACCACTGGATTGCGCCAGCCGACCGCTGGCAAGGTCATCAGTTTGTACGCGATCTGCATCGGAAACAGTACGCCCGCGATGGCGATCGCCAACGCCGCATTGCCCCAAGCCTGACCGATGAGCGCGACCGCGCTTGCGATGGCGATCGTCGCGTAAAGGCAGGCGAGGATCCGCCGCGCAGCACTATCGGGGCCGTAGCAGGCCGTCATCGCCGGCGAATCGCGCGCGATCAGCACTGGGATGATCGTGACGACGATGACATTCACGAGATGCGATAGGCTGAGCAAGACCATGGCGTCACCCGGCAGAGGTTGGCGCGCCCGGAGGGAGTCGAACCCCCGACCGAGGAGGTAGAAGCTCCTTGCTCTATCCAACTGAGCTACGGGCGCGCGCCGGGGTCCGCTGTAACGTGGATTGCGCGTTTGCGAAACGGTCTTCATACCGGTGACGCGGATGAGATGGGGCCGATGAACGCACCGAAGAGCATGGCCGCGCGCGACCTGGGCGGGCGGGCATTCCGATATTATGATTTCGTCATGGTCGCGTTCGTCGTGATCCTGTTGCTGTCCAACGTAGTCGGCGCGGGAAAACGGTCGGTGATCGACTTGCCCGGACTCGGGCTGTGGCCATTCGGTGCCGGGATCCTGTTCTTCCCGGTCAGCTATGTGATCGGCGACGTGCTGACCGAAGTCTATGGCTACGCGCGGGCTCGGCGCTGTGTGTGGGCGGGGTTCGGTGCGCTGGTCTTTCTGGCCGTGATGGAACAGGTTGTCGTCGCACTGCCACCCGCGGCGGGGTGGAACGGGCAGGCGGCGTATGAATATGTGTTCGGGCGATCGGTCCTGATCGATCCTGCGGCTGCCACGGGGTTGCGGATCATCGTCGCATCCGTCGCTGCTTTCTGGGTTGGCGAAATCACGAACAGCTTCGTGCTGGCAAAACTCAAGATCTTGACCGAAGGGCGGATGTTATGGACCCGCACGATTGGCAGCACGATCGTCGCGCAGGGGTTCGACAGCCTGATCTTCTACCCGCTCGCCTTCCTGGGGGCACCCGACTGGCCGGTCGAGGCGATGCTGTCGGTGATGCTCAGCCAGTTCGTCCTCAAGGTGTCGTGGGAGGTACTGCTGACGCCCGTGACCTATCTCGTCGTGGGGTTCCTGAAGCGGCGCGAGGGGATCGACGTGTATGATCGCGGGACGGACTTCTCGCCGTTCAAGGCGGGCGTCTGATCGGGGGGCACCAGCAGGTCAGCCGAGCGGCGTACGGGCCGCGCCGTGCCGCTGCCCTAGCCGGAGACGCAATCGAGGTTTAGGGTCGATCGTGGAAGGAAACTCCGATGACCACCCCGTATGACAAGCAAAAAAAGCTGCACTTCGACCTGACCAACGTAGGGCTGCGCGCGCAGGCGACCGCAGTGGGGCTGGTGCAACTCTGTCATGAACTCAAACGCGCGAACGTACTGGACGATTCGGCGATCGACCGGATCAAGGACGCGATCGCCGACGAAGTGTCCGTCACCGCGCCGCGTGCACTCGCCGCAAAGGGCTATCGCGGGGAGATCCGCGCCCGTCTCGATCGTCTGTTCGATGGCGAGACGCAGGTCGGAAGCGCCGACGCGCTCGCGCTTGGCGAACAGCCGGAATGAGCATTGGGAGACGGGGGGCTTACGCCCCGACCGTCTCCAGCAGGCCTTCGAACATCCGACGCCCATCGACGCCACCGTGCGCCGCGCCATCGATACGGCGCTCGGGGTGGGGCATCAGGCCAAGCACATTGCCGGCGGCATTCAGGACGCCCGCGACGTTGCGCGCCGACCCGTTGACGGGTTCGGCATAGCGGAACGCGACGCGGCCTTCGCCTTCGAGCCGATCCAGCGTCTCGGCATCCGCCGAATAATTGCCGTCATGGTGCGCGACCGGAATGATGATCTTCTCGCCGGCGGCATAGCGGCTGGTGAACGCGGTTTGTGCATTGTTGATCGTCAGCGCGACGTCGCGGCACACGAAATCGAGCCCGGCATTGCGCATCAATGCGCCTGGCAGCAGACCCGCCTCGGTCAGCACCTGGAAGCCGTTGCACACGCCGAGCACAGGCACGCCGCGCTCGGCGGCGTCGATGACCGCGCGCATGATCGGCGAGCGCGCGCCAATCGCGCCCGAACGCAGATAGTCACCGTAGGAAAAACCGCCGGGGAGCGCGACCAGATCGACTCCGTCGGGCAGCGTGGTGTCGCCGTGCCACACCATCGTCGGCGCGGTCCCGCTCACCTCGCGCAGCGCGACCGCGACGTCGCGGTCACAGTTAGAGCCGGGAAAGACGATGACCGCGGTCTTCATGCGCGTTCCACCCGAAAATTCTCGATCACGGTGTTGGCGAGCAGCTTGCGGCACATCTCGTCGACCTGTGCGTCGGCCATGTCGTCGGCGACGTCGAGTTCGATCAGCTTGCCCGCGCGGACATCGTTGACGCCGGCAAAGCCGAGGCCGTCCAGCGCCTTGTGGATCGCGCGACCCTGCGGATCGAGCACGCCGGGCTTCAGCGTGACGAAGATGCGGAGCTTCATAGATATGTCCTGCTGCGACGGTAGGGGATGCGGGTCGCTATGCTCGCCCGGGCTACGGGCTGCAAGGGTTGGATGCAGGGGATTGCGTGTGGCGCACCCCTTGAAACGCTTCCCCGGCGAAGGCCGGGGCCCAGTCGAGGGCGGGTTTGGCGGGCGCTGTACCCGCTACCACGACCTGTCCGCCTGGGCCCCGGCCTTCGCCGGGGAAGAAAAGAGGGAGGAGCTAAGCCCCGCGGCTTACTTGCCCTTGTTGAGCCGGTGCTGTTCCATGTCGAGCACCGCGCCATCGGCTTCCTCGGGCAACAGCCCGAGCCGGCGTGCGACTTCCTGATACGCCTCGACTTCGCCGCCGAGATCGCGACGGAAGCGGTCCTTGTCGAGCTTCTCGTTGGTGGTCATGTCCCACAGGCGGCAGCCATCGGGGCTGATTTCGTCCGCGAGGATCACGCGCGGATAGTCATTGTCCCACACGCGCCCGAATTCGAGCTTGAAGTCGACCAGGCGGATACCGATCCCGGCGAACAGGCCGCACAGGAAATCGTTCACGCGAATCGCCAGATCGGCGATGTCGGCCATCTCTTCCTGACCGGCCCAGCCGAACGCGGCGATATGCTCGTCGGTGATCATCGGGTCGCCGAGCGCGTCGTCCTTGTAATAATATTCGATAATCGTGCGCGGCAGCTGCGTGCCTTCCTCGATCCCGAGGCGAGTCGAGATCGAACCCGCCGCGACGTTGCGGACGACGACTTCGATCGGAATGATCTCGACCTGGCGAATCAGCTGCTCGCGCATGTTGAGGCGGCGGATGAAGTGGGTGGGCACCCCGATCGCGCCGAGCAGCGTGAAGACGTGCTCGGAAATCCGGTTGTTCAAAACGCCCTTGCCGCTGATCGTGCCCTTTTTCTGGGCATTGAAAGCGGTGGCATCGTCTTTGAAATACTGGATCAGCGTACCTGGCTCAGGACCCTCGTACAGGATCTTGGCCTTGCCTTCGTAGATCTGACGGCGGCGTGCCATGTTTGCGCTAACCCTTGGAAATGAGCGGCCCCGGCAACGCGGATCACGCGGGCCGGGGCGGGAAGATCGTGCCTATACCGGATCGATGCCGGGGGTGCAATCGATCGCTTAGCAGGCGGTCACGTAACCGCGTTGCGCGCCTGATACGCAGGATCGCGATAGGCACCGCTCGCCACGATCTCGCACAGGATCTCGCCCGCGCGGACGACGTCCGCAAAGCCGAGATACAAGGGCGTCAGGCCGAACCGCAAGATATCGGGATCACGGAAGTCGCCGATCACGCCGCGGTCGATCAACGCCTGGCAGATGGCATAGGCATCGGGGTGGCGGAACGAGATGTGGCTTCCGCGTCTTGCCGGGTCCGCGGGGCTGACGCAGTCGAGTCCGGCGTTCCTGCCGATCGCCGCCAGCGTGTCGAACAAGGCCGCGCTCTTCACCGCGACCTGCTGCTGGTCGACGTCGCGCCAGATATCGAGGCCGGCCTCCAGCGCCGCCATCCCGAGCATCGGCGGGGTTCCCGCAAGCCAGCGAGTCATGCCGGGCGCGGGGGCATAGGCATCGGCGAATCCGAATGGTGCCGCGTGCCCCATCCAGCCCGACAACGGACTGGCGAGCATTTCCTGCAGGCGCTTCGATACGTAGAGGAACGCAGGCGCGCCTGGACCGCCGTTGAGATATTTATAGCCGCAGCCGACCGCCATATCCGCCCCGGCACCGTTGAGGTCGATCGGGATTGCCCCGACACTATGGCTGAGATCCCATAGGGTTAGTGCACCATTCTCGCGCGCCTTCGCGGACCATGCGGACATATCGAAACGTTGGGATGTCTTGTAGTGGACGTGGGTCAGCATCAGCAGCGCCGTCTCGCCGTCGAGCGATGTAGCCAACTGGTTCCGCGCGACGGCGTGAAGGCGCGAACCGGGGACGCAACCGACCGCGCCTTCTGCAATGTGCAGGTCGGTCGGGAAGTTTCCCGTCTCGCTCAGGATCGTCCCGCGCGGGCTCGCGTGGCGCAGCGCCGCCACGAGCAGCTTGAACAGATTGACCGAAGTCGAGTCGGCGACGATCACTTCGTCCTTGCTCGCGCCGATCAGCCGGGCGATCTTGGCGCCGACGCGGCGGGGGGCCTCAATCCAACCTTCGTTCCAACTGCGGATCAGCCGATCGCCCCACTGACGCTCGGCCAGGTCGGCGAGCGCCGCCGGGGTCGTTCGCGGCAGTGGCCCGAGCGAATTGCCGTCGAGATAGATCACCCCATCGGGAATATGGAACGCATCGCGATACGTACGAAGCGGATCGGCGGCATCACGCGCCCGGGCTTCGGACGGAGTCATTTCGCAAAAGCCGCGCGGATCAGGCGCTTGGTCGTCGACCAGGCAGCGGTTTCGGGCGTGACCAGTTCGACGTGCCCGGTTTGCGCGACGACGTGCAACGCGGCGCGATCGCCCCTGGCGCGCGCGGCGGCGGCATAGTCCGTCCCCATCCGCAGCGGAATGATCGTGTCGTCCTGCCCGTTGACGAGGTCCTGCGCCACACCGATCGGGAGCAAGCGCGGCACCGACGTGTCCGCATAGACGTCCGTACGCGTGCCCGGTGCCCCGACCAGCTTGCCGACGACCTCCACTCCGCAGCCATTGTCCGGGCTGGCGGCGGTGGCCTCGAGATCGGGGAGCCCGCCGAGACTGATCGCATGGCCGATCTTGAGCGGCGACCGCGTGTAGAGCGGGCTCGTCCGCGCGATCTTCCCGCGCGCGGCGAGCCACAAGGCGAGATGCCCGCCCGCCGAATGCCCGACCGCGACCACGTGCTTCGCATCGAGGTGATATCTGCGCGCGTTGGCCTTCAACGCGTCCGCCGCCGCCGCCGTATCTGCAAAGGTGCCCGGATACCCACCGCCCGGCCGATCGACCCCGCGATAGTCGACGTTCCACACCGCGATCCCATCCTTGCGCAGATCGTCCGCGATCCAGTTCATCAGACTGCGGTCCGCGATGCTGGTCGTCCAGCAACCCCCGTGTACCATCAACACGGTCGGGAAGGGGCCCTTGCCCTGCGGCACCCAGACGTCGACCTTCTGATAGGGATCGGTCCCGTAATCGACCGTCGCATCGGGGACAGGCTTGGCGCGTCCGACCAGATCGGGCCAGGTTAGCAAGGGTTTCGGGGCATCCTGCGCGGCAACCGCAACGGGGGTGAGCACCGCGGCGGCGGCGAGGGCGAATCTGAGCATCCCCGTATCGATACGACGCCCCCATGCGCTTGTCGAAGGGGGTGTCACGGTGATCGAATGAGTTGCGGTGGACGCGGGCGGTCCGGGCCTGCTAACCGGAACAGATGGCGACCGACATCATCGACCCCAACGATCCCTTCAATGCGATCGCCGACGCACCGTTCGATAGCGCGCTCTCGGATCGCTATCTGGTCTATGCGCTGTCGACGATCACCGCGCGCTCGCTCCCCGATCTGCGCGACGGGATGAAGCCGGTGCATCGCCGCTTGCTATGGGCGATGCGCGCGCTGCGGATGGACCCCGGCACCGCGTTCAAGAAGTCGGCGCGCGTCGTCGGCGAAGTCATCGGCAAATACCATCCGCACGGCGACCAGTCGGTCTATGACGCGATGGTCCGGCTCGCACAGGATTTCTCGGTCCGCTATCCGCTGGTCGAGGGACAGGGCAATTTCGGCAACATCGACGGGGATAACGCCGCTGCGTTCCGCTACACCGAAGCCCGGCTGACACAGGTCGCGATCGATCTGATGGCGGGGCTCGACGAGGACGCGGTCGCGTTCAAGCCGACCTACAATAACGAGGAACAGGAGCCCGAGCTGTTCCCCGGCGCTTTCCCCAACCTGCTCGCCAATGGCGCGGCGGGGATCGCGGTCGGCATGGCGACCAACATTCCACCGCACAATGTCGCCGAACTGTACGACGCCGCGATCGCGCTGATCGATCGGTCGGGGGATCTGACCGGGTTCAACATCCTCGATCACGTCCGCGGGCCGGACTTTCCGACCGGCGGGCTCGTCGTCGATTCGCCCGCCGCGATCGCGGAGAGCTATGCGACGGGTCGTGGAGGCTTCCGCGTACGCGCGCGCTGGCAGGTCGAGGATCTGGGGCGCGGGACATGGACCGCGATCGTCACCGAAATTCCGTACGGTGTGCAGAAGGGCAAGCTGATCGAGCAGCTCGCGGCGATCGTCAACGACAAGAAACTGCCGATCATGGCGGACGTCCGCGACGAATCGGACGCGGTGATTCGCATCGTGATCGAACCACGCAGCCGCACCGTCGACCCGGTCGTGCTGATGGAGAGCCTGTTCAAGCTGTCCGACCTCGAGACCCGCTTCAGTCTCAACCTGAACGTGCTCGATGCAAGCCGAACGCCGCGCGTGATGAGTCTCGCCGAGGCGCTGAATGAGTGGATCACGCACCAGTTCATCGTGCTTCAGCGGCGCACGGCGCACCGGTTGGGGAAGATCGCGGACCGGATCGAGTTGCTCGACGGATATATCATCGCCTATCTCAACCTCGATCGCGTGATCGAGATCATCCGCACCGAGGACGAGCCCAAGCCGGTGATGATCGCCGAATTCGAGCTCAACGACCGCCAGGCCGAGGCGATCCTCAACATGCGGCTCCGGAGCTTGCGCCGGCTCGAGGAGATGGAGCTCCGCAAGGAGCGCGATACGCTCGATGCGGAGCGGACCGGGCTCGAGGCGCTGCTGGGAAGCGAAGCGCGGCAGCGGACTCGGCTGAAGCGCGACTTTGGCAAGCTGCGCGATCGCTACGGGCCCGAAACCGCGCTCGGCAAGCGGCGCACCACGATCGAACAGGCGGCGCCCATGCGGGACATTCCGCTCGACGCGATGATCGAGCGCGAGCCCATCACCGTCATCTTGTCGCAGCGCGGCTGGATTCGCGCGATGAAGGGGCATGTCGATACCGCCGGAGTCGCCGCGGTCAAGTTCAAGGACGGCGATGCGCCGTTGTTCGATTTCCATGCGCAGACCACGGACAAGATCCTCGTCGCGGCGGAGAACGGGCGGTTCTTCACGCTACCCGCGGACAAGCTGCCCGGGGGGCGCGGGTTCGGCGAGCCGCTCAGGCTGATGATTGATCTCGACGGCGACATCGGGATCGTCGGCGTGTTCCGCGCCAGCCAGTCCGACCGCTGGCTCGTCGCAGCGACCGATGGGCGCGGGTTCATCGTGCGCACCGCCGATACGCTGGCGGAGACGCGCAAGGGCAAGACGGTGGTGACGCCGCGGCTTGGCGCAAAGCTCAAGCTGGTCAGGCCGGTCGCGGTGGAGGATGATTACGTCGGGGCGATCGGCGACAATCGCCGGCTCCTCGTCTTCCCCTTGAGCGAACTTCCCGAACTCACGCGAGGGCAGGGCGTGCAGCTGATGCGCTTCCGGGACGGCGGGCTATCGGACGCGATCACCTTCGTTTTCGCGAACGGACTGAGCTGGCAGATGGGCGGCGATACCAAGCGCGTTCGGACGGAGACCGATCTGGGCGCATGGCGTGCGGCGCGGGGCGCCGCGGGGCGCATGCCGCCCAATGGTTTCCCGCGCGACAACCGGTTTGGTTGAGCAATAGGCAAAGCAGTTCCGCTTCAAGTCCCTCAGCCATGCGGGCGGAGGACCACTAAAGGCTTGGTGCTTCGGCAGGAAATCTGTCCAGCGATGTCAGGCGTCGGCGCCGTTGGCATGATCCGGTTGCAGCGCCTTGTTAACTAATGTGCTCTACCAACGGACTAATGGCGCTCCGCACCAAACCCGTCCTGGTGGAAGACCCCGTCGTCAGCGCGCTGACCACGATGGACAATAACGCGCTATCGGTCATGCTGGTGTCGCGCGCGATCGACCTGTTGCCTATTCCGGCGGCACTGGTTGTGCTTGGGCACGATGGCGTCCGCGTCGAGGTTTCCAATAGCGCATTCGACGTCGCCGGGCTGGGGCCAGCCGAGCGGCGGCAATCGCTGGTCGCGCAAATCGGACCACAGATCACCGCCTTTATCCGTGGAGATACGTTGCGCGCCGAATTCCGCATCGACTTCGGCGATGTGGTGGACGGTCGGCATTACCAGGCGACGCTCGCGCGGCTGATCCGCAATCCCGAGCAACGCTGTATCCTGACGCTCGTCGATCAGACCGCCGAATTGCGCACCGAACAGAATCTCCGCCGGGAAATGCTGACCGACAGCCTTACTGGCCTGCCAAATCGCGCCGGGTTCAGCGATCGGCTGGAGGCCTTGATCGAGGATCCGGCGAAGCGGGACCGCTACGCTGTATTGGTGATCGACCTTGACCGGTTCAGCCGGATCAACGCCTGTCTCGGGTCGATGGCGGGGGACGAACTGCTCATCACCGTCGCGCGTCGCCTGAAGGGCGCGCTGCGGGCACAGGACGTGCTGGCGCGGACGGGCGGCGACGAATTCGCGATCCTGTTGACGCTCGAAGACGGAGCGATCGATGCGGATCATGTGTCGAAACGCATCTTCGGTGCGCTGGCAACGCCGTTCCGCCTGTCCGACTTCGAAATCCGAGTCGCTTGTTCGATCGGCATCGCCTTTGGCGCGGCCGCGATCGACGATGCGGAAAAACTGATCCGCCATGCTCAGTTCGCGGTCAAACGCTCCAAAGTGACGGGCAAGTCGGAAGCCTACCAGACCCAGGCGTTCGACATTGCACGCGAGCAGTTCGGGATTGAAACCGCGCTGCGCCGGGCGATCGAGCGTGGACAGATGCGGCTCTGCTACCAGCCGATCGTCGATCTGGCGACGGGCAAGCTCGTTGCCTTCGAGTCGCTCGCGCGGTGGCGCGGTGAGGACGGGACCGAATATTCTCCCAACGACTTCATCCCGGTCGCGGAGGAATCCGGCCTGATCGTCCCGCTCGGGCGGTGGGCGATCCAGGAAGCGGCGGCAACGCTGGCGGGCTGGGATGCACGCCTTGGCGGGGATTGCGGCATCAAGCTGGCGGTCAACCTGTCCGCGATCCAGTTGCAGCGTGACGCGATCGCCCCGGTGGTTCAGGCCGCGCTCGATTGCAATGGTTTGAGCGGTCAGCGTTTCACGCTGGAACTGACGGAGAGCGCGCTGGTCAGCGACCCCGACCGGATCGCAACGATCATGCACGAGCTCAAGGCGCTGGGTACGACGATCGCAATGGACGATTTCGGAACGGGCTATTCCAATCTCGCTTACCTGCAGAAATTGCCGATCGACGTGCTCAAGATCGATCGCAGCTTCGTGACCGGGATGCTGGCGGACCGCGACAAGATCGCGATCGTTCGCGCGATCCTCAGCCTGGCGCAGGCGCTGGGAATGCGGACCACCGCCGAGGGGATCGAGACGATCGAGCTGTCGCAGACGCTCGCCGCGCTGGGCTGTTCCTACGGCCAGGGCTATTATTTCGCGCGCCCGCTGGAGGCGGATGCAGCCTATGCGATGCTGGTCGAGCGCCGCCATTGATCGACTGCATGGTCGGCGAGCTGCGCGGTGCGAACGGCATTGGGAAAGCCTTCGGCAACCCATGAATCCTCGACCTGCCGCAGCAACCGCGCAACATCAGGTCCCTTGCCAACGCCGCGTTGGACCAGTGCGCCACCGGTGAGGGGAAAGACTGGGATTGCAAAAGCGACGATCGCGCGCGCGCCCTCCACCGCTTCCACGCCCGACGTGGTCAGCAACCACCGATCCAGCGCACCGTCAGGGCCCAGGCGATAAGCCAGGGTCTGCGGTGTGCCCCCCGGCGTACCCGCGGGTCCGCTCAACGCCGAAATTAATCGTCTGCGTTGGACATTGGAGAACTTAAGCCTGTTTGCAATGATTTCGCCGACGGAAGGATCGTGCGGCAAGAGCGCCGCCAGACGCCGCAGCGGATGGGGTGCCAGATCGGCTTCGGCTTCGTGATCTGCGACCTTGGCCATCTTGGCGACACCGGCCGCCGTGATCTCGGGCAACACGGGCAGCAGGATGTTCTGCGCGATCATCAGCTCGAGCGTCGGCACCGCCCCACGCGCAACCAGCAGTTTGAGCACCTCCGCCGCGATCCTTTCGCGCGAGAGCGCCATCAGGTCGTTCGCGCGGGCGGTGCAGGCGGCGAGGCCATCCACATCGGGCACATCGCCGAACCGCGCGTGGAAGCGGAAGAAGCGCAGGATCCGCAAATGGTCCTCCGCGATCCGCTGCAACGGATCGCCGATGAAGCGGACTCGGCCCGCCTTCAGATCGTCGATTCCACCGAAGTAATCGAAGATTTCCCCCGTCGCGGGGTCGGCATACAGCGCGTTCATCGTGAAATCGCGCCGCGCCGCATCCTCGCGCCAGTCGTCGGTGAAGGCGACGATGGCGTGGCGTCCGTCGGTGGATACGTCCCGCCGCAGCGTCGTGACTTCAACCGCCCCGTCCGGCAGCACCGCGGTGATCGTGCCGTGCGCCAGGCCGGTCGGCACCGCCTTGATCCGCGCACGCTGTAGGGCTGCGAGAACGTCTTCCGGTGCCTGTCGTGTCGCGAGATCGATATCCGACACCGCACAGCCGAGCAGCGTATCGCGCACCGCGCCGCCGACGACCCGGGTATCGCCCGCGTCCGCGCGAAGGACGCGGCACAGGTCCTGCAATTCTGCGCGGTCGCGCCACGCGGCAGCGGGGAGGGTCACGCGTTCCATCGCAGCCTCCGCGACAAGTTGACGATCATCGCGGCGGTCGCGCCCCAGATCCGGTGGCCGCCCCACAGAATCTCGTAATAGTGCCGGTTGCGCCCCTGCCATTCAACGCTTGCCTCGACGTGGTTGCCCGAATCTAGCAGGAAGCCGAGCGGGACTTCGAACACCGCGGCGACCTCCGCGGGGTTGGGGGTAAAGACAAGATCGGGCGGCACAACGCCAATGACCGGCGTCACTTCGAAGCCAGTGACGGTGCGATAGCGATCCGCCTCACCGACAACGCGCACGGCGTCACGGGGAAGGGCGATTTCCTCCTCCGCTTCGCGCAACGCCGCCGCGATCGCGTCGGCATCGCCGGGGTCGACCCGGCCACCGGGAAAGGCGATCTGCCCCGCGTGGCGCGTCATCGTATCGGTCCGCCGCGTCAGGATCACGCCGGGCTCGGCCCGGTCGGTCACCGGCACCAGGACCGCCGCCTGCGTCAGTGCGGAGGGCAAAGGATCATGATCGACATGGTCGCCGGTCAGCAACACGGTGTCAGCGCCCGGCCCGGACGAGAGCGCATGCCGCAATTGCGTCACGAGGGTCATTCCGTTGGCTCGATCGGGAAGAAGGTTCCGGCACTCCACACGCCGGGGGGGGCGTCGTCGCCATCGATCGCGCGCTGAGCCAGATCGTAATAGATGCTCCGGCCGATCACCGCGTCCAGCCCACCGCGGACGCGGAGATACGGGCGTGGCCCCTCTTCCCGCTGTTCGAGACGCAGCGGGTGATCCGCATCCGCCGTGACGATGTCACCCGTATTAAGCTTGAACACCAGAATGGCATCGCGACCGTCGCGTTCCACCTTCATCTCGACCGCGACGAACGGTGCATCCTCGACCTCGATGTCGAGCTTTTCGACGGGCGTGACCAGCACGTAGCTGCCATCCGCCTCGCGCCGGAGGATCGTCGAGAACAAGCGGACCATCGCCGCGCGCCCGATCGGCGAGCCCTGGTGAAACCAGGTGCCATCGCGCGCGATGCGCATTTCGCTGTCGCCACAATGCGTCGGGTTCCAACGCTCTATCGGCGGCAGCTTATGCTCCTCCGCCAGCCGGGCGATATCGGCGAGCGACAAGGACGACAGATCGGGAATTGGCTCCATGGGCATGTCGCAGGCGGTAGGACAGCGCGGTGCGGGCGTAAAGCGATGCCTGACCCGAGCGGCGCGAAGTGTTCAGGCCAGCGCGTGGATCCGGGGAGCAAGCATCCCGGCGCGGTCCGGAACGGCGCTACCGCGCGCCAGCAGGCGGTGCCGCTCGACCGGACCCGGCACGCGCCACAGGCCGGTCCGGCTGGCGTCGAAGCCGAAGAAGCGACCGTAATATTCGGGATCGCCGATCAGCGTCAGCGCATCGGCCATGTCCTGCGCCGCCGCGGCATCCAGCGCGTGCCCGGTCAGCAGGCGACCGATCCCACCGTGTTGGTGCGCCGGGTCGACCGCGACCGGGCCGATCTGCACCATCGCTACATCGTTGGAGTCGTCGCCAGCGAACCGGATCGGCCAGCATTGGATCGTGCCAAGCAGCCGCACGCCCGACAGCGCCGCAAAGCTCGCTTCGGGAATCACCGGCATTCCCGCACGAATTCGATACGCAGTCCGCTCATGACGCCCTGCGCCGAACGCCTGATCGAGCAACAGCTCGACCCGGTCGGATGCGACGTCGGCAATCGGTACGATGTCGATCGGGCTGTCGATCTTGGCGGCAACCACCAGCGTGTCCTCATCGCCGCACAGTCCCTGATGGACCGAGCGGGCCGCGCGCTTTAGCCTTCGCGCGGACGAACGCAAGAAAGAAGGCGCGTTTGCCCTGAAACTGTTCGACCCGGTCCCTCGGCCAGGCTCCGGTCGTCGGCCGATCCGGGCAGGGCTCCGCACGGGGGCGCGGCCCGACGCGTGGCGCAATTGACGCGGCAGCATGCGGCGGCGCGTGCCAGGCCGAGTTCCGCCGCGTGAGGACGGTTCCCCTGTCGCATCGATCTGCTATGGCGCGCCGACACTCCTTACACGTGACCGAATGAAGGGCTTTCCTTGGACGACCGATTGACGCTGAACGTGCACGACCTCGAAGTGCAGGTGCTGACCGGCATCTATTCCGAGGAGACGCATCTGCCGCAACCGTTGCGTATTTCGCTGACCGTCGATCTGACGGTGCCTGAACGCTATGCACCGGACACCCCGCTTGGCGCATCCAAGAATTACCTGGATCTCAAA
>Ga0265798_10004988_pt1 | contig 18082 bp, 20 predicted proteins | sample P3T30metagenome_FD_192430 | JGI IMG/M metagenome (GOLD analysis project Ga0265798, IMG submission 192430) | Plant litter microbial communities from East Loma Ridge, Irvine, California - P3 T30 | ecosystem: Environmental > Terrestrial > Plant litter > Unclassified | place: USA: California... | reverse complement strand
CCGCTCGTCGGTATCGAACGCGAAGCCGGGCAGCAGCGTCAGCGTCTTCAGTTCCGATCCGAACGCGAAGCCCGCCGGCTGGTCGGTATAGTAAAGCGGCTTGATGCCGACGGGATCACGCGCCAGCGTCAACCGGCGATCGGTGCGATCCCACACCGCCACCGCGAACATCCCGTCCAGCCGCGCCCACACGCCATCGCCCCAGCGTTCGTAGCCGGCCAGGATCACCTCGGTATCGCCGCTGCTGTGGAACGTGCGGCCCGCCGCCGCCAGTTCGGCGCGCAGCGCCGGGAAGTTGTAGATCTCGCCGTTGAACACCAGCGCCAGCCGGCCGTCGGGGGAAAAGAACGGCTGATGCCCGCCCGCCAGATCGACGATGCTCAGCCGCCGCATCCCGAACGCGAAGTCGCCGTCCGCGAACACGCCCTCGTCGTCGGGCCCGCGGTGGACGATCGCCGCGCATTGCGCACGCACCGTCGCGGGCGTCGCCGCCGTACCGCGCGCGAAAAGGCCCGCTATGCCGCAAATGGCCGCCTGCTCCTGCCGATATCGTCCATGGTTCCGCGCCTTACGGGCCGCGCGGGCGAAAGGCCACGGGTCTTGCCGCGTTCCATCCGCCATCCTAAGCCGGCCGACGACGCATGACGAGCCCGGTTCCCCCTGCCCCATCGACGACGACCGAACGACCGGACGGCGACAGTCCGGGCGGGCTGATGCGGGCCGCCGCGCGCAATCTCGGCTGGCTGCTGGCGAGTCGCAGCGTGCTGGCGATCCTGTCGCTGTTCTATCTCGGCATCGCCACCCGGTCGCTGGGGGTCGTCGGGTTCGGCCGGTTCGCGCTCATCACCGGTGCCGCGCAGACCTTGGCGACGCTGGTCGCGTTCCAGAGCTGGCAGGTGATCGTCCAGTACGGCGTCGGCCCGCTGGCCAACCGCGACGATGCCGCGCTCGCCCGGCTGTTCCGGGGCAGCGCGATCCTCGATGCCGCCAGCGCGCTGGTCGGGGCGGGGCTTGCCTGGCTGATTCTGGAATTGTGGGGAGAGGCGCTGGGGATCGGTGCGACGCTGAAACGGGCGACGCTGATCTTCGCCGTCATCCAGCTTCTCACGATCCGCTCCACCCCGCTCGGCATCCTGCGCCTGCGCGACCGGTTCTCGCTCGCCGCGATCGCCGATAGCGTGACGCCGGTGGCGCGGTTCGTCGGCGCGATCCTCGTCTGGCTGATCCACCCGACCGTGCAGGGTTTCCTCGTCGCGTGGGGCGCGGCGGAGGTGCTGACGGCGGCGACCTACTGGTTGATGGTGTGGCGCAGCGGCGACGTCGCGATGATCCGGCGCGGCCATGGATCACGCCGCCTGCCGCGCGAGCATCCCGGCATCGTCCGCTTCGCGCTCAGCACCAATGCCAGCTCCACGCTCGGCCTGTCGAGCAAGCAGATCCCGCTGCTGCTGGTCGGCGCCGCCGCCGGCCCGGCGGCCGCCGGCGTGTTCCGGCTGGCGTCGCAGATCGCGCAGGCGCTGGCCAAGCTGTCGCAACTGATCTCCCGCGCCGCGTTTCCGGAGGTGGTGAAGACGTTGCGCGATGCCCCGCCCGCGATCCTGGCGCGGCTGATGTCGCGGCTGTTCATGGGCAGCGGGCTGGCTGCCGCCGCGATCATGGTGCTGGTGCTGCTGCTCGGCAAGCCGGTGCTGAATCTGGTCGGCGGGCGCGACTTCCGCCACGCCTGGCCGATCCTGTTGTGGCTGGCGGTGGCGGGGTGCCTCGATCTGGCGACGACGGGGGTGGATACGGTGATGACCGCGCTGCAACGCGCCGGCAGCGTCTTCGCGATCCGCGCCGCCGGGGTCGGGGTGCTGTTCGCGGCGGCGGCGACGCTGACGCCGTGGTACGGCGCGACCGGCGTGGCGATGGCGGTGACGATCGGATCGGCGGCGGTGGCGGTGCTGATGGCGATCGCCGCGCTGCGTCTGTCGCACCGCCCGCGATAGGGTCGCGATCCTGCCACAGTAAAGCCGCGGTTCACGCGCACATCGCTATCGCCGCGGCGGAAAGCAGATGTACCGAATGACCCGAACGATGTCCCCGATAGCCCTGTCGATCGCCTTGGCGGCCACGCCGGCGGCAGCGCAGACCTGTACCGGTTCCGCGACCGCCGGCGCCGTGAAACTGACCGTTCAGGCCACCGGGCTGCGCAGTGTCGATGGCGAGGTCGCCTTCACCGTCTATCCGGACGACAAGGGGCGGTTCCTGTCGAAGGGGGGCAAGCTGCTGCGCGCCCGCGTGCCCGCCCGTGCGCCCGTCACCACTGCCTGTTTCTGGCTGCCCCCCGGCCATTATGCGGTCGCGCAATATCATGACGAGAATGGCGACCATGATTTCAACCGCACCCTGTTCGCGCCCAAGGAAGGATTCGGTTTTTCCAACGACGCGCCGACCAGCATCGGCCTGCCCGCGTTCGCCGCGACCCGTTTCGCGGTCCCTGCCGGGGGCACCACGATGCGCATGGCGATGCGGTATCGCCGCTGATGACCGGGGATCGCAACGCCGGCGCGAACGTTGGTCACAAATCTGTAGCGGTTCGGATCGGTAGAGGATAGAAATGTGAACGTGTCTTCACAATCTTTCGCCTCCACGCTGCTGTTCAGCGGCATCGATACCATCCCCGCCATCCTGACCAAGGCAGCGCCGACGGCGTCGGCGGTCGGCCCGCTGCGGGTCGGGATCGTCTGCAATCCGAAGAGTCACCTCAACCGGGGGGCGCAATATGCGGCGGGCGTGCCGGGCGTGGACAGTGTGTTCGTCGCTGCACCCAGCACGCGCACCGCGCTGGCCGAGACGCTGGCGACCTTTGCGGCGCGGCGGATCGATCTGCTGGTGATCGACGGCGGCGACGGCACCGTGCGCGATGTGCTGACCTGTGCGGAACATCTGTGGAAGGGCATCTGGCCCGACATCGTCGTCATCCCGTCGGGCAAGACCAACGCGCTGGCGATCGATCTCGGCATCCCCACCGGCTGGACGCTGGCCGATGCGCTGGCCGCCGCCGCGCGGGGCCGACGGGTCGAACGCCGCCCGGTGGAGGTCGCGCGCAACGACGGATCGCGGCCCCTGCGTGGCTTCCTGTTCGGGGCCGGGGCCTTCGTGAAGGCGACCGAACTGGCGCAGCATACCCACCGGGCCGGCGCGTTCAACGGCGTCGCGGTCGGGCTGGCGCTGTGCTGGGCGGTGCTGCAGACGATGTTCGGCGGCGCGCGCAGCGCCTGGCGGAAGGGCAGTGCGATGGGCCTGCGCCTGCCCGGCGGTGGCGAGCCGGACCAGCGCCCACGCTACTTGCTGCTTGCCTCCGCGTTGCGCAGCCTGCCGCTGGGGCTGAAGCCGTTCGGCCGCCCGCGTGACGGCATGAAGCTGCTGTCGATCGATGCGCCGCCGCGCCTGTTGCCGATCACCGCGCCGACGCTGTTGGCGGGATCGGAATCGCCGTGGATGGCGCGGATGGGCTTCCATCACCTCGACGCCGCCTCGTTCGAGGTGACGCTGGACGACGGCTTCATCCTCGATGGCGAGCATTTCGCCGGCGGTACGCTGGCGGTACGGCAAGGGCCGGTCCTCTCCTTCGTCGTGCCGTGAGCGACGCGCTCGATGCGTATGTCGCGGCCGCGCTCGATGCGCCGGTCGCCGCGCATGTGCGCGCCATCGCCGATCGGCTGGCGGCCCCGCCAGACGGCCCGGACGTGGTGGCGATCCTGTTCTATGGCTCCAACCTGCGGACCGGGTCGACCGAGGGCGTGCTCGATTTCTACGTGCTGACCGCGGGGCCGCCCGAACGGGGATTGTGGCCGCGCGTCGGCTACCACGAATTCGCGATCGACGGGCAGACGCTGCGCGCGAAGATCGCCACGATGCGGCTGACCACGTTCGCGCAGGCGGCCGGCGGCACCCTGTTCGACACGACGATCTGGACCCGGTTCGTGCAACCCGCCGCGCTGGTCTGGGCCGCCGACACCGCGACGCGCGCCACCGTCGTTACCGCGATCGCCGCCGCGTCGGTCACCGCGGCCCGGTTCGCGGCGGCGCTGGGGCCGGTACGCGGGACGGCGGCCGATTACTGGCGGGCGTTGTTTCGCCAGACCTATGCCGCCGAACTGCGCGTGGAGAAACCGGGGCGGGAGGAGCAGATCCTGATCCATGGTGCGGGCCGCTACGACGCGCTGCTGCCACTGGCGTGGGATGCGGCGGGCATCGCGTTCGACCGGCAGGGTGACGATTATGTCCCCGCCCTGTCCGACCGCGCCGCGATCGGCGCGGCATGGCGCCGCCGCCGCCGCCTCGGCAAGCCGCTCAATCTGGTCCGGCTGATCCGCGCGGCATGGACGTTCGAGGGGGCGGGTGAGTATGGCGCGTGGAAGGTCGAACGCCACACCGGCATCGCGGTGCCGATGACGCCGTGGCGCCGCCGCCATCCGATCCTCGCCGCGCCGGCGGTGTTCTGGCAGGTCTGGCGGGCACGGCGATGACGACACCCTTCGCCGCGCTGATCCTGGCCGGATCGCGCCCGGGCACGCCCGATCCCGTCGCCGCCTATGCCGGGGTGCCGCACAAGGCGATGATCGTGCTGGACGGCATGACGCTGCTTGCCCGTGTCGCCGCTGCGCTGCGCGGCGCGGGTGCGGGGCGGATCGCGGTGTCCGCCGATCATCCGGCGGTGCTGATCGAGGCGATGCGACTCGGGCTGGAGGTGATCCCCCCCGCCGCCGGGCCCAGCGACAGCGTGGCGCGCGGGCTGGACACGCTGGGCACCCCGCTGCTCGTCACCACCGCCGACCATGCGCTGCTGGAGGCGGCATGGGTGACGCGCTTCATCGCCGATGCGCCCGCCGCCGATGTCGCCGCCCTGCTCGCCCGCCAGCCGGAGGTGGAGGCGGCGGCACCCGGCACCCGGCGGACATGGCTGCGCTTCGCGGACGGCGCGTGGTCCGGCTGCAACCTGTTCTGGCTGGCGACGCCGCAGGCCGCCGCCGCGATCGGGCTGTGGCGCGAGGTGGAGGCGGATCGGAAGCGGCCGTGGCGGATCGTCCGCCGGCTCGGGCCGGGGTTGCTGTTCCGCTACCTGACCGGCCGGCTGACGCTGGCGGCGGCGATCCACCATCTCGGCCGCCGCGCGGGGATCGAGGCGGCGGTGGTCGCCAGCCCGTTCGGCCGCGCCGCGATCGATGTCGACAAGCCGGCCGATCTCGACCTCGTCCGCCGGCTCGTCGACCAGCCGGCTCCATCGCCACCGCCGCTGTGCTAAGAGCGGGATCATCGGCGATGTGGCGGGAACGGATGGTACGATGAAGGCGATGGTCCTGATGCTCGCCGCCGCCGCGCTGGCCGGATGCGACCGCCGCGCCGATTCGGGGCCGGTCGTCGTCAGTGCGATCGGTGGGGCACCCGTCTATCCCCGCCGCGGCGTCGTACCCGATCTTCCCTCCCGCGTGCTACTCGACGCCACCGCGCAGGGGCTGGTCCGGTTCGACGCAGGCGGCCAGATCGAGCCCGGTCTGGCGGAGCGGTGGACGGTGATGGACGATGGCGCCAGTTACATCTTCCGCCTGCGCGAAGCCTATTGGGCCAGTGGCGGGCGGGTCACGGCGGAGGAGATCGTCCGCCTGCTCCGTCGCCGGCTGACCGCGACGGACAACCCCCTCGGCCCCTTCCTCACCGCGATCGACGAGATCGTCGTCATGACGCCGCAGGTGATCGAAATCCGCCTGAACCGGCCCCGCCCGGACCTGCTGAAACTGTTCGCCCAGCCCGACATGACGCTGGTCGCGCCATCTCCGCCGTCGGGCGGTGGGCCGTTGCGGATCGTGCAGGCGGCAACGGACGGACGCATCGCGGCGTTGCTGCGTCCAGCCTTCGATCCGGGTCAGGCCGACCCCGACGACCAGCGGGAGCTGCAGCCCGAACAGGATGTCCGCCTGATCGGCGAACGCGCCGCCCGCGCCATCGTGCGCTTCGCCCGGCGCGATTCGGATCTGGTCAGCGGCGGCACGCTGGCCGACTGGCCGTTGCTCGCCACGATCGATCTGCCGCGCACGTCCGTGCGGCGCGATCCGGCGGTGGGGCTGTTCGGTCTGGTCGTCTCCCGACGCGACGGGTTCCTCGCCGATCCCGCCAACCGCATCGCCCTGTCCGCCGCGATCGATCGCGCCGCACTGGTAGCGGCGATCGCATCCGGTTGGGAACCGGCGGATCGACTGCTGCCAGAGGCGCTCGATTCGGCCTCACCCCCGCAGGTGCCGGACTGGAGCCTCCTTACCATGGTGCAGCGGCAGGCGGCGGCACGGGCGCGGGTCGCGGCCTTCTCGCCCGTGCGGGTCCGGCTTACCATCGCGCTGCCACCGGGACCGGGGATGACGCTGTTGCACGGCCAGTTGGCGGCATCGCTGCGTGCCATCGGGATCGTGCTCGACCGGCTCGCGCCCGACATGCCGGCCGATCTGCGCCTGGTCGATGCGGTCGCTCCCTATGACAGTGCGCGCTGGTATCTCGCCACCGCGTGCGCGCCGTGCGGGGAGCAGGCGGCGGCGGCGCTGGAGGCGGCGCGGCTTGCCCCGACATCCGCGGATCGCGGCGCCCGGCTTGCCGCCGCGGATGCCGCGATGAACGCCGATGCCGGCTTCATCCCCATCGCCCGGCCACTGCGTTGGTCGCTGGTCGCGACCCGGCTGAGCGCGTGGCAGGCGAACCCGCGCGCCTGGCATCCATTGAACCGGCTTCGTCCCGATCCCACCTGATCCCCATGAAGACGACCGCCATGTTCGACCAGCTTCCCGTCGACCGCGATCCCGCCGCGGTACGCCGCCGGGTGGAGGCGCTGGAACATCTGCTGGAGCGCACCTTTACCGTGCCCGGCATCAACCGGCCGGTCGGGCTCGATTTCCTGATCGGGCTCGTCCCCGTGATCGGCGATGCCGCCGCCGCGCTGATGGGCACGTGGCTGGTGTGGGAAGCGCGCAATCTGGGCATGTCGAAGTTCCAGATGGCGCGGATGATGGGCAATGTCGGGTTCGATGCGGTGCTGGGGGTCGTGCCGTTCGTGGGCGATGCCGCCGACTTCTTCTTCCGGTCCAACACCCGCAACCTGCGCATCATCCGCCGCCATCTGGACAAGCATCATCCCGGCACGGTGACGATCGCGGGCTGAGCCCTAACGCCGTCCGCGCCAGATCTTCACCGGTGCCCCGTCCGCCAGCCCGCCCTGATGCGCCGGGCAGCGGGCATGGCCGAACGCCTTGTCCAGACACAGCCACACCTCGTCCAGCCAGCCCTGCCGGTCGGCGGTGATCCGCATCATCGCCGGGGTCATCCCCGGATTGGCGGCGGCGATCGCGGCGGCCAGCCTGCCCGCGGTCAGCGATTGGCGCGACAGCGCATCCATGTCGGGATAGCGCAGCCGACGGTACAGCGTCGTCGACTGCCGGAAATACCGGGCCGGCGTATAACCCGCCATGCAGGTGCCGTGCTTGGCCCATTCGTGCTGGAGCAGTTGCGGGGAGGGCGTCGCGCACAGATTGGCGGCGATCACCGCGCGCGGCAGCAGCGGCGTCGTCCGGCAATATTGCGGCCAGTCCTTGCCGATGCCGTCGGGCCACAGGCCATGCAGCGTGAAGCCGAACCGGTTGCCCGATCCGCACTGAAAGGCGGCGGACGCGCGGTCGCCGTTCTGCCGGCAATATTGCGGCGCCCAGCTGATCGCCAACGTATAGCCGCCGATCGGCAATACCAGGCGCGGCTGGCTGGCCGAGGGAAGATCGGGGCGCGGGCGCGGGATCGTGCCGGGCACCGCGCAACTCAGCGCCTGCGCGTCGGCGACCGCAGGGATCATCGCCACGATCGCGGCGATTAGGATCGACGACCGCCGCATCATGCCAGTTCCTCGTCCGGCACGGCCGCCGAGAACCATGCCCGTGCGCTCGGCCGGAACAGCAGCACGATCGCCACCACGCCCAGCACCGTCTGCGCCGTCGTCAGCACCCCGAACAGCCCCGCCGCCACCACGCCGCCCGCCACCTGGAACAGATAGCCGGCGACATTGATCGCGGTCAGCACCACCAGCAGCCACAACGCGACCCGGCTCGCCCGCCGCGTCGTCAGATACAACAGCGCGATCGTGATCCCGATCACCACCACGTTGACGATCGCCGCCAGCGCCACGCCGCCGGTCGCCACCGCCTCGTCCCAGCCGATGATCGCCAGCGCGATCGTCAGCAGGATCGATCCGGCATAGAATTGTTCGGCCAGCTTCACCGATTTCGGTCGCATCGTCTTCCCCTTGGTCGGCGGGACGATAGCCCCTCCGCGGCATCGCGCAATCACGCGGTGGCGAAATCCAGCCCGATATCCACCGCCGGCGCCGACTGGGTCAGCCGTCCGACGCTGACATAGGTGACGCCGCTCGCCGCGATCGCGCCGATCGTATCCAGCCGTACGCCCCCCGACGCCTCGGTCGGCACCCGCCCGGCTACCCGCGCAACCGCGTCTTTCAACGTCGCGACATCCATGTTGTCGAGCAGCAGGTGCGTCGCTCCCGCCGCCAGCGCCGGCTCGATCTGGTCGATCCGGTCGACCTCGACGATGATCCGGGCGATCCCGGCCCGCACCGCGCGCGCCACGGCCTCGCCGACGCCGCCCGCCACCGCGACGTGATTGTCCTTTATCATCGCCGCATCCCACAACCCCATGCGATGATTGTCGGCACCGCCCATCCGCGTCGCATATTTCTCCAGCGCGCGCAGGCCGGGAATGGTCTTGCGCGTGTCCAGCAACGTCGCCCCCGTCCCCGCGATCGCATCGACATAGGAGGCGGTCAGCGTCGCGATGCCGGACAGATGCTGGACGGTGTTGAGCGCGCACCGCTCCGCCGTCAGCATCGCCCGCGCCCGGCCGGACAGGTGCAGCAACGGCGTACCCGCCACGACCCGCTCGCCGTCCCGCACCTGACAGTCGATCTCGACATCGGGGTCGAGCGCCCGGAAGAACGCCGCCGCGATCGCCAGTCCCGCCACCGCCATCGGCTCGCGCGCGGCCATCACGCCGGTGAAACGCGCCACCGCCGGGATGACCGCCGCCGAGGTCACGTCGCCCCCGTCCCCCAGATCCTCCGCCAGCGTCGTCGCGACGAACGTGTCGAGATCGAAACCCGGCAGGTCGAAACCGTCAGACCCGAAGACGTTGGCTGGCATGGACATGGTGATTCCTGAAGGCGGTGTTTTCGCGAACTAGCGGGCATCGCAACCCCCGCACAGCCGTGATGTCGCGATGCTGAACATTCGGGCGACCGGTCGGTTATCAAATGCCGGCATGTGATAGGGATCACGGCCTATCTGGGGGTGCCGGTGCAGGTTCGCGAATCGTTGACGTTCACGCCGCCGGCGATACCCGTCCTTCGCTGGTTGACCCATCCCGGCGGGAATACCCCCCCCGAACTGCACGGCAAATTGCTTGCTACGCTATTCGGCAACCGACCGGTATTCTTCGCCGCGCTGGTCAATTCGATCACCGTGGCCGGGATCGTCGCGTTGCATCGGCCGGAATCGGCGTTCACCTGGTGGTTCGCGGGCGAGGTCGTCATCTGCCTTGTCCGTGGTGCCGTCCTGCTCAGCGCGCTGTCCCGCGCGGCGGCAGGCCGCCCCACCCCGACCGACCTGCATCTTGCCATGAGCCTGCTCTGGGGCATCAGCATCGGTGTCGGTGCGTTCCTGACAATCGGCAGTCGGGACTGGACCGTCGCCGCCATCATCTGCCTGTCCGCCGCGGCGATGGCGGGCGGCAGTTGCCTGCGGAATTATGCCGCACCCCGCTTTGCCATCCTGGTCATCCTGCTGACCCTGGCACCGGTCATGCTCGCCGCCGCGATGAGCGGCCAGCCCGTGATGCTGATCGTGCTGGTGCAGGTGCCGTTCTTTCTGCTCAGCATGACGATGGGGGCGTTGCGTCTCAACCGGCTGCTGGTGGCGACGATGCAGGCCGAGCGCGACAACGAGTACCGGGCGCTGCACGATCCGTTGACCGGGCTGCTCAATCGTGCCGGGCTGGAACGGGGATTCGCCGACTGGCGGGGCGATATCCTCCTCTATCTCGATCTCGACGGGTTCAAGCAGATCAACGATCGTCACGGCCATGCCACCGGCGATTCGCTGTTGCGCGAATATGGCCGACGGCTGCGATCGATCACGGGTCCCGCCGCTCTCGTCGCCCGGATCGGCGGCGATGAATTCGTGATCCTCGCCGATCGGGCCATGACCGGTGACGCGGAGGCGCTCCGCACGGCCATCGCCGCCGCGTTGCACCAGCCATTCGTCTTGCCCGAAGCGACGCTATGCTCGGGGGCGAGCATCGGTATCGCATGCACCGGCGGCGATCCATCGCTACCCGCGCTGATGGCGGCGGCGGATCGCGACCTGTATGCGATGAAACAGGGGCGCGCGGAAGACCACCTCCTCCGCACCGCCGACCGGGTCGGCGGCTGACCCGTCAGTCCCCCGTCACTTTTGGGGGGCCGAGATCGCCCTGCCCCACCGTGCCGCCCGCCATCGCCAGCATCGCGTCGAGGCTCTTCTTCGCGCGCAGCCGCAGTCCTTCCTCCATCTCGATCCGCGGTTCCAGATCGCGGAGCGCGATGTACAGTTTCTCCATCGTGTTGAGCGCCATGTACGGGCAGATGTTGCAATTGCAGTTCCCGTCCGCCCCCGGTGCGCCGATGAACCGCTTGTGCGGCATCGCCTTTTCCATCTGGTGGATGATGTGCGGCTCGGTCGCGACGATCAGCGTGTCGCCCGGCATGGCGTTCGCATATTCCAGGATGCCGCGGGTCGATCCGACATAATCGGCATGGTCGAGGATCACCGCCGGGCATTCGGGATGCGCCGCGATCGGCGCGCCGGGGTGCAGCGCCTGCAGTTTTAGCAATTCCGTTTCCGAAAACGCCTCGTGGACGATGCATACGCCCGGCCACAACAGCATGTCGCGCCCGGTCTTGCGCGCCAGATAGCCGCCCAGATTGCGGTCCGGCCCGAAGATGATCTTCTGGTCGAGCGGAATCTTCGCTAGGATCGCCTCGGCGGAGGACGAGGTGACGATCACGTCCGACAGCGCCTTCACCTCGGCGGAACAGTTGATGTAGGTCAGCGCGATGTGATCGGGATGCGCGGCGCGAAACGCGGCGAACTGGTCGGGCGGGCAGCTATCCTCCAGCGAACAGCCGGCATCCATATCGGGCAGGATCACGATCTTGTCGGGCGACAGGATCTTCGCCGTCTCCGCCATGAACCGCACGCCGCAGAACGCGATCACATCCGCCTCGGTCGCCTGCGCCTTGCGACTGAGGTCGAGGCTGTCGCCGACGAAATCGGCGATGTCCTGCAATTCAGGCTTCTGGTAATAATGGGCCAGGATCACCGCATTGCGCTCCTTGCGAAGCCGGTCGATCTCGCCGCGCAGGTCGATGCCCGCGAAATTGTTCAGATAGGTCATGGGCGGTTTCCTAGCACCTCTCCGATCGAACGCGATACATCCCAGCGTTCGTTATCGGGCACCGCCTCGTCGGCGAAGCGGACGACGATCTTCGCATCGACCCCGGCGGCGCGCAACGGCAGACCGAAGCTGCGCTCCACCGCGCGGCGGGTGGCATCGCGGGCAAGGCGCAGCGCGGTCGGCTCGCGCGCCTGTCGCAGCAATTCGGCCTGCCCGCGCGCGCGGTTCACGGCGTCGAGCCGCGCCTCCGCATCGGTGAAGGTCGTCAGGACGCCGCCGGTGCCATATTCGCGGATCGCCGCCAGATCGACCTGCGGCCCGTCGACCTCGACCGGGGGCAGCCGCACCGCCAGCGTCCGGGTGTTCGCGTCCCACGCCACGTCACGCTCGGTCAGCTTGCCCAGATCGACCTCGTACCGGACCGAGCCGGGCATGATGAGCGTCTTCTCGGTCGAGAAACCGAGTTGCGACTGGCGCGAGGTGACGACTGCGACATAACGCGCGGCAAAGGCCGACAGCCGGTTCTGTTCGCGCAGGCCCTGCAGGCTGGCGCTGGCGATCGTGGTCGGATCGGGGGTCAGCCGTTCGTCGACGTACCGCTGTACCCCCCACAGCCCGATCAGGACCGCGAGGACCAGGATCAGCACCACGCCGGTCGTCTTGATCAGGAACGTACCGACGCCGCCGCGGGTCGGCTGGTGCGCGGGATGCGGGGCCACCGGTTCGGTCACGCTGCGATCCGCCATGTCTCTCCCTCCTCGATCACCAAGCCGCGCCGGCCGAGATCGTACAGATGCGCCAGCACCGATCGCGCCGCCGCCGGCACCAGTCGCGGATCGAGCCCGGCATACATCCGCCCGACCATCGCATCCGTGCGCTGCGCGTCCTCGCGCAGCAGCCTTAATATCTGCCCCTCGCGCTGCCTGCGATGACCCAGCATCCCGCGTACCAGCCGGCGCGGGTTTTCCACCGCCTCGCCGTGGCCGGGGTAATAGATGCGGTCGTCACGCTCCAGCAGCCGTTCGAGGCTTGCCATATACGCGCCCATGTCACCATCCGGCGGGGAGACGACACTGGTCGCCCAGCCCATCACGTGATCGCCGGAGAACAACGCCTGCGTTTCCGCCAGCGCGAAGCACAGGTGATTGGAGGTATGGCCCGGGGTCGCCAGCGCGGTCAGCGTCCAGCCGTCGCCGCCGACCGTATCGCCCTCCGCCAGCACGCGATCGGGCGCATAGGCGTGATCGAACGAGGCATCGGCGCGCCCGGCCTCGCCGGCGGCGGCGAACGGGGCGGCACCGGTGATCGGCGCCCCCGTCGCGGCGGCGAGCGGGCGGCTGGCGGGACTGTGGTCGCGGTGGTGGTGGGTGATGACGATCGCGCGCACCGGCCGCCCGTCGATCGCGGCCATGATCGCCGCGAGGTGCGCGGGATCGTCGGGGCCGGGATCGATCACCGCCACGTCCCGGTCGCCGACGATGTGCGTCTGCGTGCCGGTGTGGGTATAGGCGGACGGGTTCGGCGCGAGGATGCGCGTCACCAGCGGTTCCAGCCGGATCGGCAGGCCGGTCGGCAGATCGGCCATCGTCAGTCGGCCGCGCTCAAACCGTAAAGCTTTCGCCGCAGCCGCACGCGCCCTTGGCATTGGGATTGGCGAAGACGAAGCCGGCGGTGAAATCGTCCTCCACCCAGTCCATCGTCGATCCGATCAGGTACAGGATCGATCCGCCATCGACGAACAGCACGCCCCCCGGCGTCTCGATCCGCTCGTCGAACGGCTTGCCTTCGGCGACATAGTCGACCGAATAGGCGAGGCCGGAACAACCGCGCCGCGGGGTCGACAGCTTGACGCCCACCGTCCCCGCCGGCGCGCGCGCCATCAGGGCGGCGATCCGCGCTTCGGCGGAGGAAGTCAGGTTCAGTGCGGCGGGCCGCGCGCGCAGCGTGGTGGCCATTACAGCATCCCCAGTTCTAGCTTGGCCTCGTCCGACATCTTCTGCGGATCCCATGCCGGGTCCCAGACGAGGTTGACGTCGGCGGTGGAGACGCCCGGCACGGCGGAGACGCGCAGTTCCACCTCGGCCGGCATCGATTCCGCGACCGGGCAGTTCGGCGTCGTCAGCGTCATGGTGACGGCGGCATGGCCGTTCTCCGTCACGTCGACGCCGTAGATCAGGCCGAGATCGTAGATGTTGACCGGGATTTCCGGATCGTAGATCTCCTTCAGCGCCTCGATGATGCTGTCGTACAGCGCGCCGCCGGGTTCGCCGGGCGCATCCTCACGCGGGCGTTGCGCCAGGAAACCCGACAGGTAATCGCGCTCGCGCACTGCGGGGGCCGCCCCGTCATCGACCCGCGCCTTGGGCGGGGGCGCTACGCCGTCCACTTCCTCGACCTCGAAGCCGCTCATGCCGTCATTCCTATCCAAAGATTCGCGTGACCCGTTCGATGCCGGCGACCAGTGCATCGACATCCTGCGGGCCATTGTACACGCCGAAGCTGGCCCGCGCCGTCGCCGCCACGCCCATCGCCTCCATCAGCGGCTGCGCGCAGTGATGGCCGGCGCGGATCGCCACCCGGCCCTCGTCCAAGATGGTGCCGATGTCGTGCGGATGCACCCCCTCGATCGTGAAACTCACGATCCCGGCGCTGTCGGCGGGGCCGAGCAACCGGACGCTGTTGATCGCGCCCAGCGCCTCGCGCGTGCGGGCCACCAGCGCGGTTTCGTGCAGGTGGATGCGATCGCGGCCGATGCCGTCGACATAATCGATCGCCGCATGCAACCCCAGCGCGCCGACGATGTGCGGCGTCCCCGCCTCGAACCGGCCGGGCGGCGGGGCATAGGTGGTGCGCTGGAAGCTGACCCGGTCGATCATCGATCCGCCGCCCTGCCACGGCGGCATCGCCTCCAGCAGTTCGGGCCGTGCCCACAGCACGCCGATCCCGGTCGGGCCGTAGAGCTTGTGCCCCGAAAAGACATAGAAGTCGCAGCCGAGCGCACGCACGTCGACGCGCACGCGCGGGACGGACTGGCACCCGTCGATCAGGATCTTCGCGCCGACCCCGTGCGCCAGCGCGACCGCGCGCTCCACATCGAGGACCGAGCCGAGCACGTTGGACACATGCGACAGCGCGACCAGCTTGTGCCGTTCGGTCAGCATGTCGGCCATGGCATCCAGATCGATGCGGCCGTCCGGGGTCAGCGGCGCGACGTCGATCGCCGCGCCGACGCGTTCGGCCACCATCTGCCACGGCACGATGTTGCTGTGATGCTCCAGCATCGACAGCATGATGCGGTCGCCCGCCTTGAGCTGCGTACCCGCCCAGCACTGCGCGACGAGGTTGATCGCCTCGGTCGCGCCGCGCACGAACACGCATTCCTCGGGACTGCCGGCCCCGATGAACCGGGCGACGCGGGCGCGCGCGGCCTCGTACGCCACCGTCATGTCCGCTGATCGCTGATATACGCCGCGATGCACGGTGGCGTAGGTTTCGCCGTACGCGCGGGTGATCGCGTCGACGACCGCCTGCGGCTTCTGCGCGGTGGCGGCGGTATCGAGATACGCCCAGCCCGCCGGGATCGCGGGAAAATCGGCGAGCGTGTCGAGGGGGGCGGTGCCGTTCATAACGCCTGCCCCAGCCATGCCTCGGCATCCGCCGAAAACGCGTCGCGCACCGTCTCGTCACCGATCCGGTCGAGCGCGTCGGCGACGAACGCCGTCGTCAGCAACGCCTGCGCGCGCGATTTCGGGATGCCACGGCTTTCCATGTAGAACAGCGCGCGGGCATCGAGTTCGCCGACCGTCGCGCCATGCGCGCACTTCACGTCGTCGGCGAAGATTTCCAGTTCCGGCTTCAGGTTGACGGTGGCGGTCCGCTTCAGCAGCAGCCCGCGCAACGACTGGACGCCGTCGGTCTTCTGCGCATGGCGCGCCACCTCGACCCGCGCCGCCAGGCTGGCGGTGGAGCGATCGGCGGCGACCGCGCGCCATACCTGCTGGCTGCTGCCGTTCGGTTCGGCATGGCGGACGGTGACCGCGCATTCCTGCTTCTGCTCGCCGGCGGTCAGCAGCGCGCCGCCATAATCGGCGAACGCCCCTTCGCCCGCGACGATGGTCGCGTCGATCCGCGTCCCCGCCGCCCCCGCGCCGAGGAAGATGGTGACGAGGCTGGCCCCGGTGCCGAGCGCCGCATCCTCCCGCAGGGAGACGAACCCGCCATCCTGCACCAGCCGCACCGACCGCATCAGCCGCGCCGCCTTGCCCAGCGTGACGCGCAGATACCTGTTCGCCCAGCCCGCGCCGATATAGGTTTCGATCACCTGCGCGGCGGCATCGTCGGCCAGCATGATCTCGGACGGCAGGTGATTGGCCCCGCCGGTGGAGACATGAACGATCTGCACCGGATGCGCGGCGGCATCCTCGGCCAGATGCAGCGCCCAGCCAGCGCCGGTCGCTCGCGCGCCCAGCGCATGGTCGCTGGCCGCGACGCTGCGCAGTTCGACGCGGGCCAGGTCGCTGGCGGCAGTGTCGATCACCCCGTCGCGCACCACGATCCGCGCGCCCGGCAGATCCAGCCAGTGTCCGGCCACATCCAGCGATACGGCCGCACGCGGCAGCGCGGCGGCGGTGGCGATCGCATCGGGATCGGCCCAGCGCCATGCCTCCTCACGGGTGGAGGGCAGTTCGATCACGCTCACGCGGTCACCTGCGCATAGCCCTCGCGCTCCAGTTCGTGCGCCAGTTCGGCCCCGCCGGACCGGACGATGCGACCATCCGCGAGCACATGGACCACATCGGGCTGCACGTAGTCGAGCAGGCGCTGGTAATGGGTGATGAGCAGCACCGCCTTGTCGGGCGCGCGCATGATGCGGTTGATGCCGTCGCCGACGATGCGCAGCGCGTCGATGTCGAGCCCGCTGTCGGTTTCGTCGAGGATCGCGAACTTCGGGTTCACGATACCCATCTGCACCATCTCGTTGCGCTTCTTCTCACCGCCGGAAAAGCCGACATTGACCGGGCGCTTCAGCATCTCGGCATCCATGTCCAGCTTGCGCGCCTCCTCGCGCGCCAGCTTCAAGAACTCCGCGCCCGACAGCGGCTTCTCGTCGCGCTGGCCCCGCTGCGCGTTCAGCGCCTCGCGCAGGAACTGCACGTTAGATACGCCGGGAATCTCGACCGGATACTGGAAGCCCAGAAACACGCCGGCGGCGGCGCGCTGGTGCGGCTCCAGCTCCAGCAGATCCTGCCCGTCGAACTCGATCGACCCGCCGGTCACCTCGTAACCGGGCCGTCCGCCCAGCACATAACCCAGCGTCGACTTGCCCGCGCCGTTCGGCCCCATGATCGCATGGATTTCGCCCGCGTTCACGGTGAGGGACAGGCCCTTCAGGATTTCCTTGCCGTCGATCTCGGCGTGAAGGTCGGTGATTTTCAGCATTGTCATCTCTCTAGCCCCTTCCCTTCAGGGGAGGGGTTGGGGTGGGGCGTCTGCCACATGGGCGACGCACGCAATTCGGACTGGAGGTGCTGCAACGCGCCTTCGACGTTCTGCATCACATCGGTGTTGGTGTAGCGGATCGTGCGATATCCAAGAGCCGCCAGTTCAGAGTCGCGCTGCGCATCCATGGCCGGATCGAGATGGGTATGCCCGTCGATCTCGACCACCAGCCGATGCTGCGGGCAGAGGAAGTCAGCAGTGCGTGAGCCGATTGCCGCCTGACGACGGAACTTGAAACCATCCAGTTGCGACCGCGACAGATGCGACCAAAGCCGCTTTTCCGGTTCGGTCGGATCGCGGCGCATCGCGGCGGCGTGACCCTGCACGCTGGCGATGGCGTTCGCGGAAAGGCCCCACCTCCGGCCCCTCCCCTGAAGGGGAGGGGAGTTCAGGCGCTTGGCATCGTCCAGCGGCGTCATCCCACCGAACCCTCAAGCGAAATCCCCAGCAGCTTCTGCGCCTCGACTGCGAATTCCATCGGCAGTTGCTTCAGCACCTCGCGCGCGAAGCCGTTGACGATCAGCGCGACCGCCGCTTCCTGATCCAGCCCGCGCGACATCGCGTAGAACAACTGGTCCTCGCTGATCTTCGAGGTCGTCGCCTCATGCTCAATCTGCGCCGAAGGATTGCGGATTTCGATATAGGGGATGGTGTGCGCGCCGCACTGGTCGCCCAGCAACAGGCTGTCGCACTGGGTGAAGTTGCGCACCCCCTCCGCGGTCGGGGCGACTCGCACCAGCCCGCGATAGGTGTTGTCGCTGCGCCCGGCCGAAATCCCCTTCGACACGATCGTCGACTTCGTGTTCTTGCCGAGGTGGATCATCTTGGTGCCGGTATCGGCCTGCTGGCGATTGTTGGTCACCGCCACCGAGTAGAACTCGCCGACCGATCCGTCGCCCGCCAGCACGCAGGAAGGATATTTCCACGTGATCGCGCTGCCGGTTTCGACCTGCGTCCACGACACCTTGCTGTTCCGCCCCTGACAGAGCGCCCGCTTGGTGACGAAATTGTAGATGCCGCCGACGCCGTTCTCGTCGCCGGGATACCAGTTCTGCACGGTCGAGTA
>Ga0265798_10004987_pt1 | contig 18084 bp, 16 predicted proteins | sample P3T30metagenome_FD_192430 | JGI IMG/M metagenome (GOLD analysis project Ga0265798, IMG submission 192430) | Plant litter microbial communities from East Loma Ridge, Irvine, California - P3 T30 | ecosystem: Environmental > Terrestrial > Plant litter > Unclassified | place: USA: California... | reverse complement strand
AGAAGCGTGAGCGCGTTTTCGCCCGAGGTAATTGAGTGCTTTATGAATTACCGCTGGCAGGGTAATATCCGCGAGTTAAAGAACGTAGTACGCCGTGCAACCTTGCTCACCGAGGGCGACGAAATACAAATGAAAGCCCTGCCGCTCGAAATGCTGGCTTACAGTAAGGCGCCTGCGGTATCCGACTCTTCTACCTTTATAAATGGCAGCGGAGAAGCGCCTGTGGTTAAAGAAGTACGCCATGATTTAAAGAACGCTGCCTTAGAAGCAGAATACGACACTATTTTGAAAGTATTGCGTGAGGTTAACTTTAACAAAACCAAGGCGGCTGAAATATTGAAGATTGACCGCAAAACGCTTTACAACAAAATGAAGGCGATTAACCTGAGCAAATAATACTATGGGGTTGCCCGAAGATTATAAAACTGTGGATGAACAGGCCCTAAGTACCTTGAAGCATGATGTGAAAAATCAGCTTTCTAACATTAATCTGGCTATTGAGCAGTTACGTTACGAGTTGGAAAACCCAACAGCCGACTGCATATTTTATATGGACACTATTGCCGCAAGCTGTACAGCTATCAACAATATGATGAAAAATATAGGGTAGTTATGGAAGTAATGTTCCATTTAGTGTTTGAGATCATAAAAATAGTGATTTTAAGCGCTATATACTCAGGAGCGTTATTGATCTTATTAAGCGTATTTGCAAAGTTTAGTCCCGGAAGCCGGGTTGCAAAGTTATTAGTCAACAAAAGGAAATTTTTTGGTAAATCGTTGCCCGTACTTTGGCTGGCCCTGTTTATATATCTGTTTACCTATTGGGGCGACCATGGTTTCGGAGATACTTCAATTCTACCCATTGGTCACCATAAAGTTGTGAACAGGATCAATAGTGAGAGTTCGTACATTGAAGATCAACACGGCAAGCAATTAACTATTGAGCGATTCCTTTACAGCGAAGATTATTTATTTGCAGTTATTTCAAAGGACTTTGAGCAAAATAAAAACGACCTGGTTGTGTGGGATTTGAAAACCAGCAAATGGAAGTTCTATCAAAAGCAGGATTATTTAATAATAGCCAATCAAAACAATTACCCTTTACCAGGCAATTTTAAAGATTATGACTATCAATATAACAAGTATTGGAACGGTTGGAGATTTTGGTTACTCCCCTAAATCTAAATCTTTACCTGTGAAGCGTCGAACATATTGGCGCTTTTTTGTTTATTAATTGTTTTAAAACCAGCCATGTCAGTATTTAGTTATCAGCAGCGTAATAATATTATTTTAGTCAGCATTATTGTGCTGGGCTGCTTTCTACTATATGCGCTAAGTGCTATTTTTACCTCTATACTGGGTGCCATTGTACTTTATGTAATGTTTAGGCCTATGTACCTATACTTAACCGAAAAGCGCAGCTGGCACAGGGTATTATCAGCACTGCTGGTTATTATTGTGTCGCTCATTGCTATCGTTATCCCGTTCTTATCGTTAAGCATCATGGTCATCAATAAGATCATCGGCTTTAACAGCAAAAATTTACCTATCGATTCGTGGGTGGATAAGATAGATATGTTTACCGCAGAGCATTTGAACCAGCCTCGTTTTGCCGAAGAAACAATGCAAAAGCTGGGCACTCACGCTGCCGATCTATTTCCATCTATTTTAAGCAGCGCAGGCAGTATTATACTTACTCTGCTGGTAATGTACTTCATTTTATACTTTATGCTGGCCCAATTGAGGGAGTTTGAAGCGGGCCTGCTCCGCTATGCTCCATTTAGCGAGCAGCATGCGCTAAAGTTTGCGGTTGCATTAAAAAATGCCACATATTCTAACGTATTGGGGCAAGGCATTATTTCTTTGGTACAGGGTGTATTGCTGGCTAACGGCTTTTGGATAGTAGGCATACCCGATGCCGTTTTTTGGGGAGTAATAGCAACTTTTATTTCGTTTTTACCGGTGGTTGGGGCGCCAACCTTGTCTATACCGGCAGGCCTGTACCTTATGCTAATTGGCCGCAACTGGGCCGGTATAGGTATTATGATTTACGGTTTGCTCTTCATCGGCAATTTAGACCATGTGCTGAGGATGGTGATTAATAAACGCATAGCTAACACGCATCCTATAATTTCAATTGTAGGGGTTTTCATCGGCATCCCTTTATTTGGAATTTTAGGACTGGTTTTTGGCCCGGTGCTGCTCTCCTACTTTATACTGATGACCGAGATTTACGAAACCAACCGCCTGGCAGCCGACCGCCTCGAACGGATACGCAGCCCGGCAGACGATTAATCTTTTTTGCCCTTACCCTTAAACAAAGCGTTAGCTTAGTCGTTAATTACAATAACTGATTACAAGTACAACACAAATTTTAATCACTATGAATACCAAAGACGTTACCAACCTGATCAAAAAAATACCAAGTCTTAAAAAAGATGAAAGTATAGGCGATGGCACTAAAGTAATACTGGCTTTACTGGCTGGTGTAGCTGCAGGTGCAGCCCTGGGCATTTTGTTTGCCCCTGAAAAAGGTACCGATACACGCGATAAATTATCAGAGTCTTTAAACAGTTTAACTGATACTATTAAAGAAACTGCTGCTGCTGAATTAGAAAAACTATCAGGTTTGAAAACCAAAGTGGTTGACAATATTAAAACCAAGCTTAACGGCGAAGAGCCCGAATATCAGGACGACCTGGAACACGCATAATTTTTTACCCGATTGCCAGAAGCTACGGCTACAGGCAATTAATCTGATGATAGATGGAAGAGAAAAAAGAAGCTGAACAACCGCCACAACCCAATGTACTGGACCAGCTAAAAGAGTATGTAGAAACTCGTGTTACGCTGGGTAAATACAAGGCTATTGAAAAAAGCAGTTCGGTTGCGGCCAGTTTGGTTACCATAGTAGTGGTTGCATTTAGCGCAATTATGGCCTTTATGTTTTTCACCTTTACTATTGCCTTATTATTAGGCGATGCTTTGGGCGCAGCATGGAAAGGGTTTGGCATTGTAACTTTATTTTATGTGTTAATTGCGGTTATCGCCATTGCTGCCAAGTCAACTATTGAGAAGCCGATTGTTAACCTGCTGATCAGCAAAATATTTAAATAGCCATGGATATACCCGTTAAAAACATATTCGACCTGCAGGCAGAAATCATCAGGCTTGAAAAAGTAAAACAGGAACAGGAAATGGTTTTAAAGCAACGCTTTAGCAGTCCGGCAGCCATATTTGCTTCGGTACGCTCCATTTTTCCGCAAAGTACCGGTGGTGAGCAAGGCGGCGGTACCGCATCGTTGTTCTCACCAGATATATTGAGCCTGGTATCGCGCTTTGTATTGCCGTTAGCGCTTAACAAAACGCTATTTAAAAATTCCGGCTTTATTGTAAAAACTTTAGTAGGACTGGCCTCCCAAAAAGCGTCAAGCTACATCAGCGAAGATTCGGTTACCTCGGTTTGGGGCCGTGTTAAATCATTATTTGGCAAAAAGCCATCTACCGCTGTAAAAGCCGCTACGGTTAAACAACCGGTTGTTCAGTAACCCTTTGTTAAAGATCCTATCATAGAGGCAACAACCGTAAGGCCTTCAACTATTTAATACCGGTTATTCTGTTAACCAGTTTTGTTAGTCCGGTAGTGTAAAAGCTACCGGACTTTTTTGTTGCTAATGTTGTCAGTCTGAGCTTGTCGAAGACCTAACCAAGCTGCGATGCTTCGACAGTCTCAACATGACAAAAGGCTTAACTGTCACAACAATACCCTTTATACCGATGCATATAGGCATCTCATTGGCTAAGTAGCGCAATAGTTGTCTCTCCTTCACCCTTCTGGTGGGATGCCGATACTCATCGGCATGACGGACTAATTAAGGCCCTTATTTAAGTTTCTCATTATTCTGATGACGATCAGCATCGCGTATGCTCTTTTTCTCCAGATTCTTCTCCAGGGCATCTGTTAAATTAATACCGGTTTGGTTGGCCAGGCAAATGAGCACAAACAGCACATCGGCCATTTCATCGGCCAGGTTAACTTCCGTATCAGATTTCTTGAACGATTGCTCACCGTACTGCCGCGCCATAATGCGGGCTACTTCGCCCACTTCTTCCATTAAGATGGCCGTGTTGGTGAGTTCGTTAAAATAGCGGATACCAGTGGTATTGATCCATTTGTCTACTACCTGTTGTGCTTCGTCTATAGTCATTTTGAATGTTAATTAGTGATTATCCCGGTCCTTCGTGTCCATTACAATGGTTACCGGGCCGTCGTTTACCAGGCTAATCTTCATATCGGCACCAAAGATACCGGTAGCTGTGGTATGCCCTGTTAACTCGTTCAACAGACTGATCATCTGCTCATATAAAGGGATGGCTTTCTCCGGCCGTGCGGCCCGGATGAACGATGGCCGGTTACCTTTTTTAGTTTGGGCAAACAACGTAAATTGCGAAATCAGCAATATTCGTCCGTTAACATCGGCCAAAGATTTGTTCATTAAACCGTTCTCATCACCAAACACCCGCATCCCGGTAATTTTCTGCGCCAGCCATTGCGCATCCTCTAAAGTGTCGGCATCTTCAATACCCAACAGCACTAAAAAGCCGGATTTGATTTCGCCGGTAATGTTATCATCGACTTTGCATGAGGCCTGTGAAACCCGTTGTATTACTGCGCGCATGACATATTTATATAATAAAGTTCGTCATTGCGAGGTACGAAGCAATCGCTGCACACCAGGTAAAGCGGCGACTTTTCTACATAGAGATTGCTTCGTACTTCGCAATTAGGTTGTCTTTTAGTTATTTCTACGACCTCGTATCATTCCCATTATAAATGCTCAAATAGCTTTCGTACCGCGATGGCTCTATATTGCCTTCTTCCAGCGCTTCGAGCACCGCGCAGCCGGGCTCATTAATGTGGCGGCAATTGTTAAAACGGCATTGGTTGAGGCGGCTACGCATTTCAGGGAAAAAGTGACTGAGCTCCTGCTGTTCAATATCTATAACGCCTAATTCGCGGATGCCGAGCGTATCAATAATGGAGCCCCCGCCGGGCAGGTCATACATTTCGGCAAAGGTGGTGGTGTGCATCCCCTTGTCGCTCCACTCCGATACCTCCATGGTACGCAGATCCAGATCGGGCAAGATGGCGTTCATCAAACTTGATTTACCTACACCGGAATGACCTGAGAACAGCGTGATCTTATCCTTTAATTTTCCTTTTAAGGCAGGAATATTGGTTCCTTTTAACGCTGAAACTTCATAACACGGGTAGCCCAGCTTTTCGTAAACCATTTTATACTCGGACAGTATCTCTAACCCTTCCTTACTAAACATATCCAGCTTATTATACACCAAACTGGCTGGTATATCATAAGCTTCAGCCGTTACCAAAAAGCGGTCGATAAATCCTAACGAAGTGCGGGGCGAGGCCAGCGTAACCACTAAAAAAGCCTGATCGAGATTGGCAGCGATGATTTGCGCCTGCTTGCTCAAGTTGATAGATTTACGGATGATGTAATTGCGACGGTCGTAAAGTTTGGTAATTACACCTTGTTCCTGCTCAGGTTCCAGCTCAAAATCTACCTTATCGCCTACGGCAACGGGGTTGGTAGTGGTTAAGCCCTTAATACGGAATTTACCTTTAATACGGCAATCGTACCGGCGCCCGTCTGGCGTTTGCACCTGGTACCAGCTACCGGTAGATTTTGTTACGAGTCCCTGCATAATGTGAGGAGCAAAGTTAAGAGTTTTATGTTTGAAGTTATTAAACGTTCCTTAGGCATTTACGCTACCTAAGGTTCCTGAAAATAGAGGGGAAAGTGTTCATAGAGAAAGTAGTCCTTTACTATTTATTAATTCCCTAAAACCTCAAAAAACTTCATTTTTATTCATTAAAAGCTCATATAAGTTGTTGCTTAAAACGCAAAATACTTATAAAAGTGGTCGAAAAAGTGTTCACGTATGAGCATTTCTTGAACGGTTTATGAACCCTTTGGTGAACAACTTTTTGCATCATACATCTGCATACTACGGTGTCTTCTTGAAACCAAAACTTCTTTCTCTCAAAAAAAATGCTATTATTCTATAATATAACTTCTTCAGGAAACATCTTTAATAGATGGGCGGCTGATAAATGAATATGAGAGTACATAATATAACAATTAGCCAAGAGTTGCATTTGTCAATCTTCTTATCAACAATTCTTTATAGAGATATTGCGCAAAATGTCCCTTTAGACACTGGCGAACGTAGAAATTATCTGCTTTTTCATATTAACTGATGTGCAAAAGTGCATTTTTTAGCATGTTTAGCTGATTTTGCCTGTCCTTTATTACTACTTCGCTCGTTTGCAAATTTGACACATGAGCACTAATCAAATTGTGTCAGTTGCAATCGTTATTATAGCTGACAAACCATTTCGCAACTTCTTAATTACTTTATCCGAACTCTCAACTATTCTGGTTGTCATTTACAAGGACTGGAAGAAAGGGCAAATTCCTGAATGGAAACTAAGAAAGCTAAAGAGTCTATTAATCAGGGCTATTGTACAAGTTGTAATACTTTACTTTCAATTAGCGCATTTAAACTACTAATAAGTGAAACTTAATTATACGTTTCTAAAGCGCCGATATAATTAATTCACATCTACCTACACAAAATAAAATTGCCTTTTTGCAGCTATTTTAAAATTTAATTTGCAATTGCCATATTTTACTCCTTAATTTACAAATGTCAAAAGCAAACGACAATTTTTAAGATGACTATTTACAACACCATTATTACAACAATTATTACCACCGGCACAACGCCCGGAGGAAGGTAATTGTATGGTGTAAACAAAAACATAAAAAACCAGCAAAACGCCTTCCTCCACAACGGGGAAGGCGTTTTGTATTTATAACAACCTTATGAAAGTTTTAAAGTTCGGGGGCACATCGGTAGGTACAGCGCAAAGCATCAGCGCGGTCATGGATATTGTAAAGCAGGAGCACCAAAACGGCGAAAGCCTGGTGGTGGTGCTATCGGCCATGAGCGGCGTAACCAACCTATTGGCCGAAATGGCCGAGCGTGCCGCCAGCGGTAACGATTTTTCGAAGCACCTGGCCGCGTTAGAGATTCGCCATTTTGAGATAGTGAAGCAGCTGCTCGATATACAGCAGCAAAACCCGGTATATACCCGTCTAAAGATTTACTTTAACCAACTGGAAGATTTGCTGCAAGGTGTTTTCGTTTTACAGGAACTAACCGCCAAAACCCGTGACCTTATTTTGAGTTACGGCGAACGCTGCTCTACCTTATTGATTAGCCGTATGGCATTGCAGTATTTTCAGGATGCTGTTTATGTGGATGCCAGCGATGTAATTAAGACTGATAACAGCTTTGGCCAGGCACGCGTAAATACCGACCTTACTGATCTACTCATCCGCAGCTTGGCTACCGAAAACGAAGGTAAAGTAATGTTCGTTACCGGTTTTATTGCCAGCAACGAAGCCGGTCAGGTAACCACCCTGGGCCGTGGCGGAAGCGATTACACCGCCGCCATTTTTGCCTCGGCCTTAAATGCCAGCGAAATACAAATATGGACCGACGTAAACGGCATGATGACCGCCGACCCGCGCATGGTGAAAAAAGCGTTCTCGTTACCAGAGCTTACTTATACCGAAGCCATGGAGCTGTCGTACTTTGGAGCTAAGGTTATTTACCCGCCAACCATGACGCCTGCCTTCCTGAAGCGTATTCCCATCGTGATCAAGAATACTTTCGATACTTCTTTCGAGGGTACCGTAATCCGTCATGATTGCCGCAATTCTAATTTAACCATTAAGGGTATTTCTTCGATAGATAATATTAGCATCATTAACCTGCAGGGTAGTGGCATGGTAGGCAAGGCTGGTTTTAGCGGCCGCTTGTTCTCACTGCTGGCCCGCGAGCGTATCAACGTCATGCTCATTACTCAATCATCGTCAGAACACAGCATTACCTTTGCCGTACAGCCTGCCGATGCCGATAAGGCCTGCAAATTGATGGAGCAGGAGTTTGAACTGGAATTGGGTGCTCAAAAGTTGGACGTCCCTGTAATAGAAGCTAATTTAGCGGTACTGGCCATCGTGGGCGAAAACATGCGCCAAACGCCGGGTATGTCGGGCCGCTTATTCCATGCCTTAGGCCGTAACGGTATCAATGTGCGGGCTATTGCGCAGGGCTCGTCGGAGTATAATATCTCGGTTATCATTTCGGCACATGATTTGGCTAAGGCCGTAAATGCCGTACATGATGCCTTCTTTATCGAATTTAACAAAACCCTCAACGTATTTTGCTTGGGCACCGGTAATATTGGCAAAACCATGTTTAAGCAGTTGCAGCAGCACAAAGAGTTTTTACAGGAGCATAACAGCATCCAGGTACGTATTGCCGGCATCAGTAATACCCGTAAAATGCGCTTTAGTGTGGATGGATTGGCCTTGAACGAATGGGAGCAGGATTTGGATGCCTACGGCGAACCGGCCAACTTAACCGAGTTTGTGGCCCGCATGAAAGCCATGAACCTGCCTAACTGTGTGTTTGTTGACAATACCGCCAGTCCGCAGCCTATTGCTTTTTATGAGGAGATCTTTAAATCAACCATATCTATCGTAACCTGTAATAAAATTGGCAACTCGGGTGCTTACAGCCAGTACGAAACTTTCAGGGATACTGCCCGCAAACACGGGGTCGATTTCTTTTATGAAACCAACGTGGGTGCAGGCTTGCCTATCATCCGTACGTTGAAAGATCTGATGGTAAGCGGCGACCGCGTGCAGCGTATCGAAGCTATTCTATCGGGTACTATATCCTTCATCTTTAACAACTTTAAAGGCGATGCCAGCTTTCACGATGTGGTAAAAACTGCGCAAGACAACGGCTACACCGAACCCGACCCACGCGACGATTTGAGCGGTAAAGATTTCATGCGCAAAATGCTTATCCTGGCACGCGATGCCGGTTACCAAATGGAAGCTGAAGATGTGCAGATTGAAAGCATGCTTCCACAAGCTTGTTTAGATGCGCAGTCTGTCGCCGAGTTTTATGCGGCCTTAAAGGCTAACGATGCCCACTTCAATAATTTAAAACAACAAGCCGAAAGCAGCGGCAAAGTGCTGCGCTATGTAGGTAAGTTAGATAACGGACAAGCATCTATTACTCTGGAAATGGTTGGCGAAGAACATCCGTTCTACAGCATGTCGGGCGCCGATAACGTGATTGCCTTTACCACCGACCGCTACAAAGAGCGCCCCATGGTAGTAAAAGGCCCCGGCGCAGGCGCCGAAGTAACCGCCGCCGGCGTGTTTGCCGATTTGATCAATGTAGGAGCAAATTAGTGACGGGGGAGCGGGTTTTGAGGTGCGGGGAGCGAGGAAAGAAAGAATCAAAAGTATAGAGTCAGGAAATCAAGACAATACCAAAGCGTCATTGCGAGGAACGAAGCAATCTCTGCGCAGATAGGTGAACCGCAATAAGAGTAACGAAGAGTATCAATGGAACAAGAATTAAAAGAGGCAGCTCAACAATCTCCGGCAACGGGCAACAGCCCACAGGCAACCGACATTAAAGTCTTCGCCCCAGCTACTGTAGCTAACGTGGTATGTGGCTTTGATATATTGGGTTTTGCCGTGAACGAACCGGGCGATGAGGTGGTGATGCGGGTAACCAATAAGCCGGGCATCATCATTAGCAAAATAACCGGCGATGACGGTCGGCTACCTTTAGATCCGGCCAAAAACACGGTAAGCGTGAGTGTACAGCATTACTTAGATAGTATTGACCGTAAAGACTTAGGCCTGGATATAGAACTGCATAAGAAAATGCCTATCGGCAGCGGCCTGGGCAGTAGCTCGGCCAGTACCGTAGCAGGCTTATTTGCCGTGAAGACTTTATTAGGTGATGATACCGATGTAGCTAAACTACTCCCCTTTGCCATGAAGGGCGAAGAAATGGCATGCGGTCATGGTCATGCCGATAATGTGGCACCTGCCCTGCTGGGTGGCTTTGTATTGATCCGTAGCTACGAGCCTTTAGATGTGATACGCCTGCCACACCCGCCGGGCTTGTATTGTGCCATTGTATTCCCTGATGTGGATGTGCCCACCCGCGAAGCACGCCAGATCATCCGCAATAAAATATTAATGAAAGATGCCGTAACCCAGTGGGGCAACATTGCCGGGCTGGTAAGCGGTTTGTACACGCAGGATATTGACCTCATAGGCCGCAGTATGCAGGATGTGTTGGTAGAACCGGTACGTTCCATCTTGATCCCCGATTTTTACATCATGCGCGAACTGGCCATGCAGGCCGGCGCGGTAAGCTTCGGTATCTCAGGTTCGGGTCCCTCTGTATTCACCTTTACCCGCGATGAAGAAACCGCCCGCCAAATAACCCAAACGCTACAAAAGCATTTGGCAGGTATCAAGATCAACTCCAATAGTTACGTGTCTACTATAAATGATGCGGGTCCTAGGGTATTATAGAGCACCCCAGCCCCTTAAAGGGGGAGAATAGAGTCAGAATATAGAATCAAGAATACAGACTTCCAAAACCATGGAACAAGAAGAAAATATCATTACAAATTCCCACTTTAGGGGGTTAGGGGGCTCGGGTTACTATAGCACCAACAATCCGTCAGCACTGGTATCTTTTCAGGAGGCGGTATTTAACAGTATGCCACAGGATAAAGGCCTGTACATGCCCGAGGAAATTAAACGTTTACCGGATAGCTTTTTCGAACAATTGCCTCATTTGAGTCTACCTCAAATTGCTTTTGAGGTGGCCCGGCACATGCTTAATGGCGCTATCCCCGACAACGACCTAAAAGCGCTGATTGACGACGCCATCAACTTTGATGCACCTGCAATGCAGTTGGAAGAGGATGTATATGTGCTCGAACTTTTCCACGGCCCATCGCTGGCGTTTAAAGACTTTGGTGCCCGCTTTATGAGCCGGGTGATGAGTTACTTTTTGCAAGATGGCGAAAAGCAACTGGATGTACTGGTAGCCACCTCGGGCGATACCGGCGGCGCCGTAGCCTTAGGCTTTTTAGGCGTTCCCAATACCCTGGTAACCATCTTGTACCCTAAAGGCAAGGTAAGTGATATTCAGGAGCAGCAGTTAACCACCAACGGACAAAACATAAGGGCGTTGACTATTGACGGCACATTTGACGATTGCCAGGCCTTGGTGAAACAAGCTTTTGTAGATGCTGAACTCAACCAAGCGTTCCGTCTCACCTCTGCCAACTCTATTAATATTGCCCGGTTAATACCCCAAACGTTTTATTACTTCAATGCTTATGCACAGTTGTTAAGGGCTGGTAAAACCAAGGTGGTGTTTTGCGTACCCAGTGGCAACTTTGGTAATATTGGTGCCGGCTTGTTAGCCTGGAAAATGGGCTTGCCTGTGGAGCAGTTTATTGCAGCCACCAACGCTAACGATACTGTTCCGGCATTTTTAAAATCTGGCATTTACGAGCCCAAAGTATCTGTAGCCACCATTGCCAATGCCATGGACGTAGGCAACCCCAGTAACTGGGTACGTATCGCCTACCTGTTTAAAGATGATGCAGCCGCCTTAAAGCAATTAATGACCGGCTACACTTATACCGATGAACAAACCCGCGAAGCTATACAGGAGGTTTTTGACCAATACAATTACGTAGTTTGTCCGCACACGGCTATAGCCTGGCGTGCATTAAAAGAATGGCAGCAAGAACACAGCGGTGTAACGGGCGTATTCTTGTCAACCGCACATCCCTGTAAGTTTCCTGATGTTTTTCCGGAAAAAATAGCAGCGGCTATTCAGGTGCCGGAGCAAGTGAAAGCCATGGAGCAAAAAGAAAAGCAGTCGGCAAGCTTGGGTAATGACTTTAAGGCTTTTAAGGAGTATCTGTTAGCATCTAAATAATCCCTAATAGATATTTGCAAGCATGCGTTTTCATTTCCATGCAACGCTTTCTGATTTGTGCTGTCTTTTAAGCGGTTATACTGTTTAAAACCCATGAAGCATCTTTACCTTATCTTGTTAATTGTTGTTGCCTTAAATGTTAAAGCAGAAAGACCTGCTATAGTATTTGAAATTGCCGATCCGTTGATTAAGGAGGCCCGGATTACCACACCTGTTAACGGAACTTATTTTCCGGGCACGCTTCTGATCATGTCACTTGCCGAAACAACCGGCAAACTGGCGATCAATAATGAGCTAACAGCAGCCGGTATAATGCAAGTGTATGCCGGCAAATCTTATTCCTTTTTTATTAAACCGGGTAAAAGTTACACCATTCGCCTCGACCCTAAAAACACGCAAGCACCCTTCACTTTTACAGGCGAAAACAGCAGCGGGCAATATCTATTAAATCAGATCCGCCACCCTAATTATCAGGGTAAGGCAGCAGGTTATAAAATTAACGGCACCTCTTTTAATGACGTTAAACTCTCGGTAAATAAAGATGCAGACAGCGAACGCCATCAATATACCGAGCTTTTTAAGCAAAAGAAAATTGACGAGGAGTTCTATAAATATGCCCTACTGGATATCGATTACTACTACGCATCGGTTTTATCAATCATTATTTACGACCATAAAGAAGAGCCGGGCTTTGCAGATGCCTGGCCAGAATTGTTCAAGACCTATAACTTACAAAATGCCGCAGCAACAGCAAGCAGCAGTTATTATGATTATGCCGATCAGTATGCCAGCTGGTATCAATCGTACCTGCGTAAAAAGGCAGGTATTAACAAGGTTTACGACATGCGCAAATCAAATGAATATCTTTTGCACTGGTATAACTCATATGCCGATAACCTGACCGGAAAAACACAGGAATATATGCTTAGCCGTTTTTTAAGCCAGTTTATGGGCATGAAAAAGTACGAAACGGAATTAGTTGACTTGTTTAAAGATTTTAAAAAGCGTTATCCAGCAAGCATTTACCTTACTTACCTGCAGCCTGGTGCAGACGAGATAATAGCTTATCATGCCAGAGTAGATAGTAATAAAGGTACAGAGAGTACAATTTTAACTAACTACAGCAATATCAATACGCTATCAGAAATCTTAGCGCAATTTAAAAACAGAACCCTGTTTGTAGATTTGTGGGCTACGTGGTGTGGCCCATGCAAGGAAGAATTTACATACAGCACCGATTTAAAAAAGTACCTGAAAGAAAAAGGTGCCGACATCCTTTATATATCTACCGATTTAGACGAGCGGGACAAGGAGTGGCGAGCAATGATTACCTACTACAATTTGGGCGGGCAACATATCAGGGCATCAGATAAACTCAGGCAAGACCTTATTAACGTGCTGTGGGCCGGTAACAAGAATTACGCTATACCACGCTATCTGATTATTAAAAATGGGCAAGTGGTAGAAAAAAATGCATTGCGGCCCAGCGATAAGCAAAAGCTGTACAGTCAAATCAGCAAGTATCTATAGCGCTTTGATTTATTTAAACGAGTATCTAATCCATAAACGTCAACAGTGAATGCTGACTAGCCGTATGCAGATCGCGCCATACCTGGTTAATTTCGGTATCGGGCGATGCCGCTTGCAGTCCGCAAAAGGGGTAAAGCCGGTCTACGCTTTCGCGCGATATTTGGGCCAGTAAGCGGCTGGTGATACTTACGGGCTTTAATGCTTCCGTAGTAAGGTTGCCGGTTAGGCAGGCTTGCCAGGAGGCATCAACGGCTTCGTAAAACTGGTTTCGTATCCCTTCTAAGTCGGCCTTTACTTCCTTCAAAGTATCCATCAAAATAACGCGATGCGGCTCCGTCATCCGGCGCGATTCTTTCAGCTTTTGCTCAAAGATGGGGCCGCACAAATCAACAAAGTGCATAGCCATGCCCGACAGGTTAGCCGCCAGCGTAGCTTCGGCCAATTGCAAAAAAGGGTATCGGTATAAAGGAGTATCAATTAAAGGCGAATCGTGGTCTATCTTAAAACAACGACTGGTTGGTGCCGGGACATTTTCCAAATTGAAAGCATGGCTGCCCGTACCCATCATTCCTATATATTTCCAGGCAGGTACTTGTTCAGCATACTTGCTATCAATCACAAACGATAAAACTAAAGGGTCACCGTCTTCATTCAAGACACTTTTGCCATTTTGTTGAATAAGGCAGTTGGCTGTAAAATGCGTAGCATGGCGTACCCCGCTGGCATATTTCCAATGGCCGCTCAGTCGGTACCCTTCGGGCATAATTTCGGCTACCCCGGTTGAGGCACCACTGCCGGCCAGGCAAACTTTGGGGTCGGCATAAATTTCCTGGGCGGCATCGGGGTTAATAAAACCCCCAAACCAGCCAGCGCCTGCACATAGGGTAATCACCCAGCCCAGGCTGCCATCTGCCCAACTCAAGGCTTCTTCCAGCCTTATTTGGTCAGGCAATGAGGCTTCCAGGCCGCCGTAAACTTTTGGGGCTAACAACTTAAACCATTGCTGCTCATAGATTAATTCTAACTGTTCGGTTTGCAGCATACCGGCTTCTTCGGCAGCAAAAGAGTGCTTACGAATTATTTCGATCCATTCGTAACGCAGCAAATGTGACGGATGTGGCTCTTGATGCATATCAGGCAATTGAAGATGAAGAATGGTTTTGTTGCTGGTAGATCTTTTTCCAGTCGAAAAAAGCGATAACGGCTACGATGAACAAAAAGATAGTCAATGCCGAAAACAGCGCCAGGTTTTTATGGAACAGCAACGGAATGGCAAACAGGTTACTTACATTAAGCACTATCCAATTTTCGATACGCCTGCGTGCCAAAAGCCAGGTGCCTGCCCATGCGGTAGATGATACCCAGGCATCCCATACCGGCACGGTAGACGGGGTAAAATGATGCAGCACCAGGTAAATTAACCCCCAACCGCCAAAGGCAATGATCAGGGTAATGATCCAATCATTTTGGGTAGCCCAGGCTACTTTAACCGGTGGCTCACCTGCACGGCGCACCCATATATACCAGCCATAAATACTCATGATAATATAATAAGCACTCAAGGCCGATTCGGCGTATAATCCCACTTCCAGCAGCAATGTAATGGTAATGGCCGAACTGCCTATCCCCGCAGGGTACAGCAAAACGTTGTTCTTCCGGGCCAGCAAAACCTCGGTTACTCCTAACATTACGGCAAGCCATTCCAGCCAGGTGGTATGGCGCATTTGGTCGGTTAAAAGGTCTATCCAGTGTTGCATATTGATTGTAATGTCATTGCGAGAAGCGATAGCGACGTGGCAACCGCAAGTACGCTTATCTAAATGCGTGCGGTTGCCACGCTACGCTCGCAATGACATGAAATATTTGTATATGTTCTAAAACCTCAAATTAATTGAAGCCAGGAAGTTACGCGTGGCCTGCGGAAAATAGTAGTTATAGTTATACAGCGTACCACCCTCTACATCGGGGTAGGTAGCGCCGTTGCTTTCATACTTTTTGCTGAATACATTATTAACCAACAGGGTAACGCCTACGTTTTTAACGCCTTTAACGCTAAAGTTATAGTTCAACCTAACATCGTTAACAAAGTAAGCCTTCAGGTAGCGGTTTACGGCATAGCTATTATCGGCCACATCGGGCGAGGTGGTAATGCCTGTTGGGTTAACGTTGCTTGTATTATCTAAGTACTGTTTACTTACATATTTGCTCAGGAAAGCAATGCTGCCATTTTTAACAGGCGAAAAAGTAATTTCACTGCCACCAATAAACGAGGGTGAAAACGCCAGATCTGATTTTCCAAGCGTTTGTACTACATTGGGCAGTTCATCATAATTGGGCACGCTATAATTTTTAAGCTCCTGGCTAAAGTTTTTTACTTTGTTAGTGCTCACGGTTGCATTGGCGGCCCAGCTTAGCTTGCGAGTAATTTTTACCTGGCCCTGCGCTTCTATACCCGCACGGTAGCTGTCTTTAACGTTTTTGCGTATCTGTGAGCCTACATCGTTCAACTGCCCGGTTAATACCAGTTGATTTTTATACTTCATGTAATAACCGTTCAAACTACCCGAAAATATAGTGCCTGTAGTACGGTAACCCACTTCAAAATCTTTCAGGTTTTCAGATACGGGCTTAGGTTGCGTGGTTAACCTATCGGTATAATCGTTGCGGTTAGGCTCGCGATTACCTACGGCAAGTGAGGCATAAATATTATTACGGTCGTTCAACTGGTAGGTTACGCCCACTTTTGGGTTAAAGAAATTGAATTTATCATTGATATTAACCAACTGCATTTTGTTTTCTAAACCGTAGCTTTCGTAATTAACATGGCGGTATTGCAGATCGCCATACAGCAAGAAGTTTCCTACTTCATATTCGGCACGACCAAAAATATTAAAATCGCTTTTCTTGGCATTGTTGCGGTAGTATTCATAATCGGGGATGATACCTGCACTTTGCTCGGTGTATAACACGTTACCAAAATGATCGCCATCATATTTATTGTAAGCACCACCTAAAATGAAGTTCAGCTTGTTTTGAGGACGGTATTTTAACGAGTACGTAACGCCGTAAAAATCATTATCCAGCCAGCGGCGACGAACCAGGTTAGTGCTGTTAATAGTGGTACCGCCAACCGTAACCGGTTTAATGCCATAGGTACCCAGCAAATCATCATCTTCACGGTATTCTTCATAATAACCGTAGCCTTTAGTATAATGCAAAGCTCCGCTGAACGACAATTGAGAAGTGATTTGCTGATCGTAAAGTAATTGGTGATGAGTTTGGGTGTAATCATCTACCTGGTTGCGGTACCTGTCGCCGTTAGGCATAATACCAAGTTCATTATAGCGACGAGGGTTCTCGCCGGTGGTTTTCTCATAATCCTTATCGCCAATAACCGCATCAGGTATGCCGTTCCAAGCCTGGAAAGTACGCTCATGGCCCGAGAATACATTAGCGCGGATTACGCTGGTTTTTCCATAATAAGCACCGCTTAAGAAGTAGGATTTCAGGTCAGACGATGCCATGTCGATATAGCCGTCAGATGCAATGCGCGACAAGCGGCCATCGAACGTAAAGTGCCCGCCTAACAGGCCGGTACCCAATTGCACCGTGTTTTTTACGGTACCATAAGAACCGGCTGTATTATTAAGCTCGGCATAAGCACTATCGCGGCGGGTGTTTGACTGAATGTTGATGCTACCACCAAAGGCACCGGCACCATTAGTAGAGGTACCTACACCACGCTGAATTTGAATATTATCTACTGAAGAAGCAAAATCGGGTAGGTCTACAAAATAGCTTCCCTGGCTTTCGGCATCATTAAGCGGGATGCCGTTAATGGTGACGTTGATACGTGTACCATCCGATCCGCGAATGCGGATACCGGTATAGCCTACGCCTGTACCAGCATCAGAAGAAGTAACCACCGATGGTGTTTGGTTGAGCAGGAAAGGTAAATCCTGGCCCAAGTTGTTCTTTTGAATATCCTGCCTTTTCAAGTTAGTAAACGCCGTGGGCGATTTGGCCGATGCACGGGTGGCGTTCACCGTTATTTCGTCGGCCGTAAAGGTGCTGGATGCAAGGCTTAAATTAACGGTAAGGTTGCTGTTTAAATTAAAGGTTTTTTGTGCTAACTGGTAGCCAATGTAGCTTACTTTTAACACGTAGCTACCTGCTTTAACGTTAGTAAACTCGTAATTTCCGTTAGAGCCGCTTACTGTGTTGGGTGCAATTTGCAGGCTTTGCAGGGTTAGCGTGGCACCGGGTAATGGCTGGCCGGTATGCTCATCAGTAATTTTACCAGATACGGTAAATTGGGCCATAGCCAGCATAGGCAACAGCAGGGCAACAAGTGCCGAGTAAATTTTTTTCAATGTTTTGTAATTAAACCTTGTTAAACCATCTGCCCGCTAAGGGTGTAAATTGCGCGCAGTACACTTAACATTTTTACCAATCCCTACGCCGGCATTACCCGGATCAGGTGCATGTTGCAGTCTTTAGTCGGAAGTTTTTAGTCTTAGTCAATCTTGACCTTATACTTAAAACTTTGTACTCTGAACCTCAACAATGGGTATGATCTCAGCCTGTCTTTGTGTTTTGATTGCTCAAAGCAAGGCA
>Ga0265798_10004986_pt1 | contig 18084 bp, 10 predicted proteins | sample P3T30metagenome_FD_192430 | JGI IMG/M metagenome (GOLD analysis project Ga0265798, IMG submission 192430) | Plant litter microbial communities from East Loma Ridge, Irvine, California - P3 T30 | ecosystem: Environmental > Terrestrial > Plant litter > Unclassified | place: USA: California... | reverse complement strand
AACGAACGCCTTGCTGCTTGCAAGTGCATTTTTCGAGCCTGTGTTTAACCTGTTGGCTGGTACGTGACCTGCTCTCGTGTTGCACTTCGAAGTTGCAGTGGCACTTTTAGCGAGGCAGCGCCTAGTCGTGCTCTTCCGACGGCACGGACAAGAAATGTTGACCCGACACCGTGGATCTTGTCCTATGGCGAATTAACGGTCAATCTCGCAAGGCACAAACGGATTTAGGGTCCAACTACAAATTGATGAGACGTGTGATGATTTGCTTGTCAGATCCCGCCCTGGAGAGGACAGTAGTATTGTCAGGACTTGAGGATTCTGTCCAGTTCAATGATACAAGCATCCAGCATCGGCTCATGATCATCCAGAGGCGCACGCACTAAGTGCGAATATCAGGAGGATTAAGCGGTAGCGATGGCTTGAACGCGGCAAATGCTCGTGTCGTAGCTACCGAAGCGACAGGCGGGGGCTGATGCACGAGTAGCACGCCCTGGGACAGCGTAGGGGCGTCAGCATGGCAATCAAATTCGTATAGAGCCCACAACCAACTAGACCAAGCCCGTAGCTTAATGTTCTTGAAGCAATACGTCCGTGTGTGGGTGCTTCATCGACGGGAAGCGCGTGGGATTGCTCCGAACATGCACGCGAGACAGATAGAGTGAGTGGGCCAGCCACCGAGTCCTTCCCGGGGGAGGTTAGCCCCAATGCATGGTAATCCTGATTCCTGGTGGGTGCTTCATCAATGTCCAACAACACTCAGGAAGAGTCGGATGTACCGCATCCCAGCCAAGCGGTACTTAAGGTAAGAAATCTCCACAAGGCATTCCCTCTTGTTGCTGAGTATGAACGGCATCCACGGTACGCGCTTCAACTGTCGGTCAGACTTCCCGGAAACTTGGCGGGTGGTAGTCGTAAATGCGGCATTGGCCAAGGGCCTACGACCAGCGCTGGCTTCGTTGCTGATTCGCATGGATGCGTGGAGGAGGAAATGATGACTCGCGTCGGGTAGCGCACCGCTTGTTTGCAGCCGACGCATCTTTGGGAGAGACAGCGAAAAAGGAAAACGGCTTAAGTGAGATGAAATGCGAATATCTGGAGTTGACAAAGTTCTGCAGTAAGCGTCGATTGTTCCAAGCAGGGTCGATGATCTCCAGATTGGTGGCCGGCGGCGTCGCTAAAGGTGGGGCGCTGTCTGTCGCGGTTGCCGCAGGCCCGTCGTGGCAATCATCACCAAAACTGTAGCTGATATCGGCAACTAGTAGATCAAAGTCAAGAATCTCATTATTCGGGACGCTTTAAGAGCATGTATCATAAACGTGGTATCGGGGGTTCGGAGGCACCGTACATAACACGAACGCCACGCTGGACATTACATTCTAACCGCGTGTACAAGAGTAAGATTAGGAAAGATATGGGTATCATGAGTTATAAGACCAACAGCTGGTCTGGACCGTATCGCGCGACACAGAATCGTCGTTTAGACGCCGGCCATGTTCGGCGCAGGAGCGGTGTCATTCCTGGGGGAGCTGCGGATGTGCAGCGCCGCAAGCACGGTCGAAGCAACAAAGGCAACCCTGTGGTATGTCAGTACACAGTCGCGGGTGAAATTGAGGTTCCATACCAGTTGAAAGCAGAAAAGACGATCGCAGCGACTCCGCAGCTGTAGAAAGTGCCTTGGCGGCCAGCCCACCAGTTGTTGCCCCATCGAGTGGCCACTGCAACGAAAGCGGCGAACCAGAAGATCATAGTAATGAACTCAACTCCGCCAATGGCAAACTTGTGGGCTGCAGCGGGGAAGCGAGCTGGTGCTAGGACGAGATATGCGACAGCCAGGAGGGTCCAGATGGAAGTGAAGAGCATGAAGGCGACGCTCGCCGGCACCCAGGTGACGTAGGCATCGACAACTGAAGACATGTTAGTAACGCTACGGCATCGCGCGGTCTGTGTGCAACATACTGTAGGCTGTAAGACCCAGCACGATGATGCTGAAGACGACTTGTACGCCGCGCAGGCCTAGGACAAGAGCGGGTGCGACCATTTTGATAGAGGAGAGGCGCTACGGCTACGCGATGGATGGCTGCAGGGGCTACGGGGCGGGTAGGCAGATTATGGCTGCAGATATCTTCGCTACCGAAAGTCGATGGTATTTGTTGTTTGCAGCAGTTGGGTGTAGAGAGGCTCGATGAGGCCTGCAACACAGCGGCGGCCTGGTTCTTTATGCCTCCGCACAGGCTGGCAGGCGATGATGCTGCCACGACCTTGTCCCTTCTTGATTTCCCTGAAACCGACGTCACTCGCAGTGGCGCATGATCAGGGAGCCAGATGTCGCGTCCATGATTGGTCAGTCGCCGCGATCCCAGCTCTTAGTGCCGCTGGCGATGCGACGTGTTGCACAACCTTCTCGCGTCTTCTCCTCTTTGTCCTGGCCTTGTCCCCCGCACTACAATCAATCTTCGCGTTCCTTCATCTCAAAATAATCTGTAACTTGACAGCTTTATTTTCGGACGCGTCGAGCGTCTTGTTTCAACACAAAGGTCCCACGCTCGGTGTTTGGGCAGCGTCGTCAAACATATGTGGCGGTGCACGGTTTCATTTTCCACAGCCTGCGACGTGACGCGGCCAAGGGTATGCCGGCAACACGGCAGATGCAGCCCAGCGCCGCATCACGTATACACCGCCTACTAGACTGCTGGCTTTGTAGTTCTTCAACATTTGCAGTGCGCTGCGAGATGCACAAAAGTGCATTCCATGGCCCAACTCTGATTAATTCACCAAATCGATGCAACGAACCGGGTCATGTCCGCCAGCGAACGTACAGCGGCATATCATCACGGAGTCTTGAGGCTATGTGAAGCGTCAGCCTCTATCGAATGATGTTCTCTGACCCATAGTGGCATGAGGATACCTAGCGCTACCAAGATCGCCGCGGCCCGTGATGCAACAGGTCGTCTGGCTCTAGCGACAGTTTCGCTGTTGCATTGTTGCTACAACATACCGCGAGGATATGATCGAAGAGTTCTTGTGCTGTGCACCAGTACCCTGTGACGAGTACAATGAAGCGATATGGTGGTCGCCTGAACTTACAATGCGAGACCTGTTAGACTAAAGTGCGCATCCCTAGATTGACCTAGACTTTCCGACAAAAAGCCTCCGCTTGGGTACGAGCAGCGTAGAGATGTCTGACCAAGACTCAGCACCGCCGACTTCACCTTTCATCCCCAATGACCCCGAGGAGAAAATCGCCATGGCTTCGCGTCACGATAGCATGCTCTCTGAGCAAGGCTTGGAAGTCGCAGAACTGAGAGCGAGAGTCGCCGAACTTGAAAGTTCTTCGGCTCTGGCTACGAACATGCGCAACGAAGTTTCTCACGAACTCCAATTCTACAAGAACGAAGTAGCAAAGAAGAAAGATGAGATCTATGACATGACCAGTGCGTCCAATAAACAGTCCAAAGACTTCAAAGCCCTCGAGGTCAAGATGGCTAAACTGCGAGAAGACAGTGAGCAGAAGCTTCGCGAGATGGAAAAAGAAGTTGTTCGTGGGAAAACAACGAAGAAGCGTACCAAGGAGGACCAAGAAGCAACACACGTCATCGCTCAGCTACAAACCGAACTCGGTGCCAAGGATACTAGAATCGACCAACTGCAAGCTCGATTATCTAACCTCAAGCCTCCTGGAAACGCGTACCGCGAAGCCCAGGCTCCCCTAGCCAACTGCCGCCCAACAGATTTGCATCACGAGCACGGCTGCGTGGAGCACCAAAAGCTTATATCCCAGCAGCTTGTGGATGCTCACGAACTACTGGCTGCCGCCGAAGCAGAAGCAGAAGGATTTCGTCATCTTGCGAAGGCTAATGCAGATCTGACTGATGGCCAGGCTACGGATTTGGAATGTATCTGGGAACTGAGAGATGAGAATGAGCGACGCCACAACGAAGTTAGTCATCTCAAAGAAGTCATTGGCAGTTTACGCGCCGAACAGCATTTTGCTTCCAGCGAGTTCCATGATATCGATCTCGACGACACGGCAACCCAATCTCTTTCCTTTGGTCCTTTGACAAATGTCTGCATTACTCCCGTCGCTCCTGAAGACAACAAAGCCGAGCTGCGTGCCCTGGAGCTGGAAGTTGAAGGCTTGACCTCAGAAAATCATAGCCTTTCGCTGGAGTGTACCGAGTTGGAGTCGAAGCTCGTGTCTGTCATATCCACGCTGAAGGCTCTGGATCAGGAACAAGAAACAAGGAATAAATGCACACTGACTCTCTCCGATCTACAAAATGTTTCGTCCTCTCCACGCATGCCAATTGTCGCAAACAAGTCAGTAATCAACCCTGACATGCTGGCTGGACTGGAGGATCTTGGTAAGTCCATTAACAACCTCAGCGACCCACCATTCAAGATGACCACTTCTGCTGCTAACACGCGAGCTACACCCGACCTACCCAATGTGGCCTTGACAATCAACATCAAACCAAGCAACAAGCGCAACTACTCTTTGTTCCAGCGCGTCAAAAGCGCCATGTCTTCGACTTCCAAAGTCGACATCAAAGGGCCCAAAGAGATTGCCAACCAATTTGTAGCCCTCATGGAGGATGTCGAGAAGGACCATGCAGAAAAAACCAAGCGTGCTGTCGAGCTAGACAAGGCCGTTCATCAGTATCGGGCGCATGCTGAAGCTCTGGAAGCACAGATCCGTAATCAAGCCAAGTGCTTGGATCCTGCGCATCGCACGTTGGCCGACGAGCTCGCTGCCAAAAACGAGCAGTTTGCTATGCAGGAACAGCTTTTGGCTACATTTCGGCACAGCAATGTAGCATAGGCATAGCCTTCTTCATCAAGTCGCCTCGATTCACTGAATAGATCAATAATCAATTTTTAGTTCGTGAACATGCTGCTCTCAAATATTCAAGTATGGGTGATGAAATGCTGAACTGCTCGACGTGCCGCCACGGAACCTTGGAAGTCGCCCGTATCGCCCAATTCACCAGTATCGTTCAACTTTCCCGAGACACGCTGCAAGCCCGTGAAAGCTCACCGCAATCTACAGGGCTACGTCTTTTCAAGACCTACCTGATTTGGACACTGCTCGGCCAGCTACCGGATATGACGTCGTTAGTGCAGGGATCCGTGCGCGCCCACGCATCTTCGACGCGATCCATGGATACCTAGGTAGCTTCCACGTTGTCTATCGTCACACGCGCATCACGAAGATGCTTACTTTCAACCCCGTGCGAAGTCGCGTCTATACAACCTCTGCGCTCCTCCTCGGATATGTAGACGACATCACATGACTGTGGCCGTGGCAGCGTCGCGTGTTGCTGCCATAGGTCATCCGACTGGAGCCTGTTCTCCCCGACGACAGCCTACATCTCGCGAACAATGGCATCCTCATCCCCATCTACCATGGAACAGATTCAGTGCGCCCGCTTTTACTTCGAGTGGAAGGGCCATCCTATCGACGACCTAGCCACTTTCCGCAACATTACGCTTGCAGATCGGCCGGACAAACCGATCGTATATTTGGCTGGGGATTCGTCTCTTGACAACAAGCACTGGGTTGACAAGACTAGCCCTATCGTTCCAACCCACCTGCCAGGCATCTACGATAAAGCATTCAAGCACCATTGTGTTCCGAAGCCAGATGTCGCGTTCTGGATGAACAACCTGCTCGAGCATCGTGCGACTTGTATTAACACGGCTGTAGAAGAATCCATGCTTCGAGATCGAGACGACGTACTCCTACCGCACGACGAGTTCATCCGCGATAATATTCGTTCGAACGACGTGTTGATCGTCAGCGTCGGTGCCAACGACATCGCGCTGCGCCCAAACCCTTCCACGATACGACATATGCTACAGCTCGCCTGGCTGACCCAATGCAAAAACCTAGAGAACGGCACCGCAAGCGCACTGCAGTACTTCAAGCACATGTTCGGCACCAAAACACAAGACTACGTCGCTCGTCTTACCGCCAAAACCAAGCCTCGCGCCGTCATCGTCTGTATGATATACTTCCCGCTCGAGTCGGGACTAGGGCAGACCAGTTGGGCCGATGCGCAGCTCAAGGCGCTAGGGTACAACTCATACCCGGGACAGCTACAAGCCGCTATTCGAGCGATATACGAAATGGCAACAAAAGCAATACGGGTCGAGAGTACGGAGATAGTGCCTTGCGCGCTGTATGAGGTGCTCGATGGCAAGCTGGCCGATGACTATACAGCGAGGGTTGAGCCAAACGAAGCTGGCGGAAAGAAGATGGCTGTTAGGTTTGTTGAACTGTTGGGCGAGATTCTGGAGAAGTCAGACATACCGGAGACTACTTGAGGCGTACGTGCGTCACTTCACATATGGTAAAGAGTATAGTCCTCCTACTGGACCCCCGGGTCGACGAACCTGAAACCCGCAATCGCGATCCGGTCTTCTTTCAGAACTGCAGGATGGTTGCATTCCTTGCCTCTTTATTCAGGCAGCGTCTTTGTGAACCTTTCGCCTTTGTCTATTGCGCTGCGCCTTCGTTTCACACGAACGCGATATGTTCGCTCAACATCCTGTAGATGATCGGACTTTTGAAGACACACTGTTTTACCTCTGCTAGTCTTGAAGCACAACCGACAATCATGGAGAGATACACCTTTGCACGACGTGCGCTCAGCGCGATGCCTACTACACCTGACGATGTTGTCTTTCTCGCAGCGGTCTTTATTGCATTCGGTTCCGGAGCCTTACTTCTTGACTGGATTCGCCGTGTTCGTGACGTTGGATTGCAGAAGCAGTGGCACGATGCGCAGATGAGGACCTTGCAGGAAGGGTTCGCTACTCTCGAACAGTTACCGCAGCAGTTGATCGCCATCAACGCCAGTATCGGCGAGCTTCGCGAGAAGGCAGATGGAGCTACCGATCGATTCAATACTATAAGCGACCGTATTAACGATCTCAGCCAAAGTGTTGGTCATCTCCAAACCGTTGGCGCTGGTACTCACGATGTCAAGAGGTCCTCAATTGTGCAGCCAACAACGGATGCAAGCTCGGCGGATGCGAACGAGCTTCCTGTGGCGGTCAAATCACATATAAAGAATCTGGAGAGCAAGATGAGCGAGATTACCAAACGAAAGGACGAGCTAGAGCAGGCCAATGTGAGCTTGAAGGAAGACCTTGAGCGCGCCATCAAGTCTCATGGAGAGGAGCAGAGTGACGAGTACAAGACACTGCTCATGCAGAATGAAGAGCTTCAAACTCAGGTCGCCCAAACTGAACGGTCTTTACGAATCCTTGAGCAAGAAAAGGAGCGCGTAGCTGCCAATGGAGACCCCGCGATGAAGCAGCAGGAGGAAACGATAAAAAACTACGAGAACGAGATCGAGGGACTAGAGGAAAGACTGGCATTGGCTCAAAAAGATCGGGCTACGGCGAGAGAGGAGACGAAGCAAGTGTCCTCGGAACTCGAAGAATTGGAGAGAAAGTTATCAACGGCGCAGAGCGATCAGGATGAGATGAGAAAAGAGAACGTCCATCTGTCTTCGGTGGTCAGTGAATTAGAGTCAAGCCTGTCATCAGCTCGAAGTGATCAGCAAAGGATGACACAAGAGGTCGAAAACCATTTGGCTGTGGTTAAAAGACTACGAGATGATCTGTCATCAGCTGAGCATGAACGGGACCAGCAAAGAGAAGCAAATGAGAGGCTCTCTGGGCTTGATGAGGGCACAAGACAGTCGGAAGCGGGTCAGAGCGCGATCGTAGACGAACTCAAAGAAAAGCTAAAAGCAGAGAGTCTCAAGAGCGCTGACTTAAAAGTCAGAAACGATGTACTCACCAAAGACATCGGAAAGAACGAGGCTCGTATCGAAACGATGAAAGCGGATGAAGTGCAGAAAAAGCAGCAGCTTGGCCGTCTCACGAGCCAAGTCGAGTCGTTGGAGAGGCAAAAGATAGATCTAGAAGCGACGTTGGAAGAGCACAGTCAGGCAAAGGAAAGTGAAGATCAAGCTGAGGAGCATGGCGAAGGACAACAGAACAATAATTCTAGTGATGCTTCAGAGCAGAGAGACGAGCCGCAGCCAGATATCACGAAGTTGCCGACCTCGCCTCAGCAATCGAACACGTCAGGAACTGCACCTGATGATAACTGGGTAGAGGTGGCCGCTCAAATTCCCACAGCCCCAGAGGGGAGACCGACGACCGGTGGCGAAAGCGCAGAAGTTGATGAAGCCTTGAGTCCTGTAGTGAAACTTCCCATGGCGCCAGCCGCCGAGGCCAGTGGAAGACCAGCCACAAGAAAAAGCTGGGCAGATGACGAAGAACAAGAGTTCGATCCAGAGATCCAGAAATTTGCTGCTAGAACGGCAAGCCTTCCAAGTACGATCTCATCAACCAACTCTCCAGCGCAAGAGAGCCCCGACTCCCCAGCCCCCAAACCACAACCTACTATCGATACTAGTGTGGGAAACAATGCTTCAGACGCGACTACCCCGCATAGCAGCGCATCGTCACTGCCAGCTGGCCCGTCCCCCACGTCTGAAATTGTAACAGCCCTTTGCAAGTACTGCAACATTGACGTCCCGGTCGAGATGATCCAGTTGCCCAATGGAAGGCGGTATCTAGACTGGCCTAAGCATTGCAGAGAGACGGGTTGCAACATTAATGCACGGGGTAGCTTTTCTCGGCCGCAAAGCCGTGGAGGCCCAGGATCTCCCAGCTCCGCAGGTTTCAGTCCAGGTGGCTTCCATGGGAACTTTCCAAACCCTAACAGGAGTAGACCTGACAGCAGGAACAGCTACGGTAGCGGTCGGGGTTCGAAGCCTTCTAGTCCTGTCGACCTGAGTCCCGGTGGTCGTCGTGGATCTTTTAGTCCTAGGGGAAGAGGCGGATTTGAAGGCAGAGGTGGACATGGTAGGGGTAGGAGCTCAGAGCGTTCTAGTCCTGTAATGAATAGTCCAGGTAGTTATCAGAGCTCCGATAATGGCGGCGATGGAGGACAATACGGTAGGGGTGATAGAAGCAGGCCCAGTGGCGGTGGAGGCGATTGGAGGCCTCACCGGTTTGCAAATGATGGAAATGATCGAAGTAGTGAAACTTATTGAAACCCGTCACCCGATAAGGTGAGGGTCAGTAGGGGTCAAGGTGTGATTCAAGTAGCTTTGATGTTTGCAGGGCTATAGATATCAGAATCACGAGATGTGGGATCAATGCGAACTCTACAGCGAGTATGGGTGCTCAATGCTACTTGTCAGGTGATGTTCCTTGACCGACCTTTTCTTTCTCCCATGTCCATGTTAAGCGAACAGCTACGTCTGTAAGCGGATAAGATAGCTTAAGTCTTCCGCGTCTCTTTGCACAAGGCTTCATACTTCTCCTTCCACTCTTCCACTTCCCCTTCTCGCTCTTTGAGCTTGGCTTTAAGCTCATCTTTCCTTGCCACGTGCTTACGTAGCACAAACTTTAGTTTTGCTACGAAGTTCTTCTCACCCTCATAGGCCTTTTTCCATCCGGCTGCTTCCTCATGCGCTTTTGCGAGCTGTTCCGCAATATGGTCGCTGGTAACCTCCGCCTTTTCCTCCTTGGTCTTCGGCGCTGTACTACTGTCTTGGTGTGCGGGCTCGCTATTATCGGCTTCGCTGGTGAGGCTGTCAAGCTTTGCCTCTTGTGTCTGAGCAGTGGTGGACGCCTCCATCTTCTCAGACTCATTCGCGTCGTCCTCCTTTTCTTGCGCATCGGCTACCGAAGCTTGCTCTGCGACATGACGACAAAGCTTCTCGAAGCAAAGCCAGAAGTCGTGCTTGAAGCCCTCAATAGCGTCGTCGAAGCCCTGCACCAAGAGACTATAGCGGAAGAACACCTCAAGCAAGACCAAGTGCTCCTGGTCAATTACCGTGAGGATAGTGGAGAACGGCGGTACAAGATCGTAGCCGCGCCGCAATACTGGTAGTGCTTCCTCGCCATCAATGTCAACGACCTTCCAAGTACTCCTACTAAATGGAAACGAATCGGACAGTACTATAGTACGGTGTTCCAGATCCCAGAGAATCTCTAGGGGTTTCATCGTCACCTGTGGGTGTTGAGACGCCGCTTTGGAATCTTTCTGCCATCCTAAGATCGCGCCGAAGTGACCGGGGACACGTTCGTCGAGCTTGAGTGAAGCTATGTTCAGCAGGGCTTGCAGCTCTTCGGGGAAGTACTTCAGTGCGTAGCGGTGTCCATCTGCAAGACTGGATACTGTCTTCATGTGTTGGAACTTCTGAGAGTTGTCGTTCGGGGTGTCTTCGCGTTGCGTCGTCCTCGTAAGAAGGGTCTGGTCTGCCATGTTTTTTGGCTAGGGAAAGTTCTGTTCGCGCGTTCGGGAGATATGGCGGCGGTGATAGGTCGTTCTAAGTCGTGTTATATCGATGGTTTGTTTGTTAGTGATTGTGGTCTCAGACGCGCAATGCGACCAGCGAGTGCTAGATTCTTCACTGCATTCTCAGAAATCGCGTTTGTCCTATGAATGAGCGCTAACTGTCACATTTGCTCATTCATTCATACGCGAACACCCACAAAAAATACACATCAGCCGTAGAAGCGGCACATAGCCAATGCATGTCGCTGATATATTTACAAATCGTGCGCTCTACGGTACGCTGTCGATTTGGTGGGGGTGTTGCTTCGTCTGGAATGAGATGATGACGACTACGACAGAGGCATAATTGTTCGAAACAAGGTAAGTAATGGCAAAATCGCTTGACAGGAGAACATGTGAAGTGAGAGTTGGTAGACTTTGGAATGTTCATTACATTATGGCATTGTTAGAACTAAAGATTACATGACTTTTGACTTAACTAGAAGCGCTTTCAAGCCCTCCACTTCCGTCCCAAAGCCCTCTTGCTCCACTGATGTCCGCCAAAGCTGTCGCCGTTACGAGCCTTCTCCTCATAAAGCTTCTTGCTCAGCTGCTTGTACAAGAATTTGCCGTTGTTGTGGAAGTTGATGCTGTGGTCACTGTCGGTGAAGAAAGTGTTCTGCATCTTCTCAGGAGTGACCTGGTTGACCATGAGGAGATCGACGAGCGCAGCCGAGTTTTGGAAGTGTACGTTGTCGTCACCGGTACCGTGCTGGATGACGACACCACCAGCGATTTTCTTGAAGCCAGTGGCGTCGTGGACACGGCTGCGGTTGTAGCCTTCGGGGTTAATATCGGGAGTCTTCATGTAGCGCTCGGTGTAAAGAGAGTCGTAAAAGCGCCAGTCACTGACAGGAGCGGTGATCATGGCGTAGCTAATGATTGGGTCGCCGACCTCAACGACCTTGGAGGAGAGGTAGCCGCCGTACGACCAACCCCAGATACCAATGTGCTCGCTGTCGATCCACTCGTTCTTTGCCATCTCCTTGGCAGCCCAGATCTGGTCTTCAGCCTCAAGTTCACCGAGGTTAGAGGTGACGAGAGATCGGAAAGCACGACCCTTACGACCGGTACCACGGTTGTCGACGGTGAGAGTTACGTACTCGAGCTCGGGATCAGATGCAATGTAAGCCTTCCAGTTGAGCGCGTTGAAGGACTTTTGTACCTCCTTGGCGTTGGGACCACCGTACGGAAGGAGGATGAGAGGGTACTTCTTGCTGGGGTCAAAGTTGGGAGGAAGACGGAGCATGGCATCAAGAGTGTATCCGGAAGGATGCTCCATATCAAGGTACGTAATGTTGGGAAGAGCGTAGCCCTGAAGCTTCTCGTAAAGCGCAGTGTTGTTGACGATCGTGCGAATTGGCTCGGTGGAGTTGATGGAGTAGAGCTCCTGGTATGGCACGTCGGGACCGGCATAACGAGAGACATAGTATGAGCCACCGGAAGAGAAAGATGCGGTCCAGAAAGCGGTCACGGTATCGTCGACCAGGGCAGTCTTCTCGCCGGAAAAGCTGACAGAGTACATGTGGGACTCAGCACTGTGGTGCTCGGTGGAGGTGTAGTAGATGAGTCCGCGAGAGTAGTCAACCTTGAGAACGCTGAGAACCTCCCATTCGCCAGATGTCAGCGCGATGGGCTCTCCGCCGCTGACGGGGAAGAGGTAGATGTGCGCCCAGCCGCTCATATCAGAAAGATCCATGTAGTACTCGGTCGCGTTTCCGTAAGTGGCGTTCGCGGTCTCGACAGCTCCGATGTATCGAACCTGCATCAAGTTCTCTAGCCATCCATCGGTACCGTCACGCTCGCGAGTGACCTTGGAAGACCCAGCTTCAACATCAACAAGTACCAGCTTCTCCATGTCTTGGACACGATTGTAAGCGCGGTACATGACCTTACTGTGCTCCTCGGTAAGCCAGACAACTTCGCCAATGACGAGGTCGTCTTCTGGGAAAGCATCAATGGGGACATTGGTGTATTCGCCAGACTCCACATCAAGCAAGTTCATGACCACCGTGGGGTTCTTGGTGCCAACCTTGGGGTAGCGGAGCTCCAATTCGTTGGGGTAGACGGGAACGTATTCCGCATCGTCTTCAATATAGTATGGGATTCTGAATGTGCCGACGCCAGTCTCGTTGAAGCTGAGGAAAGCAATCCTAGTTCCATCTGGAGAGAACCACAGAGTGTAGCGATCGCCAAAGATCTCTTCCTCGTAGACCCAATCAGGAATAGCGTTGAAGTAGTCGGGGCCTCCATCCTCAGTAATCTGGGAGATGGTGCCGTTGGTGGACATGTACAGGTTGTTGCCCTTGACGAATGCAACCTGAGATGACGAAACCGGGCTCCATTCAGCGTACTGAATATCGCCGACGGACTCGGGGTCAAGAGATACGGACTCTCCAGTCGCAACATCCATGATCAGGTAGTCGGCGAAGTAAGAGTGGCGGTACTGCTTGGTGTAGTTGACGGCCCACATGACTTTGGTCGCATCGGGCGAGATGAAGTAGTCCCAGTAGTCAGCCGGGACCTGATCAGCCGAGATGAAAGTTGAGGATTCGCCAGTGGCGACGTTCTCGAAGACAAAGTCTCCAGACGCGGCTGTGTAGATGTAATCGCCATCCTCTCCGGTGCCAACCCACGTGAAAGATCGGGTTGAGGGCGTCAAAGAACCAGGAGCGTTGGTGGTCTCATTGTAACTCAGACGCTTTGTGCCATTGCCGAGAGGTTGGTGTGGCATGCGCGGAGGGTCGATGGCGTGAATCAACGGCAGCGCCGCAGCGAGGATCGCGAAAGAGCGCATGGCGACGCACTTGCAAGAAGCAAGAACGATACGTCGGGTAGAAACTCAAGACGAATGCAACGAAGCACCTGTCGTGCTCAGGCCAGCCAACGGACCTATTTATCTACCTTCCACTGCATCTATCAGTCTAATTGATATGCGCATCGTAGTTGCCGCATTGAGCAGGTGTTAAGCCTCCCAAGGCGCGCTGCGTCCCCGCCAAGAGGCACCAGCAACCGGCATCTCGGATAAACAAGGTCTGCAGTGGGCGCCTCGTGTTGCCTGCATCCTTTGCAAGCGGCGCAGTAATGTTGAATAGGAAGGTCAGTGAAGAGTGTAGAACCTGGCATTCCGCCAAAGAGATTGGGATTGCTTCATACCTGGGCATGTTGGTGGATGGTGATGGCATCTGGGGTTTGCCAGGTTTCGGGCACGCTACGGTACCAGCGGGTCCGAATGGCCCGTGCATCAAGCATGTCCGACCTTATCGCGTCCGCATTGTTTCTTTCTTGGAGTTAGGACCGGACTGACAACTAAAGCTATCGTTCTATTGCAATTGAACCTGATCACTACGGCCGTACTAATACCGCAATGCTTTCTTGCTATCTGTAGACGCTTCCTATATACCTAGGTACCTAGGTAGCTATATCATTACAAATCTACGCGTATCTGTAAAGAAGTACCGGATGACCTGTACTCTATGTAAAGACTAAAAGAGACACAAATCGCCCCGATGCAATCTGTGTGTTGAACAAATTGGATTTCAGTGGATCTGTCCAACAATCACAGTCCCTCCGGCATCCTCGTCGGATCATTTGACCTCGTGCCTGGAACATTTGATATGTCTGCCACTCTACTCGCGACGTCTCGAATGGTCTCGCCGACCTTCGTCTCGTAGTCGTCGACGTTGGGATTCACTGTCCAGTACTCCAGCTTGCGTATCAATTGGTAGAAAGCAGTTGCCAGCAGTGCACCCAGCCCGGGACCAACCCAATAGATCCAATGGTAGTGTGGAAAGCTTCCCTGCACCACACAGACCGCAAAAGAGCGAGCTGGGTTGATGGCTGCGCCGGTGTAGGTTGAAGCCCTATAGTTCGTGAGTAACTTGCCCTAATAGTGTAGTGTTGACTACAAATAGCTGCGGAGAATATAGGGAAGACTTACATGAGAACGCATGCAAATACAGCTAATCCGATACCGACAGGCGCGATGAATGTAGCCTTGTGCTTTTCCGTCGCCAACATGAATATGGACACAACGACCTGGGCGGTAATGAACATTTCGATGAACAGCCCCTGCGTGACTGTTGTGTTCTCTCCCAGCTCAGTGGCTGCCAGAGCACCTTCAGGTAGGAGTCCATAAGCAATGGCGCTTGCCAAGATAGATGCCGCAAGCTGGCTGAAGACGTCGAGAAGACCATCAAGTGGTGGTACGGCGCGGATGAGCACCAAAGCCATAGTTACAGCAGGGTTAAAAAGCCCACCGCTAATCCTGAAAAAGGTCCAGGCATTGACCGTGACAGCCACGCCCCAGACCGTAGCGATGAGCAGGATCTTAGCAGGATCTGCTGAAGCATCGCCTCCATTGAACTGTGCAGCAGCCGCTGTGTTGTTGATGACGGCCGAGTTGCCGCCTAGTCCGATGAGCATGAAGAAAAATGTTCCCACGAACTCAGAGATCATTGCAATAAATCGGTTACGAATGCGTAGAGGTACCTTGTCGCGAAACTGGTCGAGAAAATAGAGGTGGCCTTTGCTTGTGGTGACTTCGAGATCTCTATTGCCCTCCTGATTGTGCACTGGGAGTATCGGTAACTTTACGCGACGTAGTCTTCGGCGCCATACTGGCAGCTGTGATGCGTTACTGTTTCGTTTCCCGCTGTTGTGCTCATTGGCGCGTGTCGACGACATGACGAGTGCTGGTATCCAACGTGGAGAAAGAATACCTGACTCGATAGGTGATGCGACAGTACTAAAAGTTTCGGTGTTCAGAACATGTAATAGAAACCTAGATGCTGGTCGTTGTCGATATTCCAGTGGGCCGCGAGCTCAAGGTCGTGCGAGTTGTTTTGGGTATGCAGTGCTTAGTCCCCCGCTGCAACGATAATAGCAGCAAATGCACAATCCCACATCCTTCAGCCAGCACAGGGCGAATGGCATGATGATGTGCTGATGCGCTATCCTCCGCGTCGGTTAATGCGTCCGATGTGACATCATTCGGACGTATGCTGATTCCGCGGGCATTGAAAGACGTTTACACATTCTCGTCCAGCCTGATAGAGAAGTGACAGTACCTAGTTGGAAGGAAACCGAACTTCTTGTTTTCCAGCCTGAGCGCCATCGAAGTTGTGGAGAAGAAAGATTGAGGACGCTGCGACGCGCTCAAGGAGTGTGCGGACCCCCGAGTGACTTTACCGTATTGGGTATAGCTCATTCTCTAGCTCGGACTGAGCCCTGGAGGATAGATCGAGCTGGCGACGTGGTGACCTTTTAATGTAGCATGCCTAAGGGAACTCTACAACTGGTTACTGAGATGAAATAAGGCTTCATTGGGAAATACTGTATATGTATGGTGACAGGCGTGCTTCGTGCGCGTGAGGTAATCTATGACAAGCTTGACGAAAACTGCTAGAGGATTATGAGCTGTGGAAAGAGAGAAGGCTAATGATTTGGTTCTGGAACTGGGTACTAGGCGGGTATGTCTCTGAGATTACGCGTACACATTTACGGTATGAGAGTCATCATCGCGGAGCAGAACTACCTGCGCTGCACGTAGTCTTTAACCGCTGCTCGAGCATCCTCGCCACCTTCAATGTACTCCTTCAGTATAGCCGCGGCTTCTATCGCGTGCGCGACTTTCCGTACAGGCATACCTGGTCGTGTCATATACTCTTCCATGTCGAGCTCTTGAATGATTAGCGACGCGACATATTGCTGGTGTGCTGCGTCCAATTCTGCGTGCTTCATGAGTACCTTCATCTCATCTGACCTAAATCTCCTAAGAAGACCGCCACAAATGCGTGTCAGCTCAACACAGTCGAGCGCAAGGTACCGTGGGAAGTCTGAGACATGGTTGCGAAGACGCTCGAGAAAGGTGGTAGGATTCTCTTCGTCGAGGAACGATTTGATGCGGGAGTTTTTACTCTCTCTAGAGTGTTTCGCGATCATCTCAGCATCGAGACGCGTCAGTGTGCGGCGTAGAGGCTCACGATCATGCAGATGATCTGCAACGATAGCCATGCTGGGTGGGAAGCACAGGGCGCCAGACCTCTTCTCTCGCAATACCGCCAGGTTCTTGATAGTTGCCTCCCGACCTTTCCCAGTGTTGCGAGCTCGAACAAGTTCTGGCGCGCATCCGAGCGCGATGAGAACGCGGTTGCTCATTTGCTTTGCGCTTTCCGTAGGAAGTGCACCAAGGAATATGGTCTTGATGTGCATGTCGATCAGTGAGTCGAGCGTTTTCCACGGAACTTCAAGATAGCCTAGTTGCCGAAGTGCGTTATACAAATGGCACATGAGGAACAAGCTGCGATCATCGTTCACGAAATCGAAACCAATCTCAGCCCGTAGGAACTGTAAGTTGAGAGCTAGCTTTGCCGGTGTAAGGGGATTGTTTTTGCGCAGGAAGTCTTGGTCTTCCGATGGTATGATATGTTCCTCGCCAAATTGTAGACGCGCCTCGGCCGTCCCTGCGAGGTCGGGAATTGATACGCATGACCTGATAAGTTGTTCTTTCCTGGCAACACTGAGATCGAGATACTTCCAGATGTTGCGATGGAATCCAGAGAGGGCTGCGGCAGGGTGATTGGAGTCGATCGCTCGAAAAATCATATATCGCTGGATATGGCCAGGCCACTCAATGGTCCACGAGAGCAAGGTGTTAAACTCATGTATCTTGTCTTGGGAACGTTCCGGAAACGATATACCATCGGAACGACAGTGGTCGGACTGATCCGATATGACGTTCGCAAGCCGGGCGACGCGGTGGAAAGGCTCATGCACGTTCGGACTGTGTAGACCCCATATCCCTTCTAGAAGGCTTGCGGCAATGGCTTCCTGGTTTCTACGACTTGGAACAGCGAGTGTGCGGGATACGAGGTCGAGACTTGCATTACTGAGGCAACGTTTGGTGTTGGGCGGTGGTCCATTTTGCTCCCAACCATCAAAACGTAGTGTCTGAGAACAGTCAGTTTGGGCCCTCAATTAGTCTGTCATGACTAACCATCTCCAGCTGTAGCTCTGTAAGATAGCGTACAAATTTAGCGTCAAATAGGATAAAATCCTTGTACGGATCGAGTCCTAGTTGGGGTTGTCTCTTGTGTACCAGCTTTACTACAGCCGGGTATCCTCTACCTTCATATGCAGCGACGCGGAAATCGAAGAGGGCAAGGGCGGTCGAACTCCAATTGTAGAGTGAGGCCAGCTCCTTGAACATGGCTTTGTTTACTTTGTCGTTGTTATGCTCCATGTCGTCTTCGATCTTATACAACAGATCGAGCGCTAGATCTGATAGAAGAGATGTAGTCTCTAAGCTGACATCTTCCTCAGACTGGTCAAAGTACTGCTTCCATAGGTTGATTACCCATAATATAATTGAATCAGCGTCGTCCTTGAAACAGAGCCAACGCAACCGTGATTCCTCGTCGGAGTCGATGGCCGGCTCATAACGAGCTGATGGTACAGCTGCAGCCGCTCCGTAAGCTAGACCTTCGTCGGGAGGTGTAGTTAGGTTGGCTGTTCCTTGTACACCATCGGTCAGCTCAACGTCCCGGAGGACGTCAAACAGATTATGCAAGGTCAGAACCGTGTCTTATCGTTTTGCCGAATTATCCAGAGAGGTTTCTTGGACTCGAACAACCTTTCCAATCATGTCGACTACCTGTCGAAGTGTATCGAGAAAGTAAACGTGACCGGCGTTACCTTCATGGTCCGGTTGTTTG
>Ga0265798_10004984_pt1 | contig 18086 bp, 11 predicted proteins | sample P3T30metagenome_FD_192430 | JGI IMG/M metagenome (GOLD analysis project Ga0265798, IMG submission 192430) | Plant litter microbial communities from East Loma Ridge, Irvine, California - P3 T30 | ecosystem: Environmental > Terrestrial > Plant litter > Unclassified | place: USA: California... | reverse complement strand
AATCCACGATATTGAGGTAGTCATTGATCGCCTGATTGTGGATGATAAAGATCGGAAACGCCTTTTGGATTCTGTTCAAACAGCCATGAAAATGGGTAAGGGCGTAATCAAAATCAGCGATAAGGACAACCATGTTGCGCATTTCAGTAAGTTTTTAATGTGCCCAACCACAGGGATTTCTTATGATGAACCACAACCCAATAGCTTTTCGTTTAATTCGCCTTATGGCGCATGCGAACGTTGCGATGGTTTAGGTTATATTTTCGTAGTCGATAAAGAATCCGTTATTCCGAATCCTAAGCTGAGTATTTTAAATGGTGGCTTAGCACCATTGGGTGAGTATCGGGATATCTGGATGTTCCAGGTGTTAAAGTCAATGGCAAAAAAATATGCTTTCTCCCTTTCTACACCAATAGAGAAGTTAAGTGATGAGGTAATTAACATCATTTTAAACGGTTCTCCTGATCTGATTAAGGTGGAGGTAGAATATAATAAATGGAACGTTCAGAACTATAATATCACTTTTGATGGAATCATCAAGATGTTGGAAGAGCAGAATGAAAAAAGAAGCGAATCTGCAACTGATGATATGGATGCTTTCCGTAAGTTAAAAACTTGTCCGGAGTGCCATGGTGCCCGTTTGAAAAAAGAAAGCCTCCATTTTAAAGTGGATGGAAAAAATATTTACGAGCTTTCATCAATGGACATCAACAACTTGTTTAAGTGGTTCGAACATGTTGATGAACGTCTTTCAGATCGACAGAACATTATTGCAAAAGAGATTCTAAAGGAAATTAAAGCGAGAATCGGTTTCTTAACTGATGTAGGCTTAACGTATTTAACACTGGATAGAACGGCAAGAACACTTTCCGGTGGTGAGGCGCAAAGGATTCGTCTGGCCACTCAAATTGGTTCTCAGCTGATGAACGTGATGTACATTCTGGATGAGCCTAGTATTGGTTTGCACCAACGTGATAACGAACGATTAATTAATGCTTTGAAAAATCTGCGAGATTTAGGCAATACCGTTTTGGTAGTGGAGCACGATAAAGACATGATTTTAGAAGCCGATTGGGTAATAGATGTTGGTCCCGGAGCAGGTATTCATGGCGGAACGGTGGTTGCTGAAGGAACCGCAGCACAGATCTTAAAATCGAAAACCTTAACTGCTGCCTATTTAAACGGAGATAAAAAGATTGAAACACCAAAGGTGCGTAGACCTGGAAACGGACATAAACTTTCGATCATTAAAGCTACCGGCCATAACTTGAAGGAAGTTTCCGTAGATTTTCCTTTGGGAAAATTCATCGCTGTTACTGGCGTTTCAGGATCTGGAAAATCGAGTTTAATTACAGAGACTTTGTATCCTATCTTAAATCATCATTTTTTCAGGGCGAAAAAGACGCCGCTTCCATATGAAAGGATAAGTGGTTTAAAAGAAATTGATAAGGTTATTGAAATTGATCAGGCACCAATTGGAAGGACACCACGTTCCAATCCATCAACCTATACCGGTGTTTTTTCAGACATTAGAAACTTATTTGTACAGTTGCCTGAGGCGAAGATTCGAGGATACAAACCAGGCCGCTTCTCTTTTAATGTTAAAGGAGGAAGGTGTGAAACGTGTCAGGGAGCAGGTTTGAAGGTAATTGAAATGAATTTCTTGCCAGATGTTCAGGTACCTTGCGAAGAATGTGGCGGTAAAAGATATAATCGTGAAACACTGGAAGTTCGCTTCCGGGGTAAATCAATTAGTGATGTATTGGATATGAGTATCGAAGATGCCTGCGTTTTCTTTGAGAATATTCCAATCATTTACCGGAAAATTAAAACGTTGAAAGACGTTGGTTTAGGTTATATCACGTTAGGCCAGTCGTCTGTTACTTTATCAGGCGGAGAGGCACAGCGTGTAAAGCTGGCTACCGAGCTTTCGAAAAAAGATACCGGAAAAACTTTCTATATTTTAGACGAACCAACTACCGGACTTCATTTTGAAGATATCAACGTGCTTTTAGGTGTGTTACAAGAATTGGTGGAAAAAGGAAATACGATACTGGTGATCGAACACAATTTAGATGTCGTAAAAGTGGCCGACTGGGTAATTGATTTAGGTGAAGAAGGTGGAGCCGGCGGCGGAAGAATCCTTTTTGAAGGAACACCAGAAGGTTTAATTCAGAATCCGATCAGCTTAACCGGGAAATTCTTAAAAAAGGAAATGGCTTTTGAGTCTGAAGTCGATAGTCAGGAGTCTGAAGTCAAAAAAGCTAAAACCATAAAACCTAAAATTTCAAAAACAACAAAGAAATAGTTGAACTATATTCTTGATACCTGGTACTTACTACTTGACACTAATACTTACTACTAAAAATGATTTTTACTGATACCCATACTCATTTATATTACGAGCAAGATGCTGAAAAGCAGGAGCAGTTAGTGGAACGTTGTTTTGAAAATGACGTTACCCGTTTGTTCCTGCCCAATGTTGATGTAAAATCAATTGCCATGATTGATGATCTGGTGAAAAAGTATCCGGAAAATTGTTTCGCGATGGCAGGCTTGCATCCATGCGATGTAAAGGAAGATTATCTTGCTGTATTAGATGAGATTTATAAAAGTATATCAGGAAGACCAATCTATGCCATTGGTGAGATCGGAATTGATTTATATTGGGATAAAACTACTTTAGCATTTCAGCAAGATGCCTTCCGTAAGCAAATTGGCTGGGCAAAAGATCTGGGTTTGCCAATAGTAATTCATTGTCGCGAGGCTTTTGATGAAGTGTTTGAAGTATTAGAAAGTGAAAGAGATGAAAAGCTACGTGGGATTTTCCATTGCTTTACCGGAAACGTCGAGCAGGCTAAACAGGCTATTGATCTTAATTTTTATTTAGGGATTGGTGGTGTGGTTACCTATAAGAAAGCAGGCTTGGATGTAGTTTTGAGTGAAATACCTTTGCAAAACCTGGTTCTGGAAACAGATTCACCCTACCTGGCACCAGTACCCTTTCGTGGAAAACCAAATGAAAGCAGTTATTTAATTTATATTGCTCAAAAGTTGTCAGAAATTTACGGTGTTTCAGTAGAAGAAGTTGCAAATGTGACCACGGAGAATTCTAAAATAGTATTTGGCGTTTAAGACTTCATTGATTGCTTTTTCGAGTGTCAACAGCGAAGCGGCGATAGGGGAATCCGAATATGGCCTTAAACGTTATTTCTACATTTATTATCAAAATGGTAATTAACTAAATCGAAATAGCCGTTTTACCTGATTTTTATCATTTATTAGCCCTGTAAAATGAAATTCTTTTAGTTTCTTTGTGAGGAGCAACCAAACGAACCAAATGACTAAAATTCTAATAATTTATACCGGTGGAACCATCGGTATGGTGAATGATCCTAGTAATGGAATGTTAATTCCTTTCAATTTTGAGCAGATTAAAGAAAATGTGCCCGAACTAAGCCGGTTGGATTATCAACTGGATGTTCATTCCTTCAATCCGGTTTTAGATTCTTCAAACATGGACCCGGAGATTTGGAAAACATTGGCAGAGTTGATCTACAATCAATATGATCTTTATGATGGTTTTGTCATTCTTCATGGATCCGATACTATGGCGTTTACGGCTTCTGCATTAAGCTTTATGCTCGAAAATCTAGGTAAAGCTGTCGTGCTAACAGGTTCCCAGCTATCCATTGGCGAAATCAGAACGGATGCCAAAGAGAATTTAATTACCGCATTGGAAATAGCCGCGACGAAAGAAAATGGTAAATCCCTTTTTCCGGAAGTTTGTATCTATTTTGATTCGCAGTTGTTTCGTGGGAACAGATCCATAAAATATAACAGCGAAAAATTTGAGGCTTTCCGCTCGCCAAATTATCCCGTGCTGGCTGAAGCGGGTGTACACATGCAGTTTAATACAAACTATGTGATGAAAGCACCAAAAGATAAATTGACCTTACATACCAAGTTCAACTCCAATATAGGTGTGCTTAAGTTGTATCCAGGCATTACGCCACAAGCGGTAACCGCCATAACAGATTCAAAGGTTGATGCCATTATTCTGGAAGCATTTGGCTCTGGTAATACAACAACGGCTCAATGGTTTCTGGATGCGCTTCGCCAGGCTATTCTAAGCGGTAAAATTATTATCGATATTTCTCAATGTAAAAAAGGATCTGTTTATTTAGGGAGGTATGAAACCAGTAGAGAATTGCTGAAAATGGGAATTATCAGTGGCTACGATTTAACCTTCGAATCTGCAGTTACCAAATTGATGTTCGTTCTCGGGCTTAGTTTACCACTCGAAGAAAGTCGCAAGCTAATGGACGAATCTTTACGCGGAGAATTAACGAAAGACTAATATCCAAATCCTATAGGCTTTTAAACTTGCGAAGTTTATTCGTACAAAGCCAGCCAGCTTCGTTTAAGTAAGTAAAACTTCTGCAATTATGACTGTCATCATTTCGGTTATAATTTTTTAGCGCTATTTTTGATGCAGGATACTTGATTAATGGGTTTTCTCAATACCTGATATTCACCACTTGATACTGCAGTAAATGAAAATAGAACAAATATATACCGGTTGTTTAGCAGAGGCCGCTTATTACATTGAAAGTAATGGCGAAGCTGCGATTATAGATCCTTTAAGAGAAGTAGCGACCTATTTAAAACAAGCAGAAAAAGCTGGTGCAACCATTAAATATATTTTTGAAACTCATTTTCATGCAGATTTTGTTTCCGGGCATGTAGATTTAGCTGAAAAATCTGGTGCCAAAATTATTTATGGACCAACAGCGAAAACGGCATTTGAATCTCATATTGCGTCAGATGGCGAACAGTTTAAAATCGGCGCACTAACCATCACAGCCTTACATACACCCGGCCATACCTTAGAATCGACCACTTACTTATTAACCGATGAGAACGGAAAAGATTACTGTATTTTTAGTGGTGATACGCTTTTTATTGGTGATGTCGGTCGGCCGGATTTAGCACAGAAAGGTAATTTAACCATGGAAGATTTAGCAGGAATGCTTTACGATTCATTAAATGAAAAGATCAAACCATTGGCTGATGATGTAATTGTTTATCCGGCTCACGGTGCAGGTTCAGCGTGTGGCAAAAGCATGAGTAAAGAAACTTTCGATTCTTTAGGGCATCAAAAGCAGGTTAATTATGCGCTAAAAGCCGAAACAAAAGAGCAATTTATAAAAGAAGTTACGGAGGGCATTATGCCACCACCACAATATTTTGCTAAAAATGCAGCCATAAATAAAGGTGGGGTAGAAAGTATTGACGATGTATATGAGAAGGGCTTAAATGCCTTGACGCCGCAGACTTTTGAAGATACGGCTAACCATACCGGCGCGATCATGCTGGATACACGAGATCCACAGCTTTTTGCAAAAGGATTTATCCCAAATTCTATCAACATTAGCTTAAACGGACAATTTGCGCCTTGGGTTGGTGCATTAATTACCGATCTGCAGCAACCAATCCTGCTAATCACAGATGAAGGCAGGGAAGAAGAAACCATTACCCGGTTAACCCGTGTAGGCTACGACAGCACTATCGGTTATTTGGAGGGTGGTTTCGAGCGATGGACAGCTGCCGGAAAAGAAATTGATACCATCGAATCTATATCTGCTGAAGCCTTTGAAGCGGTGGCTGCCGCAGGGGAAGTGACTACTCTCGATGTGCGTAAGCCGGGTGAGTATGAATCAGAGCATTTAGATTTTACTTTAAGTCGCCCACTCGATTTTATTAACGATTGGATGGGAGAGATAGATCCTAAAGCAACATATTATGTGCATTGTGCAGGCGGTTACCGTTCGATGATTGCAGCTTCTATTTTAAAATCGCGTGGAGTAGAAAATGTAGTCGATATTGCAGGTGGTTACGGAGCGATCAAAAATACAGGTTTGAAAAGGACCGACTTTGCATGCCCAAGCAAAGCAATGAAAGTTTAGTGTCAGAAATAGAGAGAAGAAAATAGAGAATAGACAATTAAGAATAGAAAAAACGCATGAAGGAGTTGAACATATTTCATATGAATACAACTGATATAAGCATCCTTTCTATTCCCAAATCTCTATTTTCATGCGTTAATTTAACTGATAAATCCACTCTGTCCATTTCCTGTTTCCCAATCTCCAGTATCTAATTTAAATAACAAAAATTGACAAAATCCAACCATTACGATATCATGATCATCGGCGCCGGTCCGATTGGTATGGCTTGCGCAATAGAGGCGAAGCAGGCAGGCCTGAGCTATCTCATTATCGAGAAAGGTGCTTTGGTAAACAGTTTGTTCAATTATCCTGTCTTCATGACTTTCTTTTCTACTTCACAGAAACTGGAAATTGGAGGCGCACCTTTCGTTACCATTAATCCAAAACCCAATCGCAATGAGGCGGTTGAATACTATCGCAGGGTTGCGGAGAAGTTTGACTTGAAAATCAATTTATTTGAAAGGGTAAATCAGATTCAAAAAAACGAGGAGGAAATTTTTGAGGTTCAAACGGTTAAAGCGAATTACACAGCCAGCAATGTAATTGTTGCTACCGGGTTTTATGATGTTCCATTACTGATGAATATCCCTGGGGAAGATTTACCGAAAGTAACGCATTATTATAAAGACCCACACTTATATGCTTTTCAAAACGTAGTGGTTGTTGGGGCAAACAATTCTGGGGTGGATGCTGCATTGGAAACCTACCGTAAGGGAGCAAATGTAACCATGGTTGTCCGCAGCGGAGATCTCGGTCCGCATGTAAAATACTGGGTTCGTCCGGATATTCAAAACCGGATAAAAGAAGGAGAAGTAACTGCACTTTTCAATTCAGAGCTTGTTGAAATAAGAGCAGGTGAGGTAGATATTAAAACTCCCGAGGGTATCAAAACCATCCCCAACGATTTCGTGATTGCCATGACAGGTTATCAACCTGATTTTTCTATGTTGAGAAAATTCGGGATTGATTTGCCAGAAACACTTTGCCCGGTTTACAATGAAGAAACCATGGAAACCAATGTTAAAGGTTTATATCTGGCGGGTGTTGTTTGTGGTGGGTTGGATACGCACAAGCTTTTTATAGAAAATTCCCGTGTTCATGCGGAAATGATCGTAAAGAATATTGTGAATCCATCTTCGGAAGCCTAGGTGGGTTCACTGGCTTTCAATGTTTAACAAACCTATGTGGGCAAACTTCCAAAATCTTCCGTGCTCACTGCTTTTTGAGACTTCGGAAGTTGATTTTCAAAACACTTCCTACAAAACTATTAATGGCAATTTCTACACTCGGCAGATCTTTCGAGGTTAAATAGGAGCCCATTACATGATTTCCAGCATTAGGAATAGCAACTTTTCGTTTTAAATCCTCAGGAGTTCCTAAATCACTAAACATTTTAAGCATGGCATCTACCCGCACTACCGGATCTTGTTCCAATTCATTCTTATAATAATAAAGCATTAAAACCGGCTGTTTAACTTTTTCGAAAATAGATTTGTTCATGGTGCTTTCCACAAACTCCTGCAGTTCTACCAAAGATTCGATTCTATAATTGGTATACCAATACTTTTGGTATTCTGCTGTTCTACCATCAACTTTTCTTTCGTCGCTACCCAGAACACGGCGGGCGATTTGCAGTCCCCAGGGATCGTTCAACAGCCAGGCTTTTTTATCATTAATGGCAACATTCGGCGACATCAAAATCAGGCTATTGATTTTTGGATAAGTAGCGGCCAGTTTTAAGGCTACGGTACCACCGGTGGAAGTGCCAACTAAGATTACTTTTTTGCCTAATTTCTGACCAATTGCATAAGCTTGCTTGCTGGTTTCCCAAAGCCTGTCGGCAGTAAAATATTGCATGGGTGCTACGGTATCAATCCCATGATCTGCTAACCTGGCCAGGTATAAATTGGCGTTTAATGCTTTTGCTAAATTCAGGTGAACGGGATTCCCTTCTGTTTTGGAGGCAGAAAAACCGTGTAGATAAACTATTGCATATTCTGTTTGTTGATGACTGGAATCTGCCCACACGATTTCGGCTTCATTTTCAGGCTTAAGTTTGTTGGCGCTTTCCATTGCAGTTACATAACCTTCCAGATCCTGAATTTCAGGAACAGCAGCCAGCGTTGTATTATACATGGGTTTCTTTGGCTTCGGGCCAAGCAGATAGCCGGCGATTAGGAATGCCGAAAAACCGATTAATACTTTGTAGCGCTTTTTCATCGATCTAAATTATTGGTTTACAAGTGAACTTTTGAATGATTAAAGTAAATTTTTGAACATCTTGTTTACCATCTGAGGGGAAAATTACTGGCAGCAACTTTCATTTTAAACCTGATTGCGCTAAATAGCCCGCAGCCTGAAGCATGAGGGCGAGGACTATAAGCAAAAGCAGGAGGGAAGTTGTTAAAGATTCCTGCCGTTGCTTTTCAACCCCTTATAATGCTTTATAATACATTACCTTTTTATGGGAAATTAGCTTAAGTTTGCAATCAAAATTTTTCGACTTAATGCCGGGAATCGAACAGATAAAAAAACCTATAGCAGCTGATATTAAAGCGTTTGAAAAAACGTTCAAGGAGTCTATGCATAGCGACGCGCCGTTGCTCGATAGGATTACCCACTATATAGTGAAGCAAAAAGGCAAACAAATGCGACCAATGTTCGTGTTTTTTGCGGCGAAGTTATGTGGTGGCATTACAGAATCAACCCATCGCGGGGCTGCTTTGGTGGAGTTGTTGCATACGGCTACGCTGGTGCACGACGATGTAGTGGATAACGCTTATGAGCGCCGCGGATTTTTCTCTATCAATGCCCTTTGGAAAAATAAGATTGCGGTATTGGTTGGAGATTTTTTACTCGCAAAAGGATTACTACTTTCTGTAAACAATAACGAACACAGATTGTTACAAATTGTATCTGAGGCTGTTAAACAGATGAGTGAGGGTGAACTGTTGCAGATTGAAAAGGTGCGGAAAATGGACATTTCTGAGGAACTTTATTTCGATGTAATCCGTCAGAAAACGGCTTCTTTAATTGCTTCGTGTTGCGCTGCGGGTGCGGCATCGGCTGGCGCTGATGACACGGTGATTGAAAAAATGCGCTTATTTGGCGAGAAAGTTGGAATTGCTTTTCAGATTAAGGATGATACTTTCGATTTTGGAACTGATAATGTAGGGAAACCCTTAGGGATAGATATTAAAGAGAAAAAGGTAACACTCCCGTTGATTTACGCTTTAAACAGTGCTGAAAAACCGGAGAGAAAACGAATCATCAATTTGGTGAAGAACCATCAGGATGATCCGGTAAAAATTCAACAAATTATAGATTTTGTAAATGGGCACAAAGGTGTTTATTATGCAAACGAGAAAATGTTACAATACCAGAATGAGGCTTTTGATATCCTGAATCAGTTTGATGCAGGAGAGGCCAGAACAGGTTTGGAACAACTCGTACTTTATACTACCGAACGTAAAAAATAATGAGTAACGAGCTGCTTTTTAGTATTGGTTTTCTACTATTTATTGTCATCATTCTGGCTTTAGATCTGGGGCTTTTTAGTCGTAAAGAACATGTGGTAAGTCTGAAACAGGCTGGAATCATGAGTTTGATCATGGTGGGTTTTGCAATTGGCTTTTACTTTGTGCTACTTACCGAAGGACATCAGCTCCACGGGATTACAGACTTTGCCCATCTTCAGGAAATCGTTACGAAACACCAGCACCATATCAAGCTGATTCCAAATGACTTTGAAGCCAGTCTGGGCATTTATAAAAAGAATTTAGGCTTAGAGTTTCTTACGGGATACGTAATTGAATATGCACTATCTGTTGATAATATCTTTGTGATCGTATTGATTTTTTCTGCATTTGCAGTAGAAGAAAAATACTATCACAGAGTGCTTTTCTGGGGGATTTTAGGCGCGATCATCATGCGTTTCATCTTTATTTTTGTTGGCGCGGCATTGATTACAAAATTTGCCTGGATTCTTTATATTTTTGGTGCCTTCCTTGTTTTTACAGGAGTAAAAATGTTTTTCAGCAAGGATGAAGATGATAAAATTGATCCGGAAAATCATCCTGTTGTGAAATGGGCGTCGAAGATCTTCTCTATACACCCCCGTTATGAAGGGAAAAATTTCTTTGTTAAGATTGATCATAAAACACTCGTAACACCGCTTTTTTTGGTTTTGTTGATTGTTGAGTTTACAGATTTATTATTTGCCGTAGATTCTATTCCGGCTATTTTCGCGGTTACAAAAGATCCATATATCGTATTCTTTTCGAATATTTTTGCCATCATGGGTTTGCGTTCGATGTTCTTCTTACTGGTTAATATTATCCATAAATTCCATTACTTAAAGACCGGTTTGGCCGTGCTACTTGCTTTTATCGGCGTGAAAATGTTAGGTCATGTTTACCTTGAAAAGCTAGGATTTACTACGCAGCATTCGCTGATTATCATTGTTAGTATTTTGGTGATTAGTGTGGTGGCTTCGTTGGTTTTTCCGAAAAAGGTTTTGCATAAATAATATATTACCACCTTAGGCACCTAAGGCGATTAACGGCCGATGCTTTTAGCTTACATTTTCTAAGGTGTCTTAGGTGGTGTAATTTTTTTTCGAAGATCTTCCTCCTAGTCGTACTCAACCCAGTAAATTAATGTTTAAGCTCTTAAACACCTAAGGCATTGTCGGTTATTTTGCTTATATTTTCTAAGGTGTCTTAGGTGTTGAAAGTTTTTAAAAACTATGATCTATAATAGTCTTCAATACTAGCTAAGCAAAATCTACGTTACAGCATAAAAACTACCTTGTAAATTTGTAATTTCAGCGCACAAACCAATTAAATGAAATACATTTTTTCCACCGCACTTATTTGTAGTGCCTTATTTGCTAATGCTCAAGATCAATTTGGGAATGTCTTCAAGAACATCAATAACGATGTGCAACAAAATTCTAAAGCATATCAAACCCTTAAATATGAAACAGAAACCATCGGCCATCGGTTAACTGGTTCAGTCAATGGTGCAAAGGCCGAACAGTATGCATATGATTTATTAAAGTCTTATGGCTGCGAAGTTAAATTTCAGCCCTTTGAAGTGGAGAGCTGGGCAAGAAAAACGATACTAGTAGAAATAGGAGCAGATAAAAGTAATTTAGCAAAGATGAAGGCTGTGACATTGGCACATTCACCAGTTAATGCAGATCTTATTGGCGAGATCGTAGATGCAGGTAATGGTATGGAAGCCGACTATCAGGCAGATCCTGCTAAGTTTAAAGGCAAAATTGCGTTAATCTATCTAGGCGTTTTGCCAGGTTCACCTGCCGGAACAAAATCACTCCACCGTTCTGAGAAAACTGCGATTGCAACAAAATATGGTGCAACAGGCGTAATCATCATTAACACAGTTAAGAACGGCGTTCTGTTAACGGGTACTACATCAGTAACCGGGAAGCTAATCCCAATTCCAGCAATATGTATTGGATTGGAAGATGGAATGGCATTGAAGGAAAAATTGAAAAGTCAAACGCAAATAGCACATATTGCCATGACAAATTTCTCTGGATTCATCAAAGCCAGAAATGTTGTGGCTACATTTAAAGGAGCGGAATTACCGAAAGATAAAATTGTAGTCGGCGGGCATTTAGACAGCTGGGATTTGGCAACGGGTGCTATTGACAACGGAATTGGCGCTTTCGCAATTATGGATATGGCCCGAACGTTTAAAAAGCTGAACTTGAAGACAAAGCGTACGGTAGAATTTGTGTTGTTTATGGGTGAGGAACAAGGTTTGCTGGGCTCAAAAGCTTACATTGAGCAGGCTAAAAAAGATAAAAGTCTGAATCAGGTGAAGTTCATGCTAAATTATGATATGACAAATGATCCTAAAGGTTTTTCCACTTCCCGCGGGGAAATGAAAGAGTTGTTCACTGCCTGGGGTGATGATATTGTAAAAATCGACACCGGGTTTAAAAACTTGTTTAATGCGGGTGCGGGTTTGCATAGCGACCATCAGCCATTTATGCTGGAGGGAATTCCTACAGGTGGTGGCTTCGGTGGTAAATTGCCAAACAATTCCGGACCATTTTATCATTCTGATGGCGATTCATTCAATTTAGTTGATGAACAGGAATTAAAGAATACGGTTCGCTACAGTGCGATGCTTACTTATGCATTAGCTAATACACCAAAAATTCCTGTAAGTGTGCAAGGCGAAGAAGAATTGAAAACTTTCTTGGAATCACAAAACTTAAAAGAGCCTTTAAGCATTGCAGGCGAGTGGAGGTGGAAATAAAATTCTAAATATTTCAAGACAGATAACTCAAATTAACTTAAAGAGATCTATTGAAACTTAAATAAAATCCTGGTTGATTAGAACTGAACTATTTTACATTCAACAAACCGGGTTGCTCTTTTAAATATTTGGCTTTCACAAAGGGATGCCGTAACTTTGCATTACATTTAAAAACAAATAATTATGTCATCAGTAGAGACAACTTATATCCCTTACAAAGTTAAGGACATTTCACTGGCAGAATGGGGCCGTAAAGAAATCGAATTAGCCGAAGCAGAAATGCCAGGTTTGATGAGCTTACGCGAAGAATTCGGTCCTTCACAACCGTTAGCAGGTGCTCGCATTGCAGGCTGTCTGCACATGACGATCCAAACGGCTGTTTTAATCGAGACATTAGTGGCTTTAGGTGCGGAAGTTACCTGGTCATCATGCAATATTTTCTCTACACAAGACCATGCTGCTGCTGCAATCGCTGCTGCTGGTATTCAGGTTTATGCCTGGAAAGGTTTAAACGAAGAAGAATTCGACTGGTGTATTGAGCAAACTTTACACTTCGGTGCAGAGCAGAAACCATTAAACATGATTTTGGATGATGGCGGCGATTTAACCAATATGGTTTTTGATAAATATCCTGAGTTAATTGCTGGAATCAAAGGTTTATCAGAAGAAACCACCACAGGTGTTCACCGTTTATATGAAAGAATGAAAAACGGAACATTGCACTTACCTGCAATCAACGTGAATGATTCTGTAACCAAATCTAAATTTGATAACAAATACGGATGTCGTGAGTCATTAGTAGATGCGATTCGTCGTGCAACTGATGTAATGATGGCAGGTAAAGTAGCTGTTGTTTGTGGTTATGGTGATGTAGGTAAAGGTTCTGCAGAATCCTTAAGTTCACAAGGTGTACGCGTAATCGTAACTGAAATTGATCCAATTTGTGCTTTACAAGCTGCAATGGAAGGTTATGAAGTTAAGAAATTCGCTACTGCCGTTAAAGAAGCAGATATCATTGTAACTACAACCGGTAACCGTGACATCGTTCGTGGCGAGCACTTCTTAGTGATGAAAGATAAAGCGATCGTTTGTAATATCGGTCACTTTGATAACGAAATTGATGTTGCCTGGTTAAACGAAAAATATGGTTCAACTAAAGTTGAAATCAAGCCACAGGTAGATAAATATACTATCGAAGGCAAAGATATCATCTTATTGGCTGAAGGCCGTTTAGTTAACTTAGGTTGTGCAACTGGTCACCCAAGTTTCGTAATGAGTAATTCATTCACTAACCAAACTTTAGCTCAATTAGAACTTTGGACAAACACAGATAAATACGAAAACAAAGTTTACGTTTTACCTAAGTATTTAGATGAGAAAGTTGCGCGTTTACACTTAGCTAAAATTGGTGTAGAATTAGATGTTTTAGATCAACACCAGGCTGATTACATTGGCGTACCAGTAGAAGGTCCGTTTAAATCTGACGAATATCGTTACTAAAAACTAGTCATGAGTCTGTAGTTCGGAGTCATGAGTCTAATATCAAAAGGGATGTGCAAAAATTGCATATCCCTTTTTTTGTAGATAGTATTAATTATAGGTGGTTAATATATCCGACACGTTGATGTCTATCAGTTTGAAGGATGTTAAATTCTATCGGAATTCTGTCCGGATTGTTTATTTGTGAATCTTTTTCCTGAAAAAACAAAAATGTTGTCACATTTCAATTCTTCCTGCGTCTTATAGTTGAAATGAGCCGAACCTCTCATCATAAACAAACTAAAACATCACTTCATTGTATGAAAAACTATTTACTTATTATACTTTGCTTATTATCTACGAAAGTCTTCGCACAAGAAGGAACTGCCATCATTGGTAAAGTTGTTGACGATAAAACAATTGTGCCATTGGAATATGTGGGCATCATTTTAACTCATAAATCCGATTCAACAAAAAAGATTGGTGTGGTAACTAATAAAGTAGGGGAGTTTTCATTTAGTAACGTAGTTGATGGAAATTATCTGATTAGGATATCAGCCATGGGCTATCTCGCCGTTTCAAAATCAGTTACGGTTATTGGTAAAGGAGTGGATTTGGGAACAATAAAATTGAAGGAAGATGCTATCGCCCTGAAAGATGTATCGGTTGCTGGTAAATATGCAACAGCAACGATCAAAAAAGATACTGTTGAATTTAATGCTGATGCTTATAAAACGCAACCCAATGCTGCTGTTGAAGACTTATTGAAAAAGCTGCCTGGCGTAACCATCGATAAAGATGGGAGTATTCTGGTGCAAGGCCAGAAAGTAACGCGGCTTACCGTAGATGGAAAAGATTTTTTCGGTACCGATCCGAAAACAGCCACCAAAAACTTACCTGCCGATGTAATTGCAAAAGTGCAGTTAATTGATAGTAAAATCCTTGAAGCAAAGGCTACCGGAATCGACGATGGTCAGCGGGAAAAGGTACTTAACCTGACCATTAAGGAAGATAAAAAGAATGGCTGGTTCGGGAATGCAAATTTATTTGGTGGCACAACAGCAAGATACAACAGTTATTTGAGTGCAAATCATTTCACCAAAAAAATGCAGTTCGCAATTTTAGGTATGAGCAATAATGTAAGCAACGCAAGTTTCCAATATGAAGATTTAAGCAGTTTTACCGGTGGTAATTTAGGCAATATTTTTGCCCCTCCGGGTGGCGGAGGCTTTTCAATCAACGTAAATAATGGACGAACCACTATCGGCGGCTCAGGTGTTTTTGATAATAGTGCAATGGGAGAGGTGACTACCCATAGCGGTGGCGTAAACTTTAGCAACAGCTGGGGAGCTAAAGATAAACTAATTCTTAGCAGCAGTTATTTCACTTATTTTAGTAAGGGCTTGGGAACAAGATTTTCTAATGTACAAGACATTAATGAGGATGATGTGTTGAGAACAAACGAAATCTCGAATCGCAACTCTGATAATCAGGCACATCGTTTCAACTTCAAGGTAGAATATCATCCGGATTCATTAACAGACCTTTTTTTTCGATCTAATGCAATTTTAAATTACACCACCAATACCAATAGCCGTGATTTTAATACCACGATGGATCTGGCTGGAAAAACAAATGATGGTAAGCAGTTTCTTGATCAGCGAAATTCTACACCTGCATTTTTTGGCGAGCTTTCGGCTACCCGCAGGTTAAAAAAGGGTTCTGTCATTATTGGTTTAAACGGAAATCAAAACACCTTTAATTCTAATTGGCTAAATCAATCCATCATTAATAATTACCGTGCAGGCGGTGTAGATATTACTGATTTAAATCAACAGGCAGCCCAGGAAAATAGATCCAGAAGTACTTCTGTTGCCATTAATTATATCAGGCCAATTATTGATAAAAAATTAAATGGCAATATCGCTTATATCCGTAATGATGGCAAAGTAAATGCACAACAATCAACCTTAAGTTATAATCCTTTAAATAATACATATGATACCGTTGTGCCTGATCTCAGTAATCTGCTCGATAACAGAACATGGACACAAACTGCCCGGATAGGGTTAATCTACAACCGTACACAGTGGACTTACAATTTAGGTTTTGGCTTTCAGGAGACTGGATTAGACGCATCGGCTTTTAATAGTTTTGGTGCGAACATCAATAATATTGAAAGAAAATATTACAACATCCTGCCGAGATTCAGTTTGAATTTCAGAAGTGCAACCAATCAAACCCTTCAGGTAAATTACAATGCGAACGTGAATTTGCCCTCGGTGAATGATCTTCAACCGGTGCAAAATAATACTAATCCATTGTATCGTCGTGAAGGAAATCCAAATCTGGACGCCAGGAAAAGCCATCGCTTATCTGTAAATTTCAATACATTTAGTCCTGACAATAACAAATACTGGAACGGTTACTTCTTAATCAACTACAGCTTAGATGATGTGGGTAACAGTATTGTTTATAGAGACGGGATCCAATTTGTACAACCGGTTAATGTAGATGGAAACTACTACATCAATACAGGTACAAACTTTGGACAGCCTACAAAAATCAAGGGCTTGAGAACGGGTTATGGCATTAATTTATTTGTATCGCACGGTACGTCTTTTATCAACAATGAAAAAAATGTTACTAACCGTTACAATTTCGGGCCTAATGCAAATTTAAGTTACGATATCGATGATAAAATAAACGCTGGCATTTACATTGGTGTACAATATAGCCGGGTAAATAATTCGCAGCCGGGGGCTATTGATAATAAGTATTTTAATTTCTCTAACAGTGCAAGTCTTAGCTATGAATTTATCAAGAATACCCGTATAAGTGGCGAGTTGCAGCATAATGGCACCGCCGGCAGGGCCGATGGATTTAATAATAATGTGTTTTTATTGAACGCAGGTTTTGAGCAATATTTTATGGATAGAAGGATAACCCTCGCGTTGAAAGGGTTTGATATTTTGAATCAGAATACCAATATAGACCGTACCATTAATGGAAGCAGAATAGAGGATATCCGTTTCAATACCATTACACGATATTTTTACTTGTCGTTAAATTATAAAATCAGTAAGGCCGGATCATCAAAAGAAAGAAGTAATCCACGCAGTACGGTGAATTAATGTTCAAAAAGCATTTTTAATTCTAAAATTATTATTTGCTTTGTTACCAATTTAGTAATATATTTTTGTTAGAATTTAAGATGCGGATAATTCAAAAAAGACACTGGTAAATTTTTTCAATAAACATGCTGCTTCGAAAGTAAGTTTAGAGCATGGTATGAGAAATTGTAACTCAAAGCTTTAAAAAACCTGAAGATATCATCAAGTCCTATAAAAATGCGGATGTTATTACTGGAAAAAGATTCGTTTTAATATTAAAGGGAATCATATAGATTAATCGCTGATATTGAATTTAAATTGCAGATTGTATTTATTGTTTGGATCGGCACACATGCCGAATATGATAAAATTAATGTGGAGGAAGTTAGTTATGTCAAAAATAATTAAAACGGAAGAAGAATACGAGGCAGCTTTAGAGAAAGCATATTCCTTAATTCAGAAAGATCTTATTTTAGGATCTAAACAAGCTGACGAATTGGAATTACTTACACTTTTGATTGAGCATTATGAAGAAAGTAATTACGCTATTTTACCTCCTTCGCCTTTAGAAGCTATTAAATTCAGATTGGAGCAGTTAGACAAAACACCAACCGAGTTGTCTAAAATATTCGGAGCAAGAAGTCGCCAGTCTGAAATCCTTAATGGCAAACGTAAGCTTAGTTTAAATATGATTCGCAAATTGCATGAGGTGCTAAATATTCCGGCCGAAAGTTTAATCGGAGCATACTAAGTGTTGGTTTCCAGTTAAAGGTAAATTACTTAGCTTTTTTTAAGCTACCTGCTCTTCCCTGCCTATTATCGCCCGGCTTTTGCATCCTATCACTAAACATCTTGCGTCTTATGTTTATCAATACAACTGCATAATCTTAGACGGCAGACGAATAACGGTAAACAAATTATAATACATCAACCCTCATTCAGAAACTGCCAGCTAAAAAATTTTTCACTTAACCCCTTGATTCTTAAAAAGAATTGTTCTACTTTTGCAGTCCGTTTTATAGGCTATCTGTGAAGATGCCGGGGGAGCGGTAAATTTTTAATAAAAACATAAAAAAGCACAATGCCAACCATTCAACAATTAGTTAGAAAAGGTAGAGTAGCACTGGAGTTCAAGAGTAAGTCTCCAGCGTTGGACAGCTGTCCACAGCGAAGAGGTGTATGTACACGT
>Ga0265798_10004983_pt1 | contig 18090 bp, 12 predicted proteins | sample P3T30metagenome_FD_192430 | JGI IMG/M metagenome (GOLD analysis project Ga0265798, IMG submission 192430) | Plant litter microbial communities from East Loma Ridge, Irvine, California - P3 T30 | ecosystem: Environmental > Terrestrial > Plant litter > Unclassified | place: USA: California... | reverse complement strand
ACCCCTCGTAATCCTGGCGTATTTAGTCTTACGCTATCCACCCTTCTATCACCAAAGCCACCAAGCTGTGAGATAACTATGAACGTAGGCTTCGATGAGTGAGAGACGTCAGCGCTCTCTTAGAAAGCCACAGAATTTCCGGCAGTCGTTACAGTAGGCCCTTCGACACCATCGCGAACTTGCGCGAACGCTTACTCTAACCCACTACGATAATTAGTGCCACGATTTGACCATATGCTTATGTAACAAAATGACCATATATCCTCGTCACTGTCGCTGCGATCGTAGTGGTTGAGCGCTTGGCACTTCCCTGTCGTTAATAGTTGCTCGTACCGTTCCAAACTCTGGCCTTATTTATCGAGCACTTGGGGCCATCTTTGGAGCGTGCTTGACAACAAAGCTCATAAGTTGTATCAGAACCTCGTGTCGATTTTTATCCGCGCGAATCAGGTCTCTGAGACTGCGATGCCATGATGTGACGTTCTGCCTCTGTATATAGGCAGTAGGTGGTAGCGGTACGGTATGGTACTATTCGAATGTAATCTATAGTCACATTATGGACCGTCACATAACTTACCATCTTATGTTGGAGTAACGTGCATCCCTGTGACAAGAGACTCACCCTGTTCCGGGACATGGCAAAAGTACGCATGGCATGGTTTGGACTACGCCCCAGGTACGTGAAGCTCGTAACGTGCATCCCTATGACAAGAGACTGACCCTGTGCCGGGACATGACAAGACTACGCAGGGCAGGATTTGGAGTACGCTTCAGGTATGTGAAGCTCGTAGTCGTACTTGTAGCAACCCAGGCGTGTCCCGCCACAGCGTGCGTCTCTTGTCAAAGGGACGTACGTTAATCGTACTTCTAGCTACGCAGAGGTGTCCCGCCACGGCGTGCGTCTCTTATCGAAGGGACGCACGTTATAGAGGAACATAGTCATCGGAAGATTCCAGATCACTCGGCCCCATCTGTAAATTCGAGCACGGAAGTTGAAGATATCACGGTGTTTCCTCGAATCAATTTAAGATTTGGTACGTGCGGCAATGAACTCTGTCATCAATAGAGGACACATCTTCCCGTTTCACAAGACAACTTCACACGCTGCCGGCACACGAAGGAAATACAACCTGACGTGCATGGCAGCGGCGAGAGATTAAGATTGTGTTACGCAGGGCAGGATATGGACTGCACCCTAGGTATGTGAAGCTCGTAGCCGTGCTTGCAACTACATAGGCGTGTCTCGCCACACTGTGCGTCTCTTTCCGGAGGGACACACGTTAGTTCACGTCTGGGAAGTCACCGGAACTTCCATGCTCGTCAGAGTCCACGCCTCAATGCCGTCCATCGTGGTGAGTTGGAGATGAGTAGCTGCATTTCCATAGAAGACTCCACCGTCGTACGGCGACCTTCCCAGACTGTAAGCAGTAGTTGTCAGCTCGCAATCTAGCAGGTATGTGCACCGATGCCGGATAAAATTTTGTTCCACACAACATACCAGTCATCAAGATAACTTCGCCGGATTTGAAGATTGCCCGCGCGGTGTAGACTGCTCGGTTGGTAAAGAAATCCGACCCTTCCATCCTCGCACTGGTGCCAGCTCTGTGCTTCCTCGGGTCTTGAGCCAATGACCACGGGTAAAGGCCATCTGCAATAAGTATCAAACTCGAGACCAGGGTTGATATCCCTGACTCGGAAATGAATCGAATGGTGCACCGGAGTGGTGGGCAGGGCATCTAGGACGACAACATCAGAGATTTGCCAGGGAATGATCTCCATGAGAGCGTTACAAGAGCCCATCTCTGGCTGTGAGGCGAGAAGGGTGTGGGAGAGGGAGCAGAGTGAGAGCATGACCCTGAGCATTGGGAGACCGTGCATGACAAGCCTAAGGCTTTTGGTGAGTCTCAAGTGTTTGGAGTTGCTTTGATACGCCCCACGCAAAGCACTTTGAACGTCTGATGAGATAAGAGTGGGGAGACCTATTGTCTGCTTTTGTTTATAACCAGGAGGGGAGGGTCCTCACCATTCCTAAGACATGATGAAGTGGGGTCGAGATTTTGCAGCTTCCTGGCAGAGTCCTGGGGTGATGTGACCATCACAGCAACCCTAACCCGCGCGAATGAAAGATTATGTGATACTGCCAGGAAATGGCGGCCGAAAGTTCGACATAATCACTTGACGCTAGGGTAAGTGCGGACGAAGGTGGCATCACCTAGCTTCACGAGGAGACGCGCCTTGTGGCGCTGTTCTTATGGACGCGTCCATAGCTAAGGAAACCGTAAACGCAAGCAACGGTTTTGTTGTGTTGTACTTGCCCTTGTGTCCTTCGAGGGAGATAACGTCGCCAAGTGATAGCTGGACGGATATTATCGTGGCACAAGAGAGCGTGAAGAAGGGTTTGTCGCCGATGGTGGCGTCCCGAAAGCGTAATTTACACCATACCCTGCCTAGCGTAGTTATGTCACGTCCCGCCACAAGGTAAGTCTCTCATCGCTGGCACGCACGTTACTCTAGGATAGTTGGAACTCAGATGTGACCATCAATGTTCAGCAGGATATGTAGCAGATAGCCCCTGCATATTTGTTCCACTACAATATCCTTATATCAGCCCAGTGCAACCACTGCAATCATGCCAATCCTTGGAGAAATATGAAGGTATAATGCTTTGCAGAGTCGGCTCCATCTCTGCACTCTTCTGAAGATACAACCCAGCCATGAGGAACTCACAACCACATCCCCTGACTGACCAACGCGGGCGGTATTCGTCATTGGAGAGTGTTTGCACAGTAAAAGTAACAAATGTGAGGCGGTCACCTATATGATACTCCGCTGTCGTGTGTCACACTATGCGCGGTGTTGATGCCTTGCGTCGGAAATTCTGCTGTGGCTTGTAGAAGTAGCATCAATCGCCCTCGGAGGTACATCTCGATAGCTGCTCCGAGACAGGGCGAGCGAGAACGAACGTATTTGTTGAAAGCTACTGTGGGGGGTCGGGCGAGACAAATGGATAGATTGTACACAACAGGCTCACAGACGGGGGCGATCCACTCTCGATCACTAGGCCGCTCACATTTGAGAATGTCGTGTGCGAGCGCAAGAATGCACGACGACACAGTGGAAGGACGGATTGATATAAACTCCCTGTGGTAAAGAGCGATTTCGGCAAGATACAAGGACAGATACTCCAGCAGTGGATGGCGTAGAGATTTGGCCGAGGCGATTAAATTGAACTGTTGGAAGTCAACAACGGTTGGGTGGCCGACCTCCCAGTCCAGCTCTTGTAAGACGTTCCACTCCATCTTAGTGAGAACACTGCCCTCGCGTAGCGAGCAGCACATCCATCCGAGTTTTTGAGCACTCTCCCTGTCGTCGCGGTATTTGGCCGCGATGAGTAAAGTGACGCATCCCAGTAACTCATAATCGATATCGATCCGATACGAACAGTAGCGGTCGAGAAGGTTGACAGCGAGGTGGAGAGTCTCAGGGTGGAGCTGAGAAACATCATGGACATCAAGAAGGAAGTCCAGGAGGTAACAACGCTTGAGCCAGTGATCCTCGGACTGTATTTCGATCGAACGTATGTCAGGCAAGTTTTTGACCTGATGGAGTCAGCCTGACCTTCGTTGAGTGATCACGCCGTCCACCACATACCTCCGTCTGTTTCATGTAGTAGATATGATCGTCCTGATCATTTGTCTGCGTAGAATCTTCGGCCAGAAACGTTGACTTGGAAACGCTCATCTCCATGGTGTGTCTTCACCGTTCTTGAGTCGGTCATAGGGAGTTTTGCTGTTGGAAAACTCTGGGTCATATCAAGCGTAGTATACGGTAGGGGAGAGAGAGAGAGAGAGAGAGAGAGGGAGAGGGAGAGAGGCAGAGAGAGAGAGAGAGAGAGAGAGGGAGAGGGAGAGAGGCAGAGAGAGAGAGAGAGAAGATGTGTGTATTCTACATATAGTTTCTTGTTATCGTACACCCAGATTCAGCCCGTTGCACAACAATGCACCGTCGATCAGCAAGATCTGTCTTAGGACAGCGGGTTCGTAGTTGGATGTACAGTGACATGCGATGTGGGACTGATATGTGCTTACGAACATTTACTTGTAGTAAGTCACGATGTACAGTAATGTGCGCAACCAGCGTCCCGAATGGAACGACTTATTCTTGTCACCTTACTCATAGATTTCGCCTGCTGCGCACTATAGTGTCTTGAACACATATCTGTCTTAGGAAACCGGATTCGTAATTGACTGTAAATCGCAAGCCCATAATGCTTCGTCAAGAAGAGGCCCCAGTAACGTGCATCCAAGCGACAAGAGACTCACCCTTTGGCAGGACGTGACAAAGCTACGCAGGATAAGGTTTGGACTACGTCTCAGGTATATGAGGCTCGAGTCGTACTTATAGCTGCGCAGGCGTGTTCCGTAATGGTGTGTGTCTCTTATCGGAGAGACGTACTCTAGAGTGTAATTTGCATCCTGCCAGGCGTGTCAACGTGTTGCCTTTTGACAGGGTGTGTTTTCCGTGTGTAGACTGACCTTACGCTCTTCTCGTATCATCGCCCACAACCCAATCCTCGGGATCTCTGATCACACCAAGCGTCACAGGAGTTCCGGACACGGCGTTTGTCGTTGCCTGAGTATAGCTAGGCAACATTCCAGTGGTGCAGAGGTCACAATGCACTGCTGAGCGGCGTCAGTATCGTGTTGAAAGTTACACGCGACGCGCAACGCTCGTCAGCTCTCCATCGATGTACTGCCGATCAACTATCCATGTCGTCTGTTCTCATGCTCATACCTAAATCTTGCCCATCGATGCTTGACCCAGCATCTTCATCCACTCGAGTCAAGTTGCTGCGAAGCAGCGATCGTGCGTGTTGTCGCAACTCACGTCTCGTGCGGGGTGACCATGGGGATGAGCGCTGGTCCGCAGTAACGGGTAAATTTAGTAATGCGATCACGAACGGCTGTCTTTGAATGCACAAGTACAGCATTTGAGATCACGCTCGATCGAGGGCACTGTCATCATGATTAGGAATGCTTGGGTACTACCATGGCCGAGCGGATTTTTACCCAGTATGTGCGCGCAAAAAAGTCAGGTGGTTGTACTGTTTGGATAATAGTAAATACGAATGGATTCTCGAAAAACGTCCTTGAAGAAGTCTTGTCAAGCATCCATCGAGATACTGGTTCCAAACCCCAACACCTCAGATAAGCCTTTCCAAGATTAATGTGTGTGCATAGTGTCTAGTTGCAGCGTCACAATAGATTACAATCTGTACAGTAGATTACAACATCGGCTTCACTGCACGAAGTTTCCTCCCATCGTCAGTATCGCTTGTGTTGGTCGGCCGGGAGATGCAACCGCATTCTCCGATTGGTTTCGGAAGACATACAGAACAGTGCAAAGATGAACCCGATTCTGCAAACTACTGTACAGTACACTACACGAGATCTCTCCAACAATCAGTACGGCTTATGCTGGTCGGCCGAAAAAGCAGCCACAATTTCCTATTGGTTCTGTAGCGATTTAGTAAGAGTGCAAGAGTAAAGCCGATTATGTAAAGTACTGTGCGCGAGATGACTTTACACGACTAAGCCTCGGCCGAGCTTTGCTCCCATATGGATCCTTTCCAAGTTACACGATCACAATGATCAGACTTCTACAGTACAGTAAGTGCCTAACTTACAGCTGAGATACGATGAACCTTTGCGCTAAAGTAGTGCCGCAAATCAGCTTGCCTAACATTGAATCGCTTTCACCGTGTCATGAGCGCGCAAAGCGGCACTCCTGCAGCTTACTTCTGGAGGCGTAACTGTACATATGTAGCCTTCGCAGATAAGTCATATGAATAGTGACCAGTGATACGTCAGCTACTAGTGTACTCTAGTTTTCTTCAGACGGCCGAGCTTTATTCCGTAAGCATATAAGCAGCTCTTGTAAAGCAGCTAATTCGAGACGAGAGCGGTAAGTGTAGTGCTACAATACTACAAGGCTCTCACACCACCTCTGTTTTCCCCAAAGCATGACGCAGGATGATGGATCTCGAGCTACGACAGAAAATCACAACTCATCATGACTCGACGCCGGATTGGTTTCGAGCTGCCAAAACAGCACGTCCGAAGGAAAAGGAAAGCTCAGATTGTGAGGGCAGAAAAAGGGTGCGTTTCAGTGGATGCACTTATTATTTCCAATCTGACAGTGCAAGAGCAGCCTAAAACAGCCAACGCTGCTGACAATCCCTGGAGAACTTCGGAACCGGATATACAAGTTTATCTTCGGCTACCAATATTTCCACGTATCGCCTAATGGGCAACGGTTTAAACTCTGCCTTCACCCGGAGAGATATCGAAGCAGACGCGACACAATCAAAGATTGCGCTATCGGTGAGAACTTCAGCCCGGCACTGGCTTCACATTACGAGTGTCACCACGAGATCCCCAACCGCAACACGAGAGCACGATTCAGTGTTCGCTTTCTACTCACGTGTCGCCAAATACACTATGAAGCGGCGCAGCTCCCTTTTACCCTCAACACTTTTGTCTTCCAACAATGTGGGGTACTTCAGCGGTTTTGTGACAGGAACAGAGCCGCCCGTGTTGCCGCTATTCGATCGGTTGTGCTCGAATACCTGGTCGACATCGAGTACACAAGCCGCAAGCTTCTGAGAAGCGTTGAGTGCATCTCTATATTTGCCCTCATGTTCGATCATGCCGACTGGAGATCCGCTAAGCTTTCGCGATCTAAGACGATCTCAATGCTCTGTCGTTGGATGCCTCGCCTGGCATCCGCTACTGTTTGCCTGGAACACTGTGGCGTTGGCCGGAGACACAGGATGGAGTTCAGGGCGATCGAGCACGACTTTGAAAAAATGTTGACGAGAGGGCAATCAGTAACGAGAGTTGCGTCTTAAATTTTCTCATGGATGTCTCGTTTCTTTCTCTTCGAATGTCTCATCGCGTAATGATCCAGCCACTACCTGTTGCATTGCTCTCATTCCCTCGTGTTCAAGAACTCTGTCAAGTGTACTTCCTGGGATCAATGGACTCAATTTCATTCATTTCACTTCTCCAAGATTAATCACAGTGCGTGAGCTGGCCGGTAACTTTGTGCAGGTCACTTCTTTTGCTTTCATCACGCCTACGGAACTATGTGCAAGTTGCGAGTTGCCCGAAGACATGGCGATCGTCAGTGACATTGGGTTGAACTTATCCGATTCGGGCTGGATCGATGACACTGCTAAGGGCTTCGAATGACGCTTAGTCCAGCTTTGTATAGTCTACAGTCGAACAACATCTGAGATAACGGAGAATCATCGAGCTGCATGTCGTTCTCGTTGTGACGTGCATCCCACGGATGAGAGACCCACCTTGTGACGTGACACGCCTGCGTGGCTAAAATAGATCACAGCAGTTTACGTGACGCTGCGCGCCAGATGAGACAAATGCTCCACTGCGAGTCTGCGTTCTGGGGGGTGACACCTCTTGTAATCACGTTGGGTAATACGTCACTCGTTCGCAATTAATTGATAAAAACATCCTTTGACGAGACGAAGTGCTTTCTGGCGACACGTCTTCTAGAATATATATAGACAGCAGTGCCGACTTGGGTTGAATCATGGAAACAGCGACTGGGTAGCATAATCAAGACGGTGCCGAATTGGCGTCTGACCCCAGCAATCATGTTTACTCACACAACGTTAGGATGTGGGCGAGGAACGTCCAAAGCCGCAAATCTTCGGAGACTCTCACTTCTGTTGCAGACTGCAATTTCGAGTCCATCGTTAGATATAAACAAGGTATGTGTCCACCGTCGGTAAACAGACGTAAGCTGATTGATGTTAGTTCAAGCCAGTCTTCACCCGGGAACTACATCGAGCTGGTTTCTGCTGCAACAAGAACAGTCAAGTCGACGATCAGACCTGTCGTGCCCCCCAAGGAGGCCTGCATTCCCGAGATGTACGTGTTATTCTGCAGGGTACAGGGCCAAGAAAGTTCCGGCTATCGCAAGGGCCCGCGTATCAACGGGCGGGTTTCGGAGTCTGTACGGACGAAAAGGAAGCCTGCCACAAGAAGACATCACCTCCTCCTCTACTAAACGATCGGACGCTGTCGTCTTACCATAATGTGGCAGGTAAACTCGCCAGTCTCCACTATCCGTCACACCTGCTACAGACAGAAGTAGTCATGCTCCGACAGGGAATCTCCGTTCAGCAGGTAAAAACAGCTTACCTCACGGCGAGAAATATGTTCAGCACAAGAAGCCCCGAATCGACGATGATGGCGAGCGAGGCCAAAGTCAAACACAGTACCACTCTGGCGCTGTATGCTGAGCACAAAAGGCTGCGTGAAGAGGTGGCTTGTCAACGAGGTCAGTCACGCGACGACGCGGCGAGGGTCAAGATCTGCGCGCGGCATCAAGATTTGGACACGGATGTTCAACTAAATTATCTCAAGATTGGTCGCAGAATCGAGAGATTCCAGCACCAGATGCCACAAGGGCTTCCACTTATGGGTTACGCCGCGCTTGGAGAATGGTATCGTATACACCAAGATTTATGGTAAGTCAGATGACTGACGGATCGTTCAGGTTACCACGCGCCACCGAGAATGAGTTTGAGGCGTTTCTCATCTTCACTGCCAATATACACAAGGAGCTCCAGAACGTTTGCGGCCCTTCGATGAGGCAAGCGCAGACGTTACTTGCCGAAGTCACGGCCAATACCGGTTCACGCGAGTCCGTTTGGGGAAACGATGTTCAAGACGCTATCGAGGGTTACCTACGCGGCGTGGAGCGAAGTGAGAACTACTTCCGCCCAATCGGACGCAAGCTGTCAATGTCAACCCACTATGGGATCGTCAACACGAACACGGTCGATGCGCTCTTCCAGGTCTTACCAAGATTGGTCGAGCTTGTAAGATCGGCTTCGGCAATGACGGATGGTGATTCCCTCGACAAGCACTTCGCTGCGAATGTGAGAGATTTCCGATCGGGAAACCCTAGTACGATTTTGGTGTCGCCGGCCACGTGGCTATGTCGATCCGGGAAATCCGAAAGACCATTTCCCGCAGACAAGATAAATAGCCATACTACTTTCGAGAATACTGTTCTCCCATTCTGGAGCTCAGGGCGTTGGCACGTGGCTGTGCTTCGGCCGGCGGAAGAGGTTGTGGTAGTGATCGATCCTTGGGGCTTGTATGATTCAAAAGATACAGATGTAGGACACCTCACGAGGTCGGTGGTACGGGCGTGTATTCTGACACGTAGTCTTCCAGGTAATAATTTCGTCACTTCGTAGTCGGCCAAAAGACACCGGATGTGGGAAGAAACCCTACAACAGAACACTGGTAACGTTCCAGATCCCTCAAGGCAAATCGGCAAGGCAAATCGAAGCTTTGCGGGAGCGAAGTTTCACCATCGTGTGGTGGGCAACCAAAGAGGTCGTGTTTGGCAGGTTCAACACTAAGATAAGAGTTCAGCGAGACTTTCGTAGGTTAGACTGTGACCGTCAGGAGGGACTCATGGCACAGCTATTGTCGATACACGGGACGCAGACGGACGAACGGTATAACGTACATCCTCCTGACGAGAAACGCCCGGTGTGACGGAACACACCTAAGTAGCTCTAAATACGATTACGGATCTCCCATAAGTTACTTGGGGCGTGACATGGGTTCATGTTCTGCTCAGCATAGTTTTGTCGTCTTCCGCGACAGCGTGAGTTCCTTGTCATATGGATGCACGTTAACGTACGTCCCTTCGACAAGAGACGCACTTTAGACATTTGCGTTTTCCCCCGCCCGTGGACGATTTTGCCGCGTCACCGGGAGGCAGCGTCTTTGGCAACTTGATCTTCTTAGATCCACCCTATTGACCTCGAACTGGATCCTTTGACATGTCTGAGGGAAGTAGAGGTTGTGAAACGGAGCGGGCGGCAGAAGCGAAAACTAGAGATGGGGATTCGGACAGTCGGAAAAGGACACGATGGTCTTCTTTTAGTTGCCTAGCGTCGTCCGTAGCCCGCCTACAAGTCCGCAGCTGGCCACTTATGTCATCACGCAGCGGCTGGCAGGAAGTGAAATCGCCGCACACAAAACAATGCTGCCTCACAGTAAACATAGTCTGCGATGATATGTCGAGTTGATAAGCGGTATGCTTTCGTCACGGGCCGCTGGCTACTTGTTTCCGTAGTTGCAACATGTAGGGCACTCTACGGCTGGCCCCGAGCTGATAACAGATCTTAGCGCCTCATTGCGACGTGGCCTTCCAGCCCTCAGAGTCAACCGCGAATTATAGCTCCGCGCCCCACATATCCGGAGTGTAACATGCACCCCTTCGACAAAAGACGCACACTGCGGCGGGACACGCCTGCGTTGCTATGTTGCAGCTATTGTTCAGGGCCTGACTTTGGATCGTTGCCAAATGCTTGCTACCTTGACTCCTGCCATCTCGCACTTATCTTGATCAGGCAATGACACGAAAGATACTTTGAACGGGAGACGAGTGACCGTACCTCATGACCTCCGGCTTCCCCTAGGACGACTTTTTGCCAGTGCGAAGCGTCTGTCTTCGCTTTTTCTCGGTGACGCAAGTGCTCGTCCGTACCTACTCGTCTTTTCGGCCAGAAGGTTCCAGATACTTTTAGCGGTGGAGGAAGTGGTAAGTCTTCTTTTTCGTTCACACTATCGATGTAGTCTTCAGTATCCGAGTCAATGCTCCCAGAGAGATCATCTAAAGCTTTGTCTAGATTCTCTAGCAGATCCGCAGTTTTCCTAAAGGAATCGAGAATCTGTGTCGACTGCCTAATGTCTTTGAGCAGACTCAAATTTGACGAGCCACCACGCGAGGACTTTGATGTGGCGTAAGGTACGGAGCGCAAGCGGTCCTTCAAATCCAGTAACGCTTCGTCGGATATAGATTCAGCCCGGGCCTTCAACAACTCGGTCGTGCGGACAAAACTATCCGTGCATGCCGTTAGGTCTTCGGTAAGCTCCGAGCTGACGCGAGAGCATCTGAACGACTTAGAGGGTTTCAGTGCTCGACTCGTAGCACTCAGTGTTTCGAGAGTGTCAAGGCAATGTGTAAGTAATTGTGATCCGTCGGAGGTTTTGCCTGGTCTCATAATCCTGCCGTTTGATGAACTACGATGGGGTACGAACTTGTTGTTATAAGGTGATGCGTATCGCGTCAGCGATTTGCAGCTAGTTTGGCGCAGATATTTACCGATACACTGATATCATATCAGCTACTTTGCTGGGGTAACCGAAAATAGAATACGAGCTGTGTAGCTGCACCTTGTACAGTAATGTGCGAAACCGGTGTCCTGAACGTAACGACTTTTTTTGTCACCTTACTCCTAGACCCTGCCCGCTGCGCATTAGTGTGTCTTGAACGCATATCTGTCCTAGAAAATCGGACTCGTAATTGGCTGTGGAGAACCATGTCCTCTTGGGGTTGTATCTGACGCTTCGTCGACGTCCGAGACGCTTGTAAACGTGGTATGTAGACCGTAGTTGGCTGTACACTGCGACTCCACCGTGCAAAAGAAGTGCTATTTGTGGAACTGTTTAGTGAAGTTGAGATGCCTCCTAGCGTTGAGCAAACTGCCGGCGGAGAAGAGCAGTTGCGGATACCGGTTCCTGTCCGGGAATGTTCGTGTATCGCCCGTGGTATGTGCTTAGTATTAGGTAGCTCTCAAATTAGACCTGGCAGTCCTATCGGCCTTTGAGGATCTGTTGTGTAGAATCTCTCGTGTCGAGATTTTCCCTCACCTTGTCGCGGGACATGACAATAGTACGGGGAGCAAGATAGCGTTGACTATGGAGTTCGCTTCAAGAATGGGGAATTCATAGCCGTACTTGTAGCTACGTTAGTGTGTGCTGCTAGGATTTACGTCCCTCGTCGGATGGGCGCACGCTCTTCACATCTGTCGGTCTGTAGACGATGGATGCACTTACGTGCATCCATGTGACGAGAAACTCACGCTGTCGCGGAACACGCGAAAACTTCGCAGAGCAAAACATGATCTTCGCTTGGAGTATGTGGGATTCGCAGTCGTACTTAGGACTACCGAGATGTGTTCCGCCACACCGTTTGTTTCTTATCAGAGGGACGTACGTTAATTCATCAAATTGCTGCGAATCGTTCCTCTAGCGGAAGCAGAGCGGAGAGAAAACAGTGAAAGGCCGATACGTGTACAAACATGCACATCGAACGATTGACAAGCCAATGACTCCAGCTCACATCTCAACCAGGAGAAGGACTGGCTTGCTTACAATGAGATCTTATTATTCATACCGACATCCAAACCTCAAGCTGATGGCACCGTCACCCTGGTGTGAGAGCGCCAGCTTCATCCGCTTGATTCAACTTGCAGTAAGGATTTTGTAACTTATCCGGATCACCGCTGTCAGACCCTCCGTATACGGGACCGTTGTAAACAACGTCGTAAACGGACGGTTTGGCGTCCCCGTACAGTTTGTTCCATAAATTCAGACTCAAATCGATGGTAGCGCCATTCACCAGGGAGTCAGGAGTAGTGCGGTCAGAGACCTGATGATCGACTCCCACGCATGATTGACATCGATCCAGAACTACTGCATCAGAGCTCACACCCGTCTTTGGGTTTTTCAGATGTAAGATCTCTCCGCAGTTCTTGGGCTTTGGCTGTTTGATGAGTGTTGGGTCGTAACGTGTCCATACTGCAACATAAAGCTCATCGTCCGGCGGCTCGAGCTCACAGCTGAACGTGTCGGTTTTTGAAGCGAAGTAGACTGACGCCATAGTACCGCCGGGCACGTAAGAAGCCCTAGAGCCTTCGTCTTCGCGCCTGGGTACAGTGGTGTTGCCACAGACGGCATTACCCGTAGTACCAGGACCCAGGGACGCATATGGTGGAGTGTCTGCAGCAGAGTCTTCCGTGCTGAGACCAGTGCTGCATGTCGTTTGCGAACCCCGGGGGTGTGAAGTCCACGAGGGTGAAACCTCTGAAGTCTGCATGTTTTGTGGGATCATCTCGCCGTGGGAACACATATAGGATCCTTTCGGCGTCTGCTGCCAAGAGCCAGAAGCACAAATCTCCACGAAGCCATCCTTCAGTTCGCCTCTGCATTGGCCTTCTTCGCTGATAGGACACGGATTGGGTACCGACAAGCAATTTACTATTGCAATGTGAGTGATGAGGTAGTACTGCCAGTGACGTATTCCGAACATTGGTTCGAACAGAAGCATCGTGTGATACTACCTAGACACAAGACAGCTGGAAGCTGAGAACGAATCTATGATACCACCTTTAATGCTCTCCGTGAATCCTCTCACAGCTGACGATAGCAATGACAAAGCTCGCTGGGATGCCTGACAAATCGTGAGATGTACTCAATGCATGGATCAAGAGCAACGAAATCTACTTAGGGTCACCAAATGGTGGTGAAACGGTGGTAGGTTGCGAGTGCTCTGCAGGTCATACAGGAGATTGCAGTATCGGCTCGATTGCACAAACTCTATCCAATAACAAGTGTCGCTTGTTGTCATCTGCCGGAAAATGTAACTGTGGCGTCCTATTGGCTCCGCTGCAAATTCACAACAGTGCCAAAATTAAGCTGAATTTGCAAGGAAGTGTATGGATCTTTGAATGAACCTTGTCAAGAATGTCGAGTACCACTCGCACACGCTTGTGGACAGGGTGTAGAAGCATCATGGGGGCGTTGTGACAAGCAAGTCGAAACCGCACGTTACTGTACGTGCGGTTTCACCCATGTATGCTTGGTCTTTCGAACAATGCTTAAATGAGAGCATCTGCTGACCTGATGGTCGGTCAGTGGTTGTCGCTCTCTCGCATCACTTCAAGAGTCGGTTGTTCATGCACATACATCTTCTCGGGATTCACATTTCCATTCACGCTCGTACCTCCTTCGACATGTTAACTGAACCCAGTGGCAAGCTTGAAGTAGCAGATGACAAGACGAAATGCCTTGGGATTCTCGTGAAGAGACTGACGTTCCGATGCCGTAAAAATGTCGGGCAAGAGGAAAAGTTCATAGCCTCTCTGAATATGGATGATTTCAAGCTTGACATCAACCGGAATTACGAAGGCAAGACTCTCGCACACAAAGCAGCTGAAAACAACTGGAAAGCAGCCGTGCGGAAGTTGATCGAACTTGGTGCCGACCATTTGGCTGAACGTGACGTGCGCACCCTGGAAAGACGGTCGTTCACGTGGCCCTCATGAACGATTCAATCGCCGTCTTCAATTTGCTCATCAAAATGGAACTGTTTGACTGGTCCCTAACGGACTCGGAAGACTTAACATTGCTACACACCGCTATATCGTGCAACAGTAGTAGTCCGATTGTAGAACACATGGTTCGCCATGGCGCCGACGTCTTCGCCAAGGGCATAGGAGGGAGAACCCCCATCGCTTACGTTGGTGATGATTTGAAACAAGTTGAAAGAGTTGATGGAATCGCGAAAAAGATTGTGTCGAGTGAATGGGGCGAGACAGAACACCCTTCGGTGATAGTTTGTGCAGGTGAAGGTGGACGATTTGATCTTGTACGACATTTTCTCCACCGTGGGGTGAGCGTGGACACTCAAATGGAAGACGGATGCACGGCTCTGATGGCCGCGGTATCAGGAGGACATCTGAATATCGTCAAGGACATACTTAAAGTATCACCGAAACTCCACATACAAGATGAGCGTGGGCAGAATGTGCTGCATTATTGTGTTCGCAGTGGAAAGATGGACGAATGTATGCGACTCATCCTCCGCAACCTAAAAGGCGCATCCATCTACGATACAGCCGACAAGGATGGGAAGACACCATTACACATTGCAAGCGAAGCGTACAAAAAGACTTGCATCGAATTGCTGCTAGAATGTGGAGCCAAATTCAACGTGAAGGATAACAATGATAAAACTCCGCTTGACTACGCCGCCGACAAAGCATCGCTTGATTGCGCCAGAGGTAACGTACGTCCCTTTGACAAGAGACGCACGCCGTGGCGGGACACGCCTGCGTTGCTACAAGTACGACTACGAGCTTCACATACCTGAAGCGTACTCCATATCCTGTCCTACGTAGTTTTGTCATGTCCCGGCACAGGGCCAGTCTCTTGTCATAGGGATGCACGTTAGATCCATAGCTGACTGCGGCGACGCCAAAATGGTCATCAATCTCATCAAGTCAGCTCGCTTAGTAGAAACCGATTTCATACTCAAGATCTCTGAGCTTATGTCGAGAGATCAACCAGAACTAGCGATAAGCTTGCTGGAGAAAATGAAGGACCCAGACGCGTGCAGCTATCGAGAAGATGGGGGTGCGGGAATGATGCACTACGCTGCAATCTTGAATTGGCCAGAAGTCGTAAAGTGGCTTGTCAGCAAGGGAGTAGACCTTTCCGTTCATGATCGGCACAACAGAGGTCGAATACCGCTCCACCTTGCCGCAGCGAATGGCCCTCTATCAGCCGTTGAGTTAATGATCCTAGAAGGAGCAAACTGCGGTATCACAGACGACGTGGGAGAAACACCTTTCAAGATGGCCGTCGATGGAAGTAAAGGGAAAGGGGGCACAGAAGAACACTTCGATCAGCTACGCAGAGTGATAACGCTCCTAGCGTGCCCGTACCCAAAGGAAGAGCTTAAAAAGAGCCGGAAACTCAATCACGGACCTCTTTGAAGCTACATCTGATATTGATATAAGTCGTCTCGTGAGTGAGTTTGAAAAGAAATGCAGGGATTGTGATGACCTCTTTGTGCGCCTTTGATTATTCTAAGGTTAGGGTGAAATACACTTAGCTGGAACTGGTCAGAGACTCCGGATCGTGAATAATGCGCCTTCCCAACTGCGTATGGTTTTCACGCGAAGCATCGTTTTTCCCTCCCAAGTGCCTGATTGCTACACTTGCAGACATGTCTAGGTTAAGTTTCAACGTGCATCCCACCGACGAGTCGCTCACCCTGTGCCGGGACATGACAAGTTTACAAAGAGCGTAACGTGCATCCCTGTGACAAGAGACTCACCCTGTGCCGGGACATGACAAAGGTACGCATGGCATGATATGGACTACGCTCCAGGTACGTGAAGCTCGTAGCCGTACTTGTAGCTACGCAGAGGTGTTCCGGCCCGGCGTGCGTCTCTTGTCGAAGGGACGCACGTTCAATAGACTATGCTCCAGGTATCTGAAGCCTGTAACGTACATCCTTCAGACGGAACGCCCGGTGTGGCGGAACACACCTGAGTAGCTCCTAGTACGATTACGAATGTCACATACCTGAGGTGTAGTTCATGTTCTGCTCTGTGTGTTTTCGTCGTTTCTCGCGACGGCGTGAGTTCTTTGTCACATGGATGCATGTTAGGGACCTATTACACGGCTGTTCAAGTAACTTAGAACGTAGGATTTTAGGGATTCTTTAGTGGATGTCAGGGCTCTTGGCACCCACCAATGCGAGATCAGCCCTCTGACATCATCACTCAAGGTCTACGCGGACTTCCTATCTGAGGATGAGCAAACGTAATCCATCCCCTTTTCTTACCTGACAGAGCGTTCTCATCAAAAACTGAAGTTCGTAAGCTGATTGAGTAACAACGCAGATGATCCCAAATGTATTTCCCTAGAATCACTCTGGTAGCTATGCATATACCGGCTTGATATACTTGTACCGGATAGAACTCTGGAATTGCGTCCTTCAGTCCTTTCAATCAGCCAATAAACCAACCAACCAACCAACCAACCAACCAACCAATCAATCAATCAATCAATCAATCAATCACCAGATGTTTCATTGGGTAGCTGTGAAAGAACGTTGGAGGAAAGTTCGAGGGTACATCATCGCGCATAGGCATACTCTGATAGGAACCGTGGCGCTACTACAGGTGGCGCTCGTGGCTTTGATCGGTTGTTTCTACTATTCTTCTGGCATCAACGCAGTGGTATTCACGACTAAATTCGAGGTACGTGCCGTCTAAACATCACAAGCAGCGAATGCTAATTCTCAAGCAGTTCTTGGATTCGATAGAACGAAGAGGTATTCTGACAGAGGTTCGAAGCAGCGGTAGTGATGCATTGGACTCCGCGCAAGCGAAAGCATCCTCCGTTGTTCAAGAAGCAAGCTCCGTAGTCGCCGACGTCACAAGTGCGATCGTGAAGCCTACCCTTCTTGCCAACATGACGGCAGACAAGGCGTGCTTAGAACTACTGTCTTTCTCAGAATGTCAATCAACTCCAATTGATCAGCTTTTCCTCACTGGATTCTGGATTCTCGTGTGCGGCGCCATATTCACAGCTACTACATTCTTCAAGTGCCAGTGGTTGAACGAACTTTGCCGCTCAGCAGTCAGTTTACTCGCCGTCACCTTGGGCCTACTTGCGACCATGTTCTTCCTCGCCCTTACTATCCTCTGTTGGACTATATACTCAGTCGTCGCTTCAAAATCAGGAAGCGAAGGGGCGGGTGAGAATGCGCGAAGCATTTACTCCTCTTTCACGTCGATTGCCTTCATCTCTGTCCTCTCGTGGGTGGTCATACGCCACCATAAGCGCGGCAAAACTTGTGACAAGTGCTATGAGATCGACCACGACCCTCCACGTTCCGTCAAGACTAGATCCTTTACCTCCGACGACGAAACTTTGGTCGTCCGTTTTGTACAGGCGCCTGAAATTCACCAGCCTCAAAAAGCGGCTCAACCCGGAGAGGGGAAATTCGGAGAATGGATATAAGTGACTCTCACGGTCTAGTGGCTAGATCTCTTTTGAATAAAGGCATCCAAGTGATATATGCATAGGTTGATCCAAATTCCAACGAGAGGATTGGATTTATAACATAAAGTACGCCCACCACATTGGTTATCTATCCGTTCGTGATTCTCAGCAAAATCAGGTGCATCGATGGTTTAAAGTATCTTCAACGAGCGACGCCTCCAGTGATGAAATACGATTGTTTCATTCAGATTGCGGCAGTGAGGTTTACGACCTGCGATACGATCGGCGACTGTCCTACGTGTAACCGATTTGTCTTTTAACGGAGTGTGTCACTTCTCATAGAGACGCTCGTCGTCTGTGTTCCAACCCGTGTCTTGTTTCATTCCTAGCG
>Ga0265798_10004982_pt1 | contig 18091 bp, 15 predicted proteins | sample P3T30metagenome_FD_192430 | JGI IMG/M metagenome (GOLD analysis project Ga0265798, IMG submission 192430) | Plant litter microbial communities from East Loma Ridge, Irvine, California - P3 T30 | ecosystem: Environmental > Terrestrial > Plant litter > Unclassified | place: USA: California... | reverse complement strand
ACTGGATCACCGTGCGCTCGGCCATGGCGGCGTTCTCGACCGGAACCAGGGTGTGCAACGGGTGTTCGGAAATGACGAAGCCCCCCGGATGCTGGGACAGGTGACGGGGGAAACCGATCAGCTGCTCGGTCAGCGCCATCACCCGCTTGAGCACCGGGCTCTGGGTTTCGAAGCCGGCCTCCACCAACCGCTCGAGTGGTGGCAGGTGGTCGCTCCAGCGCCCGAAGCAATCGGCCAAGGCGGTGATCTGATCTGCTGGCAGGCCCAATGCCCGTGCCACATCACGCACCGCGCCCGCCCCTCGATAGCTGCTGGCGACAGCGGTCAGGGCGGCACGCTCGCGACCGTAGCGACGGAACACGTATTGCAGGACTTCCTCGCGCCGCTCGTGTTCGAAATCCACATCGATGTCCGGTGGCTCGTTGCGTTCCTTGGAGATGAAGCGCTCGAACAGCATGTGTGTTTCACGCGGGTCGAGCTCGGTGATGCCCAGGGCGAAACACACCACCGAGTTGGCGGCCGAGCCGCGTCCCTGGCAGAGAATGTGCCGCTCGCGGGCGAAACGGACGATGTCGTGGACGGTCAGGAAATAGCTTTCATAGCCCAGCTCGATGATCAGTTGCAGTTCCTTGTCGAGCAACGCCTGCACCTCGGGGTCCACTCCAGACGGCCAGCGCCAGCGCGCGCCCTGGGCACTCAGGTGGCGCAGCCAGGCACCGGCGTCGTAGCCACGCGGCACCAGCTCGCACGGATATTGATAGCGCAGTTGGCCGAGGTCGAAGCTGCAACGCCGGGCTATATTCAAGGTTTCCTGCAGCAGCGCGACGGGGTAGATGTCGGCCAGTTGAGACAGCCCGCGCAGATGGCGTTCGCCGTTGGCGAACAGCACATGCCCCGCTTCGGCCACCGGCACGTGATGGCGTATGGCAGTGATGGTGTCCTGCAGGGCACGCCTGCCACGGGCATGCATGTGCACGTCGCCGCAGGCCACGGCCGGCAGGCCCAGGGTCTTGGCCAGGCCCAGCAGATTCTGCAGGCGCCGCTGGTCATTGGCACCGCGGTGCAACTGCACGGCCACCCACAGGCGCTCGGCAAAACGCCCCTTGAGCCAATGGCCGTGGGCGAGATCGTGGGGTTCATCGGCTATCCACAATGCCAGCAAGCCGTCGCGTTCGACCTCGTCGAGGTCATCACGCAGCAACCGGTACTGGCCCTTGTTCGCGCGCCGTCGAGCCAGGGTGATCAAGCGGCACAGGGCCTGGTAGCCCTGGAGATTCTGCGCCAGCAGCACCAGCTTGGGGCCTTGTTCGATGCGCATTTCACTGCCGACGATCAACGTCATCGAATGGGCCTGGGCAGCCTGCCAGGCGCGCACGATACCGGCCATGGTGCATTCATCGGTGATCGCCAACGCTCGATAGCCCAGCGCCGCAGCCTTGGCGAACAGTTCCTGGGCGCTGGACGCGCCGCGCTGGAAGCTGAAGTTGGAAAGGCAATGCAGCTCGGCGTAGCCCTGGCTCATGCGAACCAACCCTGCAACAGCAACTGAGGGTCATCGCCCACTGCTCGGTAGGCCCACCCCCTTCGCCCTGTTGAGGTTTCGACCAGATAGTAGTCGCGGCGCACATCGCCACCGTCCCACCACCCCGATTCGATGCGTTCAGGCCCTGCCAGCACACGCAGGCCATGGGCGGGCAAAGGCTCGGCCTGTTCGAGCAACCAGCCTGGACGGGCTGCGCCCAGGTCTGGAGAGGCCGGCACCCAAGCACCATCGTTGCGCCAGGCCCGCTCGGGACGATGGTCAGCGTGGGCGCGCAGATCCTGCAAAGCATCGTCGCCGAGGCGTGCTCGCAGGCGTTCGCGCAACTGCTCCCAGGGCTGGGTCTGTTGCGGTCGCTGGTCGAACAGCTCCTTGCAGGCAGGTACGAAGCGCGGCAGATCGAGCGCGCTCAACCGTACCACCTGCACAGGCCGGGGCACCTGCAGATGCTCGAAGCGCCCGCGGGCCAGTTCGAACAACAGCGCGGCGTCGCGCTCGGCAGCGAGCAAGCCGACTTCGACCAGGGTGTCCTCGCCCTCGGCATGCTTGAGATGCAGGGTGAAACGCTGCACCCCAACATCCCGCCCGGCCAGATACACCGCCAGGTCGTTGATCAGGCGCCGCAGGGGAAACAGCAGCGCCTGATGGGATTCCACATCGAAGTTGAGTTCGATGTGTTGATCGAATACATCTGCAGGAATGAAGAATTCCAGGGCCAGGGGCCGGTACCCGAGCAGGGTGTCCAGATGACTGAGCACCTGGGCCGAAAAGCGCCTGGCAAGTTGCGCCCTGGGCAGCGCCAACACCTGGCCCAGATGGCGCATACCCATGCGCTTGAGCGCGACGGCATCGGCGGCGGCGAGCCCGACCCGCTCCACCGGCAGGCGCTGGAGAACATCGGCCAGTGTCGATTGATCCTCGACGCTGAGACCGTCATAGGCGTTGGCCAGCATGCGTGCCGCAGCCGGGTTGGGGGCCAAGGTGATGCGATGGCGGAAGCCCAGGGCATCGAGTTCGCTGCGCAACCGCGCCTCGAACTGCGGCCATGGCCCGAACAGTCCAAGGGTCGACTGCACTTCGAGCAACAGGACCCGGGGGTAATGCACGCTGACCTGGGAACTGAACCGATAGGCCCACGCAGCCAGGAAACGCTGCCAGTGTTCGATCTGGGCCGGGTCGTAGGGTGCGGTGGCGAAATCACGGCTGAGCATGTAGGCGGCGGTGAGTGACTGCCCCGGTTTCAGGCCCAGTTCACGTGCCGCCGGATTGACTGCTTGCAGCACGCGTCGCTGCAGCGGGCCGGTGACCAGGGCAAGCGGTTGCTGTGGGTCTTCGCGTTGGCGCAGCACGGCGTCGAGCGCCAGTTGCGGCAGCAGAATGCAGGCCCACAGCATGGCAATCTCAAACGTAACTGACGAAGGTGACGGGCATCGCGGGCGGTATCCCGCCGCGACATTTGAGTACCTGCACCTGCCCTGCAGGCGCATGCAGCGACAGCCGCAGCGCTGCCGGTGACGGGTTGAGCGCCGCCCGCTGTTCGCGCAAGGCAAAGCCCAGGGTCTCGCCGGTTTCTGCCGCCACCTGCAGGCGTCGCAAGGCCTTGTCATCAGGGTTCTGCGGCCAGCAGAGTACCGCTGCGCAGCTGCCGGAACGCAGGCATTGCTCGGCAGCCCACAAGGCATCCTTGCCTTGGGCCTTGAGCACGCAAAGATGCTGCAAACGGACACCCGCCGCCATCCAGGCATGGGGATAGGGAATGAACGGCGGTGCTATCAATACGATTCGTTCGCCCGCCTGGCTCAAGCGCGCCAGGGTCGGCCAGAGCAACTGCAATTCGCCACTGCCGTTGGCGGCAAGCAGGATTTCACTGAGTGCCGCCGGAGGCCACCCACCGTTGGGGAGCACGGCATCGAGGGCAGCATGACCGGTGGGCTGCAAGCCGCTGGGAGCGGTTTCCTGACGTCCGCGCCAGATGCGGCGTTGGTCGATCAGGCCTTCCAGGCTGACCACGGCGCCCATCACTGCCCTGCCCTCGAGGCCAGGTTGCTGGGAGAATGAAAATAGGTGAGTGGGAGTAATCTGTTCATGGCTGCATTTTTACTACTGTATGCATGAACAGTAAAGCGTCTATTTTCAGTTCTCGCCACCAAGGGCGCCAACGGTACCGATCAGGCCGGCGTTGCCACCAGCAATTTGCGCAATGGAAAGCGCGATGCGCCGCTCCAACCGAGAAATTCCTGTTCCGGCATGGGCCGGGCGAAAAAGTAGCCCTGGGCTTCATCACAGCCCAGGGCGCGGATCATCTGCATGCACTTGAAGGTCTCGACGCCTTCGGCCACGGTGCGGTAGCCCAGCTTGCGCGCAAGTTCCAGCACCGTCTGCACGATCAATTGATGCCGCGGGCTGTGCTCCATGCCAGTGATCATCGACTTGTCGAGTTTCACCACGTTGGCAGGTATTTCGTGCAGGTAGGAGAAATTGCTGTAGCCGGTGCCGAAATCATCGATCGCTACATCCACGCCCAATTCGCGGATGGCGGCCAGCTGTGTCAGCACCAGTGGGTTGGAACGCAGCCACTCGCCTTCGGTAATCTCGACCTCGAGGCGCTCGGGGTGGATGCCGTAGGTGCGACAGGCCGCGCTGATGACCTGAGTGATGTCGTGGCCGTCGAAATCCAGCGCGGAAAGATTCAGCGACAGTTTGGTCAGCACCGTTGCAGGCCATTGGGCCAGCTTGGCCAAGGCTGCGTCGATGACCCAGCGCGTCACACTATGGATCAACGCACTCTTTTCCAGCACCGGAATGAACTCGGCGGGCGAAACCGGACCCAGCCGTGGATGCTCCCAGCGCAGCAATGCTTCGGCACTGACCTGATCACCCTCGGGCAAGGCGAAGCGTGGCTGGAACACCAATCGCAGCTGCCCGTCGCGCAACGCCTGGGTCACATCGGACGCCAGCCGGAAGGACCTGCGATAGGCGTTGTCGCGCACGGGGTCGTACCACGCCCACGCCTGACCGCCGAGCAACGCCAGTTCGGCCGCGTACATGGCTTTGCGCAGTGCATCGCGGACCGCTTCGAAGCTGATCAGAAATGGCGTGACGCCAGCGCGCACGGTGGGTCGAACCGGCATGCCTTCTATCTGCGTGGGACAGCGCAAGGCGTGTACCAGCATGTCGAGATAGCCGCCGACATCGGCATGCTCGGCGTCCAGCACGAAGGCGAAACGCTTGCGGCCGATGTGGTAGACCGGGCCCTGCCCCGCGCGCAGGCGCAGCAGCCGACGGGCTATGCAGCACAACAGGTTCTCGAATGGGACCATGCCCAGGGCCAGCGTCATGTCATGGGCCCAGGCGGTATCCACGGCATCGATCAGCACCAGGTGGCGGGACGCTCCCGGATGCTGCAGCAACAGATGGCCAAGGTCGGTGAGAAATTGTCGCCGGTCGGGCAACAGGGTCAGCCGGTCACAGGACACTAGAGCCTGGGCAGAAGCATGAACGGGATCGGACACGACACTTTCCTGCAGATGTCAGGCTCGAGCTTCCTGCGAGAGACCGGGCAATTTGAGAGAGGGCAATTCAATTGATGGCAAAATAACATCACCCTAAATACTTGCCAAGCGTCATCTGCCCGATAGCCGGTCCGCGAGCATCGGAACTGCCATCCGACACTGCTACACTGCGGTAAACCCTGGGATGGAATGGACGATTCATGCTCGAAGCCCTGCTGTTCGACCTCGATGGCACACTGACTGAAACCGACGCCTTGCACCTTCTCGCCGTGCAGCAATTGCTGGCCGAGGAAGGTCGCGAATTCACCCATGAAGAGTTCCAGTTGCATGCCAGCGGCCGGGCCAATGCCGACATGTGCCAGTACCTGTTTCCAGAGCGCTCGGTGGCGGAGCACGAAGCGTTCGCCGATCGCAAGGAAGCGCGCTTTCGCGAACTTGCACCGCAACTTGCGCCGATTGCCGGGCTGTTGCGTTTGCTCGACTATGCCGAGCAGGCGCAACTGGGCATGGTGGTAGTGACCAACGCACCGCGTGCCAATGCCGAACACATGCTCGATGCCCTGGGCCTGGCCGAGCGCCTGCCGACAGTGGTGGTTGCCGAAGAGCTGGCACGCGCCAAACCCGATCCGCTGCCCTACCTTACCGGCCTGCAACGCCTGGGCGCAGGCGCCGAGGCAGGCATTGCCTTCGAAGATTCGGTGCCTGGGGTAACTGCTGCGGTCGCGGCTGGGCTGTTCACCGTGGCGCTGTCGACCAGCCAATCGGCGCAGACCCTGCGGTCCGCCGGGGCTAACCTGGTGATCGAATCCTTCGAGGATGAAAACCTCTGGATTCATATCGAAAAGATGCGCAATCCCCTGTAACCGCGAAACCGCCGACGCGGCTCGCCATCCCCCGTAGCAGCGGCGCAAGCCGCGTCTGGGCTTACCGCGTTGGGCCAGATGCTCAGCGGATACCGCCGACGCGGCTCGCCATCCCCTGTAGCAGCGGCGCAAGCCGCGTCCGGGCTTACCGCGTTGGGCCAGATGCACCGCGGATACCGCCGACGCGGCTTGCGCCGCTGCTACAACAGGTTGTCGAGCAAGAAATTCCCCGGTCGCTGCGGGGCGTCGTTTTCGATTTCGGGTACCAACGCTTCATCCTTGAGGTGGACGCCCGACAGCTTGCGTTGCCAGGCCTCGCGCATCAGGTACTGCAACTTGTGCGCAGCGGTGGCGTAGCTCAGGCCCTGCTGGCGAACATTGGAAATGCAGTTGCGCGCGGCATCGTTCAATCCCACTCGCGGGGCGTAGGTGAAATACAGCCCGAGGCTGTCGGGCGAACTCAGGCCCGGCCGCTCACCGATCAGCAGTACCACCATGCGCGCGCCCAGTGCCTGCGCGACCTCGTCGGCCACGGCCACCCGTCCTTGCTCGACCAGGCACACCGGCGCCAGGCTCCAGCCCTCGTCACCCGCGATCTGCTCGATGCGTTGCAGCATGGGCAGCGCATGCCGGTGCACAGCCAGCGCGGAAAGACCGTCGGCGATCACCACCGCCAGGTCGAACCCTGCCGAACTCTCGCCGGCGTGAGTGAGCAACTGCTGCAGCGAAGCCTCGTCCAGGCGCCGACCCAGATCTGGACGCTGCAAGTAGACATGCCGGTCAGACGCCGCGCTGTGCAGGCTCAAACTACCGGGACAAGCCTCGGCGAGCGCTGCCTTGTCGAACGGCAGGTGCACGGCATCGCGGGCTTGCGCATGGGCGTACTGGAAGTCCAGCTGTGCGCTGCTGGGCAAGCTGGTGCCGGCTCGGCCCAGGGCTATGCGCGCCGGTGTCAGTGCACGCAGCGCGCTCCAGGGGTCGCCTCGGGTGGGAGTGTTGTCGTTCATGGCTCACCTTCGAGCAGATGGATAGCGTTAGCCAAACCTTGGCCCGTCAACCCAGACGGGCCAGGGCCGTGCCGAACAACGGCGGAACACCCGTACCCAGGCGCAGCTGGCCGTCCTGCTGTTGCAGTATGTCCATGCGCGCCAGCCATGCTTCGAACTCCGGGGCCGGCCGCAGGCCCAGGGTCTTGCGCGCATACAAGGCATCGTGAAAAGAGGTGGTCTGGTAATTGAGCATGACGTCGTCCGACCCCGGAATGCCCATGATGAAATTGATACCGGCCACGCCCAGCAGGGTCAGCAGCATGTCCATGTCATCCTGGTCAGCCTCGGCATGGTTGGTGTAGCAGATGTCGCAACCCATGGGCACACCCATCAGCTTGCCGCAGAAATGGTCCTCGAGCCCTGCGCGGATGATCTGCTTGCCGTTGTACAGGTATTCAGGGCCGATGAAGCCGACCACGGTATTGACCAGGAATGGGTCGAACCGCCGTGCTACCGCATAGGCCCGCGCCTCGCAGGTCTGCTGATCGACCCCATGGTGGGCGTTGGCGGACAACGCACTGCCCTGCCCGGTTTCGAAGTACATCAGGTTGTTGCCCTGGGTGCCGCGCTTCAGGCTCAGGCCTGCTTCATGGCCTTCCTGCAACACCGCCAGGCTGACACCGAAGCTGCTGTTGGCCGCTTCGGTGCCGGCGATGGACTGGAACACCAGATCCAGCGGCACGCCGCGCTCGATGGCGGCTATCGAAGAGGTCACATGGGTCAGCACGCAGGATTGGGTCGGTATGCCGTAATGCTGGATCACGCCGTCGAGCATCTTCAACAGCTCGCTGATGGCGCTGAGGCTATCGCTGGCCGGATTGATGCCGATCATGGCATCGCCGTTGCCATACAGCAGGCCATCCAGAACACTGGCAGCGATACCGGCCGGATCGTCCGTGGGATGGTTCGGCTGCAGCCGGGTCGACATCCGCCCACGCAGCCCTACCGTGTTGCGAAAGCGCGTGACCACCCGAATCTTCTGCGCCACCAGGACCAGGTCCTGCACACGCATGATCTTCGACACGGCAGCGGCCATCTCCGGCGTGATGCCGGGCGCCAGGGCCCGCAGGCTGGCTTCGTTGGCCTCGTCGCCGAGCAGCCAGTCACGAAAGCCGCCCACGGTCAGATGGCTGACCGCAGCAAAGGCTGGGGCATCGTGGGTATCGACGATCAGGCGGGTGACTTCATCCTCTTCATAGGGGATCAGCGCCTCGTGCAGAAAACGCGTGAGCGGCACGTCCGCCAGGGCCATCTGCGCCGCCGCTCGCTCGGCGTCGCTGTCGGCAGCGATTTCGGCCAGGTAGTCCCCCGAGCGTGCCGGACTGGCCTTGGCCATCAACTGCCGGAGACTGTCGAAGCGCCAGGTCTGCCCGGCGATGCTGTGCACGAAACTCATGCTGCCCTCCTCACTCGCTGGCCATTGCGGGGTGGCTGTCGCCGCGGCTGCGCACGAATACGCAGAACAGCGAGCCGAGGCACATCAGACCGATGAAGATCCCGCAGATCATCGCATTGAACCACACCATCGCCACCAGACACACCAGCGCCAGCACCAGCGCAATGGCCGGCACCAGCGGATAGCCGGGCGCGCGGAAGGAACGCTCGAGCTGAGGTTCGCTGTGGCGCAGCTTGAACAGGCTGAGCATGCTCATGATGTACATGACGATGGCACCGAACACAGCCATGGTGATCATTGCCGCGGTCAGGCTCAGCCCCTGCAGGTTGACCAGCCCATCGCTGAAGATCGCCGCGATGCCCACCACCCCACCGGCGAGGATGGCGCGGTGCGGGGTGTGGAAGCGCGATAGCTTGGCCAGGCCCTTGGGCAGGAAACCCGCCCGTGCCAGCGCGAAGAACTGCCGTGAATAGCCCAGGATGATTCCGTGAAAGCTGGCGACCAGCCCGAACAGACCGATCCATACCAGCATGTGCATCCAGTTGGAGTTATCGCCCACCACGCCTTTCATGGCTTGCGGCAGCGGGTCGTTGATGTTCGCCAGGGCGCGCCAGTCGCCGACGCCACCGGCGAAGATCATCACGCTGATGGCCAGGGTGACCAGGGTCAGGATCCCGGCGATGTAGGCCCGGGGAATGGTGCGTTTGGGGTCCTTGGCTTCCTCGGCCGCCATGGCCGCACCTTCGATGGCCAGGAAGAACCAGATGGCGAAAGGAATCGCCGCGAACATCCCGCTCAATGCACCGAGGCTGAACGTGTCGGACCCGGCCCAACCGCCCAGGGCGAAGTTGCTGAAACTGAACGCCGGCGCCACCACGCCCATGAACACCAGCAATTCGAACACCGCCAGGATGGTGACCACCAGTTCGAAAGTGGCGGCAATGCTTACTCCGACGATATTCAGGCTCATGAACACAGCATAGGCACCGACCGCCGCCCACTTGGGATCGAGCCCGGGAAACTGCACGTTGAGGTAGGCGCCGATGGCCATGGCGATGGCCGGCGGGGCGAAAACGAATTCGATCAGGGTCGCCAGTCCGGCGATCATGCCGCCTGCAGGGCCGAATGCGCGCAGGCTGTAGGCAAATGGACCACCCGCATTGGGAATGGCCGTGGTCAGTTCGGTGAAGCTGAAGATGAAGCAGGTGTACATCACCGCGACCATCAGCGTCGTGCACAGAAAACCCAAAGTGCCGGCGCTGCCCCAGCCATAGCTCCAGCCAAAGTATTCACCGGAGATCACCAGGCCTACGGCTATGCCCCACAAGTGCAGAGTGCCCAGCGTGGGTTTGAGTTTCGAAACGGTCATGGGGTGTGCCCTCGAAGACGGATGTGCGCAAAGGAGCGTTCCTGAAGGGTAACCATAGGCGCCAAGTGGCAACATGACGCCTCGAAAGTGAAAGCAGCCCTACTCTCGATGCTCGAACCGCTGCGCCAGTCTGGGGCTTGCCGCGATTGACTGCCCCGATCCAACGCACCGATGCCCGCACTTCCCGGACGGCGCAGGGCTGGGCCCTCAGGAACGCCATTTCCTTGAAACATCTGCACACATCAAGCCAGTCCAAGCCTCTGCCAGGCATATCCTGGTTCGCTCATCCCGCAGAATGGCGAACCCAGAGCCACACTCATGGTCGCACTGAGGGAGCGACGTGCTCGGTCCGGGAGTTACCCACTCATGTTTCGCTTATTGCGCAGTTGCTTGACCCTGGCACTTCTGGCCGGCATAGCGGGATGTTCGCTGTTGCCCTCCAGGGATCCGGTTTCCATCAGTGTGGTGGGCATCGAGCCCTTGCCTGCGCAAGAGTTGGAGCTGCGCTTCGCCATCAAGCTGCGGCTGCAGAACCCCAACGAAACCGCCATCGACTACGACGGCATAGCGGTGAACCTGGACGTCAACGGCCAGCCGTTGGCCAGTGGCGTCAGCAGCCAGCACGGTCGTATCGAACGGTATTCGGAAGAAGTGCTGGCTGTGCCGGTGAGTGTGTCCGCGTTCACGGCGTTACGTCAGGCCGTGGGCCTGAACCCCGCCCAGAGCTTGAACGGCATGCCCTACCGATTGCATGGCAAGCTTGCTGGCGGGCTGTTCGGGACGGTGCGCTTCAGCGACAGCGGTACCTTGAGCCTGCCGACGGCCGCGGGTTACTGAAACCAGACACTTCCGCGGATGGTGCTGGCGCCCCCCCCCGCTCAGCGAGCCGACGCCATCAGCTTGTTCACTTCGGCACGCACCATGTTGGCGTATTCAGGGGGAGACATGCCGTCAAGCTCGCCCCGTACCCACTCGGCCCAGCGCCCCTTGCGCTTGGCCTTTTCCCCGATGAGTCGGGCAGCATCGGCCTTGGCCTTGCCCAGGTTGGCCTGCCACAGCTCGTAGAGACGGGCCTTTTCATCCTCGATCATGGCGCGCTCGGCCAGCGAACGATTAGCGAGATTGAAGCTCATTGCGAGTACCTGTCAGCAGAAAAAACAGGCGACATCTTACACGTCTGGACATGAAAAACTGTAGGAGCAAACGCCGCCCCTGCGCCCTGCATGCAACTTTCCAGGGCGCCGGGACTCAATCTTGCACTGCCTTAATAAACACCAGGAGTGAGTGAAATGGCCCGTAGATCAAGTGCTGAATCGGCCGAGGATCAAATCAAGGATCAAGTTTTCAGCGAGCTGCTGGCGTTGATCGAAGAATCGGAAAAAATGCTCAGGGACGGCGCTTCCCTGGTGGGTGACGACGCCAATAGCCTGCGCGCGCAAGTCAATTCCAAGCTGGAACACGTTTCCTATTCGCTGGCCGGGCTGCGCGAACGCGCCAAGCCTGTGGTCGAAGCCACGCAAACCTATATCGGTGGCCATCCTTGGCAGACCGTCGCGGCATCGGCTACCTGCGGCCTGCTGTTGGGTCTGCTGCTGGGCCGTCGCGACTGATTCGACCCTTGTGCATCCACTGTTTTCACCCGCGTTTTTCCATCGCTGTTCCGGGCCGTCGATCGCAGCGGCCCTTCTTGCATCATTCTCCAGCCAAAGCCCGCAATCTTTCCAACTCTTCCACCGGCATCGAAATGCCCTGGCGCTGTGACAGTGCGCGCTGGCGATAGCGCCTGTCACCCGATAGGCGCAATTGCCCGGCTTCATGCATGCGCTCGACCAACTCACGGCTACGTTCGGCAAAGTTCTGGCCAGCACTCTTGCTGGGGTCGATGACGATGATCAACTGCCCGGTCCAGGGCGTCTGCGCACCAGGATGACGTGTCCAATCGAACTCGAAGGAAAAATTTCCACCGGTGAGGGCCGCTGAAAGCAGCTCCACCATCATGGACAACGCCGAGCCTTTGTGGCCACCAAACGGCAGCAGCGCCCCGCCATCGAGAATTGCCGCCGGGTCGGTCGTCGGCTGCCCGTGCTTGTCGACACCGGCACCGACAGGCACAGGATGCCCGGCCCGTGCCGCGATCTGCACATCACCGTGGGCCAGTGCGCTGGTTGCCATGTCGAAGACCAGCGGATCCTTGCCTGCGCACGGCGCTGCGAATGCGATCGGATTGGTGCCGAACAGCGGCTTGGTGCCTCCATGGGGAACGACGCAGGTCATGCTGTTGACCACGCTCAGGGCCACCAGGCCTTCGGCAGCGAACGGTTCGACATCTGGCCAGAGCGCAGCAAAGTGATGGGAATTGCGAATCGCCAGCACGGCGATACCTGCCTCGCGCGCCTTGCTCACCAACAGCCCGCGCGCCGCGGCCAGTGCTGGCTGGGCAAAGCCACCGGCGGCATCCACTGCCACATAACCACTGGCAACGTCTTCGACCTGCGGACGCGCCTTGCCGTCCACCCAGCCGCTGGCCAGGGTGGAAAGGTAACCGAGAATGCGGAATGTGCCGTGGCTGTGGGCCCCGTCTCGTTGGGCAGTTGCACAGTTGTGGGCAAGAATGTCGGCCACCTCGGCAGAGGTGCCATGACGCAAGAAGATCTGACGCAGCAAGTGCGTCAGATCTTCGAAGGACAGCGATTGAACGGCGGGGTCGCTAGCAGGCATCGGGCATTTCCTGGCGTCAACGGAACGAGGTCCTAGTACGCCACACCCACCCGCCTCAGGACAAGCCCGCGGGCATCAGTCCTTCTGATCGCGCAGCACGTTGCCCGACTGGCCGTCGATACGGAACTCGTAGGCTACGCCGTCGGCTTTCTTGCCCTCACCTTCCCAGTAGCCGTTGTCGTCAGCTTCGATTTTCCACACTTCCGTGTAACCCTTGGACTTGGCGGTCTCGATGGCTTTCTCGATGGTGATCCAACCAGCGCCGGGCTTGTCGGCCAGCGCCAGGCCAGCGGTCATCAGGGCGGAAGTTGCAACGACGGCAGTCAAAGTCTTCTTGAACATGGGGCACTCCATAACAGTGATTGGTTTGTGCTGCACTGTCTTGGAGCGTCACCTCGAAAAATTAGTTCAAAGGCCGCCCGCTTACGGTCGCTTGACCTTGCGACGCAGCACACCGTTGATCACCACCACCAGTACGGCGATACCCATGGCAATGTACTGAAAGAGTTTTTCGGTGATGACGCCCTGGGTCTGCAGATAGGACAGCCCGAGCATGATCAGCAATACCACCAGGGCAATCAGCAAGGAATATTTGATACGTTGAGCTTGAGTCATGTAGAGGTCCTGACAGTCGTGTTGGCCCGGATTCTGTTGCCGGGATGTATCTGTTTGCATGCCATGTTACATCGCCAGGGACCACCGAGGCACAGTGTTCGAGCACATCGCCACGGCCAATGTCATGCCAATGACGGTATGGATTTCCCACGCAGTTGCCGGAACCTGCCCACAGCCAGAGACCTCTTGACTCCTAGAGCCTCAGGGGCGCCTGGACAAGAATGACCTCCGGCCGGATTGGCCAAGTGCTGCCACAAGGAAGTCACCATGAACACCCAACAGCTCCAGCAGATCGACGTCGAGCAACTTCCCCATTCGCTGCAGGTATTGATCGAATGCATCGGTGTCGAACAGGCCTACCGCCTGACCCAGCTCTACGGCGGACGCCCGCGCTACATCCCCAAACACCCGCAACGCACCGCCCTGGCGGAACATCTGGAAGCCGCAACGGTAGTGGCGTTGATCCAGCGCTTCGCCGGCATGGCCCTGGAAATTCCCAAGGCCGACCATTTCCTGCGCCAATGGCGCAACCAGCAGATTCACCACGAGACGCGCAACGGCACATCTCGCAGCGAACTGGCACACAAGTACGGCCTGAGCCAGCGGCAGATCGGCAATATCCGCCGAACCCTGGCCCTTTGAGCCTTCCCCCAGGCCCTATTCGTGGGCCCGGGGTAGCCATCAGAAGTCGCGTTTGTAGAACAGATCCAGCGAGCTGGCGACGCCGCTGGCCACTTCCAGATACAAACGCTTGCTCAACAGATAGCGCAAAGCGATGGTATTGGCCGGCTCGAACACACCTACGCCATAGCGCAGGCTGAGCTTCTCGGAAATATTGCCGCTGGCAACCACACTGGTGGCATCGCCGCTGCCTTGGGTGTCGAGCTGGAAATCTTCGATGCCCAGGTCGGTGGCCAGTTTGCTGGTCACCCCCGAGCTGCCCATCAAACCCAGCCCGAGCGCTGCCTGGGCAAGCATGTTGCTGTCCTCGCCGCCGTTGCCCAACGGGCGGCCCAACACCAGGTAGGAGAGCGCCTGTTCCTGGCTCATGGTCGGTTCCGAGAACACTTCGCTGGTGGGTTGCTCGGCATTGCCGGTCAAGCGGATCCCGGCGATCACATCACCGGTGGTGCGGATCGCCTCGATATCCAGGTACGGCTGACTGATAGGCCCGGCAAACAGCAAGCGCGCGCGGCGTATGGTCAGACGTTGGCCATAGGCGTTGTAGCGCCCGTCATTGAGGGCCAGTTCACCCCGGGTGTCCAGGTTGTCGCCGATATGAACATGGCCTGCCAGGTTGGCGCTCAGGCCGAAGCCGTTGAACGTGAGTTTTTCCTGGCCCACTTCGACATCGATATCAATGGCCATCGGCAACGGCGTCTTGCCCTGCTCGGTCTGGTTGCCGACGATGACCACGTCATCGGACAGCTTCACGGTGGACGGCGGCAATTGCCGAACCACGATGGCACCCTTGGGAATGAACACCTTGCCGACCACGGCGAGACGCTCGCCATTCATCTGGATGCGCAGGTCGGGCGCCGCTTCCAGGGTTGCATAGGGTTCGACATTGATCGGCAGCCGCGAGCCCTTGAGCTGCACGTCCACATCCAGGGCATCGGCCCAGGCGACGGTGCCGCCCAGCGACCCTTGGCCGGTCTTGCCGCTTTTCCAGCTGCCCTGCAAACGCACGCTTTCACCGGCGATCTGCGCCTGCAACTGCAGGTCTTCAAGGGTGGTCGGCAGTTCCGGGCCGGCTAATTCGCCACCGCTGAGACGGACGTTGCCGTTGACCTGCGGTGCCATCAGAGAACCTGTGATCTGTCCGCTGCCATCGAGCTGCCCCTTGAGGGTTTCGACCATGGGCACGAAGGGCCGAGCGATGGAAAGGTCGAGCCCGGCCAGGCGGAAACTGCCGGTGACAGGCTTGCTCTCCGGGATCGGATCGATCTGCGCAATCACCTGCAATTGCCCCAGGCGATCCCCGCGGAAATTGAGCTCGGTATCGATTCGCTTCGGGTTCAGACGGCTGGTCAGACGCAGGGTTTGATAGGGGAAGTCGACCCACTGCTGGTCGTTGCGCACCCGCAAGGTGCCGTTGCCGGCATCGACCGTGATCTCACCGGCCGGACCGCTGGCGGGCACATCCACCGCCACGTCGGCATTGAGCAGGCCCTGCCAGGCGAAATCCTTCGGCAACCACTGGGCCAGGCTGTCCAGCGGGAACTGCTTGAGGTGGTAGCGCAGGCGCGGCTCGGGCGCCAGGCGCTGGTCTTCGCCACACAGGCTGGCCTGTCCTGATCGCCAACAATGGGCACCGAAGTTGACCTGCCCGCCAGCCAGGTATTCCAGGCGCGCTGGCGCCTGCAGACGCCAGTCCTGGCCACCGGCCTGCACCGAACCGCTGGCCAGTCGCCCGCGCCAGCTGCTTTGTGCGGTGAAGCCTTTGTCCAGCGTACCGTCCAGACTAGTCGCCAGGGCAAGCTGAGGTCCCTTGAGAGCCAGTTGCACTTGCTGTCGCTTGATATCGCCCGAGGCCTTGGCGCTCAAGGTGCCCAAGTCGGTTGCACCTGCACGAATGCCCGCAGCGGTCAAATCCAGCGTGCCGCGCTGGGCCCCATCGAGGCCGGCGTCCAGGGTCAGGTTCTGCAGACGGTTGCTGTCCATTGCCAACTGTTGGCCCACCAGCTTGAGCTTGCCTTGGGGTGCCTGCAGGGTACCTGCGGCATCCATCTGACCTTTCAACCGACCCTGCAGCCCGGGCCACAACTGCCCCAGGCGGGCCAGGTCGATGTCCAGCCGACCCTCGACTCGCTGCTGCAGGCTGCCTTGACCCTTGATGCGGTTATCACCCAGGCGAACGTCGAGGTTGCCCAGCGTCCAGCGTTCGCCCGCGCCTTGGGCCTTGGCCTGGAGCACGGCCGGTTGCCCGCGCAAGCGGCCCTTGAGGTCCAGGTCGGCATCGAGGCTGAGTCGTTCGTTCTTGAATTCACCCGTACTGCGCAGAGGGCCGGCGAGGCTGCCGGGCATCTGCGCGACCCAGTAGGCCGGATCGATGGCGCTCAAGGCCAGTGCCGTGTCCCAGGCGATGCCGTCGGCAAACTTCACGTTCAAGTGACCTGCCGCTTTGCCCTGCCCGGCCACCAGTTCCAGCTGGGGCAGGAAGACCTGCTGCAGGTCGCCGCTGAACGGCGTTACCAGGGTGAATGCACCGGCCGGGCCATCGAAGGCACCTTTCAGGTTGCCCAGGTACTTGCCGTCGCTGTAATCGATCTCGCCGTTGAAACGCCGCACCTTCACGGCTGGCTCGGCAATGACCGGATACAGGCGGTGCCAGGGGAAGTCCAGCCAGTCAATCCTGGCCTTCGCCGCCAGGCCTTGTTGCCAATCCACAGAGCCAGACAGCCGCAGGTGCTGTTGCGCGCTGGACGAGATGTCCAACGCCTGCACCACGGCACCCTTGGCATCCACCCGCGCGCCAAGCAACAGGGTCATTGGCAACTGCTCGGCCGGCAGACTGGCCCGGCCATCGATGGCATAGCCAGCCTGCAGGTCACCCTTGGCAAGGAGTTCCAGCTGGTTGAAAGCCAGGGTGTCGGGCAGCCCGGCGCTGGGTTTGAACGCCTCGCTCTGAATGCGCAACTGCGCAGGCAAATGCTCGGCCAGCGGCTGCACCGTGCCGGTGATCAGCGCGGGCAGGTAGCCGCTACTCTCCCCGTCCAGGGTCAGTGTGTCCAGCAGATCGCCCGTGGCGTTGAGGGTGACCTGCCAAGGCTTGTCGTCCACTGCGGGCAGTTGCACCTGGGCGTCGAGATCGAGCGGCCATTGGCCGCCAGGGCGCAGAGTGCCGTGCACATCCAGCACCAGTTCATCGCGCTGCAGGTGGGCTCGGTCGATCTTGAGGCCGTCGGCGGTCCAGTGCGCTGCCAGCTCCAGACCGCTCAGCTGTTGCACCCCATCCAGCTCCAGGCTATCGATACGCACATCGCCAAGCTCTATCGCGACGGGCAATTGCAGATCGGGCAGTACGATCGGACCGCTGCCGGCAGGCTCTTCGCTGGCAGGCAACTGCGCAAGAATGGCGCCGGTGTGCAAGGTGTCGATGCACAGGGTCATGCGCCACAGGCAAGCGGGTGACCAGGCCAGCTCAAGCGCCTGCACCTCGACTCGGGTCGCCTGCTGCTGCCATACCAGCCTGTCGGCCTGCCAATGCCCGCCCAGCCTGCCACTGAAGTTTTCCAGGGTCAGTCCGGGCACGCGAGCCAGCGCCCAGCGGCTGCCGGCTTGCGTGCCCAATACCAGCGACACGGCCACGATCACGGTCAGCAGCAAGGCTGCGACCGCGCCTAAGGAGATCAGCAGACCTCGTTTCACTGCGGGCTTCATAGTTCCGGCCCCATGGAAAAGTGCAGGCGCACGCCACCGTCGTCATCCATGGCGTGGGCCAGATCGAGACGAATCGGGCCTACCGGGGAGACCCAGCGTACGCCCACGCCGATGCCCGTCTTGAGGTCGGCGAACTTGAGGTCGTTGAACGAGTTGCCCTTGTCGATAAAGGTCGCCAGGCGCCATTTCTCGGCGATCGAGTACTGGTATTCCACGCTGCCGGCCACCATGTAGCGTCCACCGATGCGGTCGCCATCGGAGTTTTCCGGAGACAGGGTCTGGTAATCGTAGCCACGCACGCTCTGATCGCCACCGGCAAAGAAGCGCAGCGAAGGCGGAACGGATTTGTAACCGTTGGTGGCGTTGCCGCCCAACTGCACCCGGCCAAGCAAGCGGTGATTCTGCGCCACGGTGGTCAAGCCCTTGAGCATTACGTTGCCATGCAACAGGTTGGTGTCCGACATCAGCCCTTCCTTGGCCACTTGCGCATCGAACTGCACACGGTAGCCATTGTGCGGGTCGACCTTGTTGTCGCTCTTGAGGTAGGTGTAGCTGATGCCTGGCATCAACAGGGTACTCAGGCCGGTGTCGTCGCCCAACCGGTATTCTTCGCGTTGCCACTTCAGCGAGATGACTCGCTGCCAGC
>Ga0265798_10004980_pt1 | contig 18101 bp, 27 predicted proteins | sample P3T30metagenome_FD_192430 | JGI IMG/M metagenome (GOLD analysis project Ga0265798, IMG submission 192430) | Plant litter microbial communities from East Loma Ridge, Irvine, California - P3 T30 | ecosystem: Environmental > Terrestrial > Plant litter > Unclassified | place: USA: California... | reverse complement strand
ACTCCATTCCGCTCATCCACAAATATAACTTTGGGGACTGCTATTCCCGCTTTGAGTGATCGGGCAAGAGCACGAGCTTCAAATGATATTCGGGTTTTGGTAAGACTAGCATCGAGGGTTGGGTGTCGGTATAACTTTGGGAAACGATATTTTAGGATTACTGATGGTCCAGCTTGAGCGGAGGTGGTAGAGGGGTATGTAGATGGGGCGGAATATAGGGACGAAAGATGATATACCCTCTATGTAATCAGCAGATGTCCCTCGTCGGGTCGGATGGACATAGTATAGAACAGTATAGAAATAGTGGTAGAAGGACATACAGCTTCTGCTCCTTGTTTAATAAGTTCCGCATCATCCAGCATCGCCAATGCAGGCGCTCTCAATCTAGATGGTCCAGCTTCCGATGACATGCTTGTGAAGATATGTGTTCTTGATTGTGAGAGTGAAAAAGCAGAAGAAGTACAACAGTTGATTTATGAGTAATAAACCAAATCAAGCCCGTTTCCGAAAGACGGTCCGAGCGCGTCTCGGTCAGCCGGAGGCTTGAAACGAGGGATTCCTCGTACATGACGAGTTGGTCGTTCTGATCTGACCTGAATTGAGGTTAAGAACGTGCGTCATTAGTTCATAGCATATGCAGTAGGTACAACTATAGTCTAATACAATTGAATCACTCCTCACAGCTCCAGTCCCAAGCATCAGCGCCACCTCTACATTCTCCCAATCCGAGTCCCCACCATTCCTCCACTTGCCTAGCTACAGCTTCCCTAGCAGAGATAGTCTGAGTCTCCATCCTGATCATCAGTCACCGTACACAATGAGAAGAGGAAGACTGACGTTGATACCCAAGGCTCCATAGCTCCCAGGTAATGGAACCCTTTCATAGGCTGAACTGGCGCGAAAGCCGAGATAGGCCCTAATTCAGGATAACTATCCCATTCTTTCCTGTACAGCCATGAAGGTTCTTCTCCAATTAAATCGTGGATGAATTGATCGTTCAGAGGAGACATCGAAAAGATCTTGACTGTATATTCACCTGAACCGGGATATGTCTCGCCATGCCATGTTATCGATTGAAAATCTGGGTCGGTAGAGGATGAAGAAGTAAGGATCGTATTGGGGACTTTGGCATCCTGCGGCAGGTTGAAGAAACCAGGATTGGGGGATGGGCGGGTCGTAGCTAGGAAGGTAACGTGTAAATGGACGTAGGGTTGTTTTCTGCAAGTCAGCCTCGTTCTTCAGGCAACGGAGAGGACAAGCTGACGGGATTTGCTCTTCGAAATAAGAAGCGATGGATTTGGAGATCGGGGAGAGGTGCCAAGGAGCAGCGAAGAATACAGCATCGTATTCAGTCCCATTTGCATGTGCGGCTGAACCAGTGAATATCTTGAATTTGGTTCTTTCGTTCACTTCAATAGGCATAATGTCCTTCACCTGTTCATGCATCAGCTACGACTCGTTGATGATCAAGAAGAATAGCTGACCGTTGTATTGAGATACACCCCAGCTTTGGATTCATCCAGCATACCCTTGAAGATCCGCCAATTACCTCCCTCGACAGCATGAGCTCCGCTAGTAGCCATGCTGACCCCAGCTCCAAGTCCATGAATCTCGTCCATGTTTCGTCCGTACTACCATCAGCCCTTCTAGACTACGTCGACAATCCCGAACGAGGTACTCACATTGACCCGTGTACTAGCCTCCATAATCTCCTTGATCCATTTCTCCTTCATCCCTACCCCCTTGGCCCAATCAGCTCCATACCGAGTAGTCAGATCCTTCCCTAGTCCAATCGATTCCGCGAATGACTCGATACTGTCCACGACACCTCTCTGTGAGAGAAAAGTGGGATTATAGAGTTTCTTGAACTTTCCTACTAGAGCGTTGATGGCTCGATTCGTACGTAGAGGTGAGAGGGGACCGTATCGACGGATAGCCGAGATGGTATCCCGAATTCTCGAGAATCGGGATTTGTCAATGGTAGTAGTGTACAGGAATTGTGTCCCGTCCTACTGATTAGCACACGGTATCTTATATATGTGGCAACGCACCCATATACCGAGACCTGCATCTCCAAAATCGGGATCGACCAGCTCTAGCCCAAAGTGCTAATCGTCAGTGCCGTTCGTCACTGCACGATGAGGAAGGCTTACCCTGGCAGCCTTCACCAGATGTCGATTCGCCTCAACGAATATACTCGCTCCCACCTCTTGTGCTCGCAACGTCTCGTCCCCATGTGGATAAACAGTAGTGGTCCCTTCTAATCAGCTACACTTCATTCCTGTAGGCAGGACTTACGTCCACCGATCCTCTCGTCCCTCTCAAATACTGTTATCTCCCCTACTACCTCCTTCCCGGTCCTATCCTTCATCACCCGACCTGCTCTCGAGAGGAACCACGCTGCTGCGGACCCGCTAGCTCCAGCTCCGATAATAGCTATCTTCTTCGGTTCTCCTTCCCCCTCGATGACGCCGGCGTCGTAAGTGAATCCCGGTTCATCGGGAAATGAGGGGAATGAGTGGCTCGAAGGGTAGGACGCTATCAAGTACGTTGAGCTGATGAGGAGCAGTATGGCTAGAAGCACCTGGGCCCTTGGCGTGAGCCTGAAGGAGGGCATGGTTGATGAACAAAGGTCGAGGGCCAGTGAAGAAGGGGTCAATAGGAGTAGGAACGCAGCTAATCGTTCAGGGATCAACGGTATCTTATCGCCGCCAGCCCGAACACCTTCCGAAGGCGACTTGACACCGCAATAAGTTTACTTCAAACTGTACAACATTGCATGCTATGGTCAAATACATACACACCTTTGACTGCAATGATCAAAGACTACTATTACAATGATGATGTTCACTTCAAGATCCAAGTTATATAAACAATGTCCTTTACTACACTTCGTTCGCCCCACAATCACGACAAGAAGAAAGTATCAGCGACATCTTGCTGTTCTTTATCCTTGATCTGCCTGATCTCCGCCGATACACTAGCTGTTGAATGAAGTGTTGGCGCACACGATCGTCGGTGAGTCGCCACTCGCTGTTGATGGGCTAGGTAGTTGTCATAGGATGTTGGAGGGGGTTTGGAGACTTTCTTGGATGAGCCATTCAATGTCTATCTGTCAGTCTACTTTTTGATCAAATTAGGACATAGAGCTCACCTCAGAAAGGTTCATGACTGATTTCCTCCATTTCGACTCTTTCCTACCCAAACCCTCTGGCTTTCGAGGCGCGACTTCGGGCTGATTTGGAGAACTACCGAATCGAGGTGGACTACTCGAACTCTGTCGAATGACTACGTTGTCGCTGAAAGAAGGAGAAGTAGGAGTCTGAACCTCGTCATTGAATGTAGAAGCAGTCACGGGCGATTCTACAACTCTTCGACTGGACTGTGAAGTCATTGATCGAAGTGGCTGAACGACATCGTCTTCCTCTTCCTCTTCTTCTTCCTCAATTCCTTCATTTATCGCGTCGTCCGTTCGGGCTGAAGGCGCATCGGATCCGTCAAGTCGGAGCTTCCCGATCTGCTTGACTTGCTTCAAGCTAGGTGAGCAAGTGAGGGAGGAAAGTCCGGGAGTGATAATCTTGTCATCCGAGGAAGGGGACAGGGAGAAATCGTGGACATCGTTTTCTGGCAGGACCAATGCCGGAGAAGGTGGTGAAGGTGGAAGAGGCACTGTGCGGGGATCGACAGACAACGTCATATACGCGTCGCTGGTAGTAGGGCCAGTCTCGATCTTGGGCGACTCGCTGGGCTTTGAAGCCATGATTTCGAGTGGTAAAGATGTCTTGCGGAGAACCGGTGGTCGCGAAGGTGGACTGGCAAAAGTGTTGATGGCGAGTGTGGGCTTTCTTACAGGTTCCCTTGGAGCCGTGGTCACAGCTCGCGCTGGCATCGACTGTGGGGTGACGGTGGGTGTAGGTGGACTTGGTTTAGATGATTTGCCCCCACCAGTCAATTTCCTGATGAAGGATGAAAAGGATGAACCAGATCGTTGAGGTTTAGGTCGAGTTGGAACGGCATTGGAACTGGTACTTCGGGGAATTGCAACTGGCTTGGTAGCTTGAGGGAGAGCTTGACTTTGTGTTTGTGCTTGTGGAGGTGGACTGATCCTAATTGCACTGATCATCAGCTAAGCTCACGCGACATTGACTATGTAGATCAACGCACGGCTCAAGAACAGGCATAGGTGGCCTTTCCCTACTGGTCGACCGACTCCTTTCTTTATCTGCCTTTGCCCTCCCTCGAAGGCTCTGCATGCTCTTTGTCAAACCTCGGAATCCACCCTTTCTCTCAATCACAGGGGAGAGGATTTCAATATCGTCCCTGGTACCGGTTTCGACTGAATAAACGGCATCGGTAGGCGTAAGCAGAGCGGCATTGAGTTGATCATGGACATCATCTGAGGTGGCGGTCGTTGATGAATGGGATAGAGAGGGGTATGAAGACATTCGTTCGATAGGACGTTGTGGGACTGGCATATCGTCAATGGCGAAATGAAGTTCGGAAATTGCGGACACAGGTGACAAAGGTGATTGTAATGACATGGTGGTGTGAGATTATATCCAGACAGTCGGGTCTAGGAACTGAATGGAGTGTCAAGGGTGATGCTATGCAGAATCTGCTTTGCAGGATTGAGGGGGTAAGATGGGATAAAGATCTGATTCTGAGGCATCAATACACAATCACGACGACTCCTTTCTTTCATTCATCTAAACAAGACTCACCTTCTGATGATTCAACGAATTCGCCGATCAAGTCAAGATGAAGGGGCTATGCCAAGGGGGAGTTGTATCAAAGGAGTATCGTCAACCGGACTTGCTTCGCGGACAAAGGAGCCGGGGAGGTTGGGGAATCTGATCTGTTGATGACGATGAAACTGCCGGTCTCGGTCGATAATTCGGATGGAAGTCTCAGATGAAGGATATTAGAGTGTTTCGTTTCGGAAAGAGTGTCGGGGTACCGGGCGGGGTAAGGAAAGCTAAACACTATACACAATCAGTATGCACAAACTACCAAGTATCAAATTGATCAAGATCAAACACCAAACTTACCAATTCTGCACTACTGCGAGGGCAAACGCCTGCGACCGGCTCCGGGGTATGCGATGAAAAGCGGGGACAAGCGTAAACAGCCGGCCGGACCAGAAAAGTGGCTTGAGTGTGTGGTGTGTACTCTTTGTCGGAATCTCACTTGCTTCCTCTGCTCTTCTTTCTAGAGATCAAAATTCCAGCCTCTGACACAATCGTTTGGGCCCCCTTGCTCGTGCCTCTAGACTAGACTTGTTGACAAGATGAGTGAATGTGTGTTTACAAAATGATATTCCTCGATGGATGGTGATTTGGCGTCTTCGGAGCCAATCGCCGGATATAACTTATTGCTGATGTGCCTTGGTCAGATCGGGTCATGTTCAGTACACTACTAGTAGTTCTCGATCACGCGAGCGTCGACCTCCAACACCCTGGTCTGTCTAATTTTTCATGTAGAGAACTTGCGCAGTATGATCCGTAGAGTGCACTAGCCATATGAAGCAAGTCTCTTATTTTGCACAGGACTTGATTTCTGGAACATGTAGCCAAGCACAACGGGAGAGGATTAGAGGGGCCCAGGCTGTTTGTTTCAAGACAAGCAGGTACGTATAGGAACCAGGAACGCGTAGATTAATTCTCTCGTGCTTTGATCCGAGCCCGCTTGACTTTGAATCCCGGAAGTTATTTCAGCAGGGTTTGATAGGGTTTTACGTTAGTGTTAAAGCGCGTCAATACGAGTACATCTTTCCAAGCGGCGAGTAGTCCACTTTACATTTCCTCCGTTTAGTATCGGCATGCGCAGTCTGGTCATTGCAACAAAGGATAGCCACATCGCGTCGCTTCCAAGGAGCCAAGTCGGCACCTGCGATCCGTCGCCGTCTAGCTTGCGCAACAGGCGAGAATCTAGCTGGTAACAACGAGAGAAGTATGCTTGCCAAGCGTTGCGTCAAAGAAACAAGTGGACGTGATGATACCGATGCTCGAAACGACTCAAGTCTTGTCGTGGATGTTTCCAAGTGGAATACATACGACTGTACTGCCCCTTCGATCATCGAATCAACCTCGTAGCTCGATGGCGGGGTCTTTCTCTCATATGAGGCACAGCCATACATTTGATCTTGTCCACCTTTCGCCTTCCAAGGTTAGAGTATTAACCTAGTTGACGACCTCTCCCTCTTCCCTCTCTACTTCATCATCATCCTCTTCCTCATCTTCAGCGACACCTTTAGCAGCCCAGAAATCTTTTCTTTTGGCCGTCCTTTCTTTCCTTTGTTGTTTCGTCAACCCATCGGTTTTCTTGGCCGTAACTTTGGGCGGCGTATCATGAATCTCGCCTTCCTCATCATCGGTATCCGACTTGATATTCGTCTTCCATTTTGACTTCGACCTCGACTTTGTTTTCGACTTGTTGTTCTGGTCTTTGATACTATATCGGGTTTCCTCCTCCTCCTCCTCATCATCATCCTCTAGAATCTTGATATCATCCTCGTCGCTATCCTCCGATACGCTCTGATATCGATCCTTTCCTGATTTCTTCAAAGCACCCATGATCTGAGGGAAAATCTCTTCAATATCATCATTATCGCTTCCCTCGCTAAAAGTGGCATTGGCATCATTTTCAGAGTCGAAGGCGTCCGAGTAATCATCAAACTCGACTTCATCATCTTCCACTTCGATTGCACCTACCGCAGGGCTTTCATGCCTGGCGCGGCGAGGTGTCGAATCGTGTTTGGACTTCGTGTGACCGTTACCCTTACTCGCTGATTTTGATTTACGCGAATGATCGATAGTCGAGGCATCGCGAAGTTCTTGGGCTTCAGGGAATTGTTTTGCAAATGGAACATCGGGCGAAAGATCAAGTAGTCGCTGTAAACGACCTTCACGATGCAGTCTGTGCAACTCTTGTCGATGTTTCGATGTCTGCTCATCAGCTACGATCTGACTGAGTTGCTGGTAGCTTACCTCTCTCGTGACACCCATGACTTTCCCCAGAATTGTCAATTCCTCCGGATCATCTTCTCCTGCTTTGTGCCATTCTTTGTCCTCTACCATCGTTTTGGCTCTTTGGCATAATTGCTCTTGTAACATATTGAACGCCCCATTCAGCGTGAGCTTGACTTGTCGAATCCCGAATGATCCACCGGATATGTCGTTATCTGCGGTCAATAACCTCGATCCAAGTGCAATCAAAGTAACATACCTGGATCTTGTGGATCTTCGATCGAAAGCAGATATGCTTGACCACCACGATACCATCCTCTTGATCTTTTCCCGTAATAAAATCCGCCCCTCCGTATCGAGATTCCAACTTCATCATAATTATAATGCTTGCCGTACAGTTCGAAGAATTCCATCAAGAGCGTACCCATATTCTGTTCTGGATCGATCTCATTCCGCCGTAATTTGGGATGTACCTATATCTCAGCTTTGCCCTTTTCAGTGCTATTTCAGCAAACGTACCTGTAAGAAAGAGATGACGAGACATATGACTGAATAACTCCCTAATCCACCCGTGTAGACTTCGTTCATTGATCTCTGACTCAAGAATGCCTTTACGACCAAGATCATCTGTCGAGCTCCTGGTAGAATATCCAGATATTGGTTGACGATTTTTCCAGCTGCAATTCCATTGACTTGATTCAGCGATATATCGACATTGAGTTTGCCTAGATATCAGCTCAAGCCTGCGGCTAACAAATGTGGATAGCTCACCTTCATTGGTGACAAATTTGATAATCGGTACCCTGGCTTTCGAAATGATGGCCACGGTATCTGCGATTTTGGATTGACGCATCGCTCGCGCCATATCTGATAATGTCCTAACTTTATTGCTTTCCGTAAACGGTTTCGTCACGACCAAGTCGATATCCCTTACGGTCAGCAAACGGTACGGAGTGATGAATAATAGTAACCTACCCATGAGGCAGGTACAGTTGGGTCTGCCAAGATCCAAAAGGCGTGACCTCTGCTTGTGGCCATATTGAGTGGATCGCCCGAGTGATCTGCTCAATCACCAAGAATCGCACTTCGAATTCCTCTCGAGTGGGCGACATATGTTTATAGAAAGCTGTGATCTCATGATTCAGCCTATGCGTCAGCCTTCATTCATCGCCATCTTGGCCGACTTACATCTCGGCAGGATCACGACATTCACTCCAATCAACCAACTCGCACCACGGAGCCGATCTATCTCTAGCCTTCTTCTCTTCTTTAAGATTCCGAGGTCCAGGTCCTTCATCCTCTTTACTACGTGGTCTCTTCTTGCCCTTGGGACCTTTCGGTGTACTGCTGCCATTCTCTGGTTTCGATCGAGATGGGCCCGCTTTGGCATTTTGAGATTGACCTTGCCCTTGCCCATGAGCTGATGTTGATGCGGACGGCGCGGTGGAATTGGAGTTCGAAGGGGCGGGAGATGGCGATCTACCGAACGAGACAAAGTCTTGGTCCATTGTGTCCCTTGACTACCCTTGCTATATGCCCTATACAAGTGATGTATCGTAGGTGGTCATCCTCCACTTCGACATCTCTAACTTTTGATTCACCGTTCCTGAAGTATCGATTGACACGTCATACTCAATGCATCAACAGCACACTCTACCGTCAACTATACTCATCTTTCACCCGACCACCTACTCTTGGGACACGAGTCTATACTATCCAACTTAGACAAGGGCAAACAGGTCAAAATGACTTGAATATCAATTCTCATCGAAATTGTGTAACCTAAATTCTATCCCTTGTCTCACTCCCGGACCCTTATTTGGCCACCAACCTCTCTTCCAAGTCATCTTATCACTCCTCAAACACATGCGGCACCAGCAATGTATTTCAGCGCCTATCAATCCCGTAAACGGGAGAGATCACCTCCTACCGAGTTCGCCACACCATACAACTCGCCCGCTCTTGGTGTCATCACTTCGCCAACGCTGGATGTTCTTGCTAAGCGCCAACGATTCGAGAGGTTCGGCGGAGTGCTAGATCAAATGAACGTACCAGGACCAAGTGTGCCGCCTCTCCATTATGATTCTGGCAGCAGTCACGTAATCAATGTTAGTAATAACGGGAACGGTCACGATGAAACGAATGGCCACGAGCATGAACTCGACATGTCCACCCAGTATGCGGAGAAAAGACGAGCTCGACAATGGGAACAACTCAATGCCCCTCAACCGACTTCACCGTTATTCAAAACCCCTTCAGAACCTCCTCCAGGGGTCCGCGACCGTATCAACTCCGATCTAAGTGATCAAGATCTAGGATACTTTGCATCTCCTGCAACTCACCATCCTCCCAAACAATCAAGACCACAATTCAAACATCACATGTCTTCTTCTCCTATTCGACATCAACCTCCTGGGTCGAGTCCATTCAAGTCTTCTGGATCTAGCAGTCAAGTCACCGCTAGAGATTACAGGAGTAGTGGAATAAGGCCAGAGGAGGAAGATGAGGAGGAAGGGATGGATCAAGAGGAATTGCGGAGGGATTGGGGGGAACATTATGCTAGACCTAATGGGCTACTACTCTCTCTTGTAAGCTACTAGAGTGATTTTCTGTTTACCAAGCTCATTCCACTTCAGCATCGATCCCGACAAAGTCAACCTCGAATTCCTACCACTCCGCATAACCATCATTCTGACAATATGCTATCATCCCCATATCGGCCACCTACTTCGAGGACGCACAGCTATCGTGACGAGCATGACGTAGGCTACGATCACTCCGAAGACATCCGATCATCACCCTATGCGGGTGATACGAGTGGTGAAGTCGATAATCAATATGAAGAGACCAACCGACTCCTTGGCCAGCTCGAGCTCGTTCGGCGCCAGCGATTCAGCACTGAATGAGCGCCCTACATGTGTCATCACCTTGGACAACATTTTGCACGAATTTCAAACATCACGACCACCATATAATGACGCCTCAATAACGAGATTATTGTACCCGCCAATCGCATCTCTTGTACCATCCGACCTCTTTTCGGTCATCATCTTCGCATTGTACGACCCCTCAGTCTCCTATTCGTATCATCATCGCATGCATAACGTTCATCATGAATCAAGGCTACGCTTCCCATTTCTTCTTTACCTCCTCATCTGCTCGTCGCATGGCTATTGCCATATCTGCGGCTAAAGCATTCTCATTCTTTTCATCCTCATCCACCCCAATCCAGCCCGTTACACCAGTATACATGTCATTCCCACCGTCCGTCACTCCCGTTTGATCTCCAGCGCTCTGTCCCTTCTGACATGGCACACACTTCTTGATCTCCAGCCCGATATCCTCTTCCATGCCGACCCACCAAAACACTTCTCCAAGCTGACTTGCCATTCCAAGATAACCTAGATGTTTCCCTTCCTCATCTACATGTGCATCTTCCAATACTTCCCGCCTGATTACTCCATTTGGCGGAACCAACAGAGCAGCTCCATTGGGATCTTGATCGTCCGGTCGGAGGTATAGGAGACCAACATCACTCAATATGAAATCATCATTATTGCCCCCAGACCTCAAATCGGTGATAAGAGGAACAAGTTCAGGATCACGAGGATATTCGTCCAACCATCTTTTGGTCTCTTCGTCAACCTCCACGGGTGAGGGTATACCGGGTTTGGTAGGTCTGAGGAAAGTTTGGTTGCGGGAGAAGCGGGCTGAGGTGGGAGGCGCGAAAAAGGTCTCGACGCCCGTGGCGCGGCGTCGGCGGGCTAGTGGTTTCTCTGCTTGGGGAAGGAGGATTGCCGCTGGAGTGGGATCGGGCGGGTTGACGAAGGTGTTGAACGAGTGGAACTGGCTATCAACTTCCAATCGAGAAGCGACGCATAGGACTTACGGGACTGATTATAAAGTAGGAGATTGAGCTGATGAATGGATCTAGAACCATTGCTAGGATCGCTAATGGGAGGAACCCTCCCACACTGCTTTATCAGCAAGGTCCTTGACGTCAAGTATCCCATGTACTTACCCAAAGCTTACACTTCCAGCTGCAGCGGCTTCACTCAACTCGATCTTGAAACGATAGCCCAACCCAAACTGCAATTAGCTCCCACGATCGCCCCTGTTGTGGGGGCTTACACAGACTACGACGAGACTCCCAGTAAGGATCCCATAAATATGCCCCACAGGTCCCCTCCTCATAGCCCACCAACCCCACCATACCCAGATATATTCCTCAAAGGGCGGTCTCTCGCATCTAGCCCTTATATCCACTTCTCGCTGTATGTCATCTGCTTCTTCCCTACTCTCCTTCTCATCATCGTCGGAGGAGATGCCGGTGAGGTGATCGAATGGGATATGGAGGATGTAGAAAAGGTAGAAATGAAGAAATGAAGTCGAGAGGAGGAAAAGCGCTTGGAGCCATATGATACTCGTGAGCCCTACCCATAATGGGTATAAGAGATCTATAGTGGGACCGATACATCAGCTGATTGCCTTGGGTAAAAAGGCCGCCGTACTTGTTAGGAATCTTATAAGTCTCGTCGGTGTTCTTGAAATCATCTTTGCCATATATACTGCAAACCCTGTCGTTCAGCTCTGTCAATGCAGAAAGAAGAGACATAGACGGACTCGTCCTTGTCCAGCTGGCACCACTCGTTCACACCTAGTCCAAATCCATCTTTAGCTGGCATTGTCGCTAATCCCCCTTCTTGGATCTTGACGAGGTACCCTAGACCAGAAGCAGGATCAGCGAGGGCTATAGTCAATAACAAGGCTCCTGCTAAAACGTGTCCAGCATTGATGAATATTCGCCAGGTTCTATACCTACTTACTACCCCCATGTTCTTGAAATTGCTCAGCCACCCACATGGCTTGAGTGATCTGATAGCTGATGACACAGATGCCGTAGACTCAGGATTGAAAGATCTTGATCTTGCGTTTGAGCCCGACCTGGACGTGTTGTTCCCCCGTGAAGGAAGGGAGTATCGGGCAGTAGCTACCGACATCCTCCCGAGCCTGTTCTGTGCTTCTGGGGTCAAAAGTCGCGGAGACTCGGCTCCCATCCTATCGAAATCGGGTACTTTCGGGGGATCAAGGGGATCAGCAGAGTGTGGTCTCGTATCTCGATACCGAGGTCGAGCGGCTAGATGCTCAAGGTCGAGGATGGACGGGAGAGTGGATCTATGATGTTTCTTCAGCGACAACGGGGCTACTCTCGGTTGTTCTACTCTCGATTGTTCAAAATGGGTATGAGCAGTCGCAAACGCGGGGGAGAATGGGTTATCGTCTTGTTGAGTCGGAGCGACCTGGATTTTACGTGTATCAGATCCAGAGCTTCGATGACTATGACTATCCTCGCTCATTTCCGTGATATCCACCAAATGGGATTGATGTCTCGATCCAGCACTCTTCAGCTCTCCTCCGTGTGTACTGTGTTTCACAGATTTCCGAGCAGGATTCCGGGCAGGACGAGTAGGAGTCGGCGGTAGTGGTTGAGTGACTAGTGGGGAAAACGTAGGTTGAGGAGATTGCTGATACGATGATCGTGTCCAGGCTGTTGTAGGTGCTTGACCAGTGTATAAGTCGTCGTTATCGTCGTTCAGCCTCTGCATTTGTGGTCGAGGTCGAGAATTATCGTCTTGGTCGGGATGGTATGATGATCTACTCCATGTAGTTTTTGGCGCTCCCGTCTCACTCATTTCTTCATCCTGTATCTTGCGAGGAAGGGGTATGGCCAGCTGATCGGCACCACCCGTATTGGCCTGGGATGGGAAGGACCGACTAAAAGCAGTCCCTACTCCAGTTGTACCTCCCCAGTCCGATCTTGCATACAATGGTGTCTCCCGCGTATCGATCGGTACCTCTTCTTCCTCATCCTCAAAAGGGTTTCGCGAAGGAGTTGTGGAAGCGATGTTCATGTCGAATTGGGGCACACCCTCCTGCGGAGACGTGTAACCCGTTCGAGGCCTCGCTACAGAGTAGGGGAATATGGAGGAGGTTCGAAATCCACGTTCGGAAGCGGGTGTGGGTGGGTAAATTGATGATGCGGGCTGTACGTTTCGCTTGTTCCGTCCCATTTCGCTTTTTGTGCAGCTTGTAAGTATTGAATCAGATGGTTCAGTAAGATACAACTTGTTGCGATGGACTGATCGATCAAGTTACAGACGCTGATCAGTGTGAATCATATCAAAGGAATGTACAAAGGTCATTCCCGCTCGGATTAGGTGAAACGCGGTACTGAGCAAACATCATTATTACCTGTACCTGCCAATTACATACATTGTGACTAGAGTGTTCTTCACTTGAATGACAAAACACCATTTCTAGAGTTGCGCACTTCGCACCATTCTTGTCGATTACTTAGCACCCTTGTCGAGAGGCTCGATGTCGAGCTTGGGACCCAAAGGAACGATCCTCTTGGGGTTGTTCTGAGGATGCGAGTAGAAGTAATGCTCCTTGATATCTGATAATCAGCTTGGTTCAACTTTGAGGACGACAAAGCTGAACTTACGTTCAAAGTTGGTGGTATCCTTGAAAGCAGGGTAGTTCCAGTACAACCTCCTGAGCCAATCGTGCAGGTATGGGAAATCGTGTCGGACTATATATGAGCTGGATCTTTACCGCACCAATGGACACGTACTCATTCCGTAGTTGCACTTGAAGTGAACATAGTATACTGGATCATATCGGATGATAGTGGTGAAGAGCCTATGTGATCAGCTTGCTCAGTACTAGAAACGGAATGGGGGAAACTCACCTGACATCGGCCTCAGTCAATTGACCGCCTACCAAGAACTCCCTGCCGTCACTTAAGACACCCTCAACCTTGTCCAAAGCCTTCGCCAAAGCGTTGAAAGCGGTCTCGTAAGCTTCCTGAGTTGCAGCGAATCCGGTCTTGTAAACACCATTGTTGATATCGTTGTATACCCACTCGTTGAGTTCGTCGATCTCCTTCCTCAAACTCTCAGGGTATAGATCCAAGCTCTTCTTATCTCCATCCGGTAGGATCGAGTTGAAAGCGGCGTTCAAATCCCTGATGACTTCACTGGACTCGTTACTGACGATAGTGTTGTTTTTTGTGTCCCAAAGAGTGGGGACGGTGAATCGGGCATCGTAGTTGGGTTCAGCCTTTCGGTAGACTTGATTCAAGTGATGGAAACCGAAGAGATGATCCTCAGTGGCCCCTGGGAAGGTCTCGGAGGAGTGGGCGGAAGCGGGTTCGGCCTCTTTCTTGGCGTTCTCTGGAGTGACGAAGTGCCATCCTCCCTCAAGCATGTGTGGATGGACAGTGGATACACCTCAAAGTCAGTCTCATTCTCACGGCAGACTAGGTATGATTGCTGACTAATGTAATCCTCCAGACCTTTCAAGCTTCGCATGATTAAAGCTCGATGAGCCCATGGGCAGGCGAGACAAACGTAAAGGTGATATCGTCCTGTCTGTCAGCTTGACGCTCATCAGTATGAGCATCGGCTTACCCTTTTCCGGAGCAAACGTGCCGCCCTCTTCAATCCTGTCCCTAAAGCTACTGACCTGCCTCTTGAACGAGCCATCCTTGTCTGCCCAGGCGGTGATGCCTTCCTTTCCAGCTTGATTGCTCATACTTCTAGTGATGTTTGTTGATATTGTTCCGAGTATTCCTGGATTTGTCGATCTGATGGTTGTATATAATATACCTAGTAATCCTGCTGCTCCTGCTGTTCTTAACAATACCATGTACTGATATATATATGGGTATACAGCACGATGCTGAACTGGATGGTTGAGAAGCATGACTCATTTATGGTTAATCTATTTAACAGATCGGGAAGATCCGTCAGTGACGTAATCAAGTTACGATTACGATCGACCACAGATGGGGGATTCACATTACTCCATACCATCCATCAGACAACTATGACTACCCTAGCAGAGATCCAAAACGTAAAGGCATACCACCTTCCAGTACCAGGAGCAGAACCAGTCGTTCTATCAACTGGAACCCTGTATCTTTCGGTCATCCCCGCGAACCCTCCTTCTCACCCTTCTCAGACTATCGCTTTGAGCGTCGGAGCATCTTCATTCCCAGTACTACCCAACACTCCTGTGCAGAAGATTGAAGCGAAAGAAGAGCACCCTCGATATGCTTTCAGTCCTCTACCAGCTGATGGAGGAGCAGCTATTGGGCGCGTAAAGATCGTGTTGAGCCCCAGGTCAGTCAATTCCGAGATTAAGGGAGTGGAGCCTGACCAATAGCTCTAGTCAGACAGAGTGGGAGCAGACAGAGTTGCTCGTCAAGAAATTTGAGGAGGCTTTGAAAGCCAACGGCGTCTGGGACGAGCGAGTGCTTTTCGTCGATGACGAGTGGGAGACCACCACTACCGGTCCCAAGAAGGGCTGGGGAGAGGCATTGGCCAGTAACCTTACTTGGGCCGGCGATGCCGTTGCTCAGAGGCTTGGAGCAAGGACTGACGAGTGCGTAATTCACTTGCGTTCACATAGATGCTGATTCCTAGACACATCTCAACGACAAATCCGACCCACCCTGCTCCACCATCCGAGCAAGTCGCAGCCAACGCCAAGCAGCTCAACTCCACCACCGGCTCTATCTCGGAGAGCGCAGATACCGGAGCCAAAAAGGTCGGTCAATTTGTCCACGACAAAGCCCACGACTACGCACACCTCCTGCCGGAATCCGTGCAGAAACTCGGCGATCCAGTTGCAGAGCAAGATAAGGGTGAATTCCGAAAACTCGCCGAAACCGGCTGGACACAGGCTACTTTCGCTGCCAAGGGCTTGGTTGGTGCAGCTACCACTATCGCTGGTGCTGTTAGTCAGAACGCTCACCGGGCGGTCGAGCACAACTTTGGCAAGGAAGCCGATGGTGTCGCGCAAGGTGAGTGAGAATTCAAGTAAGGCCATGTCGGGGCTGACTTCAGACATTGGACAAAGTGGCGCAAATGTCGGTGCTACGGCTGTGTCTGCCACTGAGGTCACCAGCGGTATCGTCCAAGGTGCCAATGCTACATCCGGGGTTTACAGCAAACAGACAGGCGCTTGAATGCCCGAAAGTAACATGTAGCGAACACAAAGGTTGTATGCAGCGTCGTAGAGAGCCCTATCAAAAGATTTCCTTTACAGCTGCTCTTTCCTCCTGCAGCATCAAAAGTAACCGCCACACTGCTATGTTACTGTCGCAGTGCAATGTATCAGTTAATGTTCAGGAATACATGGAGGGTGAGCATTTGGATCCGGTGGCGTCGGGAGTCAGCGTTACCTAGATGCTGCCTTTTCTCCGCAATCCCAGACAATTGACATGTCACGCCACGATACTTGACATCAGACACATCATGTCGGAAGTAGCCATCAGAGCCTGTCCGCGGGTCTTTGGCCGCGAATCGTTACTAGGAGGAAGTTTACACATGATCAGCTTGACCTGGGAATATCAAAACTGGCGCAATCATCAATTCACCGAAGAACGGAAATCTTCTACTTCAAAGGATTCACACGCGAGTTCAGTTCCACCCGTCATTTCCTCGAATAGCCCGACAACGAGATGAAGACGGTCACGAGGGCTCGAGAGCGATTCGACAGTGTGCTGAAGAGTCTGAGAGGGACGAGCGCTATGTGTGTGGCGGGCCGCGATGGCAAGCCAAGCCCTGCCTCGAAAGTGCCATTAGACACCATCGATGGGAAAGTCGAATTTCTCTCTCGCCGGGGGATGTCGACGCCTTGTGTGCTGAGCGAGTGTAAGTCATAGGTAATTGCCTCAAAGCGTCTCGCCTAGCTTGCCTCGCTCATGGTCTTATCGTGACCCACTTAGCAGCAGACACGTTATGTCTACTCGGTAGCGGCAAACAGCACCAGTCTGAGCACACAAGCTAGACCGGATGTAATGGTTCTGCGGGATTGACAATAGGGCACATAGGATAGGAGCCGAACTTTCACCCGGCCCTCCCCGCAGTGTGTCTGGTCGAGCCTCCGTCACTTTCGAAGCAGGCTACATGGCTTCCCAAATACAGGTCAATGTGTGCCACAGGCTGCGCTCAGGTTTCATTTCGGTCAAGCTTTATGGCCGGACAGCATCCGCCACCCACGTCGCCACATCGCATACGCCTTTGACCCCCAAAACCCAATCAATGGAAGTACACTGACGGGAACGTACTGCTCCAACATTTCGGCATGAGTCGCTTTCGAACAGTCATCGCCGTCAAGTCGGTCCCAAGTGAGTTCTCTCGCCGCATAGGTGCACTCAATAGGATTGACATCTCCAGGCAACAACGTCCAACAGCGTTGAGCCGTCTCGCCGCATCACAGAGGGTTACCTCGAGCAGGTGTCAAAGGAATTCGCCACACGTCGTTCTCTGAGATTCCCGTCACTGAGACTATCCTTTCATGGCCATAACGCCGTTGAAGCGAAGGCTTGGTCGGGAGACTCAGGTCACAGACTGGGCTCATGCCATATTATACATAACTTCCTTGCCATTAACCAATTTGCCACCGCATATACTTTCATATCTCGACGATGAGCAACCCTTCCTTTCGAGACAAATTAAGCCACGCCTGGGGGGTCAGTGGTCTGGGACCCCCACCACTACAGACGTACTTGACGCGCTACACCCCAACAGAGGATCCGGAGCTGTGGGACCCAGCTACAGGCCGATTCACTGATCGTGGTCGTCAGAAAACGCTCGAGGATTTCTCGTGTGCCATTGGGACCGAATTATATCAAGTCGGGAAAACAAATCGTCGAGTGGGAACCACGAGAGAGGACCAGGTCACTCAAAGTGTCCTCAACAGACTCAACACACTCAACAAGAGCTGCAAGACCCGCCCTCTGGGATCTACTTGCCCTTTCGTTAAGTCCGTCAACGACTACTATCAACCCGACGACGGAAGCTACAATCCTGGAATGTCCGGCGGCTTCACTTATGCCAATCTCCGGAAGGCGGAGCTCATCAGAGTGTATAGGAATCTCCTTGTACACGATCACGATCAGGTGTTTCACTCCGAGACCAAATCGGGGTCATCGGCAGCGACTGCTAAGCAGCCCGGGACCGGGATGGAGAAGAAGGAGTGGGAACCAAGTAGGGACGACGTGCACTTCGGAAATCAGGCTGTGAATGCAGGCATGATGGCGGGCAAGGTGGGGGCCAGCTTCGT
>Ga0265798_10004979_pt1 | contig 18104 bp, 14 predicted proteins | sample P3T30metagenome_FD_192430 | JGI IMG/M metagenome (GOLD analysis project Ga0265798, IMG submission 192430) | Plant litter microbial communities from East Loma Ridge, Irvine, California - P3 T30 | ecosystem: Environmental > Terrestrial > Plant litter > Unclassified | place: USA: California... | reverse complement strand
CCAGTACCCGATCCCGGGCAACGACGACGCGATCCGCTCCGTCGCGCTGCTGACGCGCATCATCGCCGACGCCGCCGCCGAGGGCCTCATCCAGCGCCACCAGAAGCCCGACGCCGAGGGCTCCGCGCCCGCCGAGCCGCTGGCCGACTGGGAGCGCGAGCTGCTCGAGCAGGGCGACGCCGCCACGGCGGGGCTGCCCGTCGAGGAGAACGACGTCGACGCCGAGGTCTCCGCCAAGAACGAGGCGAAGTCCGAGGACGAGGTCCCCGCCCCCCTGCACGCCCCCGAGTCCGACGACGCCACCGAGGCGAAGATCGAGGCCGAGGCGACCGACGCCGAGAAGGCGCCTGCGTCCGAGTAGTCCGACCACACGCACCATCCCGACGGGCGGGCGCGGGGAACCGCGTCCGCCCGTCGGGCACTCACCTCCGGGAGACCCCTGGATCACCACCTACAGAAGGAGTCCATGAGCATGGCGAACTTCACTGCCGCTGACGTCAAGGAGCTGCGCGACCGCCTCGGCGCCGGCATGATGGACAGCAAGAACGCGCTGGTCGAGGCCGACGGCGACATCGAGAAGGCCATCGAGATCCTGCGCCTCAAGGGCCAGAAGGGCAACGCCAAGCGCGGCGACCGCTCCACCGCCGAGGGCCTCGTCGCCGCGAGCGAGGAGGGCGGCGCCGCCACCCTCATCGAGCTCGCGTGCGAGACCGACTTCGTCGCCAAGAACGACAAGTTCATCGCGCTGTCCGAGTCCGTCCTCGCCGCCGTCGTCGCGGCCGGCGCGTCCACCGTCGAGGAGGCCCTCCAGGCCCCCGCCGGCGAGCAGACCGTCGATCAGCTGATCAGCGACCAGGCCGCGATCCTCGGCGAGAAGATCGCGCTGCGTCGCGTCGCCCGCCTCGCCGGCGAGCACCAGGAGGTCTACCTCCACCGCACGTCGAAGGACCTCCCGCCCCAGGTCGGCGTCGTCGTCGACTACTCGGGCACGGACGCCGAGACGGCTCGCAGCATCGCGCAGCACATCGCGTTCGCCAACCCGGAGTACCTCGCCCGCGAGGACGTCCCGTCCGACAAGGTCGAGGCCGAGCGCGCGATCGTCACCGAGATCTCGCGCAACGAGGGCAAGCCCGAGGCCGCCCTGCCGAAGATCATCGAGGGTCGCCTCACCGGCTACTTCAAGCAGGTCGCGCTCCTCGAGCAGGACTACGCGAAGGACAACAAGCAGTCGGTCAAGAAGGTCGTCGAGGCCGCGGGCCTCACGGTCACGGGCTTCGCCCGCTTCAAGGTCGGCGCCTAGCACCACCACGGGGAGCCCGGGTCATCGCGACCCGGGCTCCCTTCTCCATGCCCGGGCCAGGACGGCGACGCGATCCGCCGTCGTCCCCGACCGGGCGCCACAGTAGATTGGTCCGGGGCCGGATGCGGCTCGGACCGAGGGACGGGAACAGCACCATGACCGATCAGACCACCAGGCGCCGCGTCCTCCTCAAGCTCTCCGGGGAGTCCTTCGGCGGCGGCCAGATGGGCGTCGACCCGGACGTCGTGAGCGCTCTGGCCCGCGAGATCGCGGAGGCGGCGAAGACCGTCGACGTCGCCATCGTGGTCGGCGGCGGCAACTTCTTCCGCGGCGCGCAGCTCTCGCAGCGGGGCATGGACCGCGGCCGTGCCGACTACATGGGCATGCTCGGCACCGTGATGAACGCCCTCGCGCTGCAGGACTTCCTCGAGCAGGCCGGCGCCGCGACCCGCGTGCAGTCCGCCATCTCGATGACCCAGGTCGCGGAGCCGTACATCCCGCGCCGCGCCGTGCGGCACCTCGAGAAGGGCCGCATCGTCATCTTCGGCGCCGGCGCCGGCCTGCCGTACTTCTCCACCGACACGGTCGCCGCGCAGCGGGCCCTGGAGATCTCGGCCACCGAGGTCCTCGTCGCGAAGAACGGCGTGGACGGGGTCTACACGGGTGATCCCCGCACCGACTCCTCCGCCACCCTCCTCGACACCGTCACGTACCAGGACGCCCTGCAGCAGGGCCTCAAGGTCGTCGACTCGACCGCCTTCAGCCTGTGCATGGACAACGACATGAAGATGGTCGTCTTCGGCATGGAGCCGAGCGGCAACGTGACGCGCGCCATCCGCGGCGAGCGCATCGGCACCATCGTCTCCAACTGACGAGCGGCGCTCCGCCCCGCCGGCTCCGGCCGCGCGCCGGGCGGAGCGCCCTCCCCATCCGCGTTAAGATCGACCGGGCGCCTGCCGCGCCCGCGCTACCGAAGGAGATCCCGTGACCGTCGCCGAAGTCCTCGCAGATGCCCGAGACCGGATGGGCAAGGCCGTCGAGGCCGTGAAGGAGGACTTCGGGAGCGTGCGCACGGGCCGCGCGAACCCCGCCCTCTTCCAGAAGGTCCTCGTCGAGTACTACGGCAGCCCCACGCCGCTCGGCCAGCTCGCCAGCATGAACAACCCCGAGGCGCGCACGCTCATCGTCACGCCCTACGACAAGACGGCGCTGAAGGAGATCGAGAAGGCGCTCGTCAACGTGCCGAACCTCAGCGCGACGGTCGGCAACGACGGCGAGATGGTCCGGCTCACCCTCCCCGAGCTCACGGAGGACCGCCGCAAGGAGTTCGTCAAGATCGTCCGCGGCAAGGCGGAGGAGGGGCGCGTGAGCGTCCGCAACATCCGCCGCCGCTCCAAGGACGAGCTGGAGGCGCTCAAGGGCGACGTCGGCGACGACGAGGTGTCGCGCGGGGAGAAGGAGCTCGAGGCCCTGACCAAGACGCACACCGACCAGGTCGACGACGCGCTGAAGCGCAAAGAGACCGAACTCCTCGAGGTCTAGGTGGTCAGCCCCGACGATCCCGCCGAGCGGGCGCCCGTCGTCCCGCCCGCGTCGGGCCCGGACGGGGCCCCGCGCATCCGGCGTCACCGCGGCCGGGTGACCCGGGCCGACTTCGAGGCGCAGGTGCAGGCCACGCGCGCCGACCTCAGCGCGCAGGTCCGTGCGACGCGCGCGTCCCTCGAGGCGACGAACGACCGCATCAACGCGCGCACCGGGCGGAACCTGCTCTTCGCGGTCACCGTCGGGCTGCTGCTCGGCGGGGTGGTGCTCGTGAGCCTCGTCGTGGTGAAGGCGCTCTTCCTCCTCATCGCGATCGCGCTCATGGCGTTCACCGCGTACGAGCTCGCCACGGCCCTCCGCCAGGCGGGGAGGCGCGTGCCGCGCGTCGGATCGGTGCTCGCGGTCCTGGTCCTCCTCCCGCTCACGTACTTCGCGCGGCCCGACGGTCAGTGGCTGGGGCTCCTCGGTGCGATGGCCGGGCTCGCCCTGTGGCGCGTCGTCGAGCAGCTCGTGCCCGCCCGGCGGACGTCCCTCCGTGCCATGACGGGCGACATCGGCTCCAGCCTGTTCCTCCTCGCGTACGTGGGCCTCCTCGGGTCCTTCGCCGTGCTGCTCACGGCCGCGGACGGTGGGGAGTGGTGGACGCTGGCGTTCCTCATCCTCGTGGTCTGCTCCGACACCGGCGCCTACGTGGCCGGCCTCAACTTCGGCAAGCATCCGATGGCGCCCACGATCAGCCCCAAGAAGACGTGGGAGGGATTCGCGGGAGCGGTCCTGGCGGCCGTGGTGGCGGGTGCGCTCCTCGCCGTCCTCATGATCGACCAGCCCTGGTGGTTCGGCGTCGTCATGGGGCTCGTGATCGTCGTGACCGCCACCATGGGCGACCTCGCGGAGTCGCTGATGAAGCGCGACCTGGGGGTGAAGGACATCAGCTCCTGGCTGCCGGGCCACGGCGGCTTCCTCGACCGGCTCGACTCGATCCTCCCCTCGGCCGCGGCGGCCTACGCGATGTTCCTCATCGTCTCGGGCGTTCCCTCATAGGATGTCCCGGATGACCACCACCTTCCCGAGCGCCGGGCGCCGCGAGCGCGGCTACGACCCGGCCCAGGTCGACGCGTTCCTGCAGGACGCGCGTCGCGTGTACGACGACGAGGCCGACCGCTCCCTGACCTCGGAGACCATCCGCCGCATCTCCTTCGACATGCGGCGCGGCGGGTATTCGGCCGCCGCGGTCGACCGGGTCCTGGAGCGACTCGAGGACGCCTTCGCCGTGCGGGAGCGCGATCGCACGGTGGCGCGTGTCGGAGAGGACGCGTGGAACGCCGAGGCCCGCCGCGCGGCGCAGGAGATCCTCGACCGCGTCAGCCGGCCCACGGGGGAGCGGTTCGATCGGACGGGCCTCCTCACGACCGGATACGACCGGCGCGAGGTGGACCGCTTCGCCGATCGCATCGCGAAGTACTTCCGCGGCACCAAGCCGATGAGCGTCGATGACGTGCGCACGGTGGCGTTCCACCCGCGACGCGGCGGCTACCGCGAGGCGCAGGTCGACCTGCTGCTCGACGCGGTGGTCGACGTGATGAACGCGGTCCGCTGAGCCCGCGCCGTCGGTCCCTCCACCGGGTTCGCGCCTGGCAGGTCGCCCTCCATCCGGCCCACGACTCGCCTTCGAGGTGACGGGCGGGTAGGGTCGTTCGGAGTTATGGGTAGACACGCGCACGACCTCGCCCCTCGCCAGCCGCTCACCGCCGCTCCGAGGCCCGTCCGCCGAACGCGTTCGGCGTTCTCCCGCGTCGCGGCCCCGACCATCGCGTTCGGCGCGGCCGCGGCCTTCATGCTCGTGAACGTGGTGGATCCCACCTCCGGCGCCGTCGCGAATCCCCAGTACCAGGAGTACCGGACCACCGTCGCGCAGCTGGCCCGCGCCGATGCGCAGTCCCTCACGGTCACGTCGGCCGAGACGGCCGTCGAGATCGAGCCCGGCTTCCAGTCCGTCGCCGCTCCGCCTCCGCCGCCCCCGGTCGAGGCCGCTCCGACGCCCGGGTCCGGTTCCGGTTCCGGTTCCAAGTCCACCGGCGGATCGGCTCCGTCCGGCGGCTCGATCGCCGTCCCGGATCCCGGCAGCGCGCGCGGCATCGCCCGCAGCATCCTCGCGTCGCAGGGCATGGGAGACGACCAGTACTCCTGCCTCGACTACCTCTGGACCAAGGAGTCCGGCTGGCGCGTCAACGCCTACAACCCGAGCGGTGCCTACGGCATCCCGCAGGCGCTGCCCGGCAGCAAGATGGCGTCCGCGGGCTCCGACTGGCAGACCAACCCCGCCACGCAGATCACGTGGGGCCTCGGCTACATCGACTCGCGCTACGGCTCGCCGTGCGCGGCCAAGGCGCACAGCGTCCTCAAGAACTGGTACTGATCCGACGCCCGCCCGGGCCTCTCCCGGTCGGGCAACCGTCGGTCGGCCGGCGGGCTAGCCTCGGAGCATGGACTACGCGGCTCTCGGCGTCGCCGGGATCGCGACCCTGGTCGCCGTCACCCTGCTCGCGCGGCGGATCCGCGTGGCCACCCCGCTCGTCCTGGTGCTGGTCGGCGTCGGCGTCTCCTTCCTGCCCGGCGTCCCTCCCGTCGAGGTGCCGCCGGAGCTGATCCTCGCGGGGGTCCTCCCACCGCTGCTCTACGGTGCCGCGGTCACCGTGCCGCTCGTCGACCTGCGCCGCAACCTGCGCACGATCGTCAGCCTCTCGGTCGTGCTCGTGCTGGTGTCCGCGGCCGGCATCGGCCTCCTCCTCTACGCGCTGTTCCCGAACCTGTCCTTCGCGGGCGCCCTGGCCCTCGGCGCGGTCGTCAGCCCGCCGGACGCGGTGGCCGCGACCAGCATCGCCAGGCGCCTGGGGCTGCCGCCGCGGCTCGTCACGGTGCTGGAGGGGGAGGGGCTCGTCAACGACGCGACCGCCCTCGTCCTCCTCCGGACGTCCATCGCCGCCGTGGGGGCGACCGTGGACCTCTGGCAGGCGGCCGGCGGATTCGTGCTCTCCGCCGTGGGCGCGCTCGCCATCGGCATCGCCGTGGGCGCCCTCACCACCGAGGTGCGGCGGCGTCTCGACGACCCGGTGCTCGACACGGCCATCTCCTTCGCGGTGCCGTTCGTCGCGTTCATCCCCGCCGAGGAGGTCGGGGCGTCCGGCGTGCTCGCCGTGGTCGCCGCGGGCATATGGTCGGGGCACCGGAGCGCGACCACGCTGTCGGCGCAGTCGCGGATCAACGAGCGCCTCAACTGGCGCACCGTGCTGTTCGTGCTCGAGAACGGGGTCTTCCTCGTGATGGGGCTGGAGCTGCGGGACATCCTCGACGAGGTGCACGAGGCCGACCTCGGCGTCGGTACGGCCATCCTCTACGGGATCCTGACCCTCGCGGTGCTCACCGCCATCCGCTTCGCGTTCCTGGTGCCGTTGCTCCTCGGGCTGCGCCGTCACGAGCAGCGGGCTGTGGACCGCGCCCGGCGCGTCGGGAACTGGCTGGACCGGCTGCGGCGCGCGCGGGGCGACGAGCGTCCGAGCCGCAGGGAGCGACGGGCCGCGCGACTGCTCCAGCGGCGGCGCGCCGACCTGCAGGCCCTCCGGTCGCAGGGCCTCGGCTGGCGCGGCGGGCTCGTCCTGGGCTGGGCCGGCATGCGCGGCGTGGTGACGCTCGCCGCCGCCCAGTCGCTGCCGTCGGGCACGCCGTACCGGGCGCAGCTGGTGCTCATCGCCTTCACGGTGGCCATCGTCTCGCTCCTCGTCAACGGCGGCACGCTGCCCGTCGTGATCCGGCTGAGCGGGATCCGGGGGAGCGACGAGGTCGAGGACGAGCGCGCCCTCGCGGAGCTCGTGTCCGAGCTCGCCGACGCGGGGATCCGCGCGCTCGACGAGGGCGTGCGCGCGCTGCCCGACGGCCGGGACGTCGATCCCGAGGTCGTCGAGCGGGTGCGCCGCGACACGGCGCTGCGGGCGGAGTGGGCGAGCGAGCGCGCCGAGGCGATGGCCGCGGACGACGACGCGCCGCTCACCCCGCGGGCGACCTACCTGCTGCTGCGCCGCCACGTCCTCGACGCCGAGCGCGAGGCGCTGCTGGAGGCGCGCGGCACGGGCGCGCATCCGTCGCGTGTCCTCGCCCGGGCGCAGCGGATGCTGGACCACGAGGAGGCGCGCCTCGCCCGGCAGGGCGACGTCGGCTGACGGCCGCGACGGGGCACCACCCGACCGCGGCCTAGGATCGGATCATGCCGCGCAGCAATCGACCCCGGGGGAGACGGCGGCCCGGCGACGACGACGAGGACGTGCTGACGCGACTCCTCAGCGGCTCGCAGCACACGGAGACCCGGCGCGGGCGCGTCTGGAACGTGCAGCCCGTCTCCGCCGCCCGTGCGCTCAAGGTGTACCGCTGCCCCGGCTGCCTGCTCGACATCGAGCCGGGCCACGCGCACGTCGTCGCGTGGCGCGCCGACGGGATGATGGGCGAGGAGAGCGACCTCGCCGCCCGTCGTCACTGGCACTCCCACTGCTGGAAGGTCTCATGACGGACACCGCCCCCCGCCCCATCACGAGCTCCACCGAGCTGCCCGCGCGCCGGGAGGACGTGGAGCTCCGCACGGCCGACGGGCTCCGCCTGGTGGGCGAGCTGGCGCTGCCCGCCGACCGCGATCCCGTCGCCACGCTCGTGACGCTGCACCCGCTGCCGACCGCGGGCGGCTTCATGGACTCGCACGTGCTGCGCAAGGCCGCGCTCCGCCTCCCGGCCCTCGCCGACCTCGCCGTCCTCCGCTTCAACACGCGCGGCACCACGTCGGCCCGCGGGACCAGCGAGGGCGCGTTCGACGGCGGCGAGGGGGAGAGGCACGACCTGGCGGCCGCCATGGACCTCGTCGCGGAGCGCGGGCTGCCGGCGCCGTGGATCGTCGGCTGGTCGTTCGGCACCGAGATCGCGCTGCGGCACGGGCGGGCGCACCCGATCGAGGGCGCCGTGCTCCTGTCGCCGCCGCTGCACCGCGCGAGCGCCGACGAGGTCGCCGCGTGGCACGGGGATCCGCGCCGGCTCGTGATCCTCGTCCCCGAGCACGACGACTTCCTCCGCCCGGCCGAGGCCCGCGAGCGCTTCGCGTCCGTCCCCGAGGCCGAGCTCATCGCCGTCGACGGGGCGAAGCACCTGTGGGTGGGCGAGTCCCAGGTCTCGCGCGTGCTCACCGAGATCGTGCGCACCGTGAACCCCGCGGCCCTCCCGCTGCCGACGGAGTGGCCCGCCGCCTGATCCGACGGGCGTCAGCGCTCGTTCTGGAGCGGGACCGCGACCTGCCGGATGATGAGCAGCACCGCAGCGGCCACGGGCACCGCGATGAGCGCGCCGAGCACGCCCAGCAGCGTGCCGCCGGTGAGCGCCGCGATGACCACGATCACGCCGGGCACCTTCACGGCCCGGTTCATGATGTTCGGGCTGAGGACGTACGCCTCGATCTGCATGTAGACGAGGTAGTAGATGGCCACGGCGATCCACGTGTTCATCGACTCCGGCAGCAGCACGACCTGGCCGAGGACGATGAGGGTCGAGCCGGTGATGGTGCCGACGAGGGGCAGCAGCGAGAAGAGGAACGCGGTGAACGCCCACACGGCGGGCAGCGCCGCCCCGACGATGCTCAGGTAGATGAAGCTGAGGATGCCGTTGCAGAGCGCGAGGCCGACCTGCCCGGTGACGTAGCGGCCGACCGACTGCGTGATCTGCTCCGCGATGTCGGCGAAGCGCGCGCGCCGGGTCGCGGGCACGAGCTTGTAGATGCCGCTCTTGAAGGAGTTGAGCGACGCCGTGAAGTACATGGTGAGGATCACGATGATGACCGTGCCGAACACGAAGTTGCCGATGGTGAAGGCGACGTTGATGACGTTGCCCGTGATGGTGGCGACGTTGGAGGCGTTGGAGAGGTAGGTGATGAGCTGGTCGGCGCCGCTCTGCACGTCGAAGACCTCGCGCGGAACGAACGACTGCAGGTTCGCGATGAACTGGTCGCCGCTCACGCTCTGCGCGTACTGCACGATCTGGGTCACGAGGGCGCTCGCCTGGTTCACGACCACCGGGATCACCGCGAGCAGCACGCCCGCCAGGGTGCCGAGGAGCACGAGGAAGATCACCAGGATGGCGACGGGACGCGGCACGCCCTTGCGCTCGAGGAACGTGACGAGCGGGTCGATGCCGAGCGCGAGGAAGATCGCCGTGCCCACGTAGGTCAGCACGCTCCCGAGCGACACGAGCGCGCCGCCGATGACGAGGGCGGTGAGCACGCCGAGGCCCGCCAGGAGGCCGAGCCGGTAGGGGTTGTGGATCTTCACGTCGGGACCTCCGAGTCGGCGGCGCTCAGCGCACGGTGCGGGAATCGTCGGAGGAGGCGTCGTCCGCCTGGGTCAGCACGCCGCGGACGTTCTCGAGGTACGCGGCCACCGCCTCGCGCTCGATCCTAATGCGGTCGAGGCGCTCCTCCGCGTCGGCCACGGCCTCGCGGGAGCGGCGCTCGGCGTTGGCCAGCGTCTCTCGGGCGCGACGCTCCGCGTCCGCGATGGCGGCGCGCGCATCGTGGTCGGCCTCCTCGCGCACCGTGCGCGCGGCCTCGCGGCTCTCGACCGCGAGCTCCTCCGCCTCCTGGCGGGTGGATGCCAGCAGCGCCGTGACCTCCTGCAGCCGGGTCTCCGCCTCGCCGAGGTAGGCCGCGGTGCGCTCGGCGGCCTCGCGCTGGCGCTCCGCGGCGTCGCGGGCGTCGTGGTCGCGGCGGGCGGTGATCTCGGCGTCGAGGTCGAGGTGGCCCTGCTCGATCTCGCGGCTGAGGGCGAGCCGCGCCTCGTCGGCCTCGGCGGCCAGGATCCCGCGCGTCTCGGCCGTCTCGCGCTCCAGGCGGCGTCGCTCGGCCTCGCGGCGGTCGGCCTCCAGCGCCTCGGCCTCGGCGATCTCGCGCTCGAGCGCCGTCCGGGCGGTCACCGCCTCGAGCTCCAGCTGCTCCCGCGTCGCCCGGGTCTCCCGGGCGAGCGCGTCCGTGCCCTGGGCGACGTCGCGCGTCAGGTCGGTGCGCGCCTCGTCGACCTCGCGCGCGAGCTCCGCGCGGGCGGTGGCGAGCTCCAGGTCGAGCGCCTCGCGCGTCTCGGCGATCTCCCGCTCGAGGGCCGCGCGGGTCTCCTCGACGTCCCGGTCGAACGCCGTGCGCTCCGCCTGCATGCGGCGGTCGAAGTCGTCGCGCGAGGCCTGCAGCTCCCGGTCCCGGTCGGTGCGCACCTGCTCGACCTCGCGGTCGAGGTCCGCCCGGGTCTGCTCGTCGAGCTGGGCGAGGGCGATGCGCTGCGTCTCGGCGTCGAGGCCCAGCCGCTCCTCGGTCTCGCGGATCTCCCGGTCGAGCTCGGCGCGCTCCTCGGCGACGGTCTCGTCGTGGCGGGCCCGCGCGTCCGCGAGCTCGCGCTCCAGCCCCCCGCGGGCCAGCGCGCTGTCGCGCGCCAGGTCGGCGGCCTCCCGGCGGGCCTCGTCGGTCTCGCGGTCGACGCGGGCGCGGAGCTCCGCGACCTCGCGCGCGGCCTCGGCCCGCTGGGCGTCCGTGTCCCGCTCGGCGGTGCCGCGGAGGTCGGCCACCTCGGTGCGGGTGCGGAGGAGGAGGGCGGCCGCCTCGCGCTCGGCGTCGCTGCGGAGCCCCTCGGCGCGGTCGTCGGCCCGCTCCCGGAGGTCGTCGGCCTCGCGCCGGGCGGCATCCACGATCTGCGCGGCCTGGGCGCGCGCGGAGTCGACGAGATGGCGGGCGGTGGCCTCGGCCTCCGCGCGCTGCGCGTCGGTCTCCTCCTGCGTGGCGCGGCGGAGCCGGGCGGCGTCCGCGTCGGCCTGGGCGATGAGGCGGGTGGACTGCTCCTCCGCCACGCGCAGGGTGGCCTCGAGCCGGGATCCGAGCCCCGCGAACGTGGGGCTGCCGACCTCGTCGAGCTCGTCGCGCAGCTCCGTCTCGACGCGCCGCAGCCGCTCGGCCTCGGCGCGGCTCTCCGCGGCGAGCTGGTTCGCGCGGATCAGCTCGCGGCGGAGGTCGCCGACCGCCCGGTCGACCTCGTCGCGGTTGTAGCCGCGCATGGCGGGGCTGAACGGGGTGTCGTCGTGGGGCACGGGTGACTCCTTCGCAGGCGGCCGGGCACGCGGGGGCGGGCGCGGCGGAGGTGCCGATCCTACCGAGACCGGCGCGTCCCGGCGCCGGGACGGCGCACGGGTGATGCCCGCCGGGGAGGCGCTCCCAGGCGCGTCCGGTATCCTTCGATGTCGTCGTCCGCCGCCGGTCCGCCCCTGACGGCGGAGCGTCGCCCGGGCATCGTGCTCGTCGGCCGCCGCGGTCGCCGTGCCGGCCGCCGCCATCACCGCAGCCGCCCGCGACGACACGAGAGGAGACACCCGTGCGATTCGTCCTGGCGATCGCGACCTTCGTGGTCGCCGCCCTCATGATCGGCCTGGGTATCGCCCAGCACACCTTCCTGGCGGGACCTGACCGCATCACCGCCGAGACGTCCTCGGCGGACGGCGCGGCCTACACGGTCATCAGCGGGAAGACGCTCAACGCGCACCCCGGCCTGCAGGACACCGTCGCCCGGGGCGACGGCGAGGTCTTCGCCGCCTACGGACCCACCACCGACGTCGAGGCGTGGGTGGGCACGAGCCCGTACACGCGCGTGGCCGTCGACGAGACCGGCGCGCTGACCAGCGAGGTCGTCGAGCCCGACGCGTCGACGCCGACCCCCACGCCCAGCGCCACGCCCGCCCCCGAGGGGGACTCCGGCACGGCAGCGACCGTCGGCTCCTCCGTGACGGATCCGCGCGGATCCGACCTCTGGCTCTCCGAGCAGACGGGCGAGGGCCAGCTGGCGCTCAGCACGCGCCTCCCCGACGACGTGAGCATCCTGCTCGCCACCGACGGCACGGCGGCCGCGCCCGCCGACGTCACGCTGTCGTGGCCCTCCGAGGGCGAGTCGCCGTGGGTGCTCCCGCTCGTGATCGGCGGCATCATCCTGCTGGTCGTCGGACTGGTGCTCTACCTGCTCGCGCTCCGCCACCTCCGCCGCAGCCGCGGGCCGCGTCGCAACCTGCCGCCGCGCGGAGGCCCCCGCATCCCGCGCATCGGCCTGGCCGCGCGCCGCGCCGCGCTCACCGCCGGCTCGGGGTCCGCCCCGCCGGCACCGCGCCGCGGACGGCGCGGCATGATCGCCCTGCCCGTCCTCGTCGTCACCGGCCTCGCGCTGAGCGGCTGCACGGCGCAGGCCGCACCCGCCGCGCTGACCGCCGGCGTGGACGCGACCCCCACCCCGACGCCCACCTCGTCGCTCGACGCGGCGCGGGAGGCGGAGGACGCGGACCCGCCCGTCGTCACCGAGGACCAGGCAACGCGGATCGTGTCGCGCGTGTCCGAGGTCGCGACCGCGGCCGACCAGGCGCTCGACGCGGACCAGCTCGCGCCCCGGTTCGCGGGTCCCGCGCTCCAGGAGCGCACCGTCGACTACCAGGTGCGGAAGGCCAAGCCCGACATCGCCGCCGTCCCGGCCATCCCCGCGGGCGACCTGCAGCTCACGCTGCCGCAGGCCACGCTCACCTGGCCGCGCACCGTCGCCGCCGTCGTGAAGGACCCGGACGCGGACGACGCGCCCACCCTCTCGCTGACCCTCGTGCAGGCGAGCCCGCGCGAGAACTACCGCGTGCTCTACGCCATGCCGATCTCCACCACGGCGGCGCTCCCGGACGTGGCGCCCGCCGCCATCGGCGCCGCGCGCCTGGCACCCGACGTGAAGCTGCTCGCGGTCCAGCCGGACCAGCTGTCGGCCGCGTACGCGGACCTGCTGAACAAGGGCGACCAGAGCGAGTTCGCGAGCCTCTTCGACGCGACCGACGACGGGGTCCGGGCGCAGGACGCGAAGCGCAAGGTCGACTTCCCCGCCTCCATCGGCGAGACCGGCACCGTGGAGTTCTCCGCCTCGGCGGACTCCGCCACGCCCGTGGCGATGTCGACCGTCGAGTCGGGGGCGCTCGTGAGCGTCACCGTCAAGCTGGGCATCGTCGCGAAGCCGACCGCGCAGGGCGCGAAGGTCAACGCGAACCCGGAGGTGCAGGCCATCACGGGCCTCACCGACTCGGCGAAGGGCTTCGACACCGTGCGCACGGCGCAGATGCTCATGTACGTGCCCCCCGTGAACTCGGGCGAGAAGATCCGCCTGTACGCCTCCAGCACCCACATCACCTCGGCCAAGGAGCTCCCATGACCAACGTGCCCCCGTCCGCGGCCAGCCTCCGCGGCGCCGTCGACCTGTCGTCCCTCGTGAACCGCGCCCAGGCGCCCGCCGCGCCCGCGGGTGCGGCCGCCGCCCCGGCGGGCGGCGCAGCCGGTGCTCCCGCGGGCGCACCGGCTGCGCCGGGCGCGCCGCAGACCGTCGACGTCCCCGGTCTCGTGCTGGCCGCGGACGACGCGTCGTTCACGCAGTTCCTCGACATCTCGGCCGTCGTGCCCGTCCTCGTCGAGCTGGTCTCGTCGGGCCTCGCCTCCAGCCGCGAGCTCTCGCCGCTGCTGGAGCGCGTCGTCACCGAGCACGCGGGGCGGGTGCTCCTCGTGCGCATCGACGTCGACCAGAGCCCGCAGCTCGGCCAGGCGTTCCAGGCGCAGAGCGTGCCGACCGTCGCCGCCCTCATCGGCGGGCGGCCCGTGGGCCTGTTCGCCGGCGTCATCCCCGAGGACCAGCTGCGCGACGTCGTCCAGCAGGTGCTGGAGCTGGCGCAGCAGAACGGCGTGACCGGCCAGGCGGTGGCGCCCGGCGGATCCGCGGAGCCGGCCGCCCCGGTCGAGGAGCCGCTGCCGCCGCACCACGCCGAGGCGTACGCCTTCATCGAGCAGGGCGACTACGCGGCCGCCGCCGCCGAGTACCGCACGGCCATCGCGCAGAACCCGCGGGACGCGCTCGCGGCCGCGGGCCTCGCGCAGGTCAGCCTGCTGCACCGCCTCGACGGGACGGCGGCGGACGAGATCCGCGGCGCCGCCGCCGCGGCCCCGGACGACGTGGACGCGCAGCTGCTCGTCGCCGACCTCGACCTCTCCGGCGGGCACGTCGAGGATGCGTTCACGCGCCTGCTCGAGCTCTTCCCGTCGGCGGACGCCGCGGGGCGCGAAGCCATCCGCCAGCGCCTGCTCGAGCACTTCGAGGTCGTCGGGCTCGAGGACCCGCGGGTCGCGGTGGCCCGGCGCCGGCTCACCCGCCTGCTCTACTGACGCGCGTCCGCGCGGACGACGACGGCGCCGCACCCCTCGGGGTGCGGCGCCGTCGTCGTCGCGGGGCGGGCCGGGTCAGACCGTGGGCACCCGCGGGGTGCCGTCGTCGGACCCGAGGACGTCGTCCGTCGCCGACAGCCCCTCGACGGGCGGCTGCGCGTCGGGCGACTGCGGCAGTACGGACGCGGTCCCGGCGTCCGCCGGCGCGAACGGCGTGCCGTCCGCCCGCGACTCGTCCGCATCGGGTGCCGCGTGCGCGGGCGCCTCGACGGGCGTGAGGTCGGCCGGGTCCTGCTCCAGGCGGAGCCAGAGGCCCGCGAGCGGCGGCAGGGTGAGCTCCGCGGAGGCCGGACGGCCGTGCCAGCCCTCGTCGCCCGCGTGCACGGCGCCCAGGTTGCCGACGCCGGATCCGCCGAACTGCTCGGCATCCGTGTTGAGGATCTCCTCCCACGTGCCGGCCTGCGGCAGGCCGAGGCGGTAGCCCGAGATGGGCGCGCCGGAGAAGTTGTGCACCACGGCGACCTGGTTGCCCTCGCGGTCGCGGCGGAGGAACGCGAGCACGTTGCGCCCGGCGTCGCCCGCGTCGATCCACTCGAAGCCGGCCGGGTCGTTGTCGAGCGCCCAGAGGGCAGGCGTGTCGATGTAGGTGCGGTTGAGCGACCCGACGAGGTCGAACAGGGCGCGGTGGACGGGCTGGTCGAGGATCCACCAGTCGAGCCCGCGCTCCTCGCTCCACTCGGACACCTGCCCGAACTCCTGGCCCATGAACAGCAGCTGCTTGCCGGGGTGCGACCACATGAAGCTGAGGTACGCGCGCACGTTGGCGAGCTTCTGCCAGTGGTCGCCCGGCATCTTGCCGACGAGCGAGCCCTTCCCGTGCACGACCTCGTCGTGGCTGATGGGGAGGAGGAAGTTCTCCGTGTACGCGTAGACCATCGAGAAGGTGATCTGGCCGTGGTGGTAGGAGCGGTACATCGGGTCCTCGGCCGCGTAGTCGAGGGTGTCGTGCATCCAGCCCATGTTCCACTTGAGCCCGAAGCCGAGGCCGCCGTCGCTCGTGGGGCGGGTGACGCCGGGGAAGCTCGTGGACTCCTCCGCGATCATCACGATGCCGGGGTGCGTGCGGTACGCGGTGGCGTTGACCTCCTGGAGGAACGAGATCGCCTCGAGGTTCTCGCGGCCGCCGTGCACGTTGGGGAGCCACTGCCCCTCCTCGCGCGAGTAGTCGAGGTACAGCATCGAGGCCACGGCGTCGACACGCAGGCCGTCGATGTGGAACTCCTCGAACCAGTACAGCGCGTTCGCGACGAGGAAGTTGCGCACCTGCGAGTGGCCGAAGTCGAACACCAGGGTGCCCCAGTCCTGCTGCTCGCCGCGACGCGGGTCGGTGTGCTCGTAGAGCGGCTGGCCGTCGAACTGCGCGAGCGCGAACGCGTCCTTCGGGAAGTGGGCCGGGACCCAGTCCACGATGACGCCGATGCCGGCGCGGTGCAGCGAGTCGATGAGGAACTTGAGGTCGTCCGGGGATCCGAAGCGCGACGTGGGCGCATAGTAGCCGGAGACCTGGTAGCCCCAGGACCCGCCGAACGGGTGCTCCGCGAGCGGCAGGAACTCCACGTGCGTGTAGCGCAGCTCCTGGAGGTACGCGACGAGCTCGCCGGCGACCTCGCGGTAGCCGAGGCCGGGTCGCCAGGATCCGAGGTGCATCTCGTAGACGCTCATGGGCGAGTCGTGAGGGTCGCGCGCGGCGCGCTGCTCGAGCCAGGCGGCGTCGTCCCAGGCGTGGTCGCTCGTCTCGACGCGCGACGCCGTGGCGGGCGGGACCTCGGTCATGCGGGCCATGGGGTCGGCCTTCTCGATCCACCGCCCCGCCTGCGTGAGGATCTCGAACTTGTAGGAGACGCCGGGGTCGACGCCGGGCACGAAGAGCTCCCAGACGCCGTTGCCGTCGAGGCGGCGCATCGCGTGCTGCACGCCGTCCCACCCGTTGAAGCCGCCGATGATGCGGACGGCCCGGGCGTGCGGCGCCCACACGGAGAAGGAGACCCCCCGGTAGGTGCGCGCGACGCCCCAGTGCTCGCGGTGGTGCGCGCCGAGCACGTCCCAGAGGCGCTCGTGGCGGCCCTCGCCGAAGAGGTAGAGGTCGAGGTCGCCGACCGTCGGGAGGAAGCGGTACGGGTCGTCGGAGGTCCACGTGCCGCCGTCGCCGTAGCGCGCCTCGACCTCGTAGTCCTGGAGGCCGAGGACGTGCGCGCCCTGCCAGACGCCGTGGCCCACGTGGGCGAGCGCGACGCGGGCGCCGGTCGAGAGGATCACCGTGACCGCCTCGGCGAGCGGGCGCAGCGCGCGGACGACCACGAGGTCGTCGGACACGCCGTCGATCGCGACGGGGTGCTGGCCGAGGATCGAGTGCGGTCCGGAGTGGACGCCCTCGGCGACGGCGCGCAGGTCGTGGTCGGCGACCTCGGGGAGGCGGATCGGGTCGGAGGCGGACGCCGGTGCGCGGTCCTCGCTCCCGCCGTCCGCCGCGGGGACGATCACGTCGGCGCCCTGCTCGAGGTGGGCGTCGGCCGCGGGCGGCACGACGACGTCGGCGCCGGCCAGCTCGTCCTGGGGGTCGTGCGTGGGGGTGGTGTCGGTCATGTCCGTCATCCCTTCGATGCGGTCGGGTGGACCCGGAACACGTGCACGGGGTGCGTGAACGCGTCGAGCCGGACGAAGTTGGAGGTCGACCAGGTGTAGACGTCGCCCGTGAGGAGGTCCTCGACGTCGAACACGGCGTCCTCGGCGAGGCCCCAGCGGGTGGGGTCGAGGTGCACCTGGGTCTCGCGGGCGGAGTGCGGGTCGACGTTGGCGACCACGAGGATCGTGTCGGCCTCGCCCGTCCCGGTGTGCTCGGCCGCGAGGTGCTTGGAGTAGACGAGGATCGAGTCGTCGTCGCTCCAGTGCACGTCGAGGTTCCGCAGCTGGCGCAGGGCGGGGTGCTCGCGGCGGATCTCGTTGAGGCGCGTGATCTCCGGCGCGATGGATCCGCCGAGCTCCTCCTGCCGCTGCCAGTCGCGCGGCTTGTACTCGTACTTCTCGTTGTCGATGTTCTCCTCGGCGCCGGGGCGCGCGACGTTCTCGATCAGCTCGTAGCCCGAGTAGATGCCCCACGACGGCGACGCGGTCGCGGCGATCGCGGCGCGGATCCGGTACGCGGCACGCCCGCCGAACTGCAGGTAGGGCGTGAGGATGTCGTGCGTGTTCGCGAAGAAGTTCGGGCGCAGGTAGTCGCTCGTCTCGTGGCTGACCTCGGTGAGGTACTCCTCGAGCTCCTTCTTCGTGTTGCGCCAGGTGAAGTACGTGTACGACTGCTGGAAGCCGATCTTGGCGAGCGTGCGCATCATCGCGGGGCGCGTGAACGCCTCGCTGAGGAAGATCGCGTCGGGCTCGTCGCGCATCACCTGGTGGATGAGGCGCTCCCAGAACACGAGCGGCTTGGTGTGCGGGTTGTCGACGCGGAAGATCTTGACGCCGAGCCCGAGCCACACGCGCATGACGCGGAGCATCTCCCGGTACGACCCTTGCGGGTCGTTGTCGAAGTTCAGCGGGTAGATGTCCTGGTACTTCTTCGGCGGGTTCTCGGCGAACGCGATCGAGCCGTCGGGCAGCGTCGTGAAGAGCTCCGGGTGCGTCGTGACCCAGGGGTGGTCGGGGGAGGCCTGCAGCGCGATGTCGATCGCGAGCTCCATGCCGTGATCGGCGACGGCCCGCACGAACTCGCGGAAGTCGTCGGCCGTGCCGAGCTCGGGGTGGATGGCGTCGTGCCCGCCGTCCTCGGAGCCGATGCCGTAGGGCGAGCCCGGGTCGTGCGGTCCCGCGGTGAGCGTGTTGTTCGGGCCCTTGCGGTTGGTGCGGCCGATGGGGTGCACCGGCGGGATGTAGACGACGTCGAAGCCCATGTCGCGGATCGCGGGGAGGCGGCGGGCGGCGGTGGCGAAC
>Ga0265798_10004978_pt1 | contig 18107 bp, 10 predicted proteins | sample P3T30metagenome_FD_192430 | JGI IMG/M metagenome (GOLD analysis project Ga0265798, IMG submission 192430) | Plant litter microbial communities from East Loma Ridge, Irvine, California - P3 T30 | ecosystem: Environmental > Terrestrial > Plant litter > Unclassified | place: USA: California... | reverse complement strand
GCCGACCGACAGCGCGGTAACGTAATAGCGCCCGCCGGTCCAGCCCATCAGCAGGAAAATCAGGCAGGTGAACAGCAGCGTGGCCACCGCCATGCCGGAAATCGGGTTCGACGACGAGCCCACTTCGCCGGTCAGGCGCGACGACACGGTGGAGAACAGGAAGCCGAACACCAGGATCAGCAGCGCGCCGAGGAGATTCATGTGCAGCGGCGTGGCAAAGGTGATCGCGGCGATGATGGCCAGGCAGCCAATCACGACCCACTTGATGGGAATGTCTTCATCGGTGCGCAGGCCGAGGCCGGCCATGGGCGCCCCGCCCTGGCCAAGCTTGATCCCGGCCAGGCCGCCCTTGAGGCCATTCCAGATCGTCGGCATCGACCGCGCCAGCGACACCAGGCCGCCGGCCGCCACCGCGCCCGCGCCGATGTACAGCACATAGGCGCTGCGGATATCGTCCGGGCCCATGTCGCGAATGAGCGTGGTGGCCGGCGCCAGCGGTACGGTCAGAAGGTCGCCGAAAAATTTGATCATCGGGATCAGGAGCAGGTACGACAGCACGCCGCCGGCCGCCATCGTCATCGCGATGCGCGGGCCGATGATGTAGCCGACGCCGAGCAGCTCGGGCGAAATCTCCGCCCCAATCGACCCGGCCTTGAGCGGCGCGCCAAACACGAAGTTCGACGTATCCTTCCACAGCTTGAGCGAAATGCTCAGGACCTTGTACAGCAGGCCCAGGCCAAAGCCACCAAAAATGACCTGCGCGCGGCGCCTGGCCAGCTTCGCTTCATCGGAGCCGTCAACGCGCACTTCGCCGGCGGCGGCGCGCGAGGTTTCCGTGGCGGCGGCTTTCAGCACCTCGGCGCACGCCGTGCCTTCCGGGTATTTGAGTTCCTTGTGCTGGTCGACGATCATGGTGCGCCGCATCGGGATCATCATCAGGATGCCGAGCAGGCCACCGAGCACGCCCACCAGCATCACGCGCGAAATCTCCAGGTCGAAGCCGAGGATCATAATCGCCGGCATGGTGACGCCGAGGCCAAACGCCAGCGATTCGCCCGCCGACCCCGCAGTCTGCGTGATGCTGTTTTCCAGGATGGTGGAATCGCGCCCGCCCGCCTTTTTGACCATGCCAAAGAGCGTGATGGCAATCACCGCCACCGGAATCGACGCGCTGACCGTGAGGCCGACTTTCAGCACCAGGTACAGCGACGAGGCGCCGAACACCATGCCGAGGACGACGCCAAGGAGCAGCGCGCGGAACGTGAATTCGGGGAGCGTGGCCTCTGCCGGTATGTACGGCTTGAAAGCGATGCGGTCGGGATCGTAAGGCATGAAGGTCTTTGCAGAAGGAGGGGCGAAGTGCCGGCGAGACTATCGCACACGTGGCCGGCCTTGAAAAGTATTGCTCGCCGGGTAGATTATAATTTGGCGACGCGGCCGTCGTTACCGGAACGGCCGATTCAAGCGAAAGTCCTGTTTTGACCATTCACCTGTCAAACCCGCCCTCCCAGATGCGTCAGGCCGGCGGCATCAAGACCATCTTCCTGATGTTCCTGGCAACGCTGGTGGCGCTTATCGCCGGCGTTGCCATCTGGTTCATGTACGCGATCGTGCCGAACGTGCCAAACATCGACGCCGTAACCGACTACAAGCCGAAGATCCCGCTGCGCATCTACACGGCCGACCATGTCCTGATCGGCGAATTCGGCGAAGAGCACCGCGATTTCGTCCCGATCGGCAAAATCCCCGACCTGATGAAAAAAGCCTTGCTCGCGGTCGAAGACAAGCGTTTTTACGAACATGGCGGCATCGACTGGGTGCGCGCACTGGGCGCGGCCAAGTCCAACTTGCGCGGCGGCTTTCGCCAGGGCGGCTCCACCATCACGATGCAGGTGGCGCGCAACTTCTTTTTGACGCGCGAAAAAATCCTGTCGCGCAAACTCAATGAAGTGGTCCTGACCTACAAGATCGAAGACGCGCTGACCAAGGACCAGATCCTCGAGCTGTACATGAACCAGATGTACCTGGGCCAGCGCTCGTACGGCTTTGCCAGCGCCGCGCGCACGTATTTTGGCAAGTCGCTCGACCAGCTGTCGGTGGCAGAAATGGCCATGCTCGCGGGCCTGCCGCAAAATCCGGCGCGCCATAATCCCGTCTCCAACCCGAAGCGCGCGAAAGAACGCCAGCACGTGGTGCTGCGCCTGATGCGTGACCTCAATTACATCACGGCGGCGCAATACGACCAGGCGATGAATGAACCGCTGCGCGTGCGGAACAAAGGCCCGGAGTACGAGCTGCATGCCGAATACGTGGCTGAACTCGCGCGCCAGGCGGCCTATGCGCAGTACCAGGACGAGACGTACACCCGCGGCATCGTGGTCACCACCACCATCCTGAAGGCCGAACAGCAGGCCGCGTACGCGTCGGTGCGGCGCAACGTGCTGGCCTACGACCAGCGTCACGGCTACCGCGGCCCGGAAGCGATGATCGACCTGCCAAGCGACCCGCAGGAGCGCGATGATGCAGTCGATGAGGCGCTGCAGAAGCGCCCGTCCAGCGACGGCCTGATTCCGGCCGTGGTGATTTCCGCCACGAGCCGGTCGATCACGGTCGACACGCTCGACAATGACCGCTTCGAGATCACCGGCGCCGGACTGAAATTCGTCGCCGGGGCGCTCGGTGCGAACGCGAAGGAAGGCACCCGGATCGAGCCGGGCGCGATCATCCGCGTCACGCGGGGAGAGGCCAAGGACAATGGCAAGGACGCCTGGAGCGTGACCCAGGTGCCGCAGGTGGCCGCCGCGTTCGTGGCGCTCGATTCCGACACCGGCGCTTACCACGCGCTCATTGGCGGTTTCGACTTCAACCTGCAGAAGTTCAACCACGTCACGCAGGCCTACCGCCAGCCTGGTTCGTCGATCAAGCCGTTCATCTATTCGTCGGCGATTGAAAAAGGCTACACGCCGTCGACGCTGATCCTCGATGCGCCGCTCGACATGCCCGGCGAGAACGCCGGCGCGACGTGGTCGCCGCAGAACGACGACTTCAAGTTCGACGGCCCGATCACGATGCGCCGCGCGCTGGCCGAATCGAAGAACGTGCCATCGGTGCGGCTGCTGCGCGCCGTCACGGTGCCCTACGCGCACGACTGGCTGGAGAAATTCGGCTTCGAGCCTGCGCGCTGGCCGCAGAACTACACGATGGCGCTGGGCACCGGCGCGGTCACGCCGCTGCAGATGGCCGGCGCCTACGCGGTGTTCGCCAACGGCGGCTACAAGATCACGCCGTACCTGATCGCGAAAATCGAAGACGCCAATGGGTCAGTGCTGATGCAGGCAAAAACCGGCGAGCCGCACCACGATGCCGACCGCGTGCTCGATCCGCGCAATGCATTCGTGGTCGATTCGATGCTGCGCGACGTCACCCGCTACGGCACGGGCGCGGCTGCCACCAAGCAGCTGGCGCGCGCCGACCTGGCCGGCAAAACCGGCACCACCAGCGACTCGGTCGACGGCTGGTTCGCGGGTTACGCCGGCAATGTGATCGCGGTCTCGTGGATGGGCTACGACGATCCGAAGTCACTGGGCGGGCGTGAATTTGGCGCCACGGTCGCCATGCCGATCTGGATCGACTACATGCGCGTGGCGCTCGCCAAGCGCCCGGAGCAGGAACGCGCGGTGCCGGAAGGCCTTGTCAACGACAGCGGCGACTGGATGTTCACCGAGTTTGCCGAACAGCCGGCGCTGCGCACGATCGACGTGGCGCTGGCGCCGCCGCCAGCGCCCGATGCGCCGCCGGAGATCGATCCGCTCACCGGACTTCCTGTTGTTCCACCACCGCAGCCTTTGCCGGCGCCGCCGACGGCGCACGGTGAGCTGGCCGTGCCGAATCCGCAGGAGGATCAGTGATCGGCTGGCTGAAAAGTTTGTTCAAGCGCCCGGCGGCGGCAACGCCGGTTGCGCCGGTGGTGGCGGCTTCCGCGCTGGTGCCTGCGCCCGCTGCACCCGCGCCAGCAGCTGGCGCCGGGCCAATGCATCCGGCCGCGATCGACCGCCATTTCTACCATCTGCTGGGCGGCGGCCAGGTGACCGACGATGCCACCCCACGCCTGGAAAAAACCATTCTCGATGAAATGGCGCGCCTGGTGCGCGATCCGTACAGCGCCGCCGGCCTGGTGCCGCGCGTGCCTGCCGTGATCCCGCAGCTGCTGGGCAGCCTGCGTGACGAGACCCTGTCCGGCGCCGACCTGGCCCGCCAGGTGGCCCAGGACGTCGTGCTAGTCGCGGAAGTCATCCGCGAAGCCAACAGCCCGTATTACCGGCCGGCGCAACCGGTGAAAACCATCGAAGGCGCGGTCATGCTGCTGGGACAGAACGGGCTGCGCATGCTGCTCGCGCGCGTGGCGTTCCGGCCGGTGATCGGCGTGCAGTCGGGCCGCTTCGCGCGCCACGCCGCACCGCTGGTCTGGGCCCAGTCGGAGCAATGCGCGCTGGCTGCCAATACGCTCGCGGGCAGCCTGGGCGCCAACCCGTTCGACGCGTACCTGGCGGGCCTGATGCATAACATCGGCCTGATCGTCGCGTTTCGCGTCATCGACCAGGTGATCCCGCCCGCGGCGCACGAGGACATCCCGGACGGGCCGTCATTCTGCTCCGCGCTGCTGGAACAGGCGCGCCAGTTGTCGAGCGTGATCGCGGGCGAATGGAATTTCCCGCACACGGTGGCAACCGCGATTTCCACGCCGCGCGCCACGCCCCTGGGCCTGGCTTTGGCCCTGGGCGACCGTGTCGCCAAGCTGCGCGTGCTCGTCGACGAAGGCGCGATCACCCGGGATGCGGCAGTGGCCGGGCTCGAGCCGGCGCTGCTGCAATGTTATGAACAACTGACGCAACTTCATCCGAAAGCAGACTGACATGGCCTTTGATATCGGCGACAAACTGGTGATCGGCGTCTCGTCGTCCGCCCTGTTCGACCTGTCCGAATCGCACCAGGTCTACCTCGACCGCGGTACCGACGACTACCGCGCTTACCAGGAAGCGCACATCGACGCGATCCTGCCGCGCGGCGTGGCCTTCCCGTTCATTCGGCGCTTCCTGGCGATCAACCGCTGTTTTCCCGCGCAGATGCCGGTTGAAGTGGTGCTCTTTTCGCGCAATTCGCCCGAGACCGGACTGCGTGTGATGCGCTCGATCGCGCACTACGGCCTGGCTATCTCGCGCGCGGCGTTCATGACCGGGAAGTCGCCGTTCACGTATCTGCCGGCATTCAATACGGCGCTGTTCCTGTCGGCGAACGAAGAAGACGTGCGTGGCGCGATTGCGGCGGGTTATCCGGCCGGGCTGGTGCTCCCGTCGAAAATTTCCGAGGAAGAGAACGATATCGACGCCGATACCGAGCTTCGGGTGGCCTTCGATTTCGACGGCGTGCTAGCCGACGATGAATCCGAGACCATCTTCAAGGCCAACGGCCTCGGTGAATTCCACGCGCACGAGACGCTGCACATGGCGCGCCCGCACCAGCCCGGGCCCCTGGCGGTGATGTTCCAGAAGCTGGCCGAGATGCAAAAAATGGAGCAGGCCGCGCAGGATGCCGATTCCGCGTACCGCAAAATCGTCCGCATCGCCATCATCACGGCGCGCAGCGCGCCATCGCACGAGCGCGTGGTGACAACCCTGAAAAGCTGGGGCGTGTCGGCGGATGAAACGTTCTTCCTCGGTGGGATGGAAAAAAGCCGCGTGCTGTCGGTGTTCAAGCCGCATATCTTCTTTGACGACCAGTTGACGCACCTGCAGGCGGCGCCCGGGGGGACGATACCGATGGTGCATGTGCCGTTTGGGGTAGCGAACCGCTAAGTGCTGTCCCTGGCGGGTTTGACCAGCCTCGTGCTCGCACCACGCCGCCCCTGAAAACCCCCTTCGTCTATAATTATTGCCCGTCCCCCGTCGACTGTTTTACCCGCCTGCATGCCCTTCGATCTCGCCAAAGCCCTCCCCAAACCCGGCAACCGTTTTGCCCTCCCCGCCCTGTACGGTTCCGCCGACGCCTACGCGTTGTCAGTCGCCGCCCTCGGCCTGAAGGCCAACAAGCAGATGCTGACCGTGATCGTGGCCAATGCCAGCGATGGCCAGCGCCTGCTCGACGAAATCCCGTGGTTCGCCGAGGGGAAGCTGGCATGCCACCTGCTGCCGGACTGGGAAACCCTGCCCTACGACGCGTTTTCGCCGCACCAGGACCTGGTTTCGGCACGCCTGGCCACGCTGCACGAAATCCGCAACGGTGCATGCGACGTGCTGCTGGTCCCGGCCACCACGGCCCTGGTGCGCCTGGCGCCACCGTCGTTCCTGGCGGCGTACACGTTCTTCTTCAAGCAGGGCGAAAACCTCGATGAAGCGAAACTGAAGGCGCAACTGACGCTGGCCGGCTACACGCACGTGTCGCAGGTGATGTCGCCGGGCGAATACTCGGTGCGCGGCGGCCTGATCGACCTGTTCCCGATGGGTTCCGCGCTGCCGTACCGCCTCGACCTGTTCGGCGATGAAATCGAAACCATCCGCACGTTCGATGCCGACACCCAGCGCTCGCTGTATCCGGTGCGCGAAGTGCGCCTGCTGCCGGGCCGCGAATTCCCGATGGACGAACCGGCACGCACAAGCTTCCGCAAGCGCTGGCGCGAACGTTTCGAGGGCGACCCGACGCGCTCCGTGGTCTACAAGGACATCGGCAGCGGCATCGCGTCGGCCGGCATCGAATACTACCTGCCGCTGTTTTTCGACGAAACCTCGACACTGTTCGATTACCTGCCCGAGAACGCGGGCCTGGCATTGGTGGGCGATATCGACAGCGCCATCCAGCGCTTCTGGTTTGACACGGAATCGCGCTACAAATTCTTGAAAAGCGACCGCGATCGCCCGCTTCTGCCGCCGAACGAACTGTTCCTCGACGCCGAGCAGTTCTTCACCGGCGCCAAGTCGCACGGCCGCTGGATCATCAATAAGGACACCACCGGCGACGCTTCGGAACTGTCGGCGCCGATCCCGAACATCGCGGTCAACCGCCGCGCCGAGGATCCGCTGGTCAACCTGCGGGCCTATCTGCTGCAGGCCGATACGCGCGTAATGATCTGCGCCGAATCGAATGGCCGCCGCGAAACGCTGCAGCAGTACTTCAGCGAATACCACCTGGAGGTGACGCCGGTCGAGGGGTTTGCCGGCTTCGTCGCCAGCGACGCGAAACTGGCGCTGGGCGTGGCCCCGCTGCAGGCCGGCTTCGAGCTGTTCGACGCCGCCACGGGGCGCCTGGTGTTCATCACCGAGACCGAGCTTTATGCGGGTTCCGGCCGGCGCGTGGGCAAGAAAAAACAGGAAGGCGTGACGCAGGTCGAGTCGATGGTGCGCGACCTGTCGGAACTCAAAATCGGCGACCCTGTGGTGCACATCAACCACGGCATCGGCCGTTACATGGGCCTGACCAGCATGGACCTGGGCGAAGGCGAGACCGAGTTCCTGCAGCTCGACTACGCCAAGGAAAGCAAGCTGTATGTGCCGGTGTCGCAGCTGCACGTCATCTCCCGCTATTCGGGCACGTCGCCGGAAGACGCGCCCCTGCATTCACTCGGCTCGGGCAACTGGGAAAAGGCCAAGCGCAAAGCGGCCGAACAGGTGCGTGACACCGCCGCCGAACTGCTCAACCTGTACGCGCGGCGCGCGCTGCGCCAGGGCCACTCGTTCGAATATTCGGCGCATGACTACCAGAATTTCGCCGACAGTTTCGGCTTCGACGAGACGCCGGACCAGATGGAAGCCATCACCAACGTCATCAAGGACATGACCTCGGGACGTCCGATGGACCGGCTGGTGTGCGGCGATGTCGGCTTCGGCAAAACCGAGGTGGCGCTGCGCGCAGCGTTCATCGCCGTCATGGGGGGCAAGCAGGTGGCCATCCTGGCGCCCACCACGCTGCTGGCCGAACAGCATGCGCAGACTTTTGCCGACCGCTTCGCCGACTGGCCGGTGCGCATCGCCGAGCTGTCGCGCTTCCGTACCGGGAAAGAAATCAACAATGCGATCAAGGGCATGGCCGACGGCACGCTCGACATCGTCATCGGCACGCACAAACTGCTGTCGCCCGACGTCAAATTCGAGCGCCTGGGCCTCGTGATCATCGACGAGGAACACCGCTTTGGCGTGCGCCAGAAGGAAGCGCTGAAATCCCTGCGCGCCGAAGTCGATGTGCTGACGCTCACCGCCACGCCAATTCCCCGCACGCTGGGCATGGCGCTCGAAGGCCTGCGCGACTTTTCGATCATCGCCACGGCGCCGCAAAAGCGCCTGGCCATCAAGACCTTCGTACGCAGCGAAGACGGTTCGATCATCCGGGAAGCGTGTTTGCGCGAGCTGAAACGCGGTGGCCAGATCTACTTCCTGCATAACGAAGTCGAGACCATCGAAAACCGCATGGCGATGCTGACCGAATTGCTGCCGGAAGCGCGCATCGGCGTGGCGCACGGCCAGATGCATGAGCGCGACCTGGAAAAAGTCATGCGCGATTTCGTTGCGCAGCGCTTCAACATCCTGCTGTGCACGACCATCATTGAAACCGGGATCGACGTCCCCACTGCGAACACCATCATCATGCACCGCGCCGATAAATTCGGCCTGGCGCAGCTGCACCAGCTGCGCGGGCGCGTCGGGCGTTCACACCACCAGGCGTACGCGTACCTGCTGGTGAACGACGTGATGAACCTGACCAAGCAGGCGCAAAGAAGACTCGATGCCATTCAGCAGATGGAAGAGCTGGGCAGCGGCTTCTATCTCGCGATGCACGACCTGGAAATTCGCGGCGCCGGCGAAGTGCTGGGCGAAAACCAGTCCGGCGAGATGATCGAGATCGGGTTCCAGCTGTATTCGGACATGCTGGGTGAAGCCATCCGCTCTTTGAAAGCCGGCAAGGTGCCGGACCTGTCGGCGCCGCTGGCCACCACCACCGAGATCAACCTGCACGTGCCGGCGCTGATGCCGGCCGATTTCTGCGGGGACGTCAACGAACGGCTGTCGATCTACAAGCGCCTGGCCAACTGCCAGTCGCAGGACAAGGTCGACGACATGCAGGAAGAGCTGATCGACCGGTTCGGAAAACTGCCGGAACCGGTGAAGGCGCTGATCGAAACGCACCGCCTGCGCATCAGCGCAAAAGCGGTTGGTATCGTCAAGATCGACGCGCATTCCGAAGCGGCCAACCTGCAGTTCATGGTCAACCCGCCGATCGACGCGCTGCGCATCGTCACGCTGATCCAGAAGAACCGCCACATCAAGCTGTCCGGACAGGACAAGCTGCGCATTACTGCGCCCATGCCGGACCTGGCGGCGCGCGTGCTGCAGGTCAAGCAGGCGATCAAGCAGCTGCTGGCCGGCTGAGATAAAAGAACAACCATGACGATGAATCTGATTTTGCAGGGACCGCCGGAACGCCCGGCGCATTTGGCACACATCGCGGCGATCGCCGATCCGGCGCGCACGGTGACCATCCGCGCGGACGCCCTGCGCGCCGAGGATGTCGACGCCAGCGACCGCGTGCGCGCGGCCGTGGCGCTGGCGGCGTTTCCCGCCGGCGTGGACGCGACGTTCATTGCTGCCGGGCGCACGCTGGCCGACTTCAGGCTGGTGGCCATGGACATGGATTCCACGCTCATCACCATCGAGTGCATCGATGAAATCGCCGACATGCAGGGCCTGAAGGCGCAGGTGGCGGCCATTACCGAAGCTGCCATGCGCGGCGAACTGGATTTCGCGGCCAGCCTCACGCAGCGTGTGGCCCTGCTGGAAGGCCTGGACGCGGAGGCGCTCGAGCGCGTCTACGAAGAACGGCTGCGGCTGTCCCCTGGCGCCGAAGCCATGCTGGCTGGCGTCCAGGCGGCAGGCATGAAAACGCTGCTGGTCTCCGGCGGCTTCACCTTTTTTACCGAACGCCTGCAACAAAGGCTCGGACTCGATTACGCGCATGCGAATGTCCTCGAGGTGCGCGCCGGGAAGCTGACCGGGAAAGTCGTCGGCGGGATTGTCGACGCGCTGGAGAAGAAACGCACCGTGGAGCGCGTGTGTGCCGACCTTGGCATCACGCCGCGCCAGGCGATCGTCATGGGTGACGGCGCCAACGATTTGCAGATGATGGGCATCGCCGGCCTGTCGGTGGCGTTTCGCGCGAAACCGGTCGTGCGTGCCCAGGCCGATGTGGCGCTCAATTTCAGCGGGCTCGACGCACTGCTGACGATCCTCGCAGAAAGTTGATTCGCCGTGCGCTAGACCTGGCGCAAACAAGCGCGCCGTCGCTGCTTGCCGAGGTTTTGCACGCGCCGTAAATTTGAAGCTGGCCTGGTGCTTCGGAGGGAAGCGATCATGGATGCGGTGCGGCGGTTTTTATGGCCCTGGCTCGTGCTCGGGATGCTTGCCGGTGGCCCTGCCCAGGGCCAGGCCTGGACCGGCACGTGGGGCGCAGCACCGGCCGGCCCGCCACCGCCCGCGCGGCTGATCACGCTCACCGACCAGACGCTACGCCTCATCGTCCACATCAGCAATGGCGGCAACCGGGTGCGCATCCGCCTGTCCAACGAGATGGGCAGCGGGCCGTTGCGGATCGGCGCCGCGCACATCGGGTTGCGTGCCAGTGGCGGGGTCGTTGCGGCGCTGACCGATCGCACGCTGACATTCAACGGCCTGCGCACAGTCACCATTCCCGCCGGCAGCCGCGTCGATTCCGACGCCGTGGCGCTGGTCGTGCCCGGCGTGGCCGACCTCGCGGTCAGCCTGTTCCTGCCTGGCAGCAGCGCCTTGACGACCACCCATGAAAGCGCGCTCCAGAGCGGCTATATTTCCACCGCCGGCGACTTCACCGCGTCGCCGATGATGCCGGTGAAAGCCATAACCTCCTCCTGGCCGTTGCTGGCCGGTGTCGATGTCGACCTGGCAGCGCCGGTCGTGGTGGCCTTTGGCGATTCGCTCACCGACGGCGTCCGCAGCACATCGAACGCCAACCATCGCTGGACCGACTACCTCACGCAACGCTTGCGCGGCCTTGGCCGGCGCGTCGGCATCGTCAACCGCGGCATCAGCGCCAACCAGCTGCTGACGGTGGAACCTGGCGCACTGTGGGCGGGCCGTCCCGGGCTGGAGCGTTACGACCGCGACGTGCTGGCCACGCCTGGCGTGCGCGCCGTCATCGTGCTTATCGGCATTAACGACATCAGTTATCATTCCCCCACCCCGGCCCGGCTGGTGGAGGCCTACAGGGAGCTGGTCGCCCGCGGGCGGGCGCAGGGCATCAAGGTCTACGGCGCTACCATGCCGCCGTTCGAAAGCTCACCCAACTACAGCGCGGCGCGTGAAACCATCCGCCAGACGGTCAACGGCTGGATCCGCGGCAGCGGCGCGTTCGACGGCGTCATCGACTTCGACCAGTCGCTGCGCGACCCCGACCGCCCAAGCCGCCTGCTGCCATCGTTCGACAGCGGCGATCACCTGCATCCGAACGACGCCGGCTACCAGCGCATGGCCAACCTCGTCCCGCTGGCGTTTGTCTTCTCGGCCAGCCAGGCGCCGGGCGAAGAGATGGCGATGGAACCCGCATTCGAGTAGTCGCCGCTGGCAAGTTTCCGAACCGCCGTGTTTGTAATATTCTGTAATCGCGCAGCACAAGTTCTTAAAAGTTCTTATGATTGGTACATCAGGAGAACCGTCATGAAAAAACTTTTATTGATTCTTGCAGCAGCAGCGCTTGGTGGTTGTGCAGTCGCCCCACCAGGCCCGGCGTATTACGGCAGCCGTCCCGTCGGCCAGACCGATCCCAACGGCTGGCAGGTGGCCTCGGTAACGCCCGTGGCCCCAGGGACCGGCGCACGCGCCAGTGCGTCCGGCGATGCCGGCACGACCACCACCACCACGACTTCATCACCGGTCCAGTACAGCGCGGCACCAACCTATACGACCGCGCCGGTGTACCAATCGACGCCAATCTACGTCCCGGCGCCGGTCTATGCCAGCCCGTACTACTACGATCCATACTGGTACGCGCCCGTATCGATCGGATTGGGCTTTAACTTTGGCGGCGGCTGGGGTGGCCATCGCGGTGGATGGGGCGGTCACCGCGGCGGCTGGGGTGGCGGTCGCGGTGGTTTCCATCATCGTTGATCAGGTTTGGACGTTGTGGTCAAGCTGATGGCTTGACCGTAACGTCATAACGGCGCAGCGCGGGGTTTCTGGACCCTGACCTGCGCCGTTTTTACATCTGGACGTCTCGAATCCGGCACGTCAGGCCAGTTTGAGGCGTGCCGTTTCAACCCGCGCCGGGCGTCGGGCAGGAGCTGCCGCGCTGCCCTGCACGCCATGTGCATCGATCTTGAACACACTCACTGCCTGCGTCAGCTCGCCTGCCTGCTCCTGCAGCGACGCCGTGGCCGCCGCGGCTTCTTCCACCAGTGCCGCATTTTGCTGCGTGACCTGGTCCATCTGCACGATCGCGGTGTTGACCTGGTCGATGCCCTCGCTCTGCTCCCGGCTTGCCACGGCGATTTCGCCAACGATCTGCGTCACCTGGTGGACATCGCCCACCAGCGCCTGCATCGTGGTGCCGGCCTGCTCGACCAGGTCGGTGCCCAACTGGATATTGGCCACCGAGTGATCGATCAGTACCTTGATTTCCTTCGCGGCCGCCGCGGAGCGCTGCGCCAGGTTGCGTACTTCCGATGCCACAACGGCGAAACCACGGCCCTGCTCGCCTGCTCGTGCCGCCTCCACCGCGGCATTCAACGCCAGGATATTGGTCTGGAACGCGATGCTGTCGATCACGCTGGTGATGTCGACGATCTTGCGCGACGATGCATTGATGTCGTTCATGGTTGCCACGACCTTCTGCATCACCGCGCCGCCTTGCGCGGCGGTGGTCGACGCACCATCGACCAGGCTGCGCGCGTGCTGCGCATTCTCGGAATTCTGTTTCACCGTGCTGGTCAGCTCTTCGATCGATGCCGCGGTCTCTTCCAGCGAGCTGGCCTGCGTCTCGGTACGCGACGACAGCTCCATATTCCCGGACGCCAGTTCATGCGCGCCAACGTCGATCACTTCAGCGCCCCGGCGCACGCGCGCCACGGTCGACAGCAGGTCTTGCTGCATCCGCCGGATCGCCATCAGCAAGCGCCCGATTTCGTTGTCGGCAGCGTCATCGATGCGGGCCGTCAGGTCGCCATGCGCCACCTGGTCGAGCAGGTCGACTGCGCGCGACAGCGGACGCAGGACCACGCTGCGCAGCATCAGGTGGACGCCCACCACCAGCGTCAGCGCCAGGCCGAGGCCAAGCGCCACCAGCCACATCACCATCGTGAACTCTTTTTCGCGCGTTGCCACCAGGCCGCTAACCTGTTCGTCGCCCTGCTTCTGGAATTTTTCCAGCTGCGCCGAGAAGGCGGCGCCGGCCGGCGTCAGTTCCTTGACGTTGATTTTGCTGTACCCATCGGCATTGTTCGCAGCCAGGGCAGCACCCGCGCGGTCGAGCACCTCCTGCAGCGCGCGGCCGGCCACGATCATGTCTTTCTTCATGACCGGATCCTGGTCCTGGAACAGCGGCGCAGCGTCGAACTTCGCGATGAAGTCCTGCGTGCGCTGGGACGACTTCTTGCTGTTCGCCACGGCCGCATCGCGGTCGGCTTCGCTGCCGCCGTCCTTGATCGTGGCATACGCCCGCACCAGCGCGGCCCGCGTCCGGGTCGTGTCCTTGTAGGCGTCGTTGATCGTGATGACCTGGACGCTGATGGCGTGCGTGGTGAGGATTGCCTGATTGGCCTGGCGCAGCGCAAAGATACCCAGCGCGGCGCCGGCGAGCAGCATCGCCGTGAACGCCAGCAGCACAGCCAATAAACTTGCTCGGACGGTTATATTCTTCATCATTTTCCTGTCTTTTCCATCAATGTTGTATTGCCACAAGGCAATCCACTGCGGAATATAACAAGACTGTGCCGGTATTGGAACCATCCTTTTTGACATGTGCACGATTCCCACACATTCCAACGGTTTTCAATCCATCAATTGTATTGACGCGCGGTACGCCGCATTGCTTACACACCGCTGACGTTGTGGCCGCCCGTACGCATGGTGCGCCGCGTCACAGCTATCGATTGCTGTGACCGAATTGTCACCATAGAATCGGCTGACGGCAGAGATGCACACGAGCCGCCCAAAATAATCATCAGATCGGAGACAGCGCCATGAGTACAGCAATCACCACCCACATGAAGGTCCTGGCCGCCAGCGTCGCACTGGGTTGGTCCGGTACGACACTGGCCGCGGACGCGATCAAAATCGGCGTGTCCGGTCCCTTCACCGGCGGTTCAGCCCCGATGGGTGTCTCGATGCGCGACGGCGTGCGCCTGGCCGCGGCCGAGATCAATGCCAAGGGTGGTGTCCTCGGCCGCAAGATCGAACTGGTCGAGCGCGACGATGAAGCCAAGAACGAGCGCGGCGTGCAGATTGCGCAGGAACTCATCAACAAGGACAAGGTGGCCGCAACCGTCGGCTTCATCAACACCGGTGTGGCCCAGGCCGCGCAGCGCTTCTACCAGCAAGCGAAGATTCCCGTAATGAATAACGTGGCCACCGGGTCGATCATCACCCAGCAATTCGCGGCCCAGCCCGAGAATTACGTGTTCCGCAATTCCGCCAGCGACCAGATCCAGTCGGCAATGATTGTCCAGGAAGCCATCGACCGCCGCAAATTCAAAAAGGTCGCCATCCTGGCCGACTCCACCAACTACGGCCAGCTTGGCCGCGCGGATCTCGAAAAAGTGCTGGCCACGAAAAACATCAAGCCGGTCGCCGTCGAAAAATACAATCTGCAGGACGTCGACATGACGGCCCAGCTGCTCAAGGCCAAGCAGGCCGGCGCCGAAGTCGTGCTCACGTATGGCATCGGCCCGGAACTGGCGCAGATTGCCAACGGCATGGAAAAACTTGGCTGGAAAGTGCCTCTGATCGGCAGCTGGACGCTGGCCATGGCCAACTTCATCGACAACGCCGGCAAGAACGGCGAAGGCACGCGCATGCCGCAAACATTCATCCAGGATGCCAGCACGCCGAAACGCAAGGCCTTCATCGATGCGTACGTGAAAGCCTACAACCCGGCCAACGGCCGCATGCCGTCGGCGGTCTCGGCCGCGCAAGGCTACGATTCCATCTACCTGCTGGCCGCCGCCATGAAACAGGCGGGCGGCACCGAAGGCCCGAAAGTGCTGGCGGCGCTGGAAAACCTGAACGAGAAGGTCGAGGGCGTCGTCACCACCTACAACAAGCCGTACAGCAAGACCGACCACGAAGCCATCACCTTCGACAACACGCATTTTGGCGAGGTCAAGGCGGGCCGCGTCGTCATGGCGGAAGCCGGCGCGAAATAAGGTTCCCGGAGATTCATCGGCAAAGCTGGCCCTGCTCCGACAAGGCCGGCTTTTTGCGCTTGAGCTTTGCCAGGCAAGTGGCGCGTACGTTTGTTTGAGGGATTAATGTGGAAACTTTTTTACAGCTTGTATTTTCGGGCATCGCGCTCGGGATGATTTACGCCGTGGTCGCATTCGGTTATCAATTAACGTTTGCCACGTCCGGCACCCTGAACTTCGGCCAGGGTGAAGCGCTGATGCTGGGCGCGCTGGTCGGCCTGTCGCTGGTGGGGTCGATTCATGGCGGCCCTTACGTCAATTACTGGCTGATGATTCCCATCGTGGTCGTTTTCGGCGCATTGCAGGGCACGTTTGTCGAATGGATTGCCGTGCGCCCGGCGATCCGGATCAAGTCCGAATTCGGGTGGATCATGTCGACGATTGCACTGGCGATCATCTTCAAGAACGTCGCGGAAAACATCTGGGGCAAAGATGTGCTGCCGTTTCCGTCGCCGCTGTCGAGCGCGCCCGTGCAGTTTTTTGGCGTAAATGTCCAGCCAATGCAAATTGCCGTGATCATCGGTGCGCTGCTGATCATGGCGGCCGTCGAAGTGTTCAACCGCACCTCGATTTACGGTAAGGCCGTTGTTGCCACCGCCAGCGACCGGGACGCGGCCGGGCTGATGGGCATCAACACGCGCCTGGTGATTACTTTCTCGTACGCGTTGTCATCCGCCACCGCCGCGTTTGCGGGGGCGCTGATTGCCCCGCTGACGCTGACGTCCGCCACGATGGGCGCCTCGCTCGGCCTGAAAGCCTTTGCGGTGGCGATCATCGGCGGCCTGACGTCGAGCATGGGCGCCATTGTCGGCGGCGTCATCCTTGGTGTGGCAGAGACCGCCACTGGCTACTACCTGTCGACCGGCTACAAGGAAGTGCCGGGCCTGGTGCTGCTGCTGCTGGTGCTGGCCCTGAAACCATCCGGCCTGTTCGGCAAAGCCGCCATCAAGAAGGTCTGACCATGAACCTGAAACTCCTCCTGGGCAGCCTGATCGCAGTGGCAGCGCTGCTGGCCTTCCCTACCCTGGTGCCGAATCCGTACTACATCCACCTTGCCGAGACCATCCTGATCTACGCGATCCTGCTGTTCGGCCTCGACATCGTGGTGGGCTACACCGGCCAGGTGTCGCTCGGCCACGCTGGCCTGTTTGGCGTCGGTTCGTACGTCACCGGCGTTGTCGTCGTCAAACTGGGGCTCGCGTGGTACGTCGCGGTGCCAGCCAGTATCGCCATTGCCGCGCTGTTTGGCGCCGTGCTGGCGCTGCCGGCGCTGCGCGTCACGGGTCCGTACCTGGCCATGGTCACGCTGGCGTTCGGCACGATCATCCAGATCCTCATCAACGAGATGACGTGGCTCACTGAAGGACCGATGGGCATTACCCTCACCAAGCCGGCGTTCTTCGGACATGAACTGACCGAGGTGCAGTATTACTATATGGTCGCGGTGTGCATGGTGGTGGCGCTCCTGGTGGTGCACAGCCTGCTCAAATCCCACCTCGGGCGCGCGTTCGAGGCGCTGCGCGACAGTCCGATCGCGTCCGACTGCATGGGCGTGTCGGTGTACCGCTACAAAGTCTACGCATTCGTCATCAGCGCCGGGTTCGCCGGCCTCGCGGGTAGCCTGTACGCGTATTCGGAGCAGTATATTTCGCCGAATACCTACAACTTCGAACTGACGATTTTGTTCCTGCTGGCCGTCATCATGGGCGGACGCAAGACGCGTACCGGCGCGCTGCTGGGGGCCGTGATCGTGGTGCTGTTGCCGAGCCTGCTGGCAGATATCGGCCTGTTCCGGAGCATCGCGGTCACGGCCGCGGTCCTGGCCCTGGCCGGGTCAAGTATCGCCCTCGCGCGCCAGCGCACCACGCTGCGGCGCGTGGCGGTGCCGGTCGTCGCGACGCTGGCGCTGGCCGCGGTCTCCTTCAAGCTCGACAACATGATCGACTGGCGGCTGACGATCTTCGGCCTGATGACGCTGTTTGTCGTCTACTACCTGCAGGACGGCATCGTCGGTTTCCTGCACCAGCTGGCCGGGCGCGGGCCGGCACGCACCTCTGGCGTAACCGTGGCGGCGGGCAGCGATCCATTCGCCGGCACGGCAGGGGCCGGCGGCAGCGGCCAGCTGCTCCAGGTGGACCAGGTGCTGATGCAGTTCGGCGGCCTGAAAGCGCTCAACCGCGTCGATCTTTCCGTGGCGCGCCAGACCGTGCACGGGCTCATCGGGCCTAACGGCTCCGGCAAGAGCACGATGATGAATGTGCTGACCGGAATCTATCAGCCGACTGCCGGGACGGTGGCGTTCAACGGCGCCCCCATCAATGGCCACACGCCGGCGCGCATCGCCATCGGGGGCATTGCCCGGACGTTCCAGAACGTGCAGCTGTTCGGCGAAATGACGGCCACTGAAAACGTGCTGGTGGGTTTGCACCACACGTTTCGTTCGACCGTGCTCGATGCGATGGTCCATTCGCCGCGCCTGATGCGCGAAGAACGCGCTGCGCGCCGGCGCGCAGCGGCGATCCTGGCGTTTGTCGGATTGGCCGACCTGGCCGGCGAGGAGGCGCGCAACCTGCCGTACGGCAAGCAGCGCCTGCTGGAAATTGGCCGCGCGCTGGGCCTCAATCCGCAGTTGCTGCTG
>Ga0265798_10004976_pt1 | contig 18110 bp, 16 predicted proteins | sample P3T30metagenome_FD_192430 | JGI IMG/M metagenome (GOLD analysis project Ga0265798, IMG submission 192430) | Plant litter microbial communities from East Loma Ridge, Irvine, California - P3 T30 | ecosystem: Environmental > Terrestrial > Plant litter > Unclassified | place: USA: California... | reverse complement strand
GAGTAGTCCTTCCACTTGTTCGGGTAACCGATCTTCGGGGTGAATTTGGCCAGCTTGGCCTGCGCTTCCTTCTTGGTGGCCGGGCTCATCCAGTCGAGCGTGTTGATCGACTCTTTATAGGCGGCCAGCAGGTTCTTGACCAGCGCTTCCATGCGCGCCTTCTTCTCCGGCGTGAAGTACTGGGCCACGTACAGCTTGCCCAGCGACTCGCCCTGCGAACGCTCGACCGCGCCCACGCCACGCTTCCAGCGCGGTTCCTGTTCCTTCACGCCCGACAGGGTGCGGCCGTAGAAGTCGAAGCGCTCGTCGACGAAGTTCTTCGACAGGAAGCTGCCGTAGGATTCGATCAGGTGCAGCGACAGGTAGGCCTTCCAGGTATCGATCGGAGTCCGGTTGGCCACGTCCATGAAGGCCTTCAGGTAGGTCGGCTGGCCGACGATCACATAGGTCGCCTTGCCCGACAGGCCGGTGGTGTCGAGCCAGGTCTTCCAGTCGAAGCCCGGGGCCATCGTGTTCAGGTCGGCCAGGTTGACCTTGTTGTAGGCCTTGATCGGGTCGCGCAGTTCGACCTTGGTCCACTGCACCCTGGCGATCTCGGTCTCGAAGTCGACGATGGCTTTGGCGTTGGCGGCAGCGTTCTTGTCGCCGGCCATGGCCAGCATCTTCTCGACGTGCTGCTGGTACTTGGCCTTGGTGTCGGCCAGTTTCTTGTCGTCGGCTTTCAGGTAGTAGTCGCGGTCCGGCATGCCCAGGCCGCCCTGGCCGATGTCGGCGACGTACTTGGTCGAATCCTTGTTGTCCTGGTGGATGCCGAAGTCGAAGGGCACGCCCACGCCGATCTTGCCCAGGCGCGCCAGCATGGCCGGCAGCTCGGACTTGTCCTTCAGCGCGGCGATCTTGTCGAGCTCACCCCTCAAAGGGGTCGCGCCCAGCTGTTCCAGGCGCGCTTCGTCCATGAAGCTGGCGTAGAAGTCGCCGATGCGCTGTTCGTCGGTGCCCTTGGCGGCGTTTTTCTGGGCGACGTTCTCGATGATGCCGCGCAGCTGCGGCAGGGTGTTCTCGCGCAGTTCCATGAACGAGCCCCAGCTCGATTTGTCCGACGGGATCTCGACGGTCTTGAGCCACTTGCCGTTCAGGTATTCGAAGAAATCGTCCTGCGGGCGCACGGACGATTCGATGTATTGGGTGGCGATGCCGGCGCTCAGGGTCTGGCCCTTGGTGGCGGTGGCTTTCGCTGCGGCGGCTGCGCCGCCAGTGCCTTCTGCGTGGCTGACGCTGGCGATCAGGGCCAGGGTCAGGGCGCTCAACAGATACTGCTTCTTCATTCTTGCATCTCCCTCGGATTGTTATGGGTGGATGGGGGCGGCGGGATCGCCGCCGCCCCTATTCTGGTGATTGGTATTACCAGATCGTGACGCGCTCTTCAGGCTTCAGGTACATCTTGTCGCCTTCCTTGACACCGAAGGCTTCATAGAAGGCGGCCTGGTTGCGCAGGGTGCCGTTGGCGCGGAACTGGCCCGGCGAGTGCGGATCGGTCTTCACCTGGTTGATCGCCGCCTCGTCGCGCATCTTCGAGCGCCACACCTGGCCGAAGCCCATGAAGAAACGCTGGTCGCCGGTCAGGCCGTCGATCACCGGCGCCTGTTTACCGTGCAGCGAGATCTTGTAGGCTTTATAGGCGATGGCGAGACCGGAGTTGTCGCCGATGTTCTCGCCCAGGGTCAGGGCACCGTTGACGTGGTAGCCCGGTACCGGCTCGAAGGCGTCGTACTGCTTGACCAGCATGTCGGTCTTGGCCTTGAAGCGGGCCTGGTCTTCCGCGGTCCACCAGTTGCGCAGGTTGCCGTCGCCATCCGACTGCGAACCCTTGTCGTCGAAGCCGTGGCCGATTTCGTGGCCGATCACGGCGCCGATCGCACCGTAGTTGACGGCGTCGTCGGCGCTGGCGTTGAAGAACGGCGGCTGCAGGATCGCGGCCGGGAACACGATTTCGTTCAGGCGCGAGTTGTAGTACGCGTTGATGGTCTGCGGCGTCATGCCCCACTCTTCGCGGTCGATCGGCTTGCCCAGCTTGTTGATGTTGCGGTTGTAGGCGAAGGTCGCGGTGCGCATCACGTTGCCGACCAGGTCATCCTTCTTGATCGCCAGCTTCGAGTAGTCGCGCCACTTGTTCGGGTAGCCGATCTTCGGGTTGAACTTGGCCAGCTTGGCGCGCGCTTCCTTCTTGGTTTCCGGGCCCATCCAGTCGAGCGTGTCGATCGACTCGCCGTAGGCAGCCAGCACGTTCTTCACCAGCTCTTCCATGCGGGCCTTGCGCTCCGGCGGGAAGTACTGGGCGGTGTATTCGCGGCCCAGGGCTTCGCCCAGCGCGCCTTCGACGGTAGCGACGCCACGCTTCCAGCGCGGTTCCATTTCCTTCACGCCCGACAGGGTCTTGCCGTAGAAATCGAAGCGCTCGTTGACGAAGGCGTTCGACAGGTAAGGCGCGTACTCGCGCAGCACCTGCCACTGGAAGTAGGACTTGACGGTCTCGAGGTCGGTCTTGGCCAGCACGGCGTTGAAACCGGTGATGTAGCTCGGCTGGCCGACGATCACGTAATCGGCCTTGTTGCCGATGCCGGCGGCGCCAAGCGCAGCCTTCCAGTCGTAGTCCGGCGCCAGCTTGGCCAGCTCGTCCACGTTCATCTTGTTGTAGCTCTTGTTCGGATCGCGCAGGTCGACGCGGTTCCACTGCACCTGCGCCAGCTCGGTCTCGAAAGCCACGATGGCCTTGGCCTTGGCGGCCGCATCCTTGTCGCCGGCCAGCGCCAGCATGTTGGCGACGTGCGTCTCGTACTTGGCCTTGATGCCGGCCATGCGCTTGTCGTCCATCTTCAGGTAATAGTCGCGGTCCGGCAGGCCCAGTCCGCCCTGGCGGATATAGGTCGCGTACTTGGTCGACTCTTTCGCATCCTGGGCCACGCCGATGCCGTAGGGGGTGGCGACGCCGATCTGCGACAGGTGGGCCACCAGGGCCGGCACGCCCTTCTTGTCCTTCAGTGCGCGGATGCGCTGCAGTTCGCCGGCCAGCGGACGGGTGCCGAGCGCGTCGAGCTTTTTCTCGTCCATGAAGCTGGTGTACAGGTCGCCGATCTTCTGCTCATCGCTGCCGACCTTCTTGCCCGGCTTCTTCTGCACCGTTTCGATGATGCCGCGGACCTGCCCCAGGGTGTCGTCGCGCAGCTGGATGAAGGTGCCCCAGCTGGTGCGGTCCGACGGGATCTCGGTGGTCTGCAGCCACTTGCCGTTCAGGTGGCCGAAGAAATCGTCCTGGACGCGCACGCCCTGGTCGATGTACTGCGTCTCGATGCCGGAGGTCGTGCCGGCGGCAGCGGTGTGGGCCGTGTCGGCGGCGCTGGCGAAAGCGGCCATCAGCGACAGGGTCAGGGTGCTCAGAAGGTAACGTTTCACGCGGTAGTCCTTGGTTGCAGGGAAAAGAACGGCTTGTGGCCATCGGCAAATGTATCACAGCCCGGCTTGCCGAAACCGGGCTGCTGTCTTGCATTCACTACAGTTTCGTTTCGTAGCGGATGCCAAAAGTTGTATAGGTATGTGCGGCCATGGCAGCGGTCCAGAAGCTGCGGGCCCCGGTATCGGCGCGCGTGGCGCTGAGGTTTACTTGCTGGATTTGGGAAGCGGGAGTGGAATTCGGGTCGGCGCTGGTGGCCGGGTCGGCCCAGGCATATCCCGCCATGCCCAGCAAGGCCAGGCAGGCCATCGGGATCAGTTTGCTCATGCTTATCGTTATTATCGGTTGCCCGGACTGTTGCCGTCCGGTTCAATCAAATTCTAGCCGTTAAGCATAACCAAAAAGCCGGCCCATCGGGCCTTGTTACTTTACGATACATGACAAGGAAGCAAATCCATCAAAAAAGCAACGGAATGTCGAGTGACGGGACCGCTTTCTCGTGTTTTATTTACATTGTTGACTCTGAGTCAATAATCCTTAGCCGCCGATGTTGATGCCGCCGGGTCCGCCCATGCCGCCGCGGCCGTGACCGCCCATGCCGCGGCCGCCCCGTTCTCTTCCCTTTTCACCATCGCGCTCGCCGGGCCGCCCTTCCGGCACGACCCGCAGCAGCTGCTCGTTCAACAGCGTCGCGACCTGGCGCCGCTGGGCATCGTCGAGGGCGTCGTTCAGGCTCAGCCACAATTCGCGCAGCTGTTTGTCTTCCTGGGCGCTGGCCGCGCTTTCTTCCCCGACCAGCGCATTCAACTCGCGCAGTTCGACGTCCGGCCTGGCCAACAGGCTTTTCGCCTTGTCCTGCAATGCTTCGCGGCGGCGCTGGCGTTCGCGCAGCACGCTGCGCGAACGGCTGTCGACCTGCTGCCACAGGGTCTGCTGGTTGGCGTTCAGGTGCAGGGCTTGTTTGAATTCGGCCGTCATCGGCAACAGATCTTCGGCGCGCATGTCCATCAGCGGGACGGCGAGAGCGGGGCCTGCCGCGCCAAGGGCAAGGCTGAGCAGGCAGGCGTGAAGGAAACGGCTGGGCATGGGGGGCGTCATCATAAAAAAGCCCACGGGGGCACCGTGGGCAAAGACCACTTCAAGAAGTGGGAGAGAGAGAAAAACTGATAAGAACTATAGAGGCCGCTCTTTTCTCTCGTGTCGATTCTTACAATTACTTACCCGGTGGCTGCGGGGACATACAAGGATTTACAAGATCGCTGAAGTCGTCAATATGGACGCATAAAAAAACGCCGTTCCCACACAGGCGGGAACGGCGTTTTAAATGGGGCGGAAAGAATCAGCCGCGCTGCTGCTGGCGGCGCTCCGGAATCAGGTCTTTCGCATCGACCAGCTTGTCCTTGTACGAATCGAAGATCTTGGCCAGGGCGTCGCGCATGTTGACCTGCGGCGCCCAGCCCAGTTCATTGATCGTGTTCTCGATCTTCGGCACGCGGTTCTGCACGTCCTGGTAGCCGGTGCCGTAGTAGGCACCCGAGCTGGTGTCGACCAGCTTCACTTCCTTGGCGGTGTCGCGGTATTCCGGGTATTCGGCGGCCAGTTCCAGCATCATGTGGGCCAGTTCGCGGATCGAGTAATTGTTCGACGGGTTGCCGATGTTGTAGATCTTGCCGCTTGCCGCACCGTCCTTGTTCTCGATGATCTTCATCAGCGCTTCGATGCCGTCGTCCACATAGGTGAAGGAACGCTTCTGCGCGCCGCCGTCGACCAGCTGGATCGGCTCGCCGCGCACGATGTGGCCCAGGAACTGGGTCAGCACGCGCGAGGAACCCTCTTTCGGGGTGTGGATCGAATCGAGGCCGGCGCCGACCCAGTTGAACGGGCGGAACAGCGTGAAGTTCAGGCCTTCCATGCCGTAGCCCCAGATCACGCGGTCCATCAGCTGCTTGGAGCAGGCGTAGATCCAGCGCGGCTTGTTGATCGGGCCATACACCAGTTCCGAGTTCTCCGGGTCGAATTCGTCATCGTGGCACATACCGTAGACTTCCGAGGTCGACGGGAACACCAGGTGCTTCCTGTACTTGGCGGCCGAGCGCACGATCGGCAGGTTGGCCTCGAAGTCCAGTTCGAACACGCGCAGCGGCGCCTGGACATAGGTCGAGGGGGTGGCGATGGCGACCAGCGGCAGGATCACGTCGCACTTCTTGACGTGGTACTCGACCCATTCCTTGTTGATCGTGATGTCGCCTTCGAAGAAGTGCATGCGCGGATGGTCGAGCAGCTCCGTGATGCGCTCGGAATTCATGTCCATGCCGTAGACTTCCCAGTCGGTCGTCTCGAGGATGCGCTTGGACAGGTGGTGGCCGATGAAACCGTTGACGCCGAGAATGAGAACTTTCTTCATTTTAAAAATATGCAAGCATGGGCAAGTGAACAAACGATTATAGCACCGTGAATATGCGCTTAAACCAGGCACGGGCGCCCCTCGCAGGCGCGCGACGGTTATACTTTGCTGCGCTCAGGCATAACGTTAGCGAAGGACCGACCAGCACATGGGCTCGAAACTCAGGCATTCCGCCCTCCTCACCCTAGGCGCCATCCTCGGCGTCGCGGTCACGATGCAGTTTTCCGCCCTGGCCCACAAGCCGGTCGAGAACGGCATGCCGCTGGACAGCCTGCGCCAGCTGGCCGGCGTCTACGGCCTGATCAAATCCACCTATGTCGAACCGATCGACGACCGCAAGCTGATGACCCACGCCATGTCCGGCATGGTCGACGCGCTCGACCCGCATTCGGCCTACCTGGACCAGAAAGCCTACCGCGAGCTGCGCGAAGGCACCGAAGGCCGCTTCGTCGGCCTCGGCATCGAGATCGGCCAGAGCGACGAGGGTTACATCAGGATCGTCGCCCCGATCGAGGATTCGCCGGCCGCGCGCGCCGGCATCAAGGCCGGCGACCTGATCGTCCGCATCGACGGTGCGAAGGTACAGGACATGGACATCGACGAGGCCATCAAGCGCATGCGCGGCGAGCCGCACACCAGGGTCGTGCTGGGCATTCTGCGCGAAGGCATTTCGACGCCGCTGGAGATCACGGTGGTGCGCGACGAGATCGTGCAGAAGAGCGTCAAGGGCAAGATCATCGTGGCCAATGGCGCCGGCTATGCCTGGGTGCGTATCGCCCAGTTCCAGGAGCCGACCGTGAACGACCTGGCCGTGAAACTGGCCGCGCTGGCGCGCGAACGGCCGGATCTGAAAGGACTCGTGCTCGACCTGCGCAACGACCCGGGCGGGCTGCTGCAGGGCGCGATCGGCGCCGCCGCCGCCTTCCTGCCCGAGGGCGCCGAGATCGTCTCGACCAACGGCCAGCTGGAAGAATCGAAGGCGCGCTTCTATGGCCGTCCCGAGCACTACATGCTGGGCCGCGGCGAGGATCCTTTGACAAAAGTGCCGGCACTGTACAAGACCATCCCGATGGTGGTGCTGGTGAATACCGGCTCGGCCTCGGCCTCGGAAATCGTGGCCGGCGCGCTGCAGGACCACAAGCGCGCGGCGATCGTCGGCAGCCCGACCTTCGGCAAGGGCTCGGTGCAGACGATCCGCCCGATGGCGAACGACACGGCCGTCAAACTGACCACGGCGCGCTATTACACGCCGGGCGGACGCTCGATCCAGGCGCGCGGCGTACTGCCCGACTTTCCGGTCGACGAAAACGCCGACGGCGACGGCCTGAATGCGCTGCGCATGCGCGAAGCGGACCTGAAAAGCCATCTGTCGAACGACCGCGACCATGAAGAAGCCACGCGCAAGGAAGACATCACCGCGCAGATGCGCATCCTGGCCGCCGAACGCCGCCGCAAACCGGTCGAATTCGGCAGCAGCACCGACTTCCAGCTGGCCCAGGCGCTGCGTCACCTGCAGGGGCTGCCGCTGCAGTTGTCGAAGCGTGCGGACGCGGTGGAAAAGTCGGGAACGCTGGCCCAGCAGGCCCACTGAGCGCATCCTGGCGCACGTTTGATGCAACGCCTGGGGCGTTCCCACGGTCTGTACGATTGTGTAGAATCGGCAGATTCGCGGGGAGTTTCCTCCCGTTATCACCTTAGAAAGCCAATCATGAAACCTGTCGTCATCAGCGGCACCGGCCTGTTCACGCCACCGAACTCGATCTCCAACGACGAGCTGGTGACGGCCTTCAATGCTTACGTCGAACTGTTCAACGCCGAGAACGCGGACAAGATCGCCGCCGGCGAAGTCACCGCCCTCGAACCCTCCAGCAGCGCCTTCATCGAGAAAGCCTCGGGCATCAAGTCGCGCTACGTGATGGAAAAGAGCGGCATCCTCGATCCCACGCACATGACCTCGCGCATCAAGGAACGCGCCGACGAGGAACTGTCGCTGCAGGCCGAGATCTGCGTCGCCGCCGCGCGCGAAGCGCTGGCCCGCGCCAGGCGCACCCCGGCCGACATCGACATGGTGCTGGTCGCCGCCAGCAACATGCAGCGCGCCTACCCGGCGATGGCGGTCGAAGTGCAGGATGCGCTCGGCATCGAAGGCTTCGGCTTCGACATGAACGTGGCCTGCTCCTCGGCCACCTTCGCGATCCAGACCGCGGCCGGCGCCGTGCAGACCGGCCAGGCGCGCGCCGTGCTGGTGCTGAACCCGGAAATCACCAGCGCCCACCTGAACTTCCGCGACCGCGACAGCCATTTTATTTTTGGCGACGCCTGCACCGCGATGATCATCGAGGCCGCCGACACTGCCGTCGGCGAGCACCAGTTCGAGATCCTCGATTCGAAGCTGAAGACCAAGTTCTCGAACAACATCCGCAACAACTTCGGCTTCATGAACCGCTTCGACGAAGCGGGCGTCGGCCAGGCGGATAAACTGTTCCGCCAGCAGGGGCGCAAGGTGTTCAAGGAAGTCTGCCCGATGGCCGCCGAGATGATCCGCGAAACCGTAGAAGCGTCCGGCCTGAAGGTCGAGGACATCTCGCGCTTCTGGCTGCACCAGGCCAACCTGAACATGAACCAGCTGATCGTGCGCATGCTGTTGAACCGCGACGCCACGCCGCAGGAAGCACCGGTGATTCTCGACACCTACGCCAACACCTCGTCGGCCGGCTCGATCATTGCCTTCCACAGCTACCAGGACGATCTGCCGAGCGGTACTAACGGCGTCATCTGCTCGTTTGGCGCCGGTTATTCGATCGGCTGCGTGGTGGTGCGCAAGAAGTAAGAAGAACGTCGCCCCCGACCTCGCCGGCTGCCTTGGCGGGGGCCCAAGTTCGGCTATCGTAGCGGCAAGCTCGGCAGTAACCAATATTCGTCATTCCAGCAAGAATATTGGTAGTTCAAATCCTACAAAGGTGCGCTCCCGATTCCTCTGGAATACGCCCTTCCCTGCGCGCATGATCGTCCTGTCAGCGCTTTAGCAAGCGCAGCATCTGAGGAGGATCAAAATGACCAAGCAAAAAGGACCGGACAGCGTCCGCGCACGCGGCATTGCCAAAGAGAAAATCGTTCCCGTTGCCAATGGCAGCCTGCAGCCGCGCGCGCCGGGCTGGGTGGCACCGGGCGGTGCCAACGTGCAGTCGGCGAATATTGAACAGCAGGGTGCGGCCCTGCGCGCCCGCGGCTCGCTGCAGGGCAACGGCATGGGCGACCAGAACGTCGGCAGCCAGCGCGGCGGTGCCGCCGCCCAGCAGGCCGGCTGGAGCGCCCGCCAGAGCGCCCAGCGCATGCAGGCGCGCGGCGAGGAAGACCGCATGAATGCTTCGCGCCAGTCGGGCTACGGCGGCATGGAACAGAAGCAGGTCAGCGGATCCGGGCCGATGCAGAGCGAGCAGAAGCCGTCCGACTATGCGAGCAAGAAGAGTAAGAAGGGCAGCAGCGGGGCCGGACAGGACTGAGGCCTGAGCGATTGGTGATAGTGGCCGGGCGGCTTTGCTGCGCCCGGCCATTTTTTCGCCGGTGCCTACAGCCGCGCGGCCAGCTCGGCCCCTTCGCGGATCGCCCGCTTCGCATCCAGCTCGGCCGCCAGCGCCGCCCCGCCGATCTTGTGGAAGCGCGGCCCAGCCTTCGGCGCATCCGAAGGCATCAGCTCGGCCAGGCTTTCCTGCCCGGCGCAGATCACGACGTTGTCCACTTCCAGCAGCTTCTGCTCGCCGCCGACGGTGATGTGCAGGCCGGCGTCGTCGATGCGGTCGTACTGTACGCCCGCCATCATCACGACGCCATTTCTCGCCAGGGTGGCGCGGTGCACCCAGCCCGAGGTTTTGCCGAGGCCCGCACCGGGACGGGTGGTCTTGCGCTGCAGCAGCCAGATGCTGCGCAGCGGGGTCGGCTTGTGCGCCTCGGTCAGGCCGCCGGCCTGGCGCACGGCAGGGTCGACGCCCCACTCGCCCATCCATTGATCGACCGGCACCGGCAGCGCCTCCAGCGGATCGTGCAGCAGGAACTCGGCCGTGTCGAAGCCGATGCCGCCGGCGCCGATGATCGCCACCCGCTTGCCGACTTGCGCACCACCGCGCAGCACGTCCAGGTAGGACAGCACTTTCGGGTGATCGATCCCCTCGATGCGCGGCATGCGCACCGAGACGCCGGTGGCCACGATCACGTCGTCGTAGCCGGCGGCGATCAACTCGTCGCGCGTGACGCGCTGGTTCAGGCGCAGCCGCACGCCAGTCAACTCGAGCTTGCGCTTGAAGTAGCGGATGGTCTCCGTGAACTCTTCCTTGCCGGGGATGCGCATGGCGACCCTGAACTGGCCGCCGATGCTGTCCGCGGCATCGAACAGCGTGACCTCGTGGCCGCACTCGGCGGCGACGGTGGCCGCCGACAGCCCGGCCGGCCCGGCGCCGACCACGGCGACGCGGCGCTTGCGGCTGGCGGGGCGGTACACCAGCTCCGTCTCGTGGCAGGCGCGCGGATTCACCAGGCAGGTCGCGCGCTTGTTCGAGAAGGTGTGGTCGAGGCAGGCCTGGTTGCAGGCGATGCAGGTGTTGATCTCGTCGCTGCGGTTCGAGGCCGCCTTGGCGACCCAGTCCGGATCGGCCAGGAAGGGCCGCGCCATCGACACCAGGTCGGCGTCGCCGCGCGCCAGCAGCCGCTCGGCATCCTGCGGCATGTTGATGCGGTTCGATGCCACCACCGGGATATTCACCTCTTTGCGCAACCGCCCCGCCACCTCGGCAAAGGCCGCGCGCGGCACCGAGGTGACGATGGTGGGTACCCTGGCTTCGTGCCAGCCGTAGCCGGTGTTCAGGATGGTCGCGCCGGCGCTTTCCAGGGCCCTGGCCACGGCGACGACTTCATCCCAGGTGTTGCCGCCCTCGACCAGGTCCAGCACCGAGTGGCGGTACATGATGATGAAGTCGCGCTTGAGCTCGGCGCGGATGCGGCGCACCACCTCGACCGGGAGACGCATGCGGTTCTCGATCGGCCCGCCCCAGCGGTCGGTACGGCGGTTGGTGCGCGCGCACAGGAACTGGTTCAGCAGGTAACCCTCGCTGCCCATCACCTCGACGCCGTCGTAGCCGGCCTGCTGCGCCAGCTTCGCGCAGCGCACGTAATCCCTGATCGTGGCTTCGATCCCGCTTTCGCTCAGCGCGCGCGGACGGAACGGAGAAATCGGCGACTTCTGCTTCGAAGCGGAGACGACCAGCGGCTGGTAGCCGTAGCGTCCCGCGTGCAGGATCTGCAGCAGGATCTTGCCGCCCTCCTCGTGCACTGCGCGCGTGACCCGGCGGTGATTGAGGACGTCGCCCATGAAGTTCAGGGTGCCGCCGAAGGGCAGCAGCCAGCCCTGCCGGTTCGGCGAGATGCCGCCGGTGACGATCAAGCCCACGCCGCCGCGCGCCCGTTCACGGTAGAAGGCCGCCAGCTTGCCGTAGTTATAAAAACGGTCTTCGAGCCCGGTGTGCATCGAGCCCATGATCACCCGGTTCTTCAGGGTGGTGAAGCCGAGGTCGAGCGGGGACAGCAGGTGGGGATAGGCGGTGGTCGAAAGGGGTGCGTTCATATGGGTCATAGTTGGACGTCATCCCCGCGAAAGCGGGGATCCATGCCGAGGCACCGACTTCGGAAACTCGGCATGGGTTCCCGCCTTCGCGGGAACGACGGTATCGGATGACCGGCATTACACCGCGTTTTCCTAGACCCGTGTTTCTAAAATAGCCAGCCTTAAACGGGATAGCTCTCCGGCGAACGAATCTCCGCAAACTGCTCGATGCTGCCGATCCGCACGGTGACGGGATTCAGGCTGGCCTGCGGCGACATCGAGCGCCAGGCGAACTTCCATTCCTTCTCGCGGGCCTCGCCGGCGCCGGCGCTGAAGGCCAGGCCCAGGCGCGAGCGCACGCCGTATTCGACCGGACCGTCGATGCCGGCCCAGTTGGGCAGCGTGCGCTGCACCGCGCGGTGCAGGCGCTCGCCGAATTCCTCGGTGTTGTGGATGACCAGGCAGGCGTCGGCCGGGCCCAGCGCGGTAAACAGCTGCTTGTCCCAGGCCTGCGAGAACGACAGGGTCAGGAAGCCGTTCGCCGGCAGCAGGCGGAACTGGCCGGCGCTGAGCGCCTGTTCCAGTTCGGCGCGCATGCCATAGCGATGCAGGGTGGGAGGGCGTTGGTAGTCGTGCATGAACAGGTCTTTCTAATGATTCTATCGGGCGGCGTCATGCAGGTGCATGCGCATGTAGCGGAACGAGACGAACACCTCGCGCAGCAGGAAAATGAAACTGGCGATCAGGGCGATCATCGCCAGCACGAACATGCCGGCGATGTAGCGGTCGAGCGGCAGGTTGGTCGTATCGTCGAGGAACAGGAAGGCGATGATCACGCAGATCAGGAAGCCGCAGGCGGTGCTGGCGGTCAGCGCGTAGTTGATCAGCTGCCAGCGCGTGTACAGCACGTCCAGCTCCTCGTCGCATTCGGGGTCCGGCGCCTTGCGCAGCTGGTCCTTGAGCACGCGGGTGCGGTCGATGATGCGCGCCAGCCGGTTCATCAGCACGGTCAGCTTGGTGGCCACCCCGGTAAGCAGGAACACGGGTGCGATCGCAAGCTGGATGACGTGGCCGATGTCGTTGGTCTGGATGTTCATTCGAATTGTCCGAAACGCTTGAACTGCTCGGTCGCGGCCACCAGGGCGCGCGCGATGCCGTGCTCCAGCGCGCCGTGGCCGGCGTCCGGGATCATGCGCAGGCGCGAGCCGGGCCAGGCCTGGTGCAGGCGGTAGGCCGACAGCGGCGGGCAGATCACGTCGTAGCGGCCCTGCACGATCACGGCCGGCAGGTGGGCAATGCGGCCCACATCGCGGATCAGCTGGTCGTTTTCCAGGAAGCCGCCGTTGGCCATGTAGTGCGACTCGAGGCGGCCGACGCCCAGGTCGAGGGTGTCGGACGAGGCCTCGTCCTCCTGCGGCAGCAGGAACACGCGGCGGCCCTCGAAGCGGCTCCAGGCGCGCGCGGCCGGCCAGTACTGCTGCGGATCGTCGCACAGCAGGCGGCGCGTGTAGGCCTTCAGCAGGTCGCCGCGTTCCTCGAGCGGGATCGGGGCGATGAAGTCGTCGTACAGCTCGGGATAGAACCACTGCACGCCGTACAGGAAGAATTCGATCTCGGCCGGCGTGCACAGGAAGATCCCGCGCAGCACGAAGCCGAGGCAGTGCTGCGGATGCGCCTGCCCGTAGGCCAGCGCCAGGGTCGAGCCCCAGGAGCCGCCGAACACCAGCCAGCGCTCGATGCCGAACATGGCGCGCAGGCGCTCGATATCCTCGATCAGCAGCTGGGTCGTGTTGTTGCGCCATTCGCCCAGCGGGATCGACTTGCCGGCGCCGCGCTGGTCGAACAGGATCACGCGGTAGACCGCCGGGTCGAAAAAGCGCCGGTGCTGCGGCGAGAGCCCGGCGCCGGGGCCGCCGTGCAGGAAGATCACCGGGATGCCGTTCGGGTTGCCCACCTCTTCCCAATAGATCGTGTGCAGCTCGTCGACGGCCAGCATGCCGTGGCGGTTGGGCAGGATGGGCGGGAACAGCGACGGTGGAATGGCGGGCATGGGCTTGGTTTTCATGAGGCGACAGTCGATTGTAGCGTACCGCCCGGCCGGATCAAACGTCAGAAGAACGTGTTCAGTGCGCCGCGCACCAGGTAGTCGTCGTCCACCGCCAGCAGCAGCGGCCAGCGGTCGAAGGTGGTGCACGGGTGCGAGATGCCGCAGCCGACCAGGTCGCCGACCGCCAGCATGTCGCGGATCGGGTCGCCCTCCGGCAGGCGCAGGTAGGCGTGCTGGTCGTTCATCCTGACGATCTCGCAGGCGGCCGGCAGCGCGTGCGGGCTGCCCGGACCGGGACGATGCGTCCACAGCGGCACCGGCAGGCCGGCGTCGTGCGAGGCGTCGCGCTTGCCCATGGTGAGGATGGCGAGCCCGGGCTCGGGGCGCGACTGCACCACGCTCCAGATCTCCAGCGCCGGCCGCAGCCCGGCACCCGGCGCGATGCGTTCGCGTTCGTCGAGCTGGCGCAGCGCGCCCTGGTACATGCCGTGGTCGCTGGTCAGATAGCAGCCGCTGCGCAGCACCGCGCGCAGGGGCCGCGACAGGCCATGCAGGTTCTGGAAGCCGCGCGCAACCAGGTCGAAGAAACTGGAGCCGCCGGCCGAAACCAGGATCTCGTCCGCCCCGAACAGGCCTTCGTCGTCGGCTTCGAGCACCAGCGCGCCCAGTTTGGCGACGAAGTCCTCGACCGCGGCCGGGTCCTCCAATAAACCTTCGTAGCCTTCGAAGCCGGCCAGCAGCAGGCCAGGGGCCCGTTCGAGGGCGCGCGCCACCGTCATCGCCTCTTCCGGCGTGCGGCAGCCGGCGCGCTTGCCCGACAGGCCGAGTTCGACCAGCACCGGCAGCGGCCGCGCCAGCGGATGCGCCCCGACTTCCTCGGCCAGGCGCGCAACCCCGGCCAGCGAATCGGCCAGCACGAAGCATTCGAAATCCGGGTCGTCGTGCAGCAGTTGCAGCACCGCGCGCACGTCGCTGCGCGCCACCAGCTGGTTCGCGATCAGCACGCGCCGCACGCCGAAGCGGTGCGCGACCTGCACCTGCACCGCGTTGGCCAGGGTGATGCCCCAGGCGCCGTTGGCGAGCTGGGCGCCGAACAGCTGCGGGCTCATGGTGGTCTTGCCGTGCGGGGCCAGTTCGACCTGGTAGCGCTCGCAGAAGGCGCGCATCCAGTCCAGGTTGTGGCGCAGCGCCGATGTCTTCAGCACGGCGACGGGATAGCTGGTATCGCCGTGCAGCACATTCCAGCCCTGCACCCCGATCGCGCCCTGGCGCAGCGGCGCCGTGATCGGCAAGCCTTTTACACCAGGCTGCAGCAGCTGTTCTTCGAGGCTGGACAGCGCAAGGCCGCCGTGGGGCAAGGCATTCATGGGTTCCTCTGACTCTTCAATTCGTCGTCCAGGTCGCGCAGCAGCAGGCCGGCGGTGGGCATCACGTCGCGCGCGCCCGGGGTATAAAACACGCCGGTGGCGATGCCGTCCTCTTCCAGCTGCGGCAGCAGCCCGCCGACCAGTTCATCCAGCGGGAAGGACTGGGGCTCGTAACCGGTCCACTCGTAGTCTGCGCATATTTTCGCAAATTCGCTGTCCGGCCACAGTGGAAACACGAGGGTGCCGTCTTCCTTCTTCGCCAGCGCCCAGCCGTTGCGGTACAGGCTCCAGACCGTGCCGGTCTCGACCACGCGTTTGATGAAATATTCGTAGCGCTGCGGCCCGGGGAGCATCACCGTTTCCTGAACCTGCCTGGTATCGATTGCCATGCCTGCCTCGTTGTCGTCGTCGATGAGCCGAGCATACGACAAGCGGCCGCCGGCATGGCGCAGGCCAGCGTCTAGTCCTCGCCCAGCAGCTGCTGCAGGCGGCGCGGGTAATGGTTCAGGAAATCGCGCGTGACCGCATAGTGCTCGGTGTCTTCGTAATCGACGTGGCTGATGCCGCCCTCGTCGAACAGCAGGATTTTGGACCTCGGATAGGCCAGCAGGATCGGCGAGTGGGTAGCGATGATGAACTGGGCGCCCTGCTTCACCAGCCGGTCGATGACGGCCAGCGCGGCCAGCTGGCGGTTCGGCGACAGCGCCGCTTCCGGTTCGTCGAGCAGGTAAATGCCGTCGCCGCGGAATTTCTGCAGCACGTCCATGAAGGCTTCGCCGTGCGAGCGCAGGTGCAGCGAAGGATTCGGGTCGTTAATACTGTCCAGGTAGGTGAACACATTAAACAGGCTTTCGGCGCGCAGGAAGTAGGAAAAGCGCGGCCGCTTGAAACCCTTTGCCAGCTTCAGGCAGCGGTGCAGCGGCGATACTTCCTGCTGCTCGCGCAGCACATTGCGGGTGCCGCCCTCGGCCGGCATTCCCAGCGCCACCGCGATCGCTTCCAGCACGGTCGATTTACCCGCGCCGTTCTCGCCGACGAAGAAGGTAACGTCGGGGTGCGGTTCCAGCACGCCGAGCGCGCGCACCGCCGGGATCGAGAACGGGTAATCGTCGGCATCGACCTCCGCATCCGGGGCGATCGATACCGAGCGCAGATAGGGTTTGGCGGCGAAGGACATGGCAGCCTTTCGACAGTGGATAACAAAACACCGCCCACAGGCGGTGTTTCAGCGCAAAGCGAGCGAAAGCGGCTTATTGCATGTGCTGGCCGCCGTTGATGGCGATGTTGGCGCCGGTGACGAAGGCTGCCTCGTCCGACGACAGGTAGGCGACCAGGCCGGCCACTTCTTCCGGCTTGCCCAGGCGGCCCATCGGGATCTGCGGGATGATCTTCGTTTCCAGCACTTCGCTCGGGATGTCGGTCACCATCTTGGTGCCGATGTAGCCCGGCGAGATGGTGTTCACGGTCACGCCCTTGCGCGCCACTTCCAGTGCGAGCGCCTTGGTGAAACCGTGGATACCGGCCTTGGCCGCCGAATAGTTGGTCTGGCCGAAGGCGCCCTTCTGGCCGTTGACCGACGAAATGTTGATGATCCGGCCCCAGCCGCGCTCGACCATGCCGTCGGCGACCGGCTTGGTCATGTTGAACACGGAATCCAGGTTGGTCTTCATGACCGCGTCCCAGTTGACCTTGTCCATCTTCTTGAAGGTCATGTCGCGGGTGATACCGGCGTTATTGACCAGCACGTCGACCGGGCCGACTTCCTGCACCACCTTGGCCACGCAGGCCTGGGCCGAATCGTAGTCGGCGACGTCGCACTCGTAGGCCTTGAAATCGAAGCCCTGTTCCTTCATCGACGCCAGCCAGCCTTCCGCCTTCTTGCTGCCGGGCGAGTAGGTCGTCACGACCGTATAGCCGAGCGCGGCCAGTTTGATGCAGATCGCTTCGCCCAGACCACCCATGCCGCCGGTTACCAATGCCACTCTAGCCATCGTCTTCTCCTAGTTTTTATCGAAACCTTGTAGAAACTGTTTTTCGACTGCAATCAGTTCAATCGCGCTCGACCGCCAGCGCCACGCCCATGCCGCCGCCGATGCAGAGGCTGGCCAGCCCCTTCTTGGCGTCGCGGCGAACCATTTCGTGCAGCAGGGTGACCAGCACGCGGGCGCCGGACGCACCGATCGGGTGGCCCAGCGCGATGGCGCCGCCGTTGACGTTGATCTTCGAGGTGTCCCAGCCCATCTGCTTGTTGACGGCGACGGCCTGGGCCGCGAAGGCTTCGTTGATTTCCATGAGGTCGACGTCTTCATGGGTCCAGCCGGCCTTTTCCAGACACATGCGGGCCGCCGGTACCGGGCCCATGCCCATGATGGTCGGGTCTAGGCCGGCCAGGGAATAGGCCTTGATGCGCGCGATCGGAGTCAGGCCCAGCTGCTGCGCCTTGGAGGCCGACATCATGATCACGGCGGCGGCGCCATCGTTCAGGCCGGAGGCGTTGCCGGCGGTGACCGACCCTTCCTTGTTGAAGGCCGGGCGCAGGCTGGCCAGCCCTTCCAGGGTGGCGCCGTGTTTCGGGTACTCGTCGGTATCGAAGATGGTCGGGCCCTTCTTGGACGGGATTTCGATCGGGATGATCTCGTCCTTGAACTTGCCGGCCTTCATGGCGGCTTCGGCCTTGTTCTGCGACGCCAGCGCGAATTCGTCCTGCTCGGCGCGCGAGATCTCGTACTTGCGGGCGACGTTCTCGGCGGTCACGCCCATGTGGTACTGGTTGTACACGTCCCACAGGCCGTCGACGATCATGGTGTCGGTCAGCTTGGCGTCGCCCATGCGGAAGCCGTCGCGCGAACCGTTCAGCACGTGCGGCGAGGCGCTCATGTTTTCCTGGCCGCCGGCGATGACGATCTCGGCGTCGCCGCATTGAATGGCCTGGGCCGCCAGGTGGGTCGCGCGCAAGCCGCTGCCGCAGACCACGTTCAGGGTCGAGGCCGGCACGCTGTCGGGCAGGCCGGCCTTGATCACGGCCTGGCGCGCCGGGTTCTGGCCGGCGCCGGCGGTCAGCACCTGACCCATGATGACTTCGCTGATCGCGGCCGGATCGATGCCGGTTTTCGCCACCAGATGCTTGATGACCTGTGCGCCGAGTTCGGTGGCAGGAATTTTTGCGAGGGTGCCGCCGAATTTGCCGATGGCGGTGCGGCCGGCGGCCACGATGACGACGTCTTCCATATCAATCTCCGAAAAGTGGGCCT
>Ga0265798_10004974_pt1 | contig 18112 bp, 33 predicted proteins | sample P3T30metagenome_FD_192430 | JGI IMG/M metagenome (GOLD analysis project Ga0265798, IMG submission 192430) | Plant litter microbial communities from East Loma Ridge, Irvine, California - P3 T30 | ecosystem: Environmental > Terrestrial > Plant litter > Unclassified | place: USA: California... | reverse complement strand
GGCGGCAAGGGCGACATCGTCGCCTTCCGCGCCAGGAAGCGCTGGGCGGGCGGGCAGGAGATCGCCGCGGCGGGCCGCCGCATCGTGCTCTCCTATCCGGAGTCGAGCGTCGTCATCCTCTCGGCCGAGAGCGGCAGACCCGCGGTGTACTACGTGCCCGAGGGCGACGACTGATCCGACCATCCCACGGGATGAGGCTCACGGAAGGCCCGCCGGCGACGGCGGGCCTTTCCCGTTCGTAAAGGACCTGCGGTCCTCCGCGACGAGCGCGGGGCGCACCCCTGCGGGGAGCGCGTTCCTCCATGTCTGGACATCCCCGTGGACGCACGTGGATGGAGGAAAGACCGATGGGACGGCACACGGACTGGTCGACGACGCGATCGGCGACGCGTCGATGAACGACACCGTGCCCTTCACCGGCAACAGGGTGCGCGAGGTCGCCATCACGACCGACCAGCACACCTGCATCAGCTTCGGGACCACGCGTTCGGGCAAGCCCGTCACGATCCTCGCACAGGCGATCGTCGCCGTGACCGACGAACCGCAGGCGGCACCCGAGCACATCATCGTGCTCGCCACCAACGACAACGCGCGACGCCTCTCCGCCCTCGCCAACCAGGGGGAGATGCCCGTGCGCGCACGAGCCCTCTTCGACGGCGCGTGCTGGGAGATCATGTCGCTGCTGGGAACCGCCGAGGACGCCGCATGAGCGTCGACGCGACGTTTCCGGCATCCGCGCGGGCGGAGGCGGCGAACGACGTCCAGCGGGCCTCCCGGACGCTTCTGGAGGCGGTCGCGAGGATGCGCGTCGGCCGGGGATGGATGACCGCGGCCGAGATCGGCGGCGTGAGCGCCGCGTCCTTCACGGCGATGGCCAAGCGCAGTCCCGCCTGGATCGAGCGACGCCACGCCAGATGGGGCGGCGAGCCCGGACAGAAGGCCGGACGCGGCTACGAGTACCGTCTCACTCCCCACGGCGCGATCGTGCGCACCATGACCTCCGAGGACTGATCCCCATGCTCATCGCCATCCAGTCCGCCGTCGTCGGGATCGTCGGAAGCGCCATGTGCGGCTGCGGCCGCCATGACAGCCGTCCCTTCCGCAGCCTGACCCGACGATCGCGGGAGTTCCGCTGCATCCGCTGCGAGAAGCGGTACGTCGAGGTCATGGAGGAGTGGGTCCAGTGGCCGTTGCGAGGCGGCCGTCCCTACGGCGAGGGACCGGACTCGATCGGCGAGAAGATCGCCTGGCGCGGTCTGAACGTCGACGGGGAGAAGGCGGACCAGACCCCGTATCCCTCATGGCGACGGTCGAGGGAGGGATGGCTGGCGCACAGCGGATCCCGACCGATCACGACCCGCTGAATCCACTCCCTCCCATCACACCGGACCATCAGACAGAGGAAGAGCATCATGGGCGTCAAGCACTGCATGAACATCACACGGGCCGATGCCGAGAAGCGGTACGCCGAGGCCCATGCGAATCTCCGCAAGGCCGGCTTCGAGGCGGAGATCCGCAGCCTCATGCCGGACATCTCGACGAGCGATCTGCCGTGGCAATGGCACGAGCACGGCCTGACCGACGAGCAGGTCGGGACGATCTACGTGATCGGAGCGTTGAGGCTGCGCATGGACGCCGCCGTCAAGGAGGGCCGTCACCTGGCGATCGATCTGGACGACCATGCCCTCATGGACGACCTCGAGCGCCTGAACGACGAGGTCAACGGCGGCGAGGGCTTCGAGCACTACATCATCGTCGCCGAAGGCCGTCAGGACTGACCGGCGAACGATGCCGCCGTCGTGATCGTCGGTCCGGTCCATGGACTCCGGACCCGCGGGACGTCATGATGGCGACATCGTCACAGCCAGCGTCCCGGATCGGACCGGGGCCGGCGCATGGAGCATCGCGATCGGAAACCACATGGAGGACGAAACATGAGCAGCATCTGCCCGGGCCTCGGTCTGCGACGCCCCTCGCGCCCCATGTCGCATCTCGTCGACCGCCAACCGGTCGCGGCCGTGGCCGACTCGCTCTCGGCCAGGCCAGCCGCCCTCGCCCTGCTGCGCCGGATCGACGGCATCCGCGGGGATTGCGATCCGGACATCGACCGGGATCCGGCGATGCGGGACCTGAAGTCGCGACAGTTGGTGCGGTTCTACAGCGGCTACAAGAGCAAGCGCGGCACCGTGCGCCGCCACCAGGTCTTCGTCCTCTCCAAGGGCGACATGGTCCTCGACGAGCTCGACCGACGCGCCCGCAAGGACGAGGTCTCCGACACCATGATCCGTCTGGTGGAGTCGGGCATGGACCGCGTCGTCGCCGAGATGGACGCGCTCGCCCCTCCCGTGACGCGCTCGCGCCTGGCCGCGGCGCATGCCCGGAACCGGGCCATCCGTGCTGGAGACTGACGCCATGACCCACCTGCGCCGCACCGACGACTCCCGGCGATTATCGGCCTAGCCGATCCGCCAGGGCACTCCCGCCCGAAGCGGTTCCACGAAGGAACCGAAACGACATGGCCATGGGTCAGAACGCCGCCGAGAAGGGACATCACCGCGAATACTGGAGCCGTCGACCCGGCCCCAGGTACGCGGGCTGGGGACGCCCCTTCAAGGACATCACCCACCGTCTCGAGCGTCGCGCCGCCTCCCGCGAGGAGCGTCTCGCCTTCTCGACCGACGTCGAATGAGAACCACGGGGGGAGCCGTTCCGGATGACCGGGACGGCTCCCCGCACGTGGATGCGGAGCGGTGCATGGAGGCACCGGATCGAAGCATCCTTCCCGCTTCGCGAAATCGAAAAGAAGGATGAAACATGAGCCCGGACAGCACCCATGTCGACATCGAAGGCTTCCGGGAAGCCGTCTCGACGAGTGCCCGGGGCTCCATGACGATCGTGAGGAACCAGGGGCGTCCGCAGGACGCCGGCCGGCTCGCATCGTGGATAGGAGCCGTCCTCACCGGTTCGGGCATGAGCTCCAGCGTGATCGATCTCACCGCCGAGGGGGCGATCCGCACGCATCTGGGCGGCGTGGTCCAGGACATCGCCGCCATGCACGCGACCGACGTCGTCGTCCTGCACGGCATGGACGACGCATGGATCTCCTCCTCCTCGGGACAGGCCCTCGGGCGTCAGCTGGTGAAGCTGACGCGAGAGGATTCCGCCAAGCGCATCGTCCTCGTGCGCACCGACGAGGACCTGACGCCGCTCCTCGTCGACGAGGCGCGCCCGACCCGCGAGACGACCATCGCGATGGAGCGACGTCTCACGGCGCCGCTCGTCCATCTCATGCGCGAGATCTCGGGATGCGGCATGATGGACTGCAAGGCCGCCGCCGAGGAGGCGATCGCACGCTACGATGCCGACTTCGTCCTGGCCGTCGGCATCCTCAACGCCAAGGCGTACGCGGTCATGATACGCTCGCGCGATCCCGACGTCACCGACGCCGAGGCCCGTCGCCGCTGGAACGTGGCCGACGCCATGGGGCGTCGGCGGCACTTCGCGGAGAGCACCGATGCAGGACGACGCCTGGACGAGCTGTCGGGCAGATACCGCGGCGACTGAGCATCATGCGGGGGATCTCCCCCGCGAGGGAACGACCATGCTATCATGGTCGACGACGAACCAGAGACCCAGAGGGGAGAATCAGAAGTGACGATCAAGATCGCATGCGACGGCAGCAGCATCCAGCAGGGCGACTTCCGCAAGGGCGACGACACCTTCCGGCCGGGCGCAGCCGGATTCGTCGCGCGGATGCCGGACGGCAAAATGGTCGGCAAGGCCGAACACTCGGCGAACGGCCTCATCGGCGCGATGGAGGTGCAGGCGCTGCGGATGGGGCTCGAGTTCGCCTCGCGGGTCCAGGAGCACCTTCCCGAGCAGCGCGGAACGCCCATCGAGATCGTATGCGACAGCCAGTACGCCGTGAACGGCTACAACGAATGGCTGCAGGGCTGGGCGAGCCGCGGCTATCACAAGAAGGGCGGCCTCGCCAACGCCGACGAGTGGCGTGCGATCGACGCCCTGAAGTCGGACCTCGGCGACGCCGTCAAGGTGGTCTGGACCAAGGGTCATTCGACGGGGCAGAGCGAGAACAGCCGCCTCAACAACGCCGTGGACGAGCTCGTCAACACCGCGGCACGCGAGCAGCGCTCCTCGGACGACACGCACCTCGCCTTCCCGGATGCTCTCACGATCCAGGAGCGCGCGGCAGGGGTGATGCGCGCCGCCGGCGTGACGCCGGAGGGTGCCATGAGGCTCTACGACGCCCTGAAGGACGGTCACCTCGTCCCGGCGACGCCCAAGGCCATCGACCTGGGACGCGGCGGTGCGGCGACGACCGATCTCCTCGACAGAGCGGACGGCCTCCTGGGAAACAGGACGCCGCTTCCGGAGGAGAAGCCGATCTCCGGCATCCACGCCCAGGCGCTGGCCATGCTCGCCGAGGCGGCCGCGAACCCGGAGATGTCGTCCCTGCTGGCCGCCGGCCTCGAGCTCGCCCTCGACAAGCGCAGCCTGACCGAGCGCTACGGTCCGAAGACCGTCGATGCCGCGCAGTCTCTGCAAGCCACCCTCCAGAAGCGGGGGAACGAGCGGTGAGGCCGCTCGAAGGCGTTCCCGCCACGGGTCCCGTCCGGATCTTCCTCGACGACGAGCGTCCTGCCCCGGCGGGCTGGACGCTCGCCAAGTACGGCGGCGATCTGCTGCGCATCGTCGACCGCATCCCCGAGCGCATCTCGGAGATCTCCTTCGACCAGAACCTCATCCCCGGGGATCCCAAGGGCCGCGAGATCGCCGACTATCTCTGGAGCGAGATCGCCGCGGGCGAGATCTCCATGCCGAACCTCAAGCGCGTGGGATTCCACACGGACGACCCGTCGGCCTCCTCCGACATGGCCTCCGATCTGCGCATGCGCATGGCGGATCCCGGGTTCCCCCAGGTCGAGACGGTCATCGGCATGCCCGTCCCCGACGAGACGGTCGAGGACATCCAGTCCAGGGACCGGATGCGCCGCGAGACGATCCCGGCGAGGATCAGCGTGATGGACGCCGCGCATCTCGACGGCGCGGACCGGCAAGCGGTCGTCAGGACCCTGACCGACAGGTCCTCGAAGGGGCCGACCGATGCAACCCCCGTTGCCGGGCCCTCCGGCAGGGAGCGCTGATCCGGGCATGGGTGAGGATCTGGCGAGACGCCAGACGGTGGCGAGGCTGACTCGGCTGTGCGAGACCGCCATGCGTCTCCTCGACGATCAGGCAAGTCCGACGATCATCGCCAGCTCGTCCCATGCCACCTGCAACTGGCATTGGGACGAGCACCTCCAGGACCCGTATCTCGGACGAGGGACGGTACGCCTGAGACTCAGTCGTCGTGGAGGAACGCACCACCTCTCCGTCCACGAAGGCGATGCGGCCAAAGCCCTCACCAGGATCACCGAGGACGAGCGTCTGGCGCCGATCGGACCCGTCGCACCCTCGAAGGTATCGATGCTTGCCGCCATCGAGCGCATGCGCGATGCGCTCGCCTCCGACCATGTCGAACGGACCAGCGACCACACCCACGTCTGCACGGCCCTGGCGTACGTCGCGCACCCAACCGCGGACGTCTTCAGGATCGCCCGAGGGAACGGGAACGGTGCGGTGTGGATCGAGAGCCACGACCGCAACGGCACGACGATGCGCAGATGGGCCCATCCGGCCAGACCGGGATGGGGCACCTTCAGCGAACCCGCGCTGCGGGCACTCGGGACGACCGCACCATGCGCACCGTCGCTGATGATAGAGAGCGGCGGCCTGAGCGGACGAAGCCGACGGACCAGCTGCCTGATCACGCCGTCCGATACGGCCTGCGGAACCGAACTCGATCCGATGGAGGCCCTTCGGATCATATCCTGTCTTCCGGCAGGGGCGATGCTGCTTCCACCTAGTGGCATACCGTCATAACTGACTTGATGCCATCAAGCAGTCCTATGGAACCATCGTTTGGAGGCACATACGCGATTTTCGATTGATCCATTACAATATTCATCTGTAATAAGATAAATATCCTGCTTCATAAGGTGAGGAAGGATATCGAAAACGTGGTTATCTGTCTTCTCATCTGAACGCTGAATCGTGACAGAAACAAGCCTCACATCCGGCCCAAGTTTCTGATTCCAATCCTGTATCGGAAATCTCAACAGCGTATTAGGCTTCCTGATATCCCCGAAAAATCCGAAATCAGGGGTCCTGTCCCTTGACATCTCGACCTTTTCGCCAGCTTCCAGTGATTTCTGCTTTGTCGATGGAACCCAAGGAGCCTGGATGTCCCAATCGAAAAATCTTCCAGCCGACAGAACGAAGAGGATGCGACCATCCGGAAGCCGGAGCGGGATCGCCTCCATACGGATCCTGACCGGACGGGTCTGATGATCCTCCTTCGTAATGGGCTGGATACGGGCGACCAGAGAGGAGCGCCCGGTCACGAGGCCCGAAGGTGTCTGCACCTTCGCCTCGATCACGTAGCGACGTGTCTTGGACCCGTCCCCGTAACCGCCGTCATGATTCAAGTCACAACCGGCGACCGATACCCCGGCGGCGATCGCCAGGAAGGCCTTCAAACTCATCATGAGATTCCCCTTCGGAGAGTACCGTGGCACGGAATTCTCGATCTCGCCATGGGCTGTCCGGATACCTATTATCATGTAATATAAAACATATAGATTTGTATTAATATGCCATTATACTGACCTAATAAACCATCTGCTAGTAGGGCATACACTATGCCCACTCCACCTATTGCAGAATTGATCTGTCTTTAATTCATTGTCTGGCTTAGAAAGATATGGCAGCATATCAATTACATGGTTATAGGTCTTTTCGTCCGACCTTTGAATGGTCATGGAAACCAGCTTTACACCTGGTTCCATATTCATGTTCCAGTCTTCGATTGAAAATCGGACTAACGTGTTGGACTTTCTTATGTCCTTGAAGAATCCGAAGTCAGGAATCCTATCCTTCGGCATCTGGATCTTCGATCCTGATTCAAGCGCCGCTTGATCTGAGGATTCTACCCATGGAGCCAGGACATCCCAATGGAAGTATTTCCCGGCTGAAAGTACGAACAGGGTTCGCCCATCAGGGAGCTTGAGCGGAATCGCCTCCATGCGGATCCTTACCGGACGGGTCTGATGATCCACCTTCGTAATAGGCTGGATGCGGGCTGTGAGAGAGGAACGCCCGATCACGACACCCGAAGGCGTCTCGACCTTCGCCTCGATCACGTAATGACGGATCTTTGATGAATCCCCGTAGCCACCGTTGTGATTCAGGTCGCAACCAGCGATCGAAAATCCGACAGCGATCGCCGAGAAGACCTTCAACCTCATCATGGAATTCCCCTTCGGAAACACCATAACCCGCTATTCCAGATTTCGCCATGGATGATGCGAACACCTAGGTGAGGACGAAAATCATGACGACCATCGCCGCGACAGACGCCGGAGAGCTCTCGGAGTTCGGCAACCTCTACCAGCTCGACGAGCTTCAGCCGCTCCGCGGCCTCGAAGCCCTCGATGCGGAGACCGTCGACCTGCTCCGTTCGGTCGAGATCGTCGGCATCGAGCGCATCCAGATCGTGTCGAGCCGCCATCACGGCTGCTCGGCCGAGAACGCGGTCATCCTGTCGATGCCCGTCGAGAAGGCCATCGACGGCGCGACGCTCCTCGAAGCGGTCTGGGCCGGCTACATGCTGTCCCTGAAGGCCACCATGGACGCCGGCCACGCCCGTGCGCACATAGGGGACGACGAGGATGCCATCGATCTCGCGAACGCGATCGTCGCACGCCTCGGCGCGACGGCGACGCCGAGCGCGGAGGTATACGGATCGGACGGCACCTTCCTGGAGATGCTCCGGTTCTCCCACGACGCCGCGACCGCCACGCTGAGCGTCGATCCCGTCATCGGCAGCTGATCGCGCGAACACGACAACACCCCACGGAGGATCCGAGACATGGACCGTCGACACCGCTCATACTACATCGTGCCGGACAACATGCTGGGCAGGGGCGCGGTCGCCGAGGTCATGTTCGGGATCTACCCCGATCCGAACGCCCCCTTCGACGGCACCCTCATGGCCGAGATGGGGATGCGCTGGCGCACTCTGCGCGACGACGACGCACCCTCGGCCCGTCTCGAGGTCTACGACGAATCCTGGGCGGCGCTCTCGGACATGCCGGACCTCCTGCTGATGCTGGGCTCGATGTCCCGCCACGAGCGGATGCCGCGGCATGGCCCTCAGACCAGCCCGCTGACCGTCGAGGAGTTCGTCCTCGGGCTGGAGAGCCTCGGCTTCGCGCGCCGCGGCTGATCTCCCCTTCCAACCCTTCACCGACCACGAGGAACACCACCGATGACCACCATCGCCGCAGCGGATCTCGCCACCACCACGATCGCAGACACCGAAGTCACCGTCCAGGATCTCATCGATTCCTACCTCGTGTCCCTGGACGGCAAGCAGTCGCACGAGCTCGAGGATCACTTCGGGGTGCACGCCGAACGGATCGGAGCGGTACGCAACGCGGTGCGCCCGCTGTGGAACATGGTCTGACACGGGGCCGGAACCCCGCCGGAGGACGAAACCATGAACATCCTGACGCTGCTGTTCGGAGAACCCTCGAGGTCGAGGACGACCATCGACACGGACACCGACATCGTCCGGGCCATCATCCTGCGGCGGCCGGACCTGACGCAGCTGGACATCCTGAGGACCGTCTACCTAGTGCAGGTGATGCACGTGGGTCGCCATGCGGAGCGGATCCTGCCGGACTGGTTCGAGGCGACGCTGCTCGGACCCTACAACATCGATCTCGCCCGCATGTGCCGCAGTCGTCTCGTCCGTCGCCGGCGCGACGCCGCGCGACTCCCCGGTCCGACTCTCAGCCCACGGGTGCTGACGATCGTGGAGGAGTTGTGCGCTTCGCTGGGAGACGCCCCCGGCGCGCGGCTGCACAAGCTCACGTCGATGGACGGTGGAGCGTGGTACCGGCTATGGGAGCCGGATCCGCGATCGCTCCTCCCGATGTCCGATCCCCGCAGCCGCACGCGGCATGGCCGTCCTTCCGACCGCGGCCCGGTCATCGGCTTCTCCCACATGATCGACGACTACCGCGTCATCACCCAGCCGGTCGGGACCGCTTGATGCCGGCACGGACCGGACGGCGGGTCGACCACAACGGACACTCGCTGATCGAGATCGAGGTGCGTTGCGGGGAGTGCGGAGCACCCACCGGTCTCGTCGACGGCGCGACGATCCACCCGCGCAGAGCGGATCTGGCGCATCTGCGCTTCTACGCATGCGGCTGCGGTGCATACGTGGGCGTCCACGCAGGCACTCTCCAGCCGCTGGGAACGCCCGCCGGTCCGGCCACCCGCGCCGCCCGGACGGCCGTCCACCGGGTCTTCGATCCGCTATGGAGGGATCGCGCGGATGCATCGCGCGCCGTGGCCAGACGGGACGCGTACCGCTGGCTGGCGGATCGTCTGGGGATCCGCTTCGAGGACTGCCACATAGGCATGATGGACAGGCCGATGGCGGAACGGGCCCGCGCGGCATGCATGCGCGGGCAAGCGGCACGGTCGATGCGCAGAATCGACGCGACGCCGGCGAATGTGATCGGATAGATATGTGCAAGTCGGATGATGGATGTAAATCGGTTGTCCGCACGGCGTTGGTAGCTCAGTCGGTAGAGCGCAGGCTTGTGGTGTCTGATGTCGCGGGTTCGAACCCCGTCCTTCGCCCCAGTTCACGAGGCTTTCAGCCTTACGCCCCGGTAGCTCAGTGGATAGAGCAGCGGCCTTCTAAGCCGACGGTCGGGAGTTCGACCCTCTCCCGGGGCGCCAGACACGACGACCCGCCCGGCCCCGAAGGCCGAGGCGGGTCGTTCCGCGCCGATGTGGAGACCGATGGTCGAAACCATCGTATGGGAGAAACACCATGTTCAACGGCATGCAGAGGATCGGCGGCACCAACGAGGAGATGCTGCGCGACCTCGCGAAACGCACCGGCGGGATCCCGGACTTCGCGCGCGACGCCCTCAAGAAGGCCGGCATGGACGCCGAGGTCGTCGACTCAGCCGACGCCGACGCGCGCGCCGGCCGGAGCGGACGCCCATGACTCCGGACATCGACGCGCTGATCGCCGACTGGGACGCGCTGCGCGACGCCTCCAGGACCATGGCGGAAGGTCCGGCACCGACCTGGCCCTGGAGCGAGGACATGGAGACCTTCCTCGACCAGCAGGCGCGGCGTGACCGCGTGCAGGGCGTGGGCATGCGCTTCGCGGCCCGGTGGCACGCCTGCTCGCCGATCATCGCGGACATGGTCCGCCGACGTCCCGACGCGTTCCCCGAGTACCACGTCGTGCCGAAGAAGGGGGATCCGCCGGATCCGACGTCCTACGGCCAAGCCCATGCGGTCATGCCGAGGATCGCAGCCCTGAAGGGCTGACCAATGATGTCCAGAACTCCTACCGTAACCTTTGCGGTAGGACGAAAATCATGCGCTTCAAGGCTCTTCTGCTCAACGACGGCGTCGAACTCGCGATCACCAGCGTCGACGAGACCAACGCCACGACCAAGGCGGGCGTGATCCTCAAGGCTGCGGAACGCCTGGAGCGCGCGATCATGCGTCGCGGCTCGACGACGCTCCTCCAGCGGATCGACACCGCCGAACTCGTCGAGACCTACGCCGAGTTCGTCCGCGCGGCGCTCGAGACGCGCGAGGGCGCCGAGGACGAGCGCGCGATCGTCAACCGCCGCGTGCAGCCCGCCTCGCACATGCGCGGCATGGTCTTCGCCGACGGCCGGGAGACCAAGGGCCTCCGACTGATCCTGACGGCCTACGACGACGCCTGGATCGCGAAGACCGACGCCTTCCTGGGCGGCGTCTTCGGCAAGGCGGCCTGAACCATGCCCGTCGTCATCGCACCATTGGTCGTAGCGACGGTCATGAATGCCGCACGCCGTCGGCGCGAGGAAGAGGCGCGGAGCTCACGCGATCGCGGACCGATGTCCTCGCACGAACTGCGTCGGCTGATGGCGGACATGGAGCGCGACCGGATGCGTCGCGAGAAGCGCATCGTGCACCCGCTGTTCTGGATGATCCTCGCCGCCGTGATCCTCACGGCGGCGCTCGTCGCCACGGTGTGCCTGATCCTCACCATGCAGGGCGTGCCCCTACCTCCGCTCACACGCGAAGGTTTCCTGCACGGACCATCGTCATGAGGATCGGTCCCTACAGGGTCGTCATGCCGGTGAGTCCGGCGAGGCCCTCCCGATCGTACGATCGGGAGGAGAGAAGACCACCCCGCGATCCGCGGGAGGATCCCAGAGGGGGCGGCTCGTCTGAGCCGTCCCCCTCTTCGCCGATCAGACCTTCAGCGCCATGAAGTAGCCGCTGGCGTCGTCACCGTAGCAGAGGGCGGGCTTCGAATAGTCGAAGTCGGTCCCGATGACGGCGCTTCCGAGAACCTGGCGGTTGAACGCCTGGCAGATCATCTTGGGTTGCGATCCGATGAGGACGTGCCTCACCGATCCATCGGCGACCATGATGAAGTAGGCGTTCGCCCCCGACATGTCGGACGGGACCGATTTCAGATACCCGCCGGACTTCAGGACGTTGATGTCCAGTGTCTGCTTGCCCTCGTTGACCTGGTACATGTTCGCCGCATTCGCGATCTGATGCATGGCGGCGACCTGGGCGGACGCCTTGGAGTTGTTCGTCGACTCCTGGAAGCGCGGACCGAGGAACAACGCGCCTGCCAGCGCGAGACCGATGAACAGGATCACGCCGATGATCCCGATGAGCACGTTCGACATTATGACACCCCCGGATCGCGCCCCCGCGCGAATGGTCCATCATTGCCCCCGGAACGGCCCGACTGTCAATCACCCCGGCGGTACCGCCGCGTAGATCGACCCTTACGGAACTATGCGGCCGCCCAGATCGCCAGCCGGGTTGCGTCATACCGCAGGCAACCGTAGTTCCTCGACTGATAGACGTCACGAATGAAGACGACGTCGTCCGCCATCGTCGTCGCGGTCCGCGGCAACTGACCGGACTCGATCTGTATCTTGAGACAAATCGACTTGTTCTGGGTCGTCTCCGGAAGGACCGTGAAGCCAGCGACCGCCGAGTTCGTCTGACCCAGCGAATAGAGGTCCCAGCCCGTAGGCGCCGCTTTCAGATAGGATCCCACGAGAGATATGATCGGGTAGTTGATGGGGACATCCGTCCCCTCCTGAACCCTGTACATCTGCATCGCGTCGGCGATCTGCTTGCCCTGCGACACGTACGCAGCGGCCTTGGACGTGTTGCTCGCCTCCTGGAACCTCGGGCCGAGGAACAAAGCCCCCGCCAAGGCCAGACCGATGAACAGGATCACCCCGATGATGCCGATCAGTACGTTGCTCATGATCCCTCTCCGTTCAGACCGGCATGTACGCGGAATATCCGGCGCCGAGGGTGTAGTTCATGCAGCCGGGACCCTTCCGGGCACCGATGCGGTTCCCCCATCCGGCATAGGTCGTGACCGGCTCCATGGCCGCCTCCGGATCGGGGGACCCGGCCTGACGCTCGATCTGCATGCAGATCGATCTGGCGACCTTGTCGTCCGACGGCCCGAGGGCGAGATACACGTGATGAATCGGAGTCACCGCTCCTCCTCCCGACGCATCGACCGTGAAGATAGGCGATCCGTTGAGCGGGCTCGCCACGGTCGTCTTCAGGTACCCGGCGTCGCGCAGCGTCTGGACGTTGGTCGAATAGTTCGACGCGAGCAGATCCCTTCCCTCCTGCATCCTGTACAGGCTGGCCGCGTGAACGACCTGGGAGAGCGACTGCTCGACGGCGGCGGTCTTGGAGTTGACCGTCGCCTCCTGGAACCGCGGCCCCAGGAACAGCGCACCCGCCAAGGCGAGACCGATGAACAGGATCACACCGATGATCCCGATGAGAACGTTAGACATGATGACACCCCCGCATCGCACCCCCGCGCGACATGACCGACATTGCTACCGGGACGGCCCCAGTGTCAATAACCCCTGCGGATGGACGGGCATGACCATCCGGGGATCGGATCAACGGATGGTGGCGTAGACCGCGAAGTGAAGCGGGTCGGTCGAGGCCTGGACGCATCCGGTCGCATCGGTGGCCATCGTCGACGAACCATCGATCATCGTGCCGCTGGTCTGTCGCACGACGGCCTCGCAGAGCGCCTTGGACTTCGTCTCGCGCGGCAGGACAGCCACGACGATGTGCGCGTTTCCGGCCGTGCCGCCGTCGACGGCCTGCAGGAACAGGCCGCTGCCGCCAGACGGATTCACGGGAACCGTCTTCAACCATCCCTCGGTGGCCAGCTTGCCGATCGAATCGGCGGCCGCGGTGAGTGCCGCACCGCTGGAGAGGTTCCTGAGTTCGGCCGCATGCGCGACCTGCGAGACCGCCTGCACGGTCGCCGCAGCCTTCGAGTTGAGCGTCGCCTCCTGGAAGCGTGGCCCCAGGAACAACGCCCCCGCAAGAGCCAGCCCGATGAACAGGATGACCCCGATGATGCCGATCAGTACGTTGCTCATCTAAATTCCCCCTCGCTCGGTCGACATCCCGTCGAACGACATGATCCAATCCCATGCATCGAAGCCGATCACCTTCGGCATGCCGTGACCACCCTCGCGGCAGGACACGGGCAGTCGATTCAGATCGGACTATAGGCCCGGTACTGGGCCGGACTCGGCAGCGTGTACAGGAAGCACCCGGTCCGATGCGAATTCTTCATCCTGTATCCCCAGTCGGTCACGGACTGCAGCGTTCCGGTCCCACCCGCCTGGCGCTCGATGGCCTCGCAGACGGACTTGGCGACAGTGTTGTCGACATCGCCGAGATTCGTCTCGACGTGATCCGCCGGATCGGGACCGCCGTTTCCGGTCGCGTCATTGATCGAGAACACGGCCCCGTTGAACGGACTGACGATGACGCTCTTCAGATAGCCCTTGTTCGCGAGCGTGAAGACCGATGCCGCTCCCACCGCGGGCATCGGCGTTCCCTCCATCGTCTGATACATGTTCACGGCCTTGGTGAACTGGTCCATCGACTGGACGACCGCGGCGGCCTTGGCGTTGTTGCTCGCCTCCTGGAACCTCGGACCGAGGAACAAGGCGCCCGCGAGAGCCAGTCCGATGAACAGGATCACCCCGATGATCCCGATGAGGACGTTCGACATGGATCAGCGCACCTTGTGGTAGGCGATGAGCATGCCGGTATCGAGACCCGCCCATCCACCGGCATTGACGAAGCAGCCCTGTGGCTGGGACGGGAGATTCGCCCCTCCGTCCGGCGGGGATCCATCGGCCTTCAGCGTCTGTCCCGACTGACGGGCTATCGCCGCGCAGACCTTGACGTTGTTGCCGGTCTGGAACGCGCCCACGGCCGCCACGCCGGCCGATCCCGTGCCGCTGGCGCCGTCGAGACCCCGCGTGTCGACCAGCCACTCCGAATTCATCGGATTGACGATGTTCGACTTCATGTATCCGGCAGCCACGAGGGGACTGGTCGAACCCGATGGATACTGCCTCCCCTCCTGCACCTCGTAGAGCTCGATGGCCCGGGCGACCTGGGAGATCGCCTGCACCGTGGCCGCGGCCTTGGAGTTGGCGGTCGCCTCCTGGAACCTCGGGCCTAGGAACAAGGCACCCGCCAACGCCAGGCCGATGAACAGGATGACCCCGATGATGCCGATCAGTACGTTGCTCATGTCCTCACACCTTCGCCCAGACGACACGGGTACGACTGGTACCCGTCACATAGCAGCCGACGTTGCCCACGAGCTCGTCCGCACCGGCGATGTCGGGCACGACGTCGCTGCCGGACGTCTGCCTGTTGACCGCCTTGCAGACGTTCACCATCGATTCCGACGAGCCGATCGGCGCGTAGACGAGACGGAACCTCGTGGCACTTCCGACCTCGAGACCCGACACCCAGTCCGAATTGACCGGGATCGTCTTTATGTAGCTCGGCGCCAGAAGCGTCGGCGACCCGTCCGGCAGCTTCCTGCCCTCCTGAAGCTCGTAGAGATTCACGGCGTGCGCGACCTGGCTCACCGACTGCACCATGGCGGCGGCCTTGGAGTTGTTGGTCGACTCCTGGAAGCGCGGGCCCAGGAAGAGGGCACCCGCCAACGCCAGACCGATGAAGAGAATCACGCCGATGATGCCGATGAGAACGTTGGACACGTCGATATCCTCCTATCTGACCGTCGCGTAGACGAGGAAGTACAGCGGATCGCCGGACGCGTACGAGCACCCGACCGGCTTGGCAGGCATTCCGAGCTCGGCATCGGTCGTGACCGAGCCGACATTGCGGGCCACCGCCTCGCAGAGCGCCTTCGAACTCGTCTGGCGAGGAAGCATCGCCGCGACGATGTGAGCCGGACCCGTGGTGTTGGCCGTCTTGTCGTGCAGGAAGATGGTCTCGCCTCCCGAAGGATTGGTGGGCACGACCTTCAACCACCCCTCGCTCGCCAGCTTGCCCAGAGTGTCCGGCGCCGCCGTGGTCAACGCCCCGGTGGAGACGTTGCGCAGCTCGATCGCGCTCACGATCTGCTGGACGGCCTGCACGGTGGCGGACGCCTTCGAGTTGAGCGTCGCCTCCTGGAAGCGCGGGCCGAGGAACAGCGCGCCGGCCAAGGCCAGGCCGATGAAGAGGATCACGCCGATGATCCCGATGAGTACGTTGCTCATGTCAGCGGATCCTCGTGTAGGCTGTGTAGAGACCGCCACCGTTGTCGGTGCACCCGACCGGATAGGTCGGGCCGTTGGCCCCGCTCGGGATGCTCCCGTCGGCCGTCATCCCCGTCTGCTTCACGATCGCCGTGCAGACGGCCTTCGCTCCCGGCTCGACCGCGAGGGGAAGGATGATGTAGGTGATCGGCTGCGCCGTCTGCGCACCACCGCCGTCTCCGACGTACATGGTGTTGACGCCGTAGGGGTTGGTCGGAATGGCCTTCAGATAGCCGCTCGACACCAGTCCGGTCTGGAGCGACGTCGCCGAGGTCATCGGCGCACCCTCGTTCAGATCGCGCATGTGGATCGCCTGTGCGACCTGGCTGATCGCCTGCACGGCGGCGCTGGCCTTGGAGTTGTTGGTGGCCTCCTGGAAACGCGGTCCCAGGAACAGCGCACCCGCCAGAGCGAGTCCGATGAACAGGATGACGCCGATGATGCCGATGAGGACGTTGCTCATGGTTCAGAACCTCGAATAGATGAAGAGATTGGCACTGTCGAAGGCGCACCCGGTCTCCCTGCGCGCGATCGTCGTCGCCACGATCTCGGCCGTCGGGTTGTACTCCTGACCGGCCGGAAGCCCTCCCACCTGCCGCATGATCGCTCCGCACAGCTTGCGGCTCGGGACGTCGTTCGGAAGGACGTAGACCACGCCGATCGACTTGGGATCGATGCATCCGGCGCACCCGTCGGAGGCCAGCATGTACAAGGGTGCATCTCCGAAGGTCGGGATCGACTTCAGATATCCCTTCGACTGCAGAAGCGAGATCTGGTTCGTTCCGAGGGTCGTCCCCTCGTTCACCTGGTACATGTTCGCCGCGTTGGCGATCTGGTGGACAGCCTGCACCGCGGCCGATCCTCGCGAGTTCAGCGTCGCCTCCTGGAAGCGCGGTCCGAGGAACAGCGCGCCCGCCAGAGCGAGGCCGATGAACAGGATCACGCCGATGATCCCGATGAGCACGTTCGACATCTGATACCCCCATGCGCACCCCCCGGTGCGCGAATGGGCACAATGCCCGATCCGGGGGCATCAGGTCAATGACCCCCTCGTTGCGGCAGCCTTGCTGCCACTGTCCGGCCCCTGATCAGATCCGTGCGAAGGCGATCAGACGGTCGGGGGCGATGACGCCCCAGAGCGCGGACGCGCGCATGCACCCGACGTTGCGCCCCAGGTCCTGCGGGCTCGCCGCCCTGGGAGCGGATCCGTCGGCGGGAACCGCCTGTCCGTTCTGCTGCGCGATGGCGCGGCAGACCCTGACGCCGTCGGAATCCTCGCCGGCCTCGCCGTCGCTCAGCGGCATCACCGCCCATTCCCCCCTGCCGGCGAACACGCCGGTGCCGGATAGGACGATGCCTCCGTACTGGACCCCGTTCCGGCTCGTCACAGGGTTGGTCGGTCGCGACTTGATGTACTTACCCGAGATCAGCTCGTCGACGCCCGTGTTCTCGTTCGTCGACGAGACGTAGCTTCTGCCCTCGCTCACCGCGAACAGATTCGCGGCGTGCGCGATCTGGCTTACGGACTGGGCGACCGCCGCGGCCTTGGCGTTGTTCGTCGACTCCTGGAACCTAGGCCCCAGGAACAGGGCGCCGGCGAGCGCCAGACCGATGAACAGGATGACGCCGATGATGCCGATCAGTACGTTGCTCATGCTTCAGATCCTCGTATAGGCAACGTAGAGACCCTGGATATTGCCCCATCCGGATCCGATGATCCTCACGCAACCCGTGGACCCTTGCGGCGAAGTGGAATCCGGTGGGGTCCCATCGGCGTTCACGGTCTGCCCGGACTGGCGGGCGATCGCCGCGCACAAGGAGCGGCCTTCGGCGTCGTCGGTGGGCCAGCCCGTCGACGAGTAGCCGGGAAGCACCGTCGAAGACACCGCCAGATTGCCGTCCAAAGCCCTGAAGCCATAGGTGTACTGCCTTGACGTGGTCACCGGAGGTACCGACTTGAGATAGGAAGGAGCCAGACCGACGGGATTGGTGCTGGCCCAGTCCATGCCCTCCTGCACCCGGTACAGGCCCGCCGCGTTGGCGATCTGGGCGTTCGACTGCGCGATGGCTGCCGCCTTCGAATTCAAGGTGGCCTCCTGGAAGCGCGGTCCGAGGAACAACGCGCCGGCGAGCGCCAGGCCGATGAACAGGATGACGCCGATGATCCCGATGAGCACGTTCGACATGGATTCCCCCTGGCGCTCCCCCGAGCGCCGACATTGCCGATGTATACCGGATCGCTCCGATAGTGAAGACACCCCCTCACGGGGTGCCCGCGATCACATCTTCGAATAGGCGAAGTG
>Ga0265798_10004972_pt1 | contig 18120 bp, 17 predicted proteins | sample P3T30metagenome_FD_192430 | JGI IMG/M metagenome (GOLD analysis project Ga0265798, IMG submission 192430) | Plant litter microbial communities from East Loma Ridge, Irvine, California - P3 T30 | ecosystem: Environmental > Terrestrial > Plant litter > Unclassified | place: USA: California... | reverse complement strand
ATCTGCGGGATGCGATCGCGGCGGGACGGCTCAAGACGTTCGCTGATGCGTTCAGATCGGCATATGGCCAAAGGGAGAGCGTGACATGACCGACGAACCTGAGGAACTTAACGAAATCGCCGCCGCTGCGCGGGACGCCAAGCGTGCGCGCGAGGCGGCGGCCAACCCGACCGTCTACAACCTCGACCATTGGCCGGTGGTGCCGATCGCGATCGGCGTCGGATCGGCGGCGATGGCGGCGGCGTTCCTCTACGTGAACCGCAGCCGCAAGAAGTAATGTAGCGCCCGATTGACGGGGCGCGCGGCGCAGCACACAGATGGCGCATCCTCTTCCCGGAGACGTCGATGCGCCTGTTCCGTGCCGCCCTCATGCTGGGCGCCGCCCTGCTCCCGCTCGCCGCGCATGCCCGATCCGTTGGGGGTGAGAGCGCGAAACCGAACCCGCCCTCGGCGACGCTGAAGCCGCTCGACTTCACCGAGCGCACGCTGCCCAACGGCCTGAAGGTCTACGCAATCCGCGATACCGGCACGTCCAACGTGTCGGTGCAAATGTGGTATAATGTCGGCTCGAAGGATGATCCGGCCGGGCGCTCCGGCTTCGCGCACCTGTTCGAACACCTCATGTTCAAGGCGACGCGCAATCTGCCGCCGGAAACGTTCGATCGGCTGACCGAGGATGTCGGCGGCAACAACAACGCCTCGACCAGTGACGATTACACCGAATATCACGAGACGATCCCCGCCAACCACCTCCAGCGGCTGCTGTTCGCCGAAGCCGACCGGATGGCCAATCTGGTCGTCGATCCGGCCAACTTCGCCTCCGAACGCGATGTGGTGAAGGAGGAATTGCGCGGCGATTTCGCGCGGCCGTACGGCAAATTGTTCTCCGCCTACGCCTCGGCGGTCTCGTACAGCCGGCACCCCTATGCCCGCTCGACGATCGGCAGCATCGCCAATCTCGACAGCGCCGGTATCGACGACGTGCGCGCGTTCCACGCGGTCTATTACCGGCCCGACAATGCCGTGCTGGTGGTGGCGGGCAATTTCGATCCCGCCCAGCTAGACGCGTGGGTGAACCAGTATTTCGCCCCGATCAAACGCCCCGCCGGCAAGATCCCGCGCGTCAACGTGGTCGAACCGCCGCGCACGCACCCGACGCGCTACACCGTGTACGAGCCGAACACGCCGCTGCCGGCGGTGGCGATCGGTTATCAGATCCCCGCCGACAACGACCCCGACAACCCGGCGCTGACCGTGCTCAACGCGATCCTGTCAACCGGCGACAGTTCGCGGCTGTACCAGAGCCTCGTCTACCGCGACCAGCTTGCCGCCTCCGCGCAGAGTTTCCTCGATACCAAGCAGGGGCCGGGCAATCTGTTCGCGTTCGCGATGATGGCGGGCGGCAAGCCGGTCGCGGCGGGCGAGGCGGCTTTGCGTGCGCAGATCGCCAAGCTGCGGGACACGGCGGTGAGCGCGGAGGAACTGACCGAAGCGAAGAACCAGATCCTCACGCAGGCGCTGCTCGGCCGTGAGACGGCGGAGGGCAAGGGCCGCGCGCTCGCCATGTCGGCGATCATCGACGGCGATCCGCGCACCTCGGACCGGCAACTCGCCGCGATCCAGAAGATCACCGCCGCCGACGTGCAGCGGGTCGCGCGCAAATATCTGCGCGACGACGCGTCCGCGACGATCGTCTACGAATCGCCCGAGATGGCGCCAGCGGGCGCGAAGGGCGATACGATCGCGGTCGCCAGCACGGTGCAGGTCGCCAACCTCACCCCGCCCGCGCATATCGACACGCCGGAACTTGCGCCGCTTGCGGACCGTATCGCCCCGCCCAAGGCCGGCACGCCGGTCGTCGCCGCGATCCCCAGCCCGAACGAGTTCCGCCTTGCCAACGGCCTGCGCGTGGTGGTGGTCGAGCGGCACGCACTGCCGCTGCTCAGCGCCGCACTGGTGACCACCGGCGGCGGCGCGGACGATCCCGCTACCCGCTCCGGCCTCGCCGATCTCACCGCCGATGTGATGACCAAGGGCACCACCACCCGTTCCGCCACGCAGATCGCGCGCGAGATCGAGGCGCTGGGCGGCTCGATCTCGTCCGACGCGGGTTGGGACGGTTCGGACGTGGACGTGACGATCAAGTCCGATCAGGCTGGGCCGGCGCTCGCCATCCTCGCCGATGTCGCGCAGCATCCGGTGTTCGCCGCCGAGGAGATCGAGCGCGCCCGCGCGCAGGCGATCGACGGCGTGGCGGTAACGCTGAAGGACCCGGGTGCGCTCTCCGGCCTGGTATCGGCGCGCGCCGTGTTCGGCGATGCGCCGTATGGCCATCCGCTGTCGGGCACGCCCGGCTCGCTCAAGGCGATCACGCAAAGCGACATTCGCGGCGCGTATGCGAAGGCGTGGCACCCCGATACGGCGACGCTGATTATGGTCGGCGACATCACGCCCGCACAGGCGAAGTCGCTTGCCGAGAGCAACTTCGGCGCTTGGTCCGCCCCGGCCAGCGCCGCCGCACCCGCGCCGGTGGCGGGCGCCTATCCCGCGCCGCGCGTGATCGTGGTCGACATGCCCGACGCGGGGCAGGCGGGCGTGGTGGTCGCACGGCCGGGTATCGCGCGCAGCGACCCGAACTATTACCCGGCGAGCGTCGCCAATGCGGTGCTGGGCGGCGGCTATTCCTCGCGGCTCAACAGCGAGATCCGCATCAAGCGCGGCCTCGCCTATGGCGCGAGCAGCAGCCTCAACGCGCATCGCGGCCCCGGCACGCTGTCGGCCCGCACGCAGACCAAGAACCCGACCGCGCCTGAGACGGTGGCGATCATGATCGAGCAGATGAAGCGGCTCGGCACAGAGCCGGTCCCCGCCGCCGAACTGGAGACGCGCAAGGCGGTGCTGATCGGCAGCTTCGGCCGCACCAGCGAGACGACCGGCGGCATCGCGGCGGTGCTGGGGCAATATGTGCTGGAGGGTGTGCCGCTCGACGAGCTCAAGCGCTTCGTGCCGGCGGTGACGGCGGTCGATTCGGCGGCGGTGCAGGCGGCGGCGCGAGAGGTGATCGATCCGGCGCGCGCGAGCGTGGTGGTGGTCGGCGACGCCAAGCTGTTCCTGCCCGCGTTGAAGAAGGCGTACCCGCAGGTCGAGGTGATCCCCGCCAGCACGCTCGATCTCAGCAAGGCGGCGCTGAAGTAAACGTCGTTTCGGAACGGAAGGGTTGGGGACATGATCGGTCGTCGCAACCCTTACCGTCTCCCCTGACTGTTTCGCCACGGGACAGGCGCGAAATCGCAGCAGTCCGGTAACGCCTGATCGGCTAAGCGCCGCTCCGTGACTGTGCGGGCCTTCCTCGATTCGCGGCGCGTGACGTGGGCGCCCCTCCTCGGGCTGGTGCTGCTCGTCTGCCTGGCCGTGTCCGCGCACGCCGCCTACCGCGCGATCGCGGCGCAGGCCGCGCGCGCCGCGCCGGCCACCACCCCGCCGGCGGGCTACGAGGCGGAGGATCATTTCCCCGGCGCCGCGCTGATCTACGCCGCCGACGCCGTGTCCGATCCCGCCGCCGCCTTCGCCGCGCCGGCAAAGGGCACCACCGGCACGATCGCGCTGCCCGACCTGCCGCTCCCGCCCGAGGCCGCCACCACGCCCGCGACCGACGGCACCATCCACCCCGCCGCGCCGTTCGACATGCGCCGCGCGAGCGGGCTCGATCGCGGCCGCGCGCTCGATTGCCTGACAACCGCGATCTATTACGAGGCCGCGACCGAGCCCGATGCCGGGCAGCGAGCGGTCGCGCAGGTGATCCTCAACCGCGTGCGCCACCCCGCTTTCCCGGCGACGGTGTGCGGCGTCGTCTATCAGGGCTCCGAACATGCCGGCTGCCAGTTCAGCTTCGCGTGTGATGGCGCGATGCTGCGTGGGCAACCCTCGCGCACTTATTGGCTGCGCGCGATGCGCGTGGCGGCGGCGGCGCTCGGCGGTTACGTCTGCGCGCCGGTCGGTCTGGCGACGCATTACCATACCTTCGCGGTGACGCCGGCGTGGAACCGCAGCATGGTGATGACGGCGGCGATCGGCGCGCATTTCTTCCACCGCTGGCAGGGCTGGTGGGGCACGCCCGCCGCGTTCCGCCAGATCTACGCTGGCGGCGAACCCGTGCCGGGGCCGCATCCGCGTACCGATCCGCTGCCGCTGCCGCTGCCGGGTGTCGCCGCGGCGATCACGCTTGCCACCGCGAGCGTGCCGCTACCATCGGCCGCGCCGCAGCCGCGCACCCCCGCCGCCGTGATCCAGCCGGCTTATGCGCAGAGCGGAACCCCCGTCGCGCCGGTGCCGAAGGAGGCGCAGCCGGGCGATTCGCAGATCCTCGACAAGTGGAAGGATTCGGGCAAGCCGCTGCAATAGCGGGATAGCGCGGGTCAGTCCGCCTGCCTCAGCCAAGCAATCCCAGCAGCCGCACGCCCGCGTCGAAATCCTGCCGCCGCACCGCCGCCGCCGCCTCGGCAAGCGGGTCGCGGCCCCAGCGGTCCGCCTGGAAATCCTCATCGACCAGCGCCGCCGTCCACACGGCTTGCGCGCTCACCGCACCTTCGACCAGCGCCAGCGCCGCCACCAGCGATCCGCCGATCGTCACGATCGGCGACAAGGCGGCCAGCTCGTAAGCCCCCCGCGCCGCCACCGCTTCGCCTAGCCGGGCGAGCGTGACGGGCGGCTGGGCGCGGTGCATGATGCCGGTGACGACCTCGAAATGCACATCGTAGCGGTGCCGCGCCCAATCGAGCAGCGGGTCCCACGCCGCGCGCTGCCGGGCGGCCAGTTCCTCCGGCTCGTCGGCGCGGTAGCAGAGCAGGTCGCTCTCGGCATAGGCGGCGAGGCCGGCGGCAAAGGCGGCGGGATCGGGCGCGATCCGATCGATCGCGGCGTTGGACAGGCCGGTCAGCGGCATCGCGCGGGGATCGACCGTCTCGCCGCAATCGCGCCATTCCGCCGCCACTGCGTCGGCGAGCGCTTGCGTCGGCAGCAGCAACGGTGCGCGGCCGGGCGTGCGCAGCGGCTTGCCGTCGAGCCGCACGCCAAGGTCGGCATCGACAGACACGTCCTTCCAGAAACGTTTCATCGTGGTTCACTTTCCTCGGGCGGCGTGCGCCAGCGCCGCGCGAGCGCGCGCGGCACCACCGCCATCATCAGCAGCGCCGACAGCACCAAGGCGGTACCGATCACCTTCGGCACCACCGCATCCGCGCGCGCAATCAGGATCAGGCCGAGCACCGCGCCCGCAGCCCCGGCAATGCGGGTGCCGACCATCGCGAAATACCGCGCCGCGACGCTCACGCCATCATCATCCCGACCAGATCGGGCACGCGCAGCGCCACGGCGTGCGCGCCCGCCGCGTGCAGATCGTCGGGGGCATGATACCCCCAGCCGACGCCGAGCGCGCGCGTGCCGGCGTTGCGCGCCATCAGCATGTCATAGCTGGTGTCGCCGATCATCACCGTGGTCTCGGGTGCGGCGCCCGCCTCGGCCATCGCCTGCTCGATCATCGAGGGGTGCGGTTTGGATGGATGCCGGTCGGCAGTCTGGAGCGTGAGGAAGCGCGCGGTCAGCCCGTGCGCGGCAAGGATGTGGGCAAGCCCGCGGTCGGACTTGCCGGTCGCCACGCCGAACAGCCAGCCGTCCGCCTCGAGGGTATCAAGCGCGGCGACGATGCCCTCGAACAACGGTTCGTCGGCGAGCGTGCCGTTGCCGCGCATCGTCTGGAAGGCGAGTTTGTAATCGGCGGCAAGCGCGTGGTGGTGCGCGGCCTCCGCCTGCGGCACCAGCGCCGCCATCGCCTCGACCAGGCTGAGGCCGACGATCCGCCGGATCGCATCACGCCCCGGCACGTCGATCCGGTGCGCCGCGAACGTATCCTCCACCGCGCGGCAGATGTTGGCCTGGCTGTCGACCAGCGTGCCATCGCAATCGAACAGGGCGAGGCGGTTCATGCGGAAGGATACTGCATCAGGGCCGTGCCGGGAATTGCATCAGCGTGGTCATGGTCAGCACCGGCTCATCATGCTGGTTGGTGACGGTGGTGCGCATCGTCACGGTGCCGAGCGCGGGCTTGCTGGTCGAGCGGCGCACGGTGGCGATCTCCCGCTTGGCCAGCAAGGTATCGCCCGGCCGCACCGGCCGCAGCCAGCGCAGTTCGTCGATGCCAATGCCGAGCAGCGGCACGTCACCGAACGGATTGTTGGCGATGAAGTCGCGCATCACCAGCGATGCGACATGCCAGCCGCTCGCGATGATCCCGCCGAACCGGCCGGCCGCCGCAGCCGCCGGGTCGATGTGCATCGGTTGCGCGTCGTATTCGCGCGCGAAGGCGATCACCTCCGCCTCGTCCACCACGAACGGCGTGCCGGGCCACGCATCGCCCGGCGTCAGATCGTCGAGGTACAGGCCGCTCACTTCTCCGGAGCACCCCTGCGGCGGCGCTCGCCCTTGCGGTCCTTGCGCATGTTCTTGGCGTGCTGCTTGGCCTGCTGCTTCTTCACCGCCTTGGTCGGCGGCGGCGGCGTGTCGAGCGGCATGTTGTCGCCGAGCATTTCCTCGAAGCCGAAATGCTTGAGGCTCTCGGCGAAGTGGCGCGGCAGTTCGGCCTTGATGTCGATCGCGCCGCCATCGGGATGGTCGATCCGCAGGTTGCGCGAATGGAGGTGCATCTTGCGGCTGACGCCACCGGTGAGGAACGCCGCCTGTCCGCCGTATTTGCCGTCGCCGACGATGGGATGGCCGATCGCCGCCATGTGGACACGCAACTGGTGCGTGCGGCCGGTGTAGGGAATCAGCTCGACCCAGGCGCAGGTCGTGCCGGCCAACTCGATCACGCGGTAACGGGTACGCGCCGGCGAACCCTCGGCCTCGTCGACGTGCATCTTCTCGCCGCCGGAGCCGGGCTGCTTGCCGATCGGCAGATCGATCGTGCCGTCCTCGATCGACGGCACGCCGACCACCAGCGCCCAATAGGTCTTCTTGGCGGCGCGCGAGGAGAACGCCTTGGAGAAGAACGCGGCGGCGCGCGACGTGCGCGCGATCAGCAGCGCGCCGCTGGTATCCTTGTCGAGCCGGTGGACCAGCTTCGGGCGCCCGTCATAATCGTCCTGCAACGCATCGAGCAGGCCGTCGACATGCTCGGTCGTCTTGGTGCCGCCCTGCGTGGCGAGGCCGGGCGGCTTGTTGAGCACGATCGCCTGCGCATCGCGGTGGATGACGAGTTCGCGCGCGAACGCGATTTCGTCGTCGCTCAGCACCGGCCGCTCGCGCACCTTCGGCGCATCCGGCTTCGCGGCCTCGGCGGGCGGCACGCGGATCGCCTGACCCGCCTTGATGTGATCGCCGGGTTTCGCGCGCGCGCCGTCGAGCCGGAGCTGCCCGGTGCGCGCCCACTTCGCGACGGTGGTGAAGCTGGTGTCGGGCAGGTGCCGCTTGAACCAGCGGTCGAGCCGGATGCCGTCATCATCCGCACCGATGCGGAAGGTGCGGACGTCGTTTTCGTACTTCGGGGTCTTGTCCCTGGGCGTATCGCTCATGCCACCGCCCTTACCAGATAGAGACCGGCGAACAGCGCGCAAACCGAGCCGATCACCGACACCAAGGCATAGCCGAGTGCCACGCCGAGATCCCCGCGCTGGAGCATCGTCACCGTGTCGAGCGAGAAGGTCGAAAAGGTGGTGAACCCGCCCAGCACGCCGGTCGCGAAGAACAGTCGCAGGTTGTCGGTCGCGCCGTCCACCCGCGCGAGCACCGCGACGACCAGCCCCATCGCAAGGCCACCGATCAGATTCGCGGCGAGCGTGCCGTAGGGATAGTCCGCGCCGAACGCTGCGGTCATGCCGCGGCCGGTCAGCCACCGCCCGGCGCTGCCGATCGCGCCGCCCGCCATTACCAGTAAGATTTGTGTCATGGGCGTGCCGTTAGCGCGAATCGGCCGTAAAGAGAACCGTGGTGAGAACCGGGGGCGTTACTTGAGATACCGGTCGAACCACGCCACCGAGCGCTTGCGCAAATCGGTGACATGCGCGGGCAGGCGCACGCCGTGGCCCTCGTCCGGGTAGATCACCAGCGAAGTCGGCACACCCAGGTCTTTCAGCGCGTGCCAATATTCGGTCGACTGCGTCGGCGGCACCTCGATATCGCGCTCGCCCGCCCAGATGAAGGTCGGTGTCTTCGCGTTCTTGATGAAGTAGATCGCGGATGCGTCCTCGTACGCCTTGTAATCCTGATACAGCGTCTTGCCGAAGAACGGCAGCATCCACTGGTCGATGCCGTTGGTGCCGTAATAGCTCACCCAGTTCGACAGGCCGGCGCCCGCGACGATCGCCTTGAAGCGGTTGGTCTGCGTGTTCGCCCACATCGACATGAAGCCGCCGTACGATCCGCCGGTCAGCCCGAGCCGCGTGTCGTCGACCGGTGCCACCTTCTCCACCGCGTCGATACCGGTGAGGATGTCGCGCAGGTCGCCGCCGCCGAAATCGCGCTTGTTGGCGGCGGTGAACGCCTCGCCCTGGCCGTAGCTGCCGCGCGGGTTGGGCAGGAACACGTAATAGCCGGCGGTGAGCAAATTGCCCGGCCCGCCGTCCGCCGTCTGGTAATAGGGCACGTTCGCGGCGGCCGGGCCGCCGTGGACGATCGTGACCATCGGCGCCTTCTTCTGCGGGTCGGCGCCGGCGGGGGCGAGCAGCCAGCCCTGCACGGTGAAGCCGTCGTTCTTCCACGTCACGCTGCGCACCGTGGCGATGGCGGGTGCGGCGTCGTTGTCGTGGGTGATCTGGATGGGCGCGGCGGCCGGGCCGGCGTAGATCGCGGGCGCGTGGGTGAAATCCTGCACCACGGTGGCGACAGTGCGACCGTCCGTGCTGTAGGCAACGTTGGCGTCGCTTGCGCTGAAGCTGGCGGGACGATTCCAGCCGATCGTCGCGGTGCGGTCACCCGTCATCGCCAGCAGGCCGAGATCGCCGTTGCGCAAAGCCGTGCCGCGCAGGCCGGCAGGCGTCGAGAGCAGCGAGGTGACCGTGTAGTTCGTCCCCGCCGTCAGGTCGCGCGGGGTGCCGCCGGTGATCGGCACGCTCCACACGTCCCCGCCGACCGAGCCGAAGTCGCTCATCAGCCCGCCGATGTACGATACGGTGCGGCCATCCGGCGATACGCGCGGAAAGTTGATCTGCGTGGCGGGCCTTGCGATGTTGGTCACCGCGCCAGTCGATGCGTCGATCCGGTCGAGCGTCGCCACCCACCAGTTGTTGTCGCCATTGCCGACCGCGCTGGTGACGACGAAGCCGCTGCCGTCCGGCGTCCAGTCGTACTCATACACGTAGCGGTTGGCGGGCGAGAGTGGCGTGACCGCCGTCGCCGCGACCGCCGGGCCGGCAACCTCGAACAGGGCGATGCGCTGCTCGTCGTTCTTCTCGCCGATCTCGCCGACCTGTCGCACGCCGGCCTGCGCCGCGCCGGTCTCCTTCTGCGCGCCGGGCGTGACGAGCAGCGCGATGCGCTTGCCATCCGGCGAGAAGCGCGGATGCTGGGCGATGCCCGCAATCGTCGCGATCGTGCGCGGCGCGGCGGCGCCTCCCACCGCCAGCGTGACGGTGCCGGCCTTCTTGTCGCGCGCCAGCCAAGCGAGCGTGCCATCGGGCGCGAAGGTGAGGTCGGAATAGCTGCACGCCGCGCACGGATCGATCGTCGCCAGCACCTTGCCGTCCTTGGCCGCGCGAAGCGTGATGATCCCGTGCGCTTCGCCGACCGATTCGATCGACGCGATCCGGTCGCCGCGCGGCGCCAGCGCGAGGTTGGCATAATGGCGGATCGGCGCGGCGGCGAACGCGGGCGTGGCAACCGAAGCCAGCAGGGCGGCGGCAAGAACAAGGCGCATGAGGGGCTCCGGAAGGCATCGCCGGCGAGGAACCGTCGATTGGGAAGGCGTGGTGGACTCGTCGGGGCAGCGATCGCCTGTTTCGCGCGGACAATCAAGCAGATGGCAGCACAGCCTGTCGGAAGAGCGGTTTAGCCTGCGCTTTGCCGCCCCCTAATAATCCTTCGACACGCGCACGTTGCCGCTTTGCCGCCCCAGCGTCGAGATCGTCGACAGTACCGACAGCCAGCGCGTCACCTGGAACTCGACCTGCGTGGCGGAGTACCCCTGGCCATCGGTGATGATCTCCGCGAACAGCCGCCGCGTCACGTATTTGCCCGCCGCGACCGAGGTGCCGGCACCCGTTTGCGGATCGGCCGGCAGGATGCGCAGCCGGTCCAGCCCCGCCACCCGCCGCACCGCGTTGATCGGATCGAGCCCGCCCTTGCCGTTCTGCAGCGCCGCCACCGCGGAGGCGAGCTGCAACGCCTCGGGCGCGGACAGGTTGGTGATCGACGTGCCGAACAGCAGGCGGGAGAGCAATTCGTCCTCGGGCAGCGCCGGGTTGCTGGTGAACGAGATCTCGGGTTTGAGCGCCGGCCCGGTGACGCGGATCGTCGCGGACAGGCCGGTCGAATCGGCGTTGGCAGCGATGTCGAGCGCGGGATTGGCCGGCACTTCGCCCTGGAAGAGGATCTTGCCGCGATCGAGCTGGAACTCACGCCCGGCGAACTGGTAATCGCCGCGCACCAGATCGGCGCGGCCGGTGATCGCGGGATTGTCGGGCGCGCCGCCGATGTCGAGATCGGCCGACCATTCGCTGCGCAGGCCGAGGCCGGTCACCAGCAGGTTGTCGGCGGCATGGGCATGCACCGCGAGCTTCCACGGCTTGCGTGGGGCATCGTCCTCCTCGCCGCCGCCGGGCAGGTTGATCTCACGGATGTTGAGTTGCGGCACCGCGCTGGCGGCGGTCGCCTGACCCAGCCGGTAGCGGCTCTTGGTCAGCGTCACCTTGCCCGCGATGGTGCCGCCTGAGCCGTCCGACTTGAAGCTCAGCGGGCCGGTGACGGTGGCGGCGATATCGTCACGGTTGATGAGCAGGGCGTTCTGCGCCTGCACCGCCAGATCGATGCCGAAGCCGTTGGCGGCGGCAAGATCGAAGCTGCCGGTGCCGGTAACGCGCCCGCCCTTGCCGGCATCGGCGGAAAGTTTGTCGAGGACGAGGCGCGACCCGCCGAACCGCCCGCTCGCGACGACGTTGGTGAGGACGGTGCCGGTGGTCGCGCTCTCGATCTTGGCGCCGTTCGCCTGCACCACGCCGCGTATGCGCGGATTGTCGAGCGTGCCGCCGACATCCGCGCCGATCGCCACCGGCCCGCTGAGATCGAACAGCTCGATACCGGTCAGCCGCCACAGCGTGTCGGCCGGGCCGTCATAGCGGAGTTGCGCGAACAGCGGCGCATGCGCGACGCGGGCGGCGAGGTCTGCGCCGGGCGCGAGCGTCAACTGCATCTGCGCGCGGCCGACCGTCCTGCCGCCGCTCGCCGCCACGGCACGCGCCGCCGCCTTGCCGGGCTCGAGGATACCGGCGATGCCGACATCGACCGGCCGTGATGACAGCACCAGGCCGGACCGGGTGAGGCCGCGCACGGTCATGTTGATTCTGCCCGTCGGCGCGGTGCCGCTCGCCTGCACGAACGACAGCTTGCCCGACGCCTCGCCGCCAAGCCCCAATCCCGGATAGCCGATGTCGAGCACCGACAGCGGCATCTTGGCGAGCGTCGCATCCACCGCGCTGCCGGTGCCGGTGAAATTGCCGGACACATCCGCCGCGCCGCCGGCGAACGCGAGCTTCGTCGGTGCGAGCCGCCAGCCGTCATCAGCGCGGGTGAAGACGGCGGGGGTGACGAGTTGCAGCGGCTTGCGATCGACCGTGCCCTGCGCCGAGACGCTGTAACGCGTCGGTGAAACCGCGATCACGCTCTGGATGCTGAATGCGCGCCCGCGCGAGCCGGCGATCGAGGCGCGAATCTCGCCGGTGCCGCCGCGCAAAGCCGCGTGGATCGCGGTGCGGCCGATCGTCAGCGCGCCGCGCCGGACGCCCGACGCGGTCGCGGTCGCCTCGATCGAGGTGCCGGCGGGATCGAGCAGCGCGACGAGATCGAGATGCCCGCGCCGCACCGTAACCGCCTGCGCCAGCCGGGCAGCGGTGGCGTCGAGATGCGCCTCGATTCGCTGGTGCGTGTCCTGCGGGCGGAACAGCAGATCGCCGCCGAGGCCGCCGCCGGTCACGCTCAGCTTGCCGTCGAAGCCGCCATCGACGATCGCGAGATCGCCATGCGCATGCGTGTTGCTGACGTTGAGCTGTGCAATCGAGATAACGGCCTGACCGCCCTTTGGCAGCAGGATCATGCCAGCACCATCGAACGGCCCCAGCCGCGATCCGCCATGCGCGGAGAAGGCGAAGCCGGCGGGCACCGGGTCGAGATGCGCGATCACGTTCGACAGGCCCATCGCCTCGTTGGGACGTTGGAAAACGAGGTCGAGCGTCGGCTTGTCGATCTTGCCGTCGAGCTTGAGCGTGAGCGGGCCGTAGCTGTCCTGTTTGCCGACACCCTCGAAATGGAAGGTGCCGTCGCGCCGCCGGATGCCCGCGCCGGTGATGCGGATCTGCGGACCGGTCAGGACCAGATTGGTGAAGTGCAGCACGCCGTCTGTCGTGCGTTCGAGGTTGGTGACGATGGTCGGCAATCCGCCGGCGAGCGAGCGGAAGAAGCCGTTGTCGAGCCGCAGCACGCGCGCCGTCCCCTTGCCGATCACGCGGGTGCCATGGCCATCCGGGCCGGGCACGACGTGGAGCATGGAATTGACCTCGACCAGGCCGAGGCCGGGGATGAGATAGCGCGACAGGCCGCCGTTGAGGCCGATTTCGAAGTGGCCGTTGCTGAGATCGACCACGAGCGACGCGCGGCCGTTGAGCTTGTCCGAAGCAAGCCGCAGATCGTCGCCGGTGACGAGTTTGGAGGTGACGCGCAAGATGCCTTCGATCGACAGGTTGCGCAGGATGCCGCCCGCTACGTCGCCGACCCCGGTGACGCGTGCGGCCGCCAACCGAATCGGCACGATCACCGGCGCTCTCGAGAAATGCCCCTTGCCGGCGGCGCGGACGTTCTCGAAACCGGTGTCGCCGAACACCATGCGCTCGCCCGTCAGGCGGTAGTCGAACGCGGCGGTGGCGAACGCCCCGTCGAGGATCATGCGCAACTCGATCGCGCGGCCGGTCATATTGGCGAACAACGCCGGCGGCTGAAGCAGTCGCACCCGCACCCGCACGTCCCGGAACGCGCTGGCGGCAAGATCGAGCGCGCCCTCGCCGTGGACCGCGAGCGCCGCCGAGTGCAGGTCGAGCGCGCCGGTCAGCCGCCGGTCAGCAAGCGTGGCATTGCCGTTGACGGCAATGCGCGGCGCAGTCAGCCGTTGCACCTTGCCATGCGCGAGCGGCGCGACGGTGAGCGTCCCGGCCAGCGTATAGCCGCCACTGCGATTGCCGAGCGTGAGGTCGGCCAGCCGGGTGGAGCCGACATCGGCGACCGCGCGGCCGCGCCAGGCGCTCCAGCGGCCATCGCCATGAATGTCGGCCGCGACCGGCTGCGCGAAGCTGATCGCCTTGGCGAGCAGCCCCTTGGCGGTGCCGCGCGCGTGGAGATCCATGTCGAAGCGGTCGCGATCGGGCTGCGCGTCGAGTTTCAGCCGCAGCGTGTCGCTGCCCGCCACCACCGCGTCGAGATCGACCAGCGCGCGACCGCCGCGAATGTCGGCACGGCCCAACAACCGGCCGCGCCGCGCCGTGCCGGTGACGGCGGGCGCGACGCTCAGCCGGTCGACGCGCAAGGTGCCGATGTGAATGTCGAACCCCGGCAGGATCGGACCGGTATGCCCGGTCGGCGTCGGCTGCGGCAGCTTGAACAGGTGCGCCTGCGGGATGACGAGGCTGGTGATGTCGAGCCGGTTGTGCATCCAGGCGAGCGGCGTCCAGTTCAGTTCGGCGCGCGGCACGTACAGCACCAGACCCTTCGGATCGCGCAGCCGGAAATCGACCAGCCGTGCGCGCCCGAACAGCGAACCGTCGATCCGCCCGATGCTGTAGCGCAGCCCGTTGGCCGGGCGCAGCGCGCCGATCCGGTCGATCACGAAGCGGTGGCCGATATCCGAATCGAGCGTGATGATACCCAGCGTCAGCAATGCGAGCAGCAGCGCCAGCGCGGTCGCGACCCGACGTTGCCAGCTTCGCCGCGGGCGCGGGGCGGGGCGTGCCTCTGCCTCGCTGGAAACGGCCTCGTCGCTCAAAACGCCTGTCCCAGCGACACGTAGACGGCGATACGCGGATCGCCCTTCTGCGGGTTGACGGGCGTGCCGAGGTCGATGCGGATCGGGCCGAAGTTGGAGTAATAGCGCACGCCCAGCCCGGCGCCGTACCGGAAGCCGGTCAGTTTCGGCAGCGGCGTGGTGTAGATGTTACCGCCATCGAAGAACGGTACCACGCCGAACGCGCCGAACGTCTTGACCCGCGCCTCAAGCGAGAATTCGCTCAGCGAGCGCCCACCGATCGGATCGTTGTTGGGGTCGCGCGGGCCGATATCCTGATAGCCGTAACCGCGCACCGATGCACCGCCGCCCGAATAGAAGCGCCGCGAAGGCGCGATCGCATCGCGCGGTGCGCCGGCGATCGTGCCGAGCCGTATGCGGCCCGCCACGACCACACCCCTGGCCGCCTGCTTGTACGCGCTCGCATCGAATTGCAGCCGGGCATAGCCGAACACGTGGTTCTCCAGCGACACCTCCGGCGAGAACCGGCCAGCCAGCCGGAACCCGCGTGACGGATTGAGCAGATCGTCCGACCCGTCGTAACTGAGCGTCGTCGGCAGCGCGCCGATGAAGTAGGTGCGGCGGCGTGGCTCGCCGGTCGAGGCGATCACGTCGCGCTCGTCGGAGGCGGTGAGTTCGGACCCGATCGACCATGTCCACTTCTTCTGGAAGAAGATGTTGGTCTGCCGCTCCAGCGTGCCGGTCAGCGACAGCGACTTGGCCTCATAGGCGGTACGCTTGAGGTTGGAGGCGGTCGCTTGGAAGGTCAGCACCCGGTCGCGGCCGTGGAAGTTGTTGCGGCGATAGGTCGCGCCCGCCAGCTGCTCCTGCGTGCCGAGCACACCGCGCAGGATCAACGCGCCTTCGGGCGGGAACAGATTGCGGTGCGTCCAGCTCACCTCCGCGCGCGCGCCCTCGCCCGTGCCGTAGCCGAGTTCGCCAGCGACGGTGCGCGGTGGTGCCGGTTCGGTCGCGACCAGGATATCGACCAGATCGGGGTCGCTTGCCGGCACCGGCTTGATCGTCACGCTCGACACCAGCGAGGTCTGGATCAACGCGCGGCGCAGATCGGCGAGTGCGGTATCGTCGAACGGCTTGCCGGGTACGAAGCGCGCGATCTCCGCGATATGCTCGGCACCGAACACCTGCTTGCCAGCCGGCACCACCACCTTGCCGAACCGGCGCAAAGTGCCGGGCGCGACCGTCATCGCGAGCGTGGCGGTATGCGCGGCGTGATCGACCACGATCGCGGGATCGCCGACCACCGCGAACGGGAAACCGCGTTTGCCGATGGTGGTGCGCAGATCGGTTTCGCCGGCCGCGATCTTGTCGGCATTGACCGGATCGCCGGTCTTGATGCCGAACGCGGTGCGCAGCGCCTCCGCCTTGTCGCCGGTCGCGTCGAGCCCGGTCAGGCTCACGCCGCCAAACGTGTAGAGCGCGCCGGGTTCCGCATCGAGCACGACGAGCGGGCGCGCGTTGCCAAACTCGACGCGCGTGGCGACGGCGGCGTCGTAATAGCCCTCGGCGCGGAGCAGGCCGGTTAGCAACGCGGCATCCTCGCGCGCGCGCCGGTCGAGCTGCGCGGCGTTGGCTGGCTGACCGTCATTGGCGTTCAGTGTCGAAAGCTGGTCGAAGCGCTGGTGCAGCAGCGTCGAGGCGATCCCGTCGATCCCGTCGACGCGGTAGCTGTAGCGCGTGTCCCCGCTCACCGGCTGCGGCGTGGCGGTGCTGTCGGCGGTGCTGGCGCCGAGATCGGGCCAGTCGACACCGAGCCCCGGCAACGGTGCGAGTGGCGAATGCGGGTCGAGCGTCGGGTCGGCTGGCGGTGACGGATCGGGCGGGGTCTGCTGCGCACGGGCCATCGGGCAGGCAAGCACCAGCAAAAAGGCGGTAGCGCCACACGCCGCGCCCCGCTGCCCGAGCGACAACGTCATGCCTGTCGTCCTAGCCCGGCAATCGTCCGCCCAACAAGCGCTTATCGCCCCGGATTAGCCTGGATCAGTGGACCGTGCCGACCGCGCGTTCAACCGACATCAATACGATCAGCCGCTCGATCTGGCGCCAGCGACAGAAGTGGATGTGGTTGCCAAGATCGCGGCTGCGGTCGGCGCGCGCCGCCGCCTGCAAGCCCGCATTCTCCCCGAACGCGGCGATCAAGGTCGCGGCGTCGCTGACATCACGGCGATCCTCCAGCCATGGCAGATACGACATCGAAGATCCTTCCGTAAGCAACGCGCCGAACGGTCGTAACAAGCGGCGTGCCAGATGCGGTCGAGCACGGCGTAGGGCGGGGGACGATGGTAAACGGCGCGGTGCGGCGCCGTTCCGCCGGTCCCGCGACGAGACTCTGGCGTCCGGCGGTGGGACATGGCAGGACAATGCGATGACACGGAAATCCTCGACGGGCCCGGCGGCGGGCGGCGTGCTGATCGCGATCGGTGCGATCGGCGGCGCGGTGATCGGGCTGTTCCTGGGCGAGCCGACCAAGGGCTTTCTGCTCGGCATCGGCGCCGGCACCGGCATGGCGATCGCGATCTGGCTGATCGACCGCCGCGGGTAACCTAGCGTAGCGCGCGCGACAGCCAGACGACGCGGCCGACGACCTCGACCCGGTCGCTTGGTTGAAGGGCGATCGGAGCCGCTTCGGGATTGTCGCTGGTGATCCGCACCATCGTACCCGCGCGCGCGACCCGCTTCACCATCAGCGCGCCGTCAAGCCGGATGACGAACACCGCCGCCTGAACCTGCACGCGCCGATCGCGCTCGTCGACCAGCATCAGGTCGCCATCCTGGATCAGCGGCGCCATGGATGTGCCGCGCGCCCGGATCTCGGCGGCGTCTTCCGCCCGCACACCAAGTTGCGCGAGCAGCCGCGCGTCGAAATACGCCGCTCCAAACGAACGGTCCTCCTCGGGGAGCGCGCCCGGCCCGGCCGACGCCTCGATATCGAGCCGTCGCACCGCCGTCGTGACCACCGCATCAGCGGGGCCGCCGAGTGCAGCTTCATCGACCTGGAAGAACGCCGCCAGCCGCCTGCGGTCGCTTTCCGCCAGCACGCGCGGCGTGCCGCGCTTCACATATTGCTGAAGGTAGGCGTCGTTGCGGCGGAGCATTCGGGACAGCGCGCCATAGCTCTGCCCGCATTCGGCGACCAACGCTGCCAACCGCGCCCGAGGATCCTTCGCCACCACCGCACAACCATAGCCTAGGAAAATTCCTAGACAAGTTAGAAATGCCGGAACAGAACAAGAACATTAGATGAGTCGAGGAGGCGGGCAGTGATGATTTTGGGCAAGATCGATCGGTATCTCAAGGTGACGTCGATGGCGCCGACGCGGTTCGGCCGCGAGGCGGTGCGTGATCCTCGCTTGGTGCACGACCTGCGGCGCGGTCGCGAACCCGGCGCGCGCATGATCGCACGGATCGAGGCGTACATCGCCGCAGGCGGCACACGACGAGCCGCGGTCCGGATGCGGGCGCGCGGCTGGAGCGCGGGCTGCTCGCAAGCGCGGCCGGTGCCGGTTGCGTGGTGACGATCGTCGATGCAACCTGGGTGCGTTGGGCGAGCGCGACCTTTGTGGGCGCGCGGCATACCTTGTGGTTGCAAGCAGTGGCAGGTGCCACGCTCGACCGCTGGCTGGCGGATGTGCCGGAGGCGGAAATCGCGCTGCGCGATCATCTCCTCGCCGATCTGGTGATAACGGCCGTCACGCGCACCGATGGCGTCGCGCGGATCACGATCTAGGCGCTCACCCTGGAGGCGTAACCGTCAGTCGTGCCGGATCGAGATCGCTCCGGTCCGGCACAGCACCTCCATGGTGCGCGCGAATTCGGTCATCAGCCCTTCCAGAATCGGCTCAAAACCGCCG
>Ga0265798_10004971_pt1 | contig 18123 bp, 11 predicted proteins | sample P3T30metagenome_FD_192430 | JGI IMG/M metagenome (GOLD analysis project Ga0265798, IMG submission 192430) | Plant litter microbial communities from East Loma Ridge, Irvine, California - P3 T30 | ecosystem: Environmental > Terrestrial > Plant litter > Unclassified | place: USA: California... | reverse complement strand
GTCACCGATTCAATCATCGCTCCAAGCACGTACACCTCCGCGGTACGGGCATGCTCCTCAATGTAATCCACCGCGTCCCCTAACGCTGCCGAATACAGCATCTCAAAAGCGAAGGCACGGTAATATACGTCGCCGATCCTGTCTTCCAGAATACGCGAGGATACCGCGGCCGCACGTCGTTTGTCCCGCCGCTCGAGTTCCACCAACCCATCCGACGCTTGTTCAAAATCCTCGGGCTCCACCGACATTGCCTCAAGCGCGTCGGTATGCACGAAGTTTCCATTTTTATCCATCATCCCAACCCTTATTCAACAGCGGCGAACATCAGTGTCGTCAGGCCGCCTGTGCCGGCGATCAGCACGCCCGTCACGCAATGGCGGCACCGATCAGCAGGCCCTTGAGGAGCCAGCTCATCGTCGGGCTGTGGCCGATCGGGTCGGTCAGCCTGGCTGCGGCAGGCATCGGTGCACCTTCGTCATCATGTCAGGATGTTTGAACCCCGCCGGTCCGCCTCTTCAAGGAAGATTCCCACCCACGCGTCGAGCACTCCCCAGAAATCGACAGGCTCCGGATTGGCCGGGTCTTCGTGCCACCAGATCAGACCGGATGCCTCCGAGGCGTGGCTGTCGCCAAAGTTCAGGCAGAGATAATCGCCCCCACCATTGTGGAAGACAGCCGCGACCCTGGCAATGTCGATACTCATCGCGCTCGCGGTTTCCTCATCGATATCGAATCTGTCGTCCGATAAAAAGGCCCAATCCTCCGCGGGCAGCGGTCCCATGGAATTGGCCGGCAAGAACGTCCAGCCGTCATGCAGGCGTGTGTGGAAGTCGCGCAACCGAGCCGGTACGCGGTCCCACAGCAGGGCCAACCGCTCAGGCACACGCGTCAACGGCGGCCGACCGCGATAAAAGTTCAGCTGGCCGCCAGCGGTGTACTGATACAGAAGCGACATGACGCCATTCGCCTCCTGCAGCAGCAAGACTCGCTGCAACGCGGCCTCAAGGAACTTGGCAATATTCGGCAGATCGGGGGTTATGACATCCCATTCGGCAAGAAGCGGCCGGGTTGATTCCATTTGTTGTTGTTCAATGAACCGCAACCATTGTGCAGGCACTGCGACGCCCGGGCCGGCATCCGCCGGCGTATCGATCAACGCGGCGGGCTGCACAAATCGACTCAGCTCAGCGAGCACGATGTTTCTGTGAAATTTCATGCCGGTACGAAGTCTCGGGTCACCCAATCTATGCCTGCGTTTTTCACACGCCCTGCCAGCGACCTCCGGAAACGCTGGCGCGACCTGCGTACTGTGGGCTGTATTCCTCAACGCAAGAGCACACGCGCCATGTCTGCCGGAGAAGTCTTCAATCATCCGACTCGGCACAAAACAATGCGCTATCGCTGCCGGGTGAAGTAGTCAACGATACCCTGACCTCTTTCTACCCGAATCAAATCGTCAAACTCCCCGAACCCCGGCACATCCGAGTAATTGCCGCTCACATCGCACGTTGATTTCGCCGTTTCAATACGGTGCGGGCTGAATGATTCGCGTGTAATCTGAAGGGTACCGTCCGGCTTGAAAATATACATTGAGGCTGCTGCCACCTCGTCCGTATCATCCTTGAATTCCCGATATGTGGCCATGGTCAGGAACAGTTTGCCAGGCGTGATTTCCTGGAACGCATACGTCAAAGACTCACGCAGAAGCGCATCGAGAAAACCCACGCCGACGACCTCGTCCGAGATATCCAGAAAACAATAAGGACGTTCAGCATCACCTATCAGAGCTGTGTAGGTCTTCCTGTTAAAATGAGCCGCTCGCGCCTTTTCATCGGACCATACTTCGGTCGGCCTTTTCTTCGCGCGAAACCACGACTTGCAATAATATACTCGCATGGACGCTCAGGGAAACACAAACACAAGTCAGATCGAGCCAGTGCAGGGAAACACTACCTCAAACCAACCGCAGCCTCGCGCTACTTTCCGGAGCAAACATAGCTCGGCCTGACATCACACTGTTTCACAGAGCGGATCAGCCGAGAATCTTGATTCCAGGAACTGCCTCTAGCAAGGTGCGTAATTCATCAATCGGAATGTCGTCGCTTTTAGCAAGCTGTGCCGCATCACCGCAGATGGCAGCGCATTCCGGATCGGTGTCGGTATAAACGTCCAATGCGATGCGCGTTTTCGATGGCCACGGGCGGGACATCACAAAATCGCGGGCTTCAGCTGGATTGACGATCGTGAAAGCAGGCCACTTTGGCAGCCGAGTGGATTCGATGTCGCAATTCAAGAACCTGCAGTCTTCGAGACCCGCTTCCGTGAAATCGCAACTCCGGATCGACGATGTTGCGGCAGACACCCAGTCGCCAAACGTGCAGCCCACAAACTTTCCGGTGAGTTTCACGTCCGAGAAGTGAGCGTATTCAAAATGAAAGTCAGTTAACGCCCTGTCTTGCTGATTGAAATGCCCATCTGTCATGACCAACCCACTGATGATCAATGCCTTGCTCTGGCAATCGGAATGGACGGAACAATTCTCCAGAACCAGGTCCGGACCGAGAAGATTGACTTCCAGGTTACTTAGCAATAACCGCTTGCGCGAAATTCTGGTGTCTCTGATTTTCATCTGAAATCGCGGTGCGCCAGCGCCTACCGATGCTGCGGGCCCGTTCACATCAGTCGATAATCCTGACCCCAGGGATCAGCTGCAACGAGGCGCGCAGGTGTTCGAGAACGATTCCGCTGGCCTTGGCCATCTGCTCGGCATCGCCGCAAATGGCCACACATTCCGGATCGTTATCCGTATACACGTCCAAGGTAATGCCGACTTTGCCAGGCCATTGATATCCCAACACGAAATCGCGCGCATCCGCCAGACCAACGATGGTAAAGCATGGCCAGCGCGGCAGCTCGATCGTATCCATATCGCAGTTCAGGAAGCGGCAACCTTCCAGCCTTGCCTCGGAAAAATCGCAATCGGCGATCGAAGACTTTTCTGTCGAATCCCAATCGCCGAAGTCGCATCCCGAAAAATTACCGGAAAAGCTGACACCGCGGAAGTGTGCGTTTTCAAAATGAAAATTTGATAAGGTGCGATCCTGTTGCACGAATTTTCCGCCGACCATCTCCATTCCGGGAATCACGAGTGACTTTTCCCGGCAATCGGAAACGATCTCACACTGTTCGAGTTCGAGCGCGGGGCCGAGCGAATTGACTTCGACGTTACTGAGCAACAGTCGCTCGTTCGATAATTTTGTGTTTCTGATTTTCATTAGAAGACTATCATTCTGAATAATTCATCCGGCATCCGCTTCGCGTGCGTATCCATATTGCTCTTTGTGCCGGAAAGTATATCGTACTTGAGACCTGTCGCCGGGTCGGTAACGTCGACGCCCCGGCTGCGCCATTGCAATCCTGGCATTTCAGCGTCGGCTGCAGCATTCACCTGTTTCTCCACCCAGCGCCCTTTGGCCTGTTGCTCAAGAATATTCGCGAGCCACGGCTTACCGTCGGCGCGTGCCTCCGCTATCGCGTTACGTTCCTGTGCCGACAGATTACGGCGGGGGTTCCACCGCCCCGCCGCTTCCGCAGTCATCTCCTGCAGCCTGTTACCGACCGGATCGCGTGCCGGAATGTTCTCCGGCTCCATATTCTTCGGCACATTCCAGCGCTGGCCATTCGTTTCAACCTGGCGATTCCCGGGACGGTGATTCTGCACAACCTCGAATTCACGCGGCGGCGGCTTGCCTCCGGCGGTCTCGCCAGGCGTGGCGCCTTTTGCGGGTGTGACGGGCTTGGCAGGCGTTGGCGGCTTGAGCGACACTTTAACATTCCCGCCGTTCATCCCCAGCGTCCCCGGCTCCACCTTCACCTGGACGCGCTGCGCGAACCGCCATGCCCCTGGCGCCGCCTTCGCCCCGAGGAAGCCGCCCAGGAAGCTGCCGGCAATCGCCGACCATTTCTGCCCGTCGCTGCCCTCGCCGAAGACCTTGCCGCCCAGCCAGCTGCCGCCGTATCCACCGGCGAAAGCGCCGACCAGCCCGCCGATGGCGACGACCGGTCCCGCCAGCACGATCGCCGAGCCGACGCCGACCACCAGCAGCGACACATGCACCCACTCCGGCACCAGGTTTTCCGGGTTGATCGTATCGGTCTGCTGGGTGCCGCCGCCGATATAGACGTTGCCCGATCCTTTCGTGATGTCGCCGCCGCAGCCCGTCTTGTCGTCGACGCGGGCGGCGGGCTGGCCGTTGATGTAGACCTGGCCGCTCCCGGTGGCGATCGGGATCGGCGGGCCCGGGTGCTTGGAACACAGCACCATGTCCACGTGGGCGCGCGCCGCGGCGAGACCGTTGATGAACACGTCGGTCGAGCCGATCAGCGAGATCGCGCCGCTGACTTCTTTCGGCGCGAAGCTCATCGTGCTCATCGCCTCGCCCAGTCCGGCGCCCATTGCCGCCGCGCCGCCGACAATGGCGACGGCCGCCAGGCCGCCCGTGCCGGCGATCAGCACGCCGGTCACGGCAATGGCGGCACCGATCAGCAGGCCCTTCAATAGCCAGCTCATCGTCGGGCTGTGCCCGATCGGGTCGGTCAGCCTTGCAGCGGCGGGCATCGCTCAGCGCTCCGTCAACTGGTCCAGGTGGGCCCGCACTTCCGTCAGGCTGTAGAACGGCACGCTGGCGGAGCTGGCCTGGATGTACTGGGCCAGGTGCAGCCGTTCACGCAGATTGGGTCCCAGCGGTTCGGGCCGCCGTTCCAGCGTCACCGCACCTGCCGGCCGCAACAGCGACAGCCCGCCGGACGTCCGCGCCGCGTTGGCATGCAGGCGTGTGCCGTTGGCATCGTAAAATTCCCAGTGGTCCGTTTCGATATTGCGCGCGGTGCTGCTGTTGCCGGCCTCGTCCTTGTTGGCGAAGACGTGCAGCGTCTTGCGCGGCTCGGACAACGCAAAGATCGTCGGCAGCGTCGGCGGCGGCAGAGCCGCGGTGACGCGCGGCGCCGGCGCCGCGGATAAAGGGCGGCGCAGCTTCGTGCTGTCGAGGATGGCGTCGAAGGCCGCGTTCCATTCGTCGCTGAAGGTCTTCAGGCACGTCGCCGCGATCATCATCGCCACGATGGCGCCCGGCTTATTGCCCTGCGTCAGCGTGATGGCCTGACGCTGATGCATGAAGTTGCCTTCGTTGCGCCAGCTGTACGCCAGCTCGATGGCGGGTGCGCCGTCGATGGTGCGCTCGTTCAGCGTCTTCAGCTCGAACCTCGGCAGCGCCCGCTTGAGCTCCGCCACCAGGCGCTCGCCGAACTGCGCCAGTTTTTCCTCGGGCTGCACGTCCGCATGGGAAATGACGACGCTGAACTCGCTCGGACCGTCGTCCTTCAGCGTGAACATGTGCACCGTCTTGTCCTTCAGCCCCGCCGGCAGGTCGAACGTGGCGTGATTGGCGTGGTACTGCTGTGGCTCTTGCATGGGTCGCTCGCTCATTTGTTCAGGTCGATCCGGCTGCCGAGAACCGTCACGTTGACGCCCTGGATCAGGATGGTGCCGTCGGCCTGCAGCACGATCTTGCTGCTGCCCACTTCCAGCGTGATGTCCGTGTTCGCCTTCAGGTGGATGTGCTCCGTCTGCGACGTCAGTTCGATGTTCTGCTTGGCCGTCTGGTGCAGGTGGGCGTTCTGCGCCACCAGCTCGATATTGGTCTTGGCCGTCTGATGAATGTAGTCGTCCTGGGCCGTCAGCTCGATATTGGTTCTGGCCGTCTGATGGATGTGCGCATCCTCGGCCGTCATCTCGATATTCGTCTTGGCGGTCTCGTGGATATGCCCCGTTTGCGCCGTTGTGACGATGTACTGCTTGACCGTATTGCTCTGGTAGCCGCTGCTGACGGTATTCGTCTGGTGCGGTCCGTTCACCACCGTTGCCTGGGTGTTCTGGACGGTGGTGACCATATCCTTCTGCGAGTGGATATTGATCAGCTCCTTGCCCTTCTGGTCATGGATGACCATCTCGCAGAAGCCGCCACCGCCCGGTGTGGAGCGGCTCTTGAAACCCATCATGTGGGCGCCGTCCGGCAGGCCGTACGGTGCCGGCTGGTCGGCATTGAACAGCCGGCCCGTGCAGACAGGCCGGTCCGGGTCGCCTTCCAGGTAATCGATGATCACTTCCTGGCCGATGCGGGGTATGGAAATCGTGCCCCACCCCTGCCCCGCCCACGGCTGCGACACGCGGATCCAGCACGAGCTGCGCTCGTCGCGACGGCCGTAGCGGTCCCAGTGGAACTGCACCTTGATGCGGCCGAATTTGTCGGTATGGATTTCCGTGCCCTTCGGACCGACCACGGTGGCCGTCTGCGGGCCGGGCATGCGCGGCATCTGATGCGACCGGCGCGGACGATACGGGATCTTGCGGCGGATGGCCGTAAACGTATTGCGGTAGACGTCGCTCTGGCCCCGCTCGAAGTAATTGTTGCGGGCCGCATATTGCACCGACATCACGAGGAAGTCGTTGTCGCCGTCGCCCGCCGGGTCGAACCAGTGGTGGTCGAGCAGCTTGAAGGTATGGCCGGCAACAAGGCCGCGGCAGTCCGACGCGCCCGTGAATACCTTGGCCTGCCATTCCAGCACCTCCAGCCGCTGGCGCGCCTCGCGGGCGCCGTCGTCCTTGTCCTTGTACGAAAACGCGGGATTGCCGTCGTAGACTTCCATCGTCGGCATATCGCCCTGCTGCGTGACCGTCGGCAGTTCCACGTATTGCAGCGTATTCGGCGATTTGAAATCGAAGGTATTCAACGCCACCTTGGTCGGCTGCAGATTGCGCTCCGCGGCCAGTGCCGTCACGCTGTCGCGGTCATGCCAGCGGTTGCCGCCGTTGAATTCCACCTCAGCGTGGTGCAACTGTGGCGGGCAGAATGTGCTGGAGCGCGAATCGTCGCTGATGACCATCACGTGGCCGTTCGGCTTGTGCTCGAAATAATAGAACAGGCCGTATTTTTCCATCAGCCGGCTGACGAAATGTTCATCCGTCTCGTCATACTGCACGATATACGTTTCCGGACGATAGGTCTGGCTGGTGCGGAACTCGTAATTCGCCAGGCCGGTGTAATCGCCCTTGAACAGCGTATCGATCACCTCCAGCACGCTCTGGTCCTGGAAGATGCGCGAATTGACGCGCTGTTTCAGATAGCTGAACCACGGCACGATCTGCGCGTGATAGAACGCGAAGCCGCCGTCGGCATGGCTGAAGCCGAACGAATGCACGTAGCCGTTGATGAAATGATCGCTGCCGTCGGCCAGTTGCACGGCCACGCCGACGTTCTTGCCCATCAGGTATTTTAAATCGATGGCGGCATTTTCCGAAATCAGGCTGAGGTTGAAGAGAAACTGTTCGGACAACGCGGCATTGCCGCTCAGCGATTCAATCAGCAGCGCCTTCTCGCCCGTCAGCGGCGAGAAGAAACGCAGCAGACGTGTGCCGTCGTTGAACCTGGCCAACGCCCCGGCCGCGGCGGCCTCTTCGTCGGGCGGTCCGGCAGGATCGATCGACGGCGGCACATACTGCGTCGCGGCGGCGGCGAAGTCGCTGACGGCCTGCCCCGCCAACGGGTGCTCGGCAATGACGAGGTTTTCCATTGCTGGCGCGGCGGCCTCCGCCAGGGCGGACGGCGCCTCCTTGGTCAGGGCGGCGGCCTGCATGGCTGGGCCGGCCAGGTTCCCGCCCTGCTGCGCCAGCGAGCGCACCTGGGATGCGACCTGCAGCGCCTGTCCCAGCTGAGGATTGGCCAGGCCGGTCAGGCCTGTGAGCCCGGTCGCCAGCGCAGCGGCGCCGGAACCGGACTGCAACGTCGTTGCCGCGTCCAGCGCCGTGCTGGCAACACCAAGTGCCTTGGCATCGACGCCGGCCAGGCCGGCAGCGCTGACGGCAAGCTTGCCGGCGGCCGGCAAACTGGACGGTTTTACGCCGTCGGCGGGAATCTGGTCGGGCCTTGCCGGGCTATCGATCGAATCTGAGGACATAAGGACGACTCCTGCTTGGCGCGCATCCCGAGCCGACACCCGGCGAGTGCGCGGACGCCCCGGCCCTTGCGCTGAATGCCTGGGCTGACGGAGGCCGCGCGCGCCGATGCAAGCACCAGTTGGCTCAAACGCGCATTCTTAAGTTTTTGATAAATTGTGTTTATACTATCAGAAATCGGGCCCCGGCTGACATCGCTTTTGGCATCATTGGCGGCACTTTCTCATCACTCCCTGCTCCGACAATGCCAGACTCCACCAGCAGTTGGACCAACCTGACGCAAGCCCTCAACAGCGTGCAGCGCCACTACGAGCGTGTCGGTGCGCAAGCCCGGCTCGACATCGAACGGCGTGTGCAACGCTGGTCAAACCAGGCCGGCGACTCGTTGATGGAGCTGGCCCACGCCGGCGCCAACGTCGGCGGCGCGCAGTCGATCCAGGCCGTGCTGACGGCGCTGGAACGCTCGGAACCGGCTTTTCGCCAGCAGTTGCAAGCGCAGCTGGACGGAATCGACTTTTCGATGGTGCTCGACCTGCTGCTGGGGCTCGCCAAGGAAGTGGGCCTGTACCTGGGGGGCGGGCTCGTGCTGGGCGCCGCCGCCGGCGGGGTCATCGGCGCGTTTGCCGGCGGCGTCGGCGCCATTCCCGGCGCGGCGGTCGGCGCCCAGGCCGGGTTCGCTGCCGGCGCGCAGATCCTGGCGTGGATGGGCCTCGGCATGTTGGTCATGGACGTCAGCAAGACCATTCCCGACATGTGCGGCGAATTTGCCCGCGGTTTCGCCACCGCGTGGTCGGCCGGCCAGCAGCCGTGGAACGCCCATGCAACCCGCAAGCGCATGGTGGACGAGGCAACCCAGTCGTTCGCGCGCGGCGAGTTCCTGCTCGTCAAGGCCATCCTGACGGCGCTGGTGCTGTACCTGTCGCGCGGGCAAGCCAAGACACTGATCCAGAATCTGTCGAAAAGTAAACTCGGCCCCCGGTTCGGGGAATGGGTCAGCGCGAACGAGGCCGCGCTGCGGCGTCACCCGAATCTGCAGCCGAAGACCGCCAGCGCGCAGGGCGCCGTCGAAGGCGCGGCGACCAAGCCCGCCGCCAAGGCTGTCCCAGAAAAGCCGGCCGAACCCGCCGGCCCCGTCAAGGAAGGCGAAGCGCAACGCCCGAAGCCGTGCGACCTCGTCGCCCACCCCGTCAACCCGAACACGGGCAGCAAGATCCTGATGGGCGAACTCGACCTGGACTTCGCCCTGCCGGCACCCCTGCCGCTGATCTGGCAACGCACCTACAGCTCGGCGCTGCGCCAGACGGGCTGGCTGGGCCAGGGCTGGGCGCTGCCGATTTCCGACACGCTGCGCATCAGCCCGGACGAAGTCGTCATCGAGGATGCGTTCGAGCGCGCCGTCACCTTTTCTCTGCCGCGCGTGGGCGATGCGATTTACTCGCCGTCCGAACAGATCACGCTGGAGCGGACGGCCGACACCGCCTTCGACGTCATCGACAGCAACGGCCTGCGCACGCAGTTTGCCGTGCTCTACGGCGGCGACACGGCCCGCCTGATCGGCTGGCGCGATGCCAACAACAACCACATCCGCATCGAATACGACGCCCGCCAATTGCCGGCACGAATCGAGGACAGCGCCGGCCACAGCCTCACGCTGGAGTTCGGCAACGTGCACGGCGGGGTGCGGCTGCTGAGCGTCAAACTGCTGGCCGAGACGCTGGTCCGCTACGAGTACGATGCCGTCGGCGACCTGCGGCGCGTCCGCAACCGCGCCGGCGACGTCGTCCGCCAGTTCGGCTATCGTCACCACGTCATGGTGGAACATGGCCAGCCCGACGGTCTGGTGTCGCGCTATGAATACGATGTCGAGAGTCCCGATGGCAAGGTGCTGCGCAACTGGACCAACACGGGCGAGGTGTGGACGTTCGAGTACAAGCCGAAAGAAACGGTCGTCACCGACGGGCTCGGCCGCGTACAGCGTTATCGCTTCGACGCCAAGGACCGCCTGATCCAGCACGTCGACGCGACAGGCGGCGTCACCACGCACCAGCTCGACACCAACGGCAACCTGCTGGCACTGACGGACCCGGCCGGCCGCCAGGTGCGCTACCGCTACGATGAGCGCAGCCGCATCATCCGCATCGAACGCGGCGGCAGCGGCACGGGCATCGTCTACGACGCCCGCTTCGACAAGCCGGCGTTTATTACCGACGCCCTCGGCGGCCGGACGGTCCTGCGCTACGACGCGCTGGGCAATCTCACCAGCGTGACCAACCCGCTGGGCCAGCGCACGGCGTACCAATATGACGACCGCGGCCTGCCGGTGCAGGTCATCGACGCACGCGGCGGCGTCAAAAAGCTCGACTACAACCGTGCCGGCCAGCTGATCGCCTACACGGACTGCTCGGGCAGCACGAGCAGCTTCAGTTACGACGCCGAAGGCCGCCTGATCCGCGCCGTCGACGCCAACGGCAACGCCAGCACGTACGCCTACGACAGCCTCGGCCGTCTGGCATCGGTGACGCATGCGGACGGCGCCACCGAACGCTATGAATACGACCGTCTCGGCCGCCTGGTCGCGCACGTCGACCCCGCTGGCCACCGCACCGCCTACGAGCTGGACCGCGACGGCAAACCGTTAAAGCGGATCGACGCGCGCGGCGGCGTGCTGGAATACCGCTACGACGACGCCCGCCGCATTGCCGAGCTGATCAACGAGAACGGCGACGCCCACCGCTTCGTCTACGACGCCCTCGACCGCTTGGCCGAAGAGACGACGTTCGATGCCCGCCTGACGCGCTACAGCTACGACGGCAGCGGCCTGCTGGTCGGCAAGGAAGAGCTGGGCTGCGCGCCACGCACCGAATACACGCCGATCGCGACCACGTACGTGCGCGACCCGCTGGGCCAGCTGACGGAAAAAGTCATTTCGCGCGTGACCGGCCTCGCGCAAGCCCAGCAGATGCGGCTGCGCTTTGCTTACGACGCGCTGGGGCGGATGACGCAGGCGATCAACGCGGACGCCACCGTCAGCCTGAGCTACGACGCGCTCGGTCAATTGACCAGCGAGCAAACCGAAGCGTCCGGTACAACGTCGCTGCTGCGCCACGCCTACGACGAGCTGGGCAACCGCGTCCAGACGACCCTGCCGGACGGTCGCATTCTCAATTCGCTGTTCTACGGCTCGGGCCACCTGCACCAGATCAACCTGGACGACGAACTCGTCACGGATATCGAGCGCGACATGACGCACCGGATGATCTCGCGCACGCAAGGCGCGCTGGTCAGCCAGTTCCGGTATGACCCCGTCGGCCGACTGCTGTCGCAAACGGCGGGCCAAGGCGCCGAGACCGTCATCGCGCGCAAGTACGAGTACGACAAGGTCGGCAACCTGATCTCCATCGACGACCGCCGCAACGGCGTCACGCAGTACAGCTACGACCCGATCGGCCGCATCCTGTCAGCGGTGCAGCCCCAGCTGAGCGAACGCTTCGCCTTCGACCCGGCGCACAACCTGCTCGACACCACCGTCACCTCGGGAGACCGCGTCGAAGGCAACCGCGTCCGTGTCTACGAGGACAAGCGCTACGACTACGATGCGCATGGCAACGTCAGCGAGAAGCTGGTCGGCAAGCATACCCGGATGCGCTTCGAGTGGAATCCCGCGCATCAGCTGGTAAAAAGCATCGTTGCACGTAACTCGTCCGACACCCCGCAGACGACCCGTTATGTCTACGATCCCTTTGGCCGTCGTGTCGCCAAGCGCGATGCTTTTGGCATCACTCGCTTCGTCTGGGATGGCAACCGCTTGCTCTGCGAGCAACGCGGCAGTCACTGCCGTACGTATATTTATGGTGAAGACGCGTTCGTACCGCTGGCGCGGATCGATTCTGTCAGCGACAGCGATGGCCCCGTACGGGCCGATGTGCGACACCTGCATACGGATCACCTCGGCACGCCGCGTGAGCTGACCAATTCCGATGGCAGGATCGTCTGGGCTGCGCAGTATCGGGCTTGGGGTAACGTGCTTCGCGTCGTCGATGACGAGACCGAAATAGAGCGGTTCGTTGAAAAGCCACAGGCTCTCGATAATGCGCAGCCTATCCGATTCCAGGGGCAGTACTTCGACAATGAGACCGGGTTGCACTACAACCGGTTCCGCTATTACGATCCGGATGTTGGGAGGTTTGTATCGAATGATCCGGTCGGGCTGGCCGGCGGGGCAAATACCTATCGATATGCCCCGAGTCCGGTCGTTTGGGTGGACCCTCTAGGATTAAGCCCATGCCCGACAGGCAACGCAAATACTGGGCTCGACAACACTGTTCCTACACTTGGCCCTGGTTGGAGCGTTATGTCACCTCGTGGGCTTGGCTCGGCGACGGGCCCGCTTCCACCGAACTACACAACTGTATCCAGGTGGGTGAATCAGGAAGAGGTCGCCGCATGGATGCACAACGGGGGCACAAGTGTTCCTGCAGGGATCGGTGCGGGTGATCGAATGTACGTTACATCCCTCGGCGCTTCGAAGCCAGGCGGCACTGGGCCTATCAGGATTGATTTCGCAGTGCCGGATCAAGCGTTGAAAAGCGCGGGCAAACCTGAGTGGTTCCAGATGTTCCAACCTATGTCTAGCACCCCCGTATACAATGTACAAATACACCTTCCTCCCGGCACTACTATTGCTGGCATAAAATGAGCGAAACGATCAAGATTACTAGCGAATATGGCGTCATTGTGCGAAAAGCCGCGCTTGCTACCAAAGGAATAGCCTACGGCACTCTTCTTCATGCATTTGAAGTCGAAGCGCCGCTTGACGAAAACGATGATCTTGTGTCTTTCGGTCCATCGTTTGGCCAGGAGGCGATGGACGAATTCATATCCAGACTTCAGGCGCTCGGATTGGAGTATTTTGATGACTTTTTTTGCGTTGCTTGTGATTTTCCAGAATGGTGCGCTTTGAGGGGCGGCCTCGCTGAGTAGACTATGCTGATGTACTAGATCTTCCGGTGAAAGCGATCTACTGCATGCTGGTGTTTTCTAATATGGATTCACTAGAATTTTGTCCCGGAATAACTCTCAGGATATTATCTTGCAATTGCAGTAGCCGGTCCTATTCTACGGCGGCCTCTCGACTACCTTGTACAGCAGCCGTAACAAAAGCCGGGGAATATCTAGCCTGGCGAATTCCTGGGGGTTTCGCCATGGCAGCGCCTTTCAAATAGAGCGATTAGATGAGTCTCGCAGGCATACGTTCCAACAGAGGTGATGTCTACCAGACATTAGTAGCATTCGAGTGGGCACTGGAGGTTCTGTCTGATCCTAACTATCAATGGCTTGAAATAGACTCGACAACCTTCTCGGTGGACGACGTGGTGGTGGGTAAAGTTGACGGTACTGTGATCGCCTGTCAGTGCAAAAAAAATCAAACTGATTGCAAAGCGTGGACGATCACTGACCTCGCAGATGAGTTGGAAAAATCCGCGCATTTACTGAGCAGTAACCTGAATTCGAAAGTCCGTTTCTACTCTCGAAGCAACTTCGGCGCTCTGGCAAAACTGAGGGAGCATAGTGAAACTCAGCATAATGAAACTACCTACACAGCTAGCTTAAGTACTGAGAATCAAGCAACGGATGCAGCTTTGTCTGCACGAATTTCTCGGGCTACTTCTAGCCTTTCAACCTTTGAGTTTTTGCGCCGAACAACATTTGAGGTCAGCGGCGAGATGGATCGCATGGAGGCGCTGGTCCGGGGGCGCCTGCGTAACATCGTAAGCAATCCTGAGCCTGCTTTCGATGCGCTTTGGACACGTCTTGACCAACTCGGAGCACGTATAGGAGGCAATTGCGCGTCAACTGCCACTCAGCATCGGTTGACCAAGGACGATCTGACAGCCACGCTTCATAAGGCCGGGGCAATATTGGTCCCGCCCATGGACCTTACTGAGATACGTCTATCGTTTTCCAATACATCAGCAATCGGAAGATCATGGCGACGGGATATTGCGGGCCAGCGTATTGCCAGACCGACTTTGCATGAATTGCTCGAGGCGATTGATGCCAAAAGACGGACCATCTTACTCACAGGCCTTCCGGGATCAGGAAAAACATGCGTGATGCTTGCGTTGCAAGACGCATTGGAGGAGTGTACGAAAATCCGCTCAGACATCGTGCCGCTCTTCATTCAGTCGCGTGAATTTGCCGATTTGGGTACCTCGCAGGATCGCCATGCCCAGGGCTTGTCTGCGGAATGGGTAGAGAAAGCTGCTCGTATGGCTGAGGGGGCGCATGTCATTGTGGTCATTGACTCCCTGGATGTGCTATCTATCGCCCGCGATCATCGTGTTCTGACATACTTTCTTGCGCAAATAGATCGCTTGCTTTTAATTCCTAATGTTACGGTCATTGCTGCCTGCCGCGATTTTGATAGACATTACGATCGCCGGATTGCGGGACGACAATGGGATTGCTTGCTCGAGTGTAAGCAATTAGATTGGACGACTGAAATTGTACCGCTACTTGAGCAATTAGGAATTGCAGCATCCCATCTGGATACAGTTACTAAGGAGCTGATAAGTAATCCTCGTGAGCTTGCATTATTTGCTGAGTTGGCTCGACAGGGAGGCAGCTTCAACGTAGTGACGAGCCAGGCCCTCGCGCAGCGCTATCTCGATACCATTGTTCGGTCCAATGATGAGCTGGGTGATACGGCTATACAAGCGATTGAAGCCATTGCCGCAGAAATGCTGAAACAGCGAAGTCTACTGGTGCCTAATCAGCGCTTTGCTGCCTCACAAGACATTCAGCGGAAGTTGTGCAGTCTGAACGTGCTTCAAGAAACTCAAGAAGGAAAATTGACGTTTGGTCACCAAACATTGCTGGACGTGCTTGTAATCAGTGGAGCCGTTCGTAGGGGCGAATCGTTGAACGGTTTTATACAGGGCCTGCCACCTGTGCCATTTGTACGCCCCAGTATCCGCAGTTTTGTTGCCCAATTGGCTTTGGGGGAGCGCCGTGTATTCAGGAAGCAAATCAGAGCAGTATTGACTGGCAGCTCAGCCTTTCACATTAGGCGCCTGGTGGCAGAATCATTTTCTGAGCAGATCCCAAAGGACGAGGACTGGCTACTTATACGCGATCTACGTGAGAAACACCCCGACGTTTTTCAGGTCATTTATGCCACGGCGGGGGCTGTCGAGTGGCATCTATTTTGGTTGAGGAATCTAGTTCCGTTTTTGAAATCTAAGCGGGACGTGGACGGCTTGACGCGGCATGTTCATCGCATTGCGCAGTGGTGCAATGAGGATAGCGCTGGCGTTTTGTCGTTTTGGATGGAAGCGCTCTCACTGGATTATATTGATAGAAATAGCATTGCAGACCAGCTCGGAATCCACCTATCTGAAGTAAAATCTGAGAATATATCGGCTACCGCTCCTTTGCTTGAAATGCTGCTGGAAATGCCGCGATCTGAGCACGGCTTTCTGGGGAGGGTCATTGCTCGCTGCTTGGAGAAAGGTGTAGTGAAGGACGACTTGCTCTGGCGTTATATTGCAGGCGACATCTGCGATCAGGATATACTGGAATTTAGGTTTGATAATAAACTGCATTGCCGTTCCCATGAGTTTGGTGATCAGCGCGGGAATTTTTTACGCCAGCGGATGGAGCAATCCACTGTGTTATTGGGGCTTGCTTTGGATTCTATCGAGCGGTGGAGCATTCTGCGTGCATCGCGGTATGGCGAAACCCGCTCAGGATACCGACACGGATTTTTAAGCGAATCCTCATACGAGGATACACATAGTCAGAGGGATATAACTCACGTAGACAGTATGACCATCTTGCTTGGCGCGGTTGAGGCCGCCATTCTTTACCAAGCAAAAGCGAACTCCTACTGGTGGGAAGGCAACCGCGAGCGTCTTTGCTTCAATTATGAAGGTGCGTTGCTCTACTTTGCAGTCCTCGGCTGCACGGCATCGCCTGAACCTAACATCGACTTGGTCGGCCGTATGCTATGTGATTCGCAGATGTTGGAGTTTGAACTTGCTTATGAGTTGGGGGCGTTGCTGCAGTCGGCATTCATGCTCCTCAGCACTCCAGTGCAAGAGGCAGTGATGGTGAATATTTTGAAGGTGCGGGTAGATCAGGAGGTCGATGAACGCAGCCGTTTCTGGGTATTGAAGAAGCGTGCCGAATTGATTGTTCCAATCCCTCGCTTTTTGCGCTCACCTGAGGTGCAGGCGGTGGTGGACGCCCATGAAGAGAGGTCCGGCGTTTTGATTCGTCAACCTGATATCTATTCGCGAGGCGGAACGGTTAGCGCTCCATTTTCATTTAAAGTCTGCCTTGATGTCACTAATAACGGGGTACTGCGTTTACTTAAGCACTACAGCGGCCATGCGCATTGCCACGGAAGTGATGCTGATTTTCTGATTGGAGGAGAGCGAGAGGTCGGCTGGCAACTGCAGGAGGCATGTTCTCGTCACCCCACGCGCTTCCTTACTTTGCTGCGCGACCACTGGGGGGATATCCCGACGCTATTTCGCGACGACATTATGGACGGGGCATCAACCTATTTGGCATATCGCTACGGAAATTTACAAGCGGACGCTGCTTGGACCGCGGTCGAAGAGCCTAATGCCCCCCTTCTAGCAAAAAGCATTCTGGATGAGATAGAGCGGCATCAAACACATTGGAGGTATCGCCGCTCTTCAGCAAAAGCATTGGAGGCTTGCGCTAATGTCATTCAGGATACACGTGAAGCTGAGCGACTGATATTTATGGCCATAGGCTTTGAAGCGCTCCAGGAAAAAGACCCCATCAGTGGTGATAACGTAAACCTGATTGCTTTGGGCATCAATATGGTGAAGGGGAACGTTGTTGAGGCCTTATTGATATTGACTAATAAGTTTCTAGAGCAAGGCAGGGAGCTTCCTGAGTTGCTAACACCCGCGTTACGGCGCCTTGCTCGTGATGAACACCCAGCAGTGCGCGCTCTGATCCTGCGCCGCCTGCCGTATTTGCAAAGCATGTCGTTGGATCTGGGCTGGGACTTGTTTGATGTTGCCATGCGAGATGCTGATGGGCTTTGGCAAACCGCCGAGCCGTGCCTTTATTATGCTTATCAAAATCATTTCGGGGTCGTAGGGCCTTTGCTGGCTCGCCTCTGCCGCGAGGGGCGTGGTAAAGATCTAGAAACTTGGGGCCGCATTTCCGCTTTGGCAGCTATGACGCACCATGTCGGCCAGGCCGAGCTCTTTGTGGAATTAAAGGTACTCGACAGTGCCGAGGCTTGGCTCGGAGCAGTTGCCGTATGGACGAATTCTGTGAATATTCGATCGTATCGGGAACAGTGCCTTGCTGGCATGGAGTTCGGATTAAATAATGGGGATACTCATGCTAAAGCTATTGCTGAGAAAATGGGCAAGATTTTTCGTAACAAGTCGGACGTAATTGCTGTTCCAACAGAACTTATACGCCACTGTTTCGCCATATTCACCGAGAACAGCGAAAACAAGCATCATCGTCTCTCCGGATTCACCGAGTGGTTAAACGCGCTTTCGCAGGTTGATCCTGATCAGGCGTTAGCTGTAGTTGAGATATATATGGCTTATGTCAGCCATTGCAAGCCTTATCTGTACGATCATGAGAACAGTGTTACACAACTTATGACTCGCCTTTTTGCGGAAGCCGAGGAGCGTGAAGAGTCTGACAGTGGAGCTATGCTGCAGCGAGTTGTAGCTGTACAAGACGGGTTACTTTCCTTTGGGCTTAACGGTATTGTCGACTGGCTCAAAGCCGCCGAACGTCCTTGACCAACCCGGCAGTATGTTTGCAAGTTGCAATATTCATCGCGGCTACCAAAGGCATATGGGCGCCGGTTTTAATCCCATCCTTAATGCGAGGAGAACAATGCTTACTAGCCAGAAGCGTTGGGATAGAAGAGGAGCGATCAGAAATGGATCAGAAACAAAAAAGCCCACGAACCAAAGTTCGTGGGCTTTTCCGAGAATTCTTGGTAGGCCGTGCGGGATTCGAACCTGCGACCAACGGATTAAAAGTCCGCTGCTCTACCAGCTGAGCTAACGACCCTCCGAAAGAAGCGGGATTATAGGATG